>Ga0310695_10003305_pt1 | contig 32016 bp, 22 predicted proteins | sample RumenRJG_04DNA_FD_203882 | JGI IMG/M metagenome (GOLD analysis project Ga0310695, IMG submission 203882) | Bovine rumen microbial communities from Lethbridge, Alberta, Canada - RJG_04 (v2) (version 2) | ecosystem: Host-associated > Mammals > Digestive system > Stomach > Rumen | place: Canada...
GCGAGCCGTGGGCCTCGTTGCGGGTGATGATGCCGCGCGCGCGGCACCAGTCGGACCACACCGTGAACGTGTCGAGAATAAGGTCGGAAAGCGTCTCGCGGTAGTCGTGGCGGAGGCGAAGCTGTTCGTCCTTCGTGCCGCTCGCGCCCGCGAACGCAGACAGGTGGTCGCGCAGGTCGTAGCCGCGCTTCGCCTTGAACGCCTCGAACAGGGCGGGCGTCCAGGAAGCGCCGTAGTATTCATACGAGTCGTGATAGAACGCGCGCGGGGCAACGGCGCCGGGACGGTCGAGCGCGGCGGCGAACGGCTTCAGATGCTCGCGCATGGCGTCAGGCGAGAACGGATCGATCATCAGCCCCTTGCCAGATTCGGGTGGGCGCTTCACCTTAACCCCGGTCGGCACGGAGTAGAGGGCCATGCGCCTGCCTTTTTCGTTCTTCCCTTCCCACAGAAGACGCGACCCGGCCTTCTTGGGCTTCTCGCCGTCCCACATGCGCGCAAGATGCCAGCCGCCGTGTTCCTTCGAGACCCACGGTCCGCCGAAGCACCAGCCGCATCCCATGGAGAGATCGACGCCGAGACCCTGCGCCCGCGCCGTTTCCTCAGCCGTATTGAACAGGCGCGTCCATTCCTCCGAAAGGAACGCGACCTTCGGATGCTTCTCCTCCTTGGCTTCGTAAATCGGAATCACGTGGTAGCCGCCCATGCCAGCCTCCACGAACTCCTTCGCCTGGAGTTCGAGACCCGCCCTGTCGGCGGCGCAGCCCATCCACCAGTTGTACGCCCACGGGCGCATCTCCTTCGTGACGGCGGGCCACGCGGGTTCGGCGGCGGAAAGCGCCTGCGCGGCTGCCGCTGCAAAAACAAATGCAAGTCGGTTCATGTCTTTGCGTTCCTTTCGACCTCTCAAATCAAATAGCCGGCAAGATGTCCGAAGACGACGCCGAACACGTAGACGGTTGCGAGAATGAGAAGGTTGTCCTTCATCCGACGGTGCGTGCGGAAGAGGACCAGCAGACCCAGACCGGAGCCGGCAAGCGAACCGGCCATCAGCGCCCCCGCGCTCATTCCGCCTTCCACGTACAGCTGCGCGAACGCCACCGACACGGCGCAGTTCGGCACCATCCCCGCAACGCCCGCGAGCAGTTCGCCGACGACAGGCCTGTTGAGGACGAAGCTCTTGAGCACGTCTTCGCCCGCATAGTGGAGCGCGAGCTCCAGCGCGCCGGAGACGACGAGTATGAAGAGGAAGATTTCCGCCGTGTGGATGAGCGCGGGCACGACGATGCCCTTGTGCTCCGCGCAGCCGCATCGGCTGTGCGCGCAGAGATCCCCCACGTGCGGCGCGGGCGCACATGCGCCGCGCGCGCGCAGGCAGGCGTCCACGGCGAGCCCCGCCGCCAGTCCGAACACGACCTTCAGCCCGACGATCTTCACAAGGAGCCCAAGCGGCATCGCCTTCGAGACGAGCACGGGGATCAGCTCGTCCGACGTGGAGAGAAACACGGCTACCAGCGTGCCGGCGGTGATCACGCCGCCCGCGTAGAGCGACGCGGCGGCGGCGGAAAAGCCGCACTGGGGGACCACGCCGGACAGCGAGCCGGCGAGCGGCCCCCACCGGCGGGCGCGCCCGAGCGCCCGCTCGAGCGCCCCTCCCGCATGGGCCTCGATCGCCTCCAGCACCAGGTAGGTGGGGAAGAGAAAGGGAAGAAGAAGCAGATTGTCGACGAGGATATCGACCAGCAGGTCCATCATGCGGGTTCCTCCGTCATGGCGCCGGCGCCACCACGTCGCCCGGGGCGACCTTGTGCGTGCCGTCCGTCACCACGCGTTCGCCGATGGAAAGGCCGTGCGCGACGAAGATCCGGTCGCCCGTCATGCGTCCGCGCACGATGTACCGCTTCTGCGCCGCGCCGGAGGCGTCCAGCGCCCACACGTACGGTCCCTGCACGTCCTGCATCACCGCGCTCGGCGGCACGGACGGCTTCTTCACGCCGTCGCGGTTCCGTACCTTCACGCCCACGGTGCCGCCCGGACGCAGCACGCGCTCGGCGTTGGCGAAGCGGGCGTAGACGCGGAGCGTGTCGGTGGATTCGTCGGCGACGTTCTCGGTGTAGTCCACCTCGCCCTTCTCGCCGAAGGTGCTGCCGTCGGCAAGGACCAGGTCCACGGCGGCCTTCTCCTTGAGGTTCGTGGAGCGTCCCTGGAACATCGTGAGGAAGTCGGCGTTCGAGATCGAGAAGCGCACGCGGATGGGGGTGATCTGCGTGATGGTCACGAGCGCGCCCTTCTCGGGCGAGGCGTAGTTGCCCTTCGTGAGGCGCACCGTGCCGACCTTGCCGGCGATGGGCGCCTTCACCTCGCAGCGGCCAAGGTTGTACTCCGCAACGGCGAGTTCCGCCTCGGCCGCCTCCAGGGCGCTCGCCGCGACGTCCCGCGCGGACCGCGCGCTGTCGACGGCGTCCTGCGACACGCCCTTCGTCTTCTCGTGGCGGGCGAAGTTCGAGTCTGCGTAGAGCTTCCTGGACTTGCACTCGGCGACCTTCGACTGGGCGTTCTTGAGGGCGGACTTGTACTTGATCGGGTTGAGGCGGAAGAGGACTTCGCCCGCCTTCACGAGCGCGCCGTCGGCGCAGCACACCTCGAGGATCTCGCCGCTGACCTCGGGCGCGAGGTCGACGCGCTGCATGGCGACGACCTTCGCGGGGAAGGTCTTCGCCTGGTCGTCGACCGCGCCCTGGACCTCCGCGACGGGCAGGGTGAGCGATGCGCCGAACGCGGCCTGCGCGGCCAGCCACGCGGCGGCCGCCGCCTGGATGCGCCGGCTCATCGTCCGAGCTCGCGCACGACAATGGCCGCGAAGTCGCGGACGGCCTTCGACTTGCACGCCGATGCGACCACCTGGATGGCGTCCCCGTGCTTCTTGCACCCGCACCAGCGGAGCTGGTCGAGGTACGCGATGCGCACGGTGTCGTCAGTGGCGGTCTGGAACGACTTGAACAGGGCCTCCGTCCAGATCCTGCGTGCGCTCTCCCAGCCGGGGCGCATCACGAACTGCGAGACGGCGGCGATCTGGCAAGCCACGAGCGGGTCGGTGGCGTAGTTCGGCTTGACCTTCGCGAGAAGCGCGCAGGCCGATGCGTCGTCGCGCACGAAGCACACGAGCGTTTCGTCGCTTGTCGCCTTCGCGAGGGCCGCCTTGTTGGCGGCCTGCCACTCGACGGCCATCGGGTCGCCCTTCCTGGACGCCATCGCCGGCCCGTAGCCCGCGTACGGGTTCGGGTCGACGTACTTCTTCTCCGGGGCCTTCGGCGCCGCCGCAGGCTTCGCCGGCGCGGCCGCCGTCGCCGCAAGGGCGAGGGCCGCCGCCGACATGAACGACATGAGACGATAGACGTTAGACGAGATCATTTTTTCACCTTTCTTTTCTCAAAGCCAACCACGAGGCATTCACCCCCACATCTCCCGGTCCCACGGCGAGCGCATGGACTGGTAGAGGAAGCGGTCCGCGGCGGGGTCGTTCTTCGCGCGGAGGGTCACGGGATCGAACTCGAACCCGCGGCCGAGGCGCTCGGCGACGATGCCGAGGTTGAACATCGTGCAGGAGCGGAAGCCGTTCGACTCGTTGAGCGCGAACGTCTTGCGGTTCTTGCAGCTGTCGATGAAGTCCGTCTGCTGCTTGGCGGGCTTCGGGAGCTCCTTGAGCGTGGCCAGCACCTTCTCCTCGGGCCACCAGCCGTTCGCGTCCTTGAGGCGGAGCGTCTTGCCGCCCTTCGCCTTCGGATACACGCACAGGCCGTTCGCGCCGCGCAGGAGCGGTTCGCCCTTCAGCGTCTCGTCGCCGTCGAGGCTCACTTCCGTGCCGTCGTCGTAGGTGAGGATGATGCGGTCGAAGCGGCCCACGGCCTCCGGGTGCTGCTTCGGGCCCTTGTAGTCAATCTTGACGGGGCTCGTCTCGTCCTTGCAGAGGAGATACTGCAGCGGGTCGAGGTAGTGCTGCGCCATGTCGCCGAGCCCGCCCGAGTCGTAGTCCCAGTAGCCGCGGAACGACGTGCCCGCGCGATGCGCGGTGTAGGGCTTCCACGGCGCCGGGCCGAGCCACATGTCCCAGTCGAAGCCGGCGGGAACCGGCTCCGGCGCGGCGTTGACGCGCCCGGACCAGCCGAACTTCCAGCTGAAGCCCTGTCCCGCGCCGAACGTGCACTTGAGCGGACCCTTGCCGAGCAGGCCGTTCTCCACGATCTGGCGAATCGGCTCGACGGTCGTGCCGAAGCCGTAGAACGTGTCCTTGAAGCGGAACCACGTGTTGAGGCGGAACATGCGCTTCTTCGCCTTCACGACCTCCATCACACGCTTGCCCTCGCCGACCGTGCGGGTCATGGGCTTTTCGCACCAGATGTCCTTGCCCGCGTTCGCGGCCATCACGCTCATGCAGCCGTGCCAGTGCGGCGGCGTGCAGATGTGGACGATGTCCACGTCCTTGTCCGCCAGGAGCGCCATGAAGTTCCTGTACGCCTTGACCTTGCCCCAGCCGTTCTTCTCGGCACAGGCGAGGCCGTACTGGACGCGCGCCGCGTACGGGTCGCAGAGGCCGATCAGGCGCGAGCCCTTGAACGGCAGGTGGTTCGCGGAATGCGCGATCGCGCCGAAGCCGATCAATGCGCGCGTGAGCTGGTTGGACGGCGCCGTCGCCGCGTTGAGCACGCGCGCCGGCACGATCGTGAACGCCGAGGCGGCCGCAGCCGTCCTCAGGAAGTCTCTTCTACTTGCTTTCATTTGCTTTTCCTTTCAACGTTAAACTTTGAGCAGGCGCTTCGCCGCGAGCGCGATGTCGCCCGGGCGGTCGTTTCCGCCTTCGCGCTCGATCGCGAACGCGCCCTTGTAGCCGGCGGCCTTCAGCTCCGCGAGGAAGCGCGGCGCGTCCACCTCGCCGTCGCCCCACGGCACTTCCGTGCCCCAGGTGCCGGGCTTCTTCGTGACCACGGCGTCCTTGAGGTGGACGTGCTTGATCCACGGCGCGAGCGTGCGCACCGCCTCCACGGGGCTGCCCTTTCCGTAGAGGATCATGTTCGCGGGGTCGAAGTTGACGCCCGCGCCCGGGACGGTCGGCAGGAACTTCGCGAGGTCGGCGGCCGTCTCCTGCCCCGTCTCGAACGCCACGGGCACGCCCGCCGCGCCGCACGTGTCCACGATGAACTTCACGCGCTCGGTGTACTTCTTCAGCGCCGCGGCGTCGCTTTCGTCGAGGAAGCCCGCGTGCATCGTGAGCACCGGGGACTTCAGCTCGGCGGAGAGCTTCGCGCCCGCAACGATGATCTTCTTGTTCGCCTCCCAGACGTCGTCCGGCACGATGCCGCCCGTCTTCTTGATCGACTCGAGCGTGGAGTAGTCCTCCTGCGGGAAGCCGATCATCGTGGCGGAGAGCTTCCACTCGCCGGAGGCGAGGCGCGCCTTCACGCGCTCGAGCGCCGCCGCGCCTTCGGCCGCGCCGTGGCGCGAGCCGCCCTCGAGGAACGGCTGGAGCGCGAGGTGGATGCGCTTCAGCCCGATCTTCTTCATTTCTTCCGCAACCGCGTCGAGCGGTTTCTGGAAGCTCCAGCTGCACACGCCGAGGTTCTCGGCCGTCACGTACTGGCCTTTCGCACGACAGCCCGAGACGGCCGCCGCCGTGGCCGCCGCAGCCTCGAGCAGGAATTCTCTTCTGCTGATCATCTGTACTTCTCCGATGGAGGTGCTTGAAACGCCTACATTTTCTCACAACCGGGGCGTTTCCGCAAGCAGAAATCTACTGCCGCCCAACCCGCGCCGACATGACGCGCCCTTGGAGGCGGGGACGATTTGTGATATACTTTCCGCGTCATCCACAAGGAACACACCATGAAAAGACTCGTCCTCGTCGCGGCCCTCGCGGTCGCCCTCCTCCAGGTCGGCTGCTCCCCCGACGCAAGCAAGGCCAACGCGTCGCTGCGCGTCGGCTCCTACAACATCCGCCTCTCGGCCGGCGACCTCGGCACGCCCAACGCCTGGACGAACCGCCAGCACGACCTCGTGGCGCTCATCCGCAAGCTCGACCTCGACGCGGTCGGCTTCCAGGAGGTCCGTCCCGACCAGGCCGAGTTCCTCGACGCCTCCCTCCCCGAATACGCGAAGTACGGCGAGCACCGCGGCGCGGACCGCGTGAGCGACGAGGCCTCCTCGATCTACTTCCGCACGAACCGCTTCGAATGCGTCAAGGGCGGCACGTTCTGGCTCTCCGAGACGCCCGACGTGCCCGGGGTCAAGGGCTGGGGCGCGGCCTGCCCGCGCGTCTGCAGCTGGGCGCTCCTCAAGGACCGCCGCACCGGCAAGCAGTTCTGCTTCGCGAACACGCACACGGACCACATCTCGGCCCTCGCGCGCAAGGAGGGCATGCTGCTCATCATCCGGCGCATGAAGGAGTTCGCGCCCGCCGGCACGCCCATCGTGTTCACCGGCGACCACAACTGCCGCGAGACGGAGGAGCCGGCGCAGGCCGTCTCGAAGATCCTGAAGAACGCCCTCTACGAATCCGAGACGCCGCCCGAAGGCCCCTGGCGCACGTTCTCCGGCTGGCAGTGGCGCGACCACGAGTACTCCGCCGTCGACGCGATGAAGCTCCAGCCCCACGTCCGCAACGCCCGCAAGGGATCGCCCGACGCCGACAAGAGGAAGAACGGCGGCTACGTGTGGGAGGACTGCGGCCCGCGCATCGACTACATCTACGTGTCGCCCGGCGTGAAGGTGAAGCGCTACGCCACGCACGCCGATCCGCGCCCCGGCACGCAGCTGTATCCCTCGGACCACTTCCCCGTCACGGCCGAAATCGTGCTCTAGCGGTCCGTCCGGTCGAGGAGATCCTCGTAGAACGCGGCGACTGCCGTCGCGTAGTAGGGCAGCACGAACAACCCTGCAAGGCCGCGCGTCACGCCCACGAGCAAGAACCAGCCGAAAAAGGACGCGTCAAGGCAGAAGAGCCGCCAGCGGTGTCCGCGCATGAGCCGCGTCGACTCCTTGAGCGCCCGCACGACCGACCAGTCCGGGTTGTCCGCAAGCAGCATGAACGCCATCCGGAAGGAATAGGCCGCAAGGACGCCCGGGACGACGAAGAGAAGCAGCCCCAGCCCCACGGCCAGAAGGCGCACGAAGCCCAGCGCGGCCGCACGCAGCGGAAACGCTCCGCGAAAGCCGGACAGCACGAGGAGCGCCTTTGCCCCGCCGCGCATCGCGGAGACGGCGAGGACCGCACAGCCGAACGCCAGCACGCCGTTCTGCCAGAGCGAATCGACCAGCAGGACGACCGCCTGGCCGGCCGGGACGAGGTAGGGGACGACCTGATCGCGCAGCACCTGTTCCTGTTCCGGGCTGAAGTTCGCCCCTGACGGGTCTGCGAGCCCGAACGCGTTCACGAGGTCGAACACCGAGACCTCCTTGACCCAGCCGCGCGAAAGGCAGAACCAGTTTACGGCGGAGTCCACCAGCAGCACGAGCAGCATCACGAGCGAGAAGCCGGCGAGCAGGGGCAGCAGCCCGCCCTCCTTCATCTTGCGCCATGCGGCGGCGCGCATCTCGTAGGCCGTCGGCATCCTACGCCCCGAAGCACATGATCTGCTTCTCGAAGCCGAAGGTCATCGCGATCAGGGCGCTGCGGATCCACATGCCGTTGCGCATCTGGCGCCAGTACATCGCGCGCGGGTCGTGGTCGCAGCACGTGGCGATCTCGTCGCGCCGCGGGAGCGGGTGCATGATCACGCCGTCCTTCGGCAGCAGCTTCAGCTCCTCCGCGCCGAACTTGAAGAGATGCGTGTCGATGCGCGCGCTTTCGCCCTTCGACTCGTCCCATTCGTCCTGGATGCGCGTCATGTACACGGCGTCCGAGACCTTCACGGCGGCGCGGAGGTCGTCGGAGACATCGTATTTGACGCCCTTCTCGTCGAGGATCGCGAGCACGTCCGGCGGCACCTGCAGCTGGGGCGGCGCCACGAACACCTGGCGGATGTTCTCGAAGTTGGTGAGGAGATAGCTGAGCGAGCGCACGGTGCGCCCGCGCATGAGGTCGCCGCAGAACGTGACGGTGCGGTCCCTGAGACCGCCCTTCGTCTCGAACGAGCGGAGAAGCGTGTAGATGTCGAGCAGCGCCTGCGTGGGGTGCTGGTCCTTCCCGGAGCCGGCGTTGAGGATCGGGATCGGACGCGACGAGTTGGAAAGCTCCCACGCCATGTGCTCGGCGAGGCCCTTCTCGGGCGTGCGCATGATGATCAGGTCGAAGTAGCTGGAGAAGGTGCGGATGGAGTCCTCCTTCGACTCGCCCTTGAACTCGCTCGAGGTCGCCGCGTCGCGCACGCTGCCCGTGGTGAGGCCGAGGATCTGGCAGGCGGCGAGGTGGCTCAGGAACGTGCGGGAGCTCGGCTGCGAGAAGTAGAGCATCGCGCGCTTGTGCGGAAGGAGCGACTTCAGGTAGAGCGCGCCCTCCTTGCTCTTCGCCATGAAGCGGATGCGGTTCGCGAGCGCGGCGAGCCGCTCGAGCAGGTCGCGGTCGAACTGCTGCGCGAACAGCGTGTGGTACGGCGTGTTGGGAATGGCGCCGTTTTCAAGATAGGGGCGTTTCGACTCGAGGGGCAGGCCCTCGAATTCCTCCCACGAGATGTCGGTCAGTCTTGCCATGGTCTTTCCTCCTGCTTGTTGGCTGTCAGCCTTTCGCCACGAAGGCGCAGATGAGCGTGTAGTTGTCGGGCGCGCCGCCCGCGATCACGTCGCGCGCAAACGCCGTCACCGCGTCGGCCGGGGTCTTCGCGCGGCCGAGGCGCGCAGCCACCTGCGCGTCGCTCAGCACGTCGTGTATGCCGTCCGTACAGAGCAGGTATCGGTCGCCGGCGCGAAGGTCGATCAGCTTCCAGTCGGGACGCACCTTGAACCCCGTGCCGACGGCCCGGGTGAGGATGTGGGAGAGCGGGTTCTTGCGGCTCTTCACCGAAGCCGCCCGCTCTTCGCCTGCAAGCGCGCGCCCGAGCTCGTCGCCCACCGTGTGGTCACGCGTGAGCAGCGAACCCGCCCCCTTCCGCCACCGGTAGATGCGGCTGTCGCCCACGTGCGCGATCACGCCGCGCGCGGGACGCGACGGATCCGCCAGCAGCACCGCCGCCGTGGACCCCATCATCGCAATGCCATGCTCCTTCATGTGCGCGCGGATGCGCGCGTTGGCCGCCTCGAGCGCCACGCCCGTCCTGGACACGCGGTCGCGGAAGGACGCCTTCGGCTGCTCCAGCAGCTTGGCGAGCTCCTCCTTGATCCACGCGCTCGCGAGCGCGCCGTCCGCGCCGCCGCCCATGCCGTCCGCCACGGCCAGGAAGAACTCTTCGCGGTCCATCAGGTAGGCGTCCTGGTTCTCCGCGCGCACAAGCCCGCGATCGGTCGCCGCGGCCACGTCAAGGTGCAGCGGCGCCTGTGGGTCGGGCCCGCGACCGAAATGCTCGGTCAGCCATTTCAGCGGATTCATCATGCCGCGCCCTCCATATCAACCGACTTGACCACCGACGTGGCCGTGCCATCCGCGAAGCGCGTCGTGAGACACGCCCCCGGCCTGAGCCCCTCCACGCCGCGCACCACACGCCCGTCGGCGTCGAGCGCAATCGAATAGCCGCGCTCCAGCACGCCGTACGGGGAGAGGTGACGCAGGCTCGTCGCGGCCGTGTTCAGCCTTCCCTCCGCACGCTGGCAGGCCGACGCCATCGCGGGGTCGAGACGCAGCTCCATGCGCTGGAGGCGGCGCTCGAACACGGCCGCGACCTCCTTCAGGTGCGCACCGAGGCGGAACGAGAGGTCGTCGATGTGCTGCACGAGCGACTCGTACGCCTGCTGCGGCGCCTTCTCGAGGCGCGCCGAAAGCTCCTGCACGCGCGCCACGAGCTCCGCCTTCACGGGCACGGCCCGCTCGGCGGCGATGGACGGCGTGCCGGCGCGGAGGTCCGCAACGTAATCGCAGAGGGTCGTATCGGACTCGTGTCCCACGGCGCTGATCACGGGAATGCGCGACGCGGCGACGGCCCGCACGACAGGTTCCTCGTTGAAGGCCCAGAGGTCTTCCACCGACCCGCCGCCGCGTCCGACGATCAGCACGTCGGGCACCCACGCGCTCGTGTTGAAGAACTCGATGCCGCCCACGATCTCGGACACGGCGCCCTCGCCCTGCACCTTCACGGGGAAGAGCCGTATCTCAAGGTTGGGGAAGCGGCGCGTGAGGACGGTACACATGTCGTGGATCACCGCGCCGGAGGGCGACGTGACGATGGCGATGCGGTGCGGGAGGAACGGCAGCGGACGCCGCAGGTTGGGATGGTCGAGCTTGTTGAGGCCCTCGGCCTCCAGCTTCGCCTTCAACGCGTTGAACGCGGCCATCTTGTCGCCCTGCCCGGCGATGCGCAGACGCTTCACCTTGAAGGAGTACTGTCCGCGCGACATGTTGAGGTCTAGTTCGCCCTGCGCCTGCACCTTGAGGCCGTCCACGGACGACTCGCCCTGACGGAGCGCCGCACGGAATCCCTCGTCGCAGGCACCTACGTTGAAGGCGAACAGCACGCAGGAAATCGTCGCGTTCGCGTCCTTTAGCGCGAAGTACCGGTGCCCTGAGCTGTAGATCTTGTTGCCGGAGATCTCGCCCTCGATCCAGACGTCGGCGAGCTTCGCGTTGTTGGAGAGGAGGTTCTTGCGGATGGACTGCGTAAGCGCCGTGACGGAAAAGACCCGTCCCGGTGGCACCACGCCCTCGGTGGCAGCGGTCACCCGCGCGCCTCCATCGGTTCGTAGGGACGTTCCCGCTTGTAAACCGGCTTGTAGGCGGGACGGATGATCGGTCCGCCGTTCACGAGCTCCTCCATGCGGTGCGCGCACCAGCCGACGACGCGGCCGACCGCGAAGAGCGGCGTATAGAGGTCCTGCGGGATACCGAGCATGTCGTACACGAACCCGCTGTAGAGGTCTACGTTGGCGCACACGTCTCGCGCGGAGGGGTGGACCTGACGGATGATGCCGGGCCCCAGCGTCTCGATCGTGTCGTAAAGCGCGAATTCGTCCATGCGGCCGTTCGCCTCGGCGAGCATCTTCGCCTTCTCCTTGAGGAGCTGGGCGCGCGGGTCGGAGATCGTGTAGACGGCGTGGCCGAGGCCGTAGACGAGACCGGTGCCGTCGCCCGCCTCGCGGCGCACGATCTTCGCGATGTAGTCGGCGACCTCGCCGGAGTCGGTCCACTTGCGGATGTTCCGCTTCATCTCCGACATCTGGCGCATCGTGCGGAGGTTGGCGCCGCCGTGGCGGCTGCCCTTGAGGGAGAGCGTGGCTGCCGCCACGGTGGAGTACATGTCCGAGAACGAGGAGGTGATGACGTGCGTCACAAAGCTCGAGTTGTTGCCGCCGCCGTGCTCTGCATGGAGGATCAGCGCGAGATCGAGCGTCTCGGCCTCGAGCTGCGTGTAGGTGCCGCTCTCGCGGATGAGCGTGAGGACGTTCTCCGCCGTGCCGTGCGTCGGGTCGGGGTAGCGCATCATGAGCGCGCGCCCGAGGTGGTAGTGCGCCTTGGCCTGGTAGGCGTAGGCGGCGATCGTGGGAAAGCCCGCGATCAGCTCCACCGCCTGGCGGAGGTTCGTCTCGATGTCGAGGAGGTCCGGCGTGGTGTCGTAGGTGTAGGCGGTCAGCACCGCGCGGGCGATGGAGTTCATGAGGTCCATGCCCGGCGCGTGCACGATCGCCTTTTCCTTGAAGCCATCGGGGAGGCGGCGATGCTCGGCCAGCAGCTCCTGCCACTCCTTGAGCTGTGCCGCCGTGGGCAGCGCTCCGAACAGCAGGAGGTAGGCGCATTCCTCGAACCCGAAGCGCTTCTCGCGCTCGCAGGCGCGGACGAGGTCGACCACGTCCACGCCCCGGTAGAAGAGCTGTCCGGGGACGGGCAGCTTCTCCCCTTCCGAGACGACATAGCCGTGAACGTTGCCGATGGTCGTCAAGCCCACCAGCACGCCCGTGCCGTCCGCGTTGCGGAGCCCGCGCTTCACGCCGTACTTCTGGTACAGCGCGGGGTCGATCGCGTCCACGCGCCGCACGTCGTCGGCACGCGCCTTCAGCCAAGCCGATTCAACCATCTTCCTTTCTCAACTCTCCTCTAACCACTAACCACTAACCACTAGCAACTAACCACTAGCAACTAGCCACTACACCCTATATCCAAGCGGTGCGCCCTGCGTGGCCTTGTTCGTCGCGGGCGTGCCCTTCTGGAGGCCGCGCCACGGACGACCGGGAAGCGACCACTCGTTGTCGCCGTTCGCCGGCATGGACACCTCGCCCTTCTCGAAATCGGTCGCGCGCGGCAGGCACTCCATGTTGTAGTACTGGCTGTTCTCGTCGGAGATGAGCGACGCCATGGAGACGATCTGGCCCGTGTAGCAGGAGATGCGTCCGATAATCGCGCAGGCGGTGGACATCGCGACCTGCTCGCCCTCGTTGAAGTAGGGGCCGATCTTCATGATGGAGCGCAGGAGGTCCCAGTGCTCGATCGTGGTGGGGCTGCCTTCCTTGAAATCGCCGGAAAGCTCGAGCTTCTTGTTGGTGCCGAGCATGCGCACGGCGTGTCCGGCAGAGATCACGGAGTCCTTCGTGCGGAACACCTCGCCCACGCCGCCGCCCGAGCAGCCGTCGATCTGGCGGCACATCGAGTGGATGTGGACGCCCTCGCCGTAGTCGAAGTCGACGCTGAAGAAGTCGTACTGGTTGCCCGAGACGCGGCGCATGCGCGCGCCAAAGCCGAGCGCGCTCTTCGGGTAGCGCCCGATGTACCAGTTCGCGATGTCGATGTTGTGGACGTGCTGCTCGCAGATGTGGTCGCCCGAGAGCTCCGTGAAGTTGAGCCAGTTGTTGCAGAGGTACTCCGCATTGCTCATGCCCGCCGCGCGCGGGCGCACCCACGGCACCGCGCCGTTCCAGTACACGTTGCCGCCGATGATCGGGCTGACGATCCCCTTCTGGAGCGCGTCCGCGATCAGACGGTAGTTGCGCGCGTGGCGGCGCTGGGTGCCGGCCACGATCGTAAGGCCCTTCTCGCGGGCGAGCTTCGAGGCGGCGATCATCAGGCGCACGCCCGGCCCGTCCACCGCCACGCCCTTTTCGGCAAACACGTGCTTGCCAGCCTGCACGGCAGCCATCGTGTGCACGGGACGGAACGCGAGAGGCGTAGTGAGGATCACGATGTCCGCGTCGCTCGCCATCACCTGCTTGTAGCCGCACGCGCCGCCGAAGGCGTTCTTCTCGTCGAAGCCGAACTTGCGCGCCACGGCCTTCGCCTTGTCAACGAAAAAGTCGGCCGCTGCCACGACCTTGATCTGCACGTTGCAACCTTCTTTACACAACAGCTCGGCGGCCTTGTGGATGTCGCCGAGGGCGCCGTTGCCGCGTCCGCCGCATCCCACGATGCCCACCTTGAAGACGCGCGGCGCGCCCTCGGCCTTGACGATTGCCGGCGCGCTCACCGCAGCGGCGGCGCCAACCTTGAGGAAGTCTCTACGATTCATTTGCTTTTTCCTTTTTGGGTTTTTAAAGTTTTAGGACAGAAGACAAGTTCACTCACGCCTCTTCCCACTGGCGGCGCAGCATGGCGGACATCTTCACGAGGATGTCGCGCTTGCCGGCGTTGTCGGGGTAGATGGGCTTGTTCTTCTCGTTGCGGCCGATCTCCTTGAAGCCGGCCTCCACCGACACCGCCCCGCGGTAGCCGATGAACTTGAGCCCCTTGAAGCCGTCCACGTAATTGTCGGCCGCGCCGTCCGATCCCGGGATCTTGCGCATCGCAAGCGAGGCGATGTGCACGTGCGCGAGCAATGGACCCGCCGCCACGAACGCCGCGAAGAAGTTCGGCTCCTCCCAGCGCATGTGCCAGAAGTCGCCCATCACCTTGCAGCCCTTGCCAATCTCCTGCGCCATCTTCGCGCCGTCGGCCACCTGACGGAGGAACGGCGTCTCGCCGCGACGGAGCGGCTCCAGGACGATGTCCGTGCCGCATGCGGCGGCCTTCTCGGCAAGGCGCTTGCCCGTGTTCTCCACGAAGTCGGCGCGAAGCTCCTTCAGCCCCACCTCGGGCCTGCCGCGCGCCGGACAGATGATCAGGCCCACGCTCTTCATCTCGCCGAGGATCTCCAGGATGGGCATGAACTTCGCCACCTCGGCGTCGTTCTTCGCCTTGTCGGCGTAGTCAAAGCGGGAGGGGCCGCACGCCGTCGTGAGCATAAGGCCGCGTTTCTTCGCGCCCTCGGCGACCTTGAGGCCCTTCTCGCGCAGCCAATTGAGGCCGGACGGTGTCTCCACGGCCTGGAAGCCGTTCGCGGAAAGGAAGTCCAGCTTCTCGTTCACGTCGTCACGCACGGGAATTCCGCCCCACTGGAGGCAGAGGTTCAACTGCGCGGGCTTTGCAGGCGGCGTCAGCTTCGGCATGCCGCCGCAGCAACCTTCACCACGCGCGGACATGCAGGCGGCGGCCATTCCGGCCACGGCTCCGCCCTTCAAAAAATCTCTTCTGTTCATTCGGTCTCCTATTCGGGTGTGTGAGGGTGTATTTTACACGAAACGGCGGAAAAAATCTAGCCCCCCGCACAATTTTGTGCGGGGGGCTGTGGTGTCGGCAAATGTCCGCCGCTGATTCTCACGCTCTCATGATTAGGCGAGAACGAGCTGGCCGCGAGAGGCTGTCACCTTCACCGTGCTCTGGGGCGGGTACTTGCCGGCGATGATCGCCCGGGCGACGGGCGTCTCCAGCTCGCGCTGGATCGCGCGCTTGACCGGACGCGCACCGTACGCAGGGTCGTAGCCGTCCTTCGCGAGCACCGCAAGCGCCGCGTCGTCGACTTCGAGACCGATCTCCTGCTCCGACAGCCGCTTCGCGAAGTCCTTCAGCTGGAGCTTCACGATGGCCTTGATCTGGTCCTCGGTGAGCGACTTGAACTCGAGGATTTCGTCAAGGCGGTTCAGAAACTCCGGACGGAAGATGCTCTTCAACGCCTCACGCGGCGCGTTGGAGGTCATGATCACGACCGTGTTCTTGAAACTCACCGTGCGCCCGTGGCTGTCCGTGAGCCGTCCGTCGTCCAGCACCTGCAGGAGCATGTTGAAGACGTCCGGATGCGCCTTCTCGATCTCGTCGAGCAGCACCACGGAGTACGGTTTCCGTCGCACGGCCTCGGTGAGCTGTCCGCCCTCCTCGTAGCCGATGTAGCCGGGAGGCGCGCCCACGAGCCGCGACACGTTGTGCTTCTCCATGTACTCGCTCATGTCAAGGCGCACCATCGCCGTCTCATCGTCGAACAACTCGGCGGCAAGGGTCTTCGCGAGCTCCGTCTTGCCCACGCCCGTCGGTCCAAGGAAGAGGAACGCGCCGGACGGCCGCTGCCGGTTGCCTACGCCTGCACGCGCACGCAACACGGCGTCAGATACGGCGTCCACCGCCTCGTCCTGACCGATCACGCGCTCGTGCAGCTTGTCGGCAAGCTTCAGCAGCTTTTCGCGCTCGCCTTCCAGCAGCTTCGTCACAGGAATGCCTGCCCAGCGGCTCACCACCTCGGCGATCTCGTCCGCCGTCACCTCCTCGCGGAGGAGCTGTCCGCCATCCCTGCCGATCTCCGCCTCGTGCGCCTTGAGTTTCTTCTCCAGGTCGGGGATCACGCCGTACTTGATGCGGCTTGCCTCGGCCACGTCGCCGGACGACGCCGCCTGCTCGTACTTCAGCCGCGCGGCGTCCAAATCCGCGCGCATGCGCTTCACGTCCTCCAGCACGGCCTTCTCGTTCTTCCAACGTGCCGTCATCGCGTCGGCCTTCGCCTTCAGTTCGGACAGCTCCTTGCGCAGTTCCTCCAGGCGCTTCTTCGACGCCTCGTCCGTCTCCTTCGCGAGCGCGATCTCCTCGATCTCCAGACGCCGCACGTGGCGCGTCGCCTCGTCGAGTTCCGCCGGACACGAATCCATCTCCGTGCGGATCGAGGCGCATGCCTCGTCGAGGAGGTCAATCGCCTTGTCCGGCAGGAAACGATCCTGGATGTAGCGCGAGGAGAGCGTCACCGCGTTCACGATGGCCGCGTCCTGGATGTGGACGTTGTGGTACTTCTCGAAACGCTCCTTGAGTCCGCGCAGGATCGAGATGGCGTCCTCCTCCGAGGGCGGATTCACCATCACCGGCTGGAAACGGCGCTCCAGCGCGGCGTCCTTCTCCATGTACTTGCGGTACTCGTCGAGCGTCGTCGCGCCCACGCAGTGCAGCTCGCCGCGCGCGAGCATGGGCTTCAGCATGTTGCCCGCGTCGGTGGAGCCTTCCGTCTTGCCCGCGCCCACGATCGTGTGGATTTCGTCGATGAAGAGGATGATGCGTCCGTTCGCCGCCTTGATCTCGTTCAGCACGGCCTTCAGACGCTCTTCGAACTGCCCGCGGTACTGCGCGCCGGCCATGAGCGCCGTCATGTCGAGCGAAAACACCGTGCGATCCTTCAGCCCCTCCGGCACGTCGCCGCGCACAATACGCTGCGCAAGGCCCTCCACGATGGCGGTCTTGCCCACGCCGGGCTCGCCGATGAGGACCGGGTTGTTCTTCGTCTTGCGCGAAAGAATGCGGATCACGTCACGGATTTCCGTGTCGCGTCCGATCACGGGGTCGAGCTTGCCCGCGCGCGCCATCTCCACGAGGTCCGTGCCGTACTTCTTCAGCGCCTCGTACTGACCTTCCGGGTTGTCCGTCGTCACGCGCTGGTTGCCACGTACTTCGCGGAGGGCCGCGAGGAAGTTCTTCTCCGTCACGCCCGCGTTCTTGATCGCCTTCGCGGCCTCCGTTGCGCCGTTGCGCATGATTCCGAGGATCAGGTGCTCCACCGACACGTACTCGTCCTTCATCTCCTTCGCGGCGTCCTCCGCCCGCATGAGGATGTTGGCGAGGTCGTTCGAGATGTAGAACTTGTCGGCCTCGATCTGGCCCGTGATGCGCGGCTTGCGGTTGATGGACTCCTCCATCTGCGCCGTCAGCGTAGGCAGGTTTGCGCCGATCTTGGTAAACAAATTGGGGATCAGCCCCTGCGAATCCTTCAGGAGCGCAAAAAGGACGTGTTCTGCGTCAAACTGCTGCTGGCCGTGGTGCTGGGCCACGTTCTGCGCGGCACCGAGTGCCTCGCGTACTTTCGTCGTGTATTTGTCTGCATTCATGATGGTCTTCCTCCTGGCGCCTCAACTCTGAAACGCCGCCCTCTGTGCAGCACAGACCATGCCACGCGCAAATTCCACGCCTTTCACGGTTATGTCCGTGTCATTTCGCCACACCTGCGCCAAGGTGCCACAGGTTACCCAGGCGGTTATTTTCGCGCCCAGCGCGTACCAAGCAGGCGCAGCGCGAAGCGCCGGATGCCGTTGAAACGGGTGTTCACCTTGGACCAGTCCTCGTCGTTGCGGCAGTCACGGAGGTAGGTGGCGATGCCGATCACGCGTCCGTGGCGGTCCAGCACGGGGCTGCCGCTATTGCCGATGACGAATGCGGCATCAATCTCGATCTCGCGCGGCCCGACGCCGATCACCTTGCCCCGGATCTCCGTCACCACGCCGCGCCCGTCGCTGTTGCCGAGCACCACCACGGGGTCGCCGATGTCCGGCACGCCCGCCGCGAGGTCGAAGGCGGGAACGGACTCGTCGAGCGCAAAGCGCACCATGTCGCGCCCCACGGCCTCGTCGCGCGCGCCCAGACGCAGGCGCGTGCCGTCGAGGCGGTGGGCGATCACCACGCCCTCGCGCACGACATGCGCGTTCGTGAAGAGGTAGGGACGTCCGCCGTCGCGCACGACGAACCCGGAGCCGGCCTTGTCGCCGCACACGATCACCGCGAGCTTGTCCTTGACCTCCTCGAACCGCGTGGCCGGCGGCACCCTCTTCCGCCCGAACTGCTTGCGCGCCGTGTTCAGGCCCTCGCCCAGCTCGCCGAGCCGCGCGCGGATCTCTTCAAGCGGCGAAGGACGCGGCGTCCCCTGCGCAAGGCATGCGGACAGCAGGACGGCGGAACACAAACAGACAATGTCTTTTTTAACGTTCATGGTACGTTCAGGTGGCGGCTGTGAGTGATACGGCGGCGGCGCGGGCGGCGGCGACGATCTCCGCCTCGCCCGGGATCACGCCACCTTCCATCAGCACGCGGCCGTCGCACACCACCGTGTCCACACACGAGGGGTCGGCCGCATAGACGAGGTCGCTCGCGCGGTTGAAGCCGGGGACGAGCGGCAGGCGGTTCGGATCGAGAATCACGAAGTCGGCCGCCGCGCCCGCGCGCACCTCGCCGGCGTCGAGACCGAACGCCTGCGCGCCGCCGCGCGTGGCGAGGCGGTAGACCGTCTCGGCCGGCGCGCACGTGGGGTCGCCGCTCTCGATCTTCGCCGCAAGCGCGGCGCACTTCATCTCGGCGAACATCGAAAGCGCGTTGTTCGAGGATGCGCCGTCCGTGCCGATCGACGCGCGGCACTTCCCCTGCTCGACCGCCCGCTTGAACGGGAAGAGTCCCGAGACGAGCTTCATGTTCGACTGCTGGTTCTCGCAGATCACCGCGCCCGTGTCGGCGATAATCTTGACGTCGTCGTCCGTCAGGTGCACGCAGTGCGCCATCACGGTCTTGGGGCCGAGCAGGCCCACGTCGTTCAGGTAGGCGACGGGCGTGCGCCCGCCGTGTTCCTTCCGGCACGTCTCCACCTCGAATCGCGTCTCCGCCACGTGCACGTGGACGAACGTGTCCTCGGCCTTCGCGCGCGCCGCGATGTCGCGCAGCGAATTCTCGCACACGGTGTAGATCGCATGCGGCGCGAGCGTGGCGAACACGCGGCTCGACGCGTTGCGCGGCAGGCCGGCGAGCGCCGCGTTGGCGGCGATGTTCTTGGGGTCGTTGTGCCCCGGCCCGCCCGTCTCGATCGTCTGCATCGACACGGCGCAGCGGATGCCCATCTCCTCGGCGGCGCGCGCGACGGCCGGCGCGTACCAGTACATGTCGTTCGCGAACACCGTGCCCGAGCGGATGAGCTCGAGGATCGCGAGGCGCGTGCCGGCGTAGACGATCTCGTCCGTGAGATGCGCCTCGGCGGGCCAGATGTGCTCCTGGAGCCACGGCATGAGCTCGAGGTCGTCCGCGAAGCCGCGCAGCAGGTTCATCGCGAGGTGCGTATGGCAGTTGTAGAACGCCGGCACCACGGGACGCGTGGCCGCGTTCGGATCCGCCGCCGGCGTGATCGACGCGATCCGCCCGTCCGCCACGGCGATGTCGACGGCCTGTCCGTTCAAGTCAAGATTTGCAAACGTCTTCTTCATGGTCACTCCTCGCTTCTCAGTCAAATTTCACGGTCTTTCCCATGTCCGGCACAAGGGCGATGGCGTCGCCGTGGCGGACGGCCGCCGCGCCCGACGCGCGCGCCACGACCGGTTCGCCGCGTCCGTCCAGCACGGCGTGCACGAGCGTCTCCGCGCCCAGCGGCTCCACGATGTCCACGTGCGCACGAAGCGCGCCCTCCGGGGCGCCTTCGGCGGGAAAGATGCGCAGGTGTTCAGGACGCACCCCCACGGTCCGGCCAAGGTCGAGCACGCCCGGCGGCAGGAGGTTCATCGGCGGCGTGCCGATGAAGGACGCCACGAACTTGTTGGCCGGGCGGTCGTAGACCTCGAGCGGCGGCGCGGCCTGCTGGATGCGCCCGCCCTCCATCACCACGATGCGGTCGCCCATCGTCATCGCCTCGGTCTGGTCGTGCGTGACGTAGATCATCGTCGCCCCGAGACGGTGGTGCAGGCGCACGATCTCCGCGCGCATCTCCACGCGCATCTTCGCGTCGAGGTTCGAGAGCGGCTCGTCGAAGAGGAACACGGCCGGCTTGCGTACGATCGCGCGGCCCACGGCCACGCGCTGGCGCTGCCCGCCGGACAGCGCCTTCGGAAGACGGTCGAGGTAGGGTGCCAGCCCGAGCGTCGCCGCCGCCGCGTCCACGCGCCGCGCGATCTCGTCCTTCGGCACGTGCCGGAGGCGCAGCGCGAAGCTCATGTTCTCGCGCACCGTCATGTGCGGGTAGAGCGCGTAGTTCTGGAACACCATCGCGATGTCGCGGTCCTTCGGCGGCAGGTTCGTGACGTCGCGTCCGCCGATCAGGATGCGGCCGGACGTGGGCAGCTCCAGCCCCGCCACCATGCGCAGCGTCGTGGACTTGCCGCACCCGCTCGGACCCACCAGCACGAGGAACTCGCCGGGGCGCACCTCGAACGTGAAGTCGTCCACTGCCGGTTTCTGTCCCTTCGCGTAGATCTTCTCCACGTGCTCGAACGACACGCCCGCCTGACCCGTCTGCACCATCACGCGCACTCCCGCATCAGGTGAACGTGGCATGCCCCTGCGCGTCGATGATCACGAAGCCGCGCGCCTCCATCTGCTCCAGCAGGGCGCGGGCCGCGTCCATCGACATCTTCGGGTTCATGCTCTTGATCGTGTTCTGGATCCGCTTGCGCGAGCGGCAGCGCTGCTTCTTGAGGATCGCCGCGGCCACGGCCACCTCGTCGGGCGGTTCGGGAAAGAGGTTGCCTGACGGTGCCGGCGCGGGTTCGGGTACCGGTTCAGGCGCTGGCGTGGATTCGGGCGCAGGCGTGGGCTCAGGCGCAGGCGTGGGCTCAGGCGCAACTTCGGCCTTTGGTGCTTCAGCCACCTCGGCAGGCTGCTCTGCCTCCGTCTTCCGTCGCGTGCGCGTTTTGCGCTTATGCGGCTCCGCTTCCACTGTGGTGGCGGGCGTCCCGCCCGCCACTCCGCCCGTCATCTCGAGAATCGCACGCGGATCCTCCATCACCTCGAAATCGCCGTCGCCGGCCGCCGCCACGGCGGAGCCCTTCTTCCACGCTTCGATGCGCACGATGAAATCCGGGTTCAGCCACACGGCCGTTCCGTCGGTCTTTGTCAACTTGATGAACATACGTTTCCTTTTCGCCCTTTCGGAGAGGGCCGTGAAATTATCTCAAATCCGCCCCCGCAACGCAAGTCCCTAGTCTTCCAGGGAGGCGTCGGGGTCCTTGAGCTTGATGCCGACGTCCTTCATCGTCAGGGTCTTGAGCTGCTCCGGGGTCGGGGCGGAGACAGCGGAGAGACGCACGGCCTGTCGCGAGACAGCCTCCTCGAACAGCGTACGCGCCCAGCGCCCGTTGCCGAACTTGCGGTCGCGCTTCGCGGTGCGCACGCGGATGAACGGATCGAGCCACTTCTCCACGTCGGGCGAGAGCACGTACTGGCTCTTCTTCGCGTTCATGCGGAAGATCGCCGCCAGCTCCTCCGCCGTGTAGTCGGGGAACTCCACGTAGTGCGTGAAGCGTGAGGCGAGACCGGAGTTCGCGTCGATGAACTTCTTCATCTCCTCCGTGTAGCCCGCCACGATCACCACAAGCCTGTCGCGGTCGTCCTCCATGCGCTTGAGCAAGGTCGAGATCGCCTCCTCGCCGTAGGAGTCCTGCGTGCCGTTCACGAGCGAGTACGCCTCGTCCACGAAGAGAATGCCGTCGAGCGCGAAATCGATCACCTGTCCGGTCTTGATCGCCGTCTGACCGGTGTAGCCGGCCACGAGCCCGCCGCGGTCGCACTCGACGAGATGCCCGTTCTTCACCACGCCGAGCGCCTTGTAGATCTTCGCCATGATGCGCGCCACCGTCGTCTTGCCCGTGCCGGGGTTTCCCGTGAACACCATGTGGTACGAGATCGGCGCCACCTTGAGCCCGGCGGCCTTGCGTTGCTGCGCCACGCGCACGAACGACGCGAACTTCTCCACTTCCTCCTTGACGGGCTTGAGGCCCACGAGCCCGTTCAGCTCCGCCAGCGCCTCCTCCACGCTCACCTCGTTCGTGGAGGCGGGCATGTAGCGGATGCCGGGCGGCGGCGTGCGCGCGAGGCCCGCCGCGCCGAGCCCCACGGCGGCCTTCCCCAGTTCGCCGATGTCGCGCATCTCGATCGTCATCAGCTGTTCCTGCGTGGGATTCACGATGTCCGCGACGCGCTCGGCCTGGTGCGCAACGGCCTGCTCGAAGAGGTTGCGCACCCAGCGTCCGTTGCCGAAGCGGCGGTCGCGGTTGGCCGTCTTGGCGGCGATGAACGCGTCGAGGTCGCGTTCCACGTCGGGCGACAGCACGTACTGGCTCTTCTTCGCGTTCATGCGGAACATCGCCGCAAGCTCCTCCGCCGAGTAGTCGGGGAACTCCACGTAGTGGTTGAAGCGCGAGGCGAGTCCGGAATTGGCGTCGATGAACCTCTTCATTTCCTCCGTGTAGCCCGCCACGATCACCACGAGACGGTCGCGGTCGTCCTCCATGCGCTTGAGGAGCGTGGAAATCGCCTCCTGGCCATAGGAGTCATCCATCCCGTTCACAAGCGCATACGCCTCGTCGACGAACAGGACGCCGCCCAGCGCAGAGTCGATTACCTTGCCGGTCTTGATCGCCGTCTGCCCCGTATAGCCGGCCACGAGCGCGCCGCGGTCGCATTCCACGAGGTGCCCCTTCTCCACCACGCCGAGCGCCTTGTAGATCTTCGCCATGATGCGCGCGACGGTCGTCTTGCCCGTGCCGGGGTTGCCCGTGAACACCATGTGATAGGAGATCGGCGCGACCTTGAGCCCCTGCGCCTTGCGCTGCTGCGCCACGCGCACGAACTTCGTGAACCGCGCTACCTCCTCCTTGACGGGCTTGAGGCCCACGAGCCCGTTCAGCTCCGCCAGCGCCTCCTCCACGCTCACCACGTTCGTGGAGGCGGGCGTCAGCCGCACGCCGGGCATCGCCGCCCCCTGGACGGCCACCGCGTTCGTCATGTCGGCGGACGATCCGCCCTTCGCGCCATCCCCGCTGTCGGTCTTGATCGGACAGAGCACGGCCAGCAGCATCGCGCCGACGAGAACGACCGGCCCGACAAGCCGTCCGCACCACCCGTCCAGCAGGTCGAACTGCTTGAGCAGCCACCGGGCGCCCCACGTGACAAGGGCAAGAACGGCCGCGTAGGCCAGCGCGTCGGTGACCGCATCCTTCCTCACCACGCAGGCGAAGCCGGCCATCAGCACAATGTCAAGCAGGCATCCGACGCCGAAATCTTTCGCGAAGCCCGCCTGCTTCCGCTGCTGACTTTCCTTTCCCATAACTCGACCTCCTCACTGAATGCGTGCGCCGCCGGCGCGGGTCTCGTAGATTTTCGCGCCGATTTCGCGGACGGCCTCGATCGTCTCCCAGTACGGCGTGTCGCACACGTCCGTCCAGCCCACCTGCATGTTCTCGCCGTCGAAACGGCCGGACGTGGCCTGGTCGGAAAACTGGTGCCAATGCACGCCCACGATCTGCGGATGCTCAAGCGACGTGCGCACGTACTCCTTGTACGTCTCGGCGCGGTGCTTCTGGTCGCGCAGGAGGATCAACCCCGGACAGAACGGCCCGCGATCGAGCGCGCCGAAATGGAACTCGCCGATCATCACCGGCGCGTCAATCCCCTCCGGCAGCTTGAAGCCGCTCATCTCCTTGCGATAGACGTTGTAGCTCAGCACGTCGCAATACTTCGCCGCCGCCTTGACCGTGAACGCCGGCGCACTGCCCGCCCAGCGACAGCCAAGATACAGCTTGCCGGGGTTCGCGCGCTTCAGCTCCTCGCGGATGATGCGGAAATAGTTCTCGGCGATCTCGGACGAGAACGCCTCGAGGTCGGCCTTCGCGCCCTTGAACGACTTCGGCTCCTTCGTCACACGCAGGAAATCGTCCCAGTCCTTGTACGACATTCCCCACGCGGCGTTGAGCTTCGCGATCGTGCCGTACTTCGCCTTGAGCCTGTCGCGGAACACGGCCTTGCACGGCTGGTTGGCGGGCGACTTCAACGTGGAAACCCCGAACGTGTGCGCCGCACCCCAGTGGTGCTCATTGTCGACGAAGAAGCCGAAGCACCAGGGGTCGTCGATCTCGGCCTTGTACACCTCCGTCATGCGACGCGCCTCGGCGCGGAACGACGGGTCGAACGGGTCGCAGAACTCCCACCAGCCGCCCTTGTGCCCGGCAATCGGACGCGCATGGATCTCGAAGCGCTCCGTGTAGGGCGTACGGTCCATCAGGCAGATGCGCTTGTCGGACGAATTGGCGATCGTGTTGCAGCTCCAGCTCCGCAGACGACGGTGCGCGAGATCGGCCCACGTCTCGAACCATTTCTCGCCGTACTTCCGACGGATGTTCGCGGCGGAGAAGTCGTACACCTTGTCGATGCCGCGTTTGCCGTAGTAGGGCCAGAGCAGTTCATCGCGCGTCTCGTAGAAAATGCCGAACACGGGATCGTCGCGCTTCGGCAGCTCCGCGAACCAGCCGGAACGGTCTCCGGCGGGCGTCGCGAGCGGCGTCATCGCGCTCGACGGCAGCACGCGCACGGGACCGTGGCTCCACCAGAGGTGTCCGTCGGGATCGACGATCCACCACTTGCCGTTCCACTTCGTCGTCGAGAAGCCGCCGGTCTTCGGGAGCTGCGGACCATCCGCCCAGCCGCCCCACCTGTCCCAGCCCTTCGGCCCCGGATGTGCGGCGAGGTCCTTCTCTTCTTTCGCGCGCTGCACGGCGAAGTCGGCATCGGAATGCACCTTGTCAGGCCATTCCTTGTGACGGAACTGCCCGTACTTGTCGAGGAACGGGAAGAACTCTTTCTCTGAAAGCTTTGTCCAAGCCTGCACAGTACCCGTCGCCAGCGACTTCGCCTCTTCCTTCGCAACGATCCGCTTCACGCTCCACGTGTGCGGCAGCTTCGGCTGGTTGATGTAAAGCGCCACCTGCACGACATCCTTCGAATCGAGACGGCCGATTCCCGCCTGTGGCGCGGAATGGCGGCCCTTGTACATTTCGTACGGCACGCCCGCCGCATACGGAAGCGCCCAGACGCGGAGCGGCTTCAGCCGCTCGGCGATTGCATCGAGCCCAGGATGCCGCGATGTCATGTTGGCACCCAACACGGCGTGTGCCTCGTTTCTGATCGGAAGTTTGTACACCATGCTGCCTTTTTGCTTCCCCGGATCGCCGCCGGGATTGAGGAGCCGCAACGTGTACTTCCCGTTGATGCCGCCGTTCACGAACTCCACCTCGATGCGACCGTAGTGGGAGAGGTCCCATTTGCCTGCGATGCAGACGCCGGGGTAGGAATCCGACGGCGCCGTCTTCACAGTCAACAACCCGTTGGAGAGCGAAAACAGCGCGCCGTCCTGCGCGGAGATTCGCGACGCGTCGGCGGACGCCGCGTCGAACAGGACAATGTCGCCGGATTTGGGAACGGCCACCGTTCTCACCTCGGCCTTCAGGAGATTGCGGCCAAGTTCGCGTCCGCCGTCCTGCGAATAGATGCCGTTGCAGAGCGAATAGCCGAACTCGCAGCAGAGGCTCGCCCAGCAGTTCGGCTGCGCCTCGACCCACTGCCGTGACGACACCAGACCGGCCACTCGGTCTTTTTCCATTTTGACTGAATAGCCCGTTCCCGCCTTGATGTCGTTCTTCCCGTCGTATGCAAGCGCACCGCCCCTAGACATCTCAGCCCAGTTGCGGCGAAACACGTCGATGTGCGCGTTGTGCCATTGGCTCAACGACCCGAACGTGAACGCGCAGTCCTGCTCGGGACATTTCGGATAGCTTCTCACATGCGGAGAATGAAGGTCGAAGAACACGATCTTCTTCCCGTGCGATTCGCGCACAAGCAGTTCCTTCCAGGCCCGCACGGACGTGTAGATGCCCGCAACGTAGTCGCGGTTGTGGTCATGCGGACGCCGGTTCTTCCCCTGGTCGCCATCCTCCACGCCGTCCTTGTCCATGAACGGCACGAACACGCAGTCGGCGTTGTCGCGCACCCATTCGCCCTCCGGCGAACCGGAGAGGATTTCGTCGATGATCCCCTCCATGACCGGATTCGCCGTCGTCTCGCAGGCGTGGTGGCGTGCGGTGTACGCGAACAGCCACTTCGCCTTTCCCTTCCGACACGGGATGCGCAGCAGCTCCGTGTCGCGGCGGCCGCTCTGCGACTTGCAGAGCACGTCGAACTTCACGCCGTCCTTCCCGCGCCAGCGCACGCTCGCCGCATCCCAGTCCTTCTGCAAATACGGAATCGACGTCGCGAAACGCGTCTCGGTCTCGTCCGCCGCAAAGGTGTAGTCGAACGCGTTCTTCGGCTCATGCCGTTTGCCGTCCGCATTCAACCAGCGCCACGTCTTGCCGCCGTCCTTGCTGATCGCCGGGCCGAGAGAGGCCAGGTAGTCGTATCCGTTCTTCGGAAACTGGAAATGGAGCGTCCGCCCCACCGCGCCGGAGAGCGTAAAGTCCCAGTAGAACCAGTTGCCCTTCGTGTCTCGGAGGTCGGGCCGCAGCACGACGGCGTTCGCCGCCTCGTCGATCTTGTCGACCTTGACGTTCCCGCCGGGATAGTCCGACCGGATTTCAATCGCCGCATACGCCGTTCCCGCCACTGCCAGAACCGCGACGGCGCTAACATTCATCATTCTATTCATTGGCATTTCCCTTGGTCATTACTCTGCGTGAGTGTGCGCTCGGTGCCATCGGCAAGAACGAGCGTGAAATCGTTGGCCGCCGGATCGGCGGAGGCCTTCACGGCCTTGATGGGACACGTGCCGTCGCAGTAGGGGTAGAGCACCGTCACCACGCGGTACGCGCCGGAGAACGTGCCCTGCACGACGGGCGTGGGAATCGGACGCTGCTCGTGCGGCCCGCCGATCCAAATGGGCATCCACCCCTGGAAGTACGGCTTGTGCTGGCCCTTCATGTCCGTGATCTTCAACGACGGATCGCTCACGTACGCGGCCAGTCCGATGCCGTTACCGAAGTCGCCCGTAAAAGAGCCTTTGCCGATCTTGAGCCCGCACTCCTCCAAATGCCATAATATCTCAAATGCATGCGAACGGTCGTCCGGCGCAGTCAGGCGATCGACGACCACGAAGAACGGCGCAAGCCTCGGCTCCTGCTTTAGGAAGAGCACCGTGCGGTCGTGAACCACTGGCTTCTGCTGCGGACCGTAGCCGTTCCGGTACGCTGAACGCGCGCAGTCGCGGGCGGGAGTAGTCGAAAACTCGACATCCGCCTTGACGTTGATGTCCTCGTCATGCCAGCGGTAGGTGCGGCGGCTGTTCTGTTCGTGTCCGTCGATTCGGATGGTGTTGTGCGCACGGGTGGAGAGGACGTACTTGCGGCATTCGGAACTGTCATACAGGTAGTTGCCGCCCTCTGTGAGCATCTCTTTTCCGTATGCCGTAAGGAGGAAGTTCAGTTTGTCCTCGTGCTGGTGTGCATGCCCGAACGGCGAACCGTCCATGTAGCCCCACACGGCGTCCTTTCCCCATGACGAACGGAACACGACCGCGCCGGCCCACGGGAACACGGTGGAGAGGTAATCCGGCGGCGTCCCCTTCTTGCCACCCGTCGCGAACCACTGGAAGTCGGATCGCTGCGGGTAGAGCGTCAGCGCCTTGCGGCACCAGCCGGAGACGCTTACTTTCGCACCGTCGTTGAGGGACGGCGTAACGCCGGTTGGCATCGCAAGACGCATGTACATCTCGAACATCTTCTCAAGTCCAGTACGGATGAACTCGGGCTTTTCAAGGCCAAGCATCTCGTACAGCCTGAAAACATCCAGGTAGTTGTGTACCACCACGCCGTGGTAGCCAGTCGAAAGCTCGTATTGGAACCCGTCGGGATAGACCTGACGCGAAAACTCGTTCTGGAGCCGTTTGAGCGCGTACGCCTTCCATTCGGGCGCATCGTTGAGGAACGGATAGAGGATCGAGATGCGCAGGAGACCATGCAGCTCCATCAGCAGCCAGTTGCCATTCGTCGAATTGTTGCGCAGACGCCAGCCGTGTTCCCAGATGGAGATGAAGTAGCGCGTAAGGAACTCGTCCGTCACCTGCGGAGACTTGGCGAACGCGGCGATCTGGCGACTCCAGCCGGTCATGCGGATGCCCGCCTCGATCGTGCGCCAACAGTGCGTGTCGCTGGGTCTGGCCTTCTCCGGCACAAGCGCCTGGTCGAACCAGCTGGAGATCATGTCGATCCACACGGCAACGGCCTTTTCGTCACCCGTGGCGGTGTAGTACTCGGCGAGCGTCGTCCAGAATGGATGGCGCGAGAGCTGCCACGTCCATTCCTTGTACTTGTTGAAGGTGGGATTCAGGTCCCAGTCCACCTTGTGGTCGGCAAAGTGATGCGGCATGCCGCAGGAGGAGAGTCTGTAGTCCATGATCTCCTCCGCGCGTTGCCTGAGCGCACGCAGCTCCTTCTCCGTGTATTTCCGTTCAAGCCAGTCCTTGTTGAGCACGTCGTTCCGCAGCGTGGCGCGCACGTGAGCGGCGAACGCCTTTTCTGCGCCCGCGAGGTCGCCGGCGGACATCTTCGCGGGAATGGAAGAAAGCGCGGGGACCGAAACATCGAGATGTTTCGTGAGAAATGCCTCGGGCGTCGTGCGCGGCCCCGCCAATGCGGCCACCGCGACCACCGCGGATGCAATCAGGATTCTACCTTTCATCCCTTCCTTTCATTTAGCCGTGTAGGAAAAACCGTATCTTTCGGGGACTCAATACGCAACATTCAATGTTGAGTCAAGAGGCTTACCGCCGAAGCGGACGAGCGGGCACGGGCCGACGGCGTTCGGGCCGGGGTGAAGATTAACCTTCACAGGCTTCCCGTCGCGCCATTCGCAGTCAACCTCCCAGTCTCCGCGCGCGCAGAGGCCGTGGAACGAGCCGTGCTTCGCCCACGCGGACGGCAGCGCCGGCAGCAGGTCGATGACGAAATTGCCCTTCTCGTCGAGTTCGTGGCTCTGGAGCACCAGTTCCGCAAACAGCGCCGCGCCCGCGTAGTTCGCGTCAATGATGTGGACGCCGTGCGCGATCGACCAGAGCGTGTCCGCCGTCTTGGCCTCCATGAGATTGCCGAAGAGCCGCACCGCCGCATCGCCCTCGCCCGTGCGGGTACGGCAGCAGGCGCGGTGGACGAGCGCCCACGCCGTCGTCATTTCGCCGCGCAGGTCGAGCGTGCGGCTCGCCGCCTTCAGCCAGTCCGGCGTGGTGCGGTTGATGATTGCACCAGGGTAAAGCCCCACAAGGTGCGAGATGTGGCGATGGTGCTTCTCCCGTACGAAGTCGCCGTAGAAGCGCTCCTCGCGGAACTCCTTGATCTGCCCGCTCTCGCCCACCTGTACGGGGTCGTACTTCGCGAGCTGCTCCTTGCAGCGCTTCACGACCGGGTCGCCCTCGCGTCCGAGCAGTTTCGCGAAGCGCACGAACGCGGCGTTATTGAGGAGGATCATCTGCTGGTCGAACGCGCAGCCGACGGTGCGGTAGTAGCCGCCCTTCCTGCTTTGCTGCTCCGGCGAAGCCGAAAACGCGGAAAGGTACAGGCCGTTCGTCTCGACGACGCAGCGCGTGAGGAAGTCCGCCATGCCGCGCAGCACGGGCCAACATTCCTTTTCAAGCACGTTGCGGTTCTGCGTGAAGTCGTACCAGTCGATGTAGAGCGCAGTGGTGAAGCCGCCCGTGCCGGGGCCGGAATGCCCGCCGGGCGCGCCGCTCACCTGATACGGCCACGCGGCCGTGCCGACGCTCCAGAGGTCGTCCGTGAACGGCTCCTTCAGGCCGGCCGGATTCACGCGGCGGATGTAGTTGCGCGCGGCGGTCCTCGTGGTGGACCGGAACGCCGCGTTGTAGGCGGCGTACGCCTCCATGCACTCCGCCATGTTGCACGAGAACGCGCCCCAGTAGTCCATCTGCACGTTGATGTTGTGCCAGAAGCCCGATCCCCAGGCCGTCGTCAGCACCGGACCAGCCCAGCAGCCCTGGAGCGAGCCGGGGAGCGTACCCGGACGCGACGACGAGGCGAGCAGGAACTTGCCGAGCCGCCAGTATAGCGCCTGGAGGTACACGCTGTTTCCGCCGAGCGCGCGCAGTTCTGGCGTGGTGAGCTCCATGTCCGCCGCGTCGAAGTCGACGTCGATGGAGCTGCGCCCAACGAGGCCGCGGAAGTCGGCAAGGTGGCGCTTCTTCAGCTCGTCGTAGCCGAGGGCGCACGCCGCCGCGACGCGCCGGTCGGCCTCGGCGGCAGGATCCGGCCCCAGATAGGGCGCCCTGTCGTAATTCGTGTCAGACCCCTGCCCCTTCGACGCCTCGAACATCTCCGGCACGAAACGGTAGTTGGTGGTGAGCGTGTAGATGACCGTCGCCTCGGTGGCCCCCTCCACCTTCAGCGATCCGTCGGCCTGCGCCGTCACCGCGCCGTCGGAAAGCACCCTGAACCGCCCGGCGAGCTTCACGCCGTACGCCCCGCTCTTCGCGGCGAGCGCGATTTCATTCCCCGCCGCCGCCACATTTCCAGTCCTGTGCGTCGGCGGCGGCGCGTCGAGGAACGGCACTTGGGCACGCACGACAAACGACAACGCGCCCTTCTTCGACGCCGTGAAGCGCATCGCGCCCACCTTGTCGGGGTAGGACGTAAAGTATTCGCGGGCGTAGTCCACGCCGTCCGCCTTGTACTTCACCGTGACAAGACCATCCTCAAGATCCATCTCGCGCACGTAGCCCGTCGCGTCCTTGTGCCCGAACTCCACGAACAGGTCTGCCGAGTCGGTGAGGTTTCCCTGAACCCATCTGGAACTGGGATGCTTCTGCTGCGTGTGGAACGTCGGCTCGGTGAGCTGGAGGCGTTCCACGTCTGTGCCGCCGAACTCAGACACGCCGAAATAACCGTTGCCGAAGGAAAGCGACCGCCTCTGCCAGCCCTTGAGGCTCCACACCGCCGGCTCTCGGAAGCGAATCTTCCACGTGGCGTCTGGATGCGGCGCCGCGTTCTCCACGCGCTTCACGCTCTGCCAATTCGGCACGTAGTCGTCATGTACCACCTTGCGCGCGTCGCCGTCCACGGACACCGTCACCTCGTCGTCGGCGGACACGACGACCTCCACGGTCGTCTCGCGCCCCGTCCGGATCGGCACGGGATGGCTCCAGTAGCAGACGCCGCCGATTGCGGCGCGGAACCGGCCCTTGTAGATGTCTATCAGGAATCCGTCGCCCTTCCCCGGGGTCACGTTGTCGAGAAGGCGCTGCGCGGCGGCGGCGTTCTTCGTGACGAAACGGCACTTGAAGCGCATTCCCTTCGCGGCGTCCTTCGCCGAGGGGAACGGCTTCACCAGGTCTCCGGTCTTCGCCGGGCCTGAGTGGTACGTCTTTCTGCCGAAGGAGAGCTGGATGTCCTTGAACTCGCCGACGAAGCGGTTGCCGCCCTTTGAATTGACGCCAAACGACATCGGCAGTTTCGGGTTCACCGGCATACCGCCGAACGCGGCAGCAACAGCCGCACACACTGCCACAATGGCAATTGACTTTCGCATAGTCATTCTCCTTCGCGCTTTACAGCGCAATGCGGAACATGAGTTCAAGATGGCGAAGAGGAGATTTCGTCACCATACATCCACCTCGGCGACGGCGAGTCGATCATTCTCGGGAAGCGCGTGGGTAGCCACAAAACGGAAGTAGCGCGCCTTGACGGGCTTCGCAAACTTCACCTCGCGCGTCTTGCGCGACTCCAGCACATCGGGGAACGAGCCTTCAGCGGACTTCGTCCAGTCCTTGCCGTCGAGCGAAACCCAGAATTCGCATGCGTCGACCACGCCCACGCTGCAGTGCGCGGGACGCGGCGTGTACGTGAACCCGCGCATCTCGCGCACCGCGCCGCAGTCGACCGTGAAGCTCTGCGGCGGGGGAAGCGGATCGTTCTTCGTCATCGGCTCGGGATGCGAGTGCCACAGCGAATCCTTGTTGCCGTCGATGGCGGCCTTCGCGTTGCCGGGGTTCTTGCACGTCTCGCCAATGACCTTCCACGCATCGTGCGCGCCCGGCTCGATGAACTGCGAAGGCGTCTTGCCGCCGAGCGGGAAGCGCACCACGACGTCGAATGCGTCGCCCTTGG
>Ga0310695_10003306_pt1 | contig 32009 bp, 33 predicted proteins | sample RumenRJG_04DNA_FD_203882 | JGI IMG/M metagenome (GOLD analysis project Ga0310695, IMG submission 203882) | Bovine rumen microbial communities from Lethbridge, Alberta, Canada - RJG_04 (v2) (version 2) | ecosystem: Host-associated > Mammals > Digestive system > Stomach > Rumen | place: Canada...
CTGTTCTCATTGGTGTCGTTATAAATATTAGTACAAATGTACTAAATATAAACGGCAAATCCAAATCGTTAACGGCTTATTTTTAGTATTTTACGACTTTTTAGTACAAAAGTTTGCAAAACTCAGAGGAATAATCAATAACGGACAAGTTATCGTCATCAGCGAGCACGACGAAAGCACGCCCCTCGCTGAACTGCCAGGCATGATGAAAGGCAACTGTCTCGGCAGGGACAACAATTTTCCCGGTATTGCAGTTGAGATAGCCGCGCTGCCCGTCCCTATTGCAGTAGACGGTGATGCTGTCCCTCAGAGGAGTGCCGGAAACCCAGCGCAGCTTTGGCGTGACATATTTGCAACTCTGCCAGTCCCATACGCGGACGCAGTTGTTGTTGAAACCGAGGACTTCGATGCTCTTGGAGAGGGTCTTGTCCTTCCAGTAAGCACGTCCGTAGGATTTTTCGTACCAGACGCTGGCGAGGAGAATGGCAAGGCCGATGGCGAAAAGGCCGAAGAGTCCCAAGCCTACCTTCCAGGAGGCATTGAGGATGGATTTAAGTTTTGCGTTCATGATAGTTTCCATATTCGTTTACCTTTATAGAGGCGAACTAATATGGAAAACCTATCAAGCAAGCAGATTATAAAATGATGTCATTCTCTTTCTCGAAGTTTAAACCTAACGTCCAATTCAGTCAATACTTTTTGTGAGACGATATTGTCCGCAAAGACCTCCGTTTGGATGGTGGGGCACAAGTTGCTTTCACGGACAAAGCGCATCACTTCAGTAAGAGTTTCCTTCAAATACCCGCATCTACGGTAATCGGGGTGCACGGCATAAAACAATGTTGAGTTGTCTGGGATATCCATGACACCGATAAAACCAATAAGTTCATCTTGAGTACGAATCCCCCATAAAATGCCTTGGTCGTGAAGGAGAAAATTGTCAAATGAACCAATGAATGTGATAAGTCTATCAGCAGTATGAAAGACCTCACATAAATCGGGCAAAAAACGGCGGGTTTCCCCATCGTTCAGAATTTGAAGAAGTACAGGGATGTCATTCTTCGAGACTGCGGACAAACTGCAACGATAAGTATGTAAGACAGGTACTTGCCTCATTCTAGCAGGTTCCTTTCGGCCATTTCACAAAATAGCCACATATACAATCTGGAATAAACACGTTCATTATGACAAAGAGATTCCCATTGCTCATCGTTAAACTCTACCGCCGTTAGGCATAAACCGCACATCCGGATGGCTTGGCAATGAGAACAGCGTCGAACTCTCTTTTCATAATAATCTATCGCTTGCTTATTGGCCGTTTCCCAGTCTATACCGTCTCTGATTGAGCCAATTCGAAACTTATCAGATATTTTCTCACAAACAGCAATTTGCATGCTAGCATCAATGAACAATTTCGTGTTGAGCGGCATACATGTGGACATTGGTACAGAGCGCTCAACTTTTAAGATAGGGCGGTCCTTCCAATCAGAAATACAACCATCTATATAGGCTTTCATTAGAATCCAATCACGATGATGCTCATAAACCTCCAATAAATGGAGATAATGCTGTTTTAGTATATTATAATCTCTTTTTGCAACTTCTTTTGTGAAGTTGGGAGCCAAACTAGTAATCTGCGATGGGGTCAGTTGTTTTAATATTGGATCTTCATTCCACTCACGTGCCATATCTGGTAGCTCATCATTTGAGGGAAGAGTCATAAGTAAACGTACCTGGCTTAAATAATCATAGTGGTTATTAACAATATAAGCCAATGATTTGTACATTCGTGTGAAAGAACCATTCCCATTGGAATCAATGCGATTTCGGTTATGATATTTTGCTGTACCATCGATGGAAAAATCCAATCTGACGTTATTTGCAATCAACCACTCTGCCTTGCTCTCTGAGAGAAGAGTAGCATTGGAAGAAACCGAAAAGCTCACTTCTGAGCCCCATCGCTCTTTCCCCTTGTCAATGGCATATTTCAGTAAATCATAATGTAATAATGGTTCCCCACCATAAAAGGCAATATAAAGCGGACGTTTACTAGCATGCTGTTGTATGAACTCATATATTTCGTCAATGTTAGACCTTGTCATCACACGCGAACTATGAGTTCGATTATTTGGATACTCCCCTGAGTAGCAACAATAACTGCATCTTAAGTTGCATTGTTCTGTAATGCCCAAGATGAATGTATCCAAATCAGGCATTGCAGAGAAGGCACGATAAGAATTGAAGGTCCACACGAAATCATCGTCAGGGACGATTCCGGAAACTATCTCACCCGTCTGACGTACATATGAATAATAATTATGCCGTGTAGTTTCAATATACATTGCTCAATGTTTTGCAATATAATGGCCGTAGCAACTACGACTTATACAACGTGCCTGACAGGAAGACATGCCCATAGATTCAATGAACTCTTTTTGCTTGTCATCGGTTATTCTGTTCATATTGAGGCAAGCCAGAGAGCTGTCTGTATTTGGGGTGGCTTTATTAACGTTTAACATAATGAAAACCCAGTAAGGAATACTTGTTCAATATTTGGTTATATTCGCCTGATTCATACCAAGAGAGCAATTGATTTGCGCGCGCCACCAGCCAAGGGAATTCGGCAGAGCGAACGGATAGAATCTTGATTGTCTTATCGTATAAACTGGAGAAGTTACAATCGAAATCTTTCGCTTGCTGGATAAAACCCTTTATACTAATGCTGTTATAATACTTCTTTGGCAAACCTGCTCTCTTAATCATTGTTGAAAGGGCAACATTTATATCTTGACAACAAAGAAGGCCCATTCGGTCGGCGGTGTAATCTGAAATACGATACCACTCCAGTAGCGGAAACTTTACAATGGACGCCCACGCCTTGAATGACGGGTCATTAATAAACGGCATATAGAAAGTCTCCAAGAGCATATGATAGGGCTTATGTCCGCATGCCATATGACCTAATTCATGCCCTAGCACAAAATCCATTTCCGCATCGGAATAGAGATCGGCACAGCCGGATGTTATTATTATACGGCGATGAACTTCGCCGTTTGAGCAATGAAATGGCGCATAAAACCATTCGCTGGAATATGCCGGGATATCCTTAACTCCCAGTATGCGGCAACACTCTACAAGTTGCTGAAACATATGGGGCATACTCTTGCTGGTTATGCTTATACCATCTCCTTGATTCTCTACTTCGTTATATGCTTCCCGGTATTTACTGATAGTAGCACGCAGAAAATCTTGAAAAGTATAGTATTCCAAACCGGCTTTAAACAAGTCGTACCATTCTTTCAGACTATGGTCTGAGGGGTTTCTCGCGAGGGCACTTAAGAAACCTTTAGCAGTTTTATATGGGACCTTTAAACCGTTAAGCCATTCGATGGTTTTCCTGTCATCGGGATGCATTACTGTAGCGTAGTCCAAACCATGCAAAACCTTTCTGTTATTCATACGATTCTTCAGATTGATGCCCGTTTAGAATTCCTGTAAGATTCGTTCACTTTTTGTTCTTAGGGACTTCCTGATATAAGTCATGCCCGCACTTGCCACAGAATTGGGCCATAGGATTCTCTACCTCTGCACCGCAATTAGGGCACTTCGTCGGCAGGGGCTTTCCAGCTGTCTCAAATGCACGATGAAGTTCGTTAATTCGATAGTTAAGAGCCCTATTAGCGTCGCTAATCTTTTGAAGTTTATCATATATCTCTTGCACTTCAGTGCCACTCTTGTCAAAGGATGAAAGGACATCAGAAAGTTTAGTTTCAGCGTCTTCGAGTTTCTTGAGTATCCTTTCTGCTGTCTTAAATGTTTTGTCGTAGTCTTTATAAGACGAGCCAATAACCCCGACAAGAGGGGTTAGGGTCTTGGAAAGGTCTGTTGTCAACCCGTCTAATGTCTTGGTATTCGTGTCAATACCAGCCTTCAAAGATTCTACACCATCCTGTACGAGTGAAGACATTGCGGCCTTAATCTTCGAAACATCATCTCCAGCGTTTGTTTTCATCTGATTGAGCAAATCATTCAGAATAGACTGAGTCGCCTCTGTGTTGTCGCCAAACTCCTTGGCGATATCACCTATCCTCTTCACATAATCACTGGTTAATTTATCGAGAGCTGTAGCCTGTTTGCTTATGCCGTCATTAAACGAATCTACAACTTCCTTTGTTTGTGCGGAAACACCTTCAATAATGGATTTATGTGTGCTGATTGAGGCTGTCACCAATTCGGCTTGCATCCCATTTATTTTCTCAATCAGCGAATCTGTCGTATCGGTTACCTTAGCGACAAGTGCTGTAGATTGTTTGTCCATGGATGTCCCAATTGCGGTGATCGTCTGATTCTTGATATCATCAATAGAAGATGCAAATTTGTTTGTAAGGCCCTGAATTGCAGTATTGAGTTGATCTTTATACGAAGAAATATCTTCCTGCGTACTCTCTTTAATAGAAGTAATATCTGCTGTAATTAGCATTGATAAAGTCTCCATCCCGGAGGACAAGTTATCACTTATTTCTGTTATCTTCTTTGCATGCTCTGTCTGGGAGTTTTGTAGCGCACTAATACTGCTCTTAGTTATATTATCGATGGTTGTAATCACCTCGTTTGATAAGCTATTTAGTGTATCTTTCTCTTGATTAAAAATGCGTGTTAGTTCTGCCGAGTGGGTATCCGCTATTTGGACCAACTTTTCGGATAGCACTTGATTCACCTCTTCCAGAACACCTTCTGTTATCTTTTTTGTTATCCCGTTCAGAGTTGAATTGGTTGTTTTGACACTGTTGAGTATCTGATAGAGAGTCTGTTCTGGTGTCATACCATTCTTAATAATCTCTTTATTAAATCTTTCGTAATCGGATTCCTCTTTCGCATAAACGAACTTAATGATAATAGACGTTATAATCGCGCCAGTGATGCCGATTATGGACGTTTCAAATGCAGGAACAATTCTGTTGACCAGAGTGCCTATATCATTTAATCCAATATTACCCCATTGGATTTTGCCTAATGCATAGACTATTGATATAAAGGTACCCAATATACCTAATGATGTCCACACATTTGGGACATAGGAGAGAAGAGTCCGAGAATGATTCTTCCTATATGATAGAAAAAAAACAGTTGTGGCAATCAGTCCAAGAGTTAATGTAATCCAGTCGAGCCCATGTTTCTGGGGTTCGAGAATTGAATCAATACTAATCACGGCAAGAGTTATATGTATCATATTCTTAATCATTTAGCAATTATTCTAAACTCAATTCGGCGCGATTCATCATCTAGGGAGGTATCGTCGACGTTATTATCAATAAGTCTTCTGGAGAAAGAATAGCCAACGCTTATCATATTCTTTCTGATAAAGTCTTTTTCAGATTCATTCCAGATTGAATAACCATCTGAATCTTTTAAGTTAAATAGGGAATCGTATACGCTATTGGCACGTTTAGAGGAGAGTTCCAGATTTTCCAAAAAACTTATATCCGTTCCTCTAAGATACCCATAGTCTCCCCAGGTAGGGTCGGTATGTCCTTCGATTCGCAGTTCAACCGCTCTATTTATTTCACTGCTTATCTGTATAGTTTTGCGAACCAAGGCAGGCCCATATTGTCGGAGATAGTTCCCCAAATCGCCGCTAACAGTCCATTTTCCTTTTTCAAACAGGTCATACTGGTTATGGGTTAAGATGATACTTCCAACTTCTTTATCTGTCTTAACGTTGATTGTTTCTGTTGGAAGTAATACTTCTTCGTACTGATCGACAACATTTCGCAGATCGTTCTTTTTGAAGTCTTCAATCCAGTCAAGAAGGTGGGCGTTATCGAGGGTAGCATCATCGAGCTCTTTTGCAAGTTCTTTAAGTCGATTGTGCTCAGTTCTATAGATAACGAATAGAACAGCCGTAATTAAGATAAATACGATAAGAAATGCCGACATTAGGTCGGTATAACTCATCCAGAAGTTATGCTCTTCATCTGATTTATGACGGAAGATTGGGCGCATTGTAAACCGTTATATATTATAGAGCTATTTAAGAATATTTCCCTTAAGATCTAAGTAATCAACATGCCCATCAATAGAAGTGCAGATGAACATATCTTTACGCTTCTCAATTTGCTTATATTTGCATTGTATAATTCTTCTGTAATCATCTTCTTTACCGCCCCACCACTTTTCTTTAACATGCCAATACAAGATACCAAACTTTTCATCTTTCACAATCCATAGATAATCAGGCAGTTCTGTTTTTGAAGGGTCTTCCACATAATCAGGAGTGTTAAACATGAAAAACAAATTGTCGAATTCTGAAAACGGCCGTAAGTGGTACTCTGGACAACGAAGATAGAAAGGGAGTTTGGCCTCTTCCTTACTCATAGGAGCGCCACATATTCTGCAATATAATGCAGTTGGAATGTTAGTATGCCCCTTAGGGCAAACTTTCACTTGATTATCCATTCTTTAGATTAGTGTAAACGATTACCTAAAATATCAAAGTGTTGTATGGAACCCTTAATAGAAACTTCTATTATTCCATCTTTTTCCGGTGAAATCATATCACATATCACTGGAATAATAACCTTATTCCGTGATATACTATACAGACCAAGAAAACGGTCTTTACCTATCAAATAATGCTTGGAATCAAACTTCTCAATCTTTTTATATCTTGGAGTAAGCAAAAGTTTATTTTTTATTTGATTGAACAGTCCTAATTTACCATCCTTAGCAATCCGTGCCATTTCATCTTTCGTTTCTTCGATATAAACTGCATAATGCCTGAATACACAATAATCGATAAGATGCTTTAGGCCACGCGTAATGCCAAATAATAATAGTACAGCAATAATTGAAAGAAATATTACGACACCAATCAAGTCATCATGTAGAACATTCTCAACATCATCAAAGTCAAAATCAAAAACACCTATTCCAATAAGACCTCCAACAATGATTATCATAGAAAAAAACAAAGAAAAAATTTCACCGCCTTTTAAAAACCTAATCTTTTTGATTGATGCGGGAATAAGATGTATTGTTGGGAAGCAGTCAGGTGTATATGATGCCACCGACTCCGTAAATGGCTCTCCACATGTTCTGCAAAATTTAGCCTCGGAAGGATTAATATGACCATTTGAACACTGTTTCTCCATATCTACTAAAATTATACAGCCTAAATAAGTCTGTGTGTATTTGAAATAAACTCTAATGTTGTATCGAAGTATCTCCTTGACACCCCACGCCCAACGCGTTTCTTATATTGGCCTTGTTCATAAACATTATCAGAGTCCCATGTTATATCCATAATAATCCATCGTTCACCATTATACGCGACGGTCAAAATATGATTAGCTGGGCCTAAAACATTTGCTGGACTATCCCATCCACCATCATTAGTGATGTTCAAGGCATAACAATTCATACCTGCAGTGGGTACCCCTGCAGCTCTGAGCAAAGAAATACCTAAATATGAATAGCCAACGCATACGCATCTGCGACGTTCAAGAACAGATAATGCGCGATTGTCAATACTAACATATGAGCCATCATTAAGAGCATCTTTATCATAATAAATATTATCTGCCACCCAATCATGAATCGCTTGTATTTTTTGATCGTGTGTTATACAAAAACGAGTGATATGACGCGCTAATTGAATTATCATAGACGAATCGGACTGGAAGTAATATGTCGGCTGTAAATAATAATCTAAAGCTTTCTTATTGTCCTTTATAGAACCAAGAACCTTCCTGTTATGGTCCAAAATGGAAGGATTGCCAAAATGGAAGTGACCACTTTTAAGAATAAGCGATATACTATGGGGCTGATAATAACTAATATAGTAATTAGAGTTCCCGTGCTTTGTATATATATTTAGATAATACTCCCCATCAACGAGGTTGCCAAAAACAATACGCTTACAACTTTCGAGATCTATCGCGACACTATCAATAAAGGAGGAATCTATAGACTCAATTTCAAATAGAACTGTCTTAGACTGCAATTCAAAAGGAGTCCTATAAATAATAATCTCATTTAAATACGACTTTAATGAGAGTTTATCATATGAATATGAAGAATCTAATGAAAGCATCTATAATGGTTTTCCACAAATTATACAAAAACGTGTATCCGCTGATACAATGTACTTAGTGCCACAATATATACAGTAACGTGTCTCACCAAATTCATATAATTTATGGTGACCGCATACAGCACAACGTGTTTGCTTGTCATCTAAGACCGATTCGCAATATGGACACAACCACATAATCAGCTCATTTTAATTTTTGAATGGCAATTGACAATAGTAACATCTGAGGGCAGCCAGCCAAGTTTTCTTGAAAAAGCTTTTACTACACCATCCTTCATGATAAATGGGGCCGTATAAAGAGTACTATTCTTTGTCGGTTTAGTGCCATCTGTTGTATAAAAAGTTTGCGCATCGCATTTGTTGTCAATTGATACTACACCATCACTAATGTGAATTATCGGCCTAGAGACTTTCTTAGTTCTATGGTCTGAAACAGAAACCACCTTCTCGATAATCCTAGTTTCACCGTCTTTATTAATTTGTACATGTAAATGCACATCATCGTCTTCGATTGATACTGGGGTGGAATAATCGACAAAACTGCTGGAGTCTAATGCATAACGAAAAGACTCATTAAAGTCAAATGAATAAATATGAATTAGTGCTAATTCCTTGGAAATACGTTCAATAAAAATGACGGGGTCGGGGATTCCTTTAATTGTTGATTCATCTGGTATAGCCTTTAATAGCTCTACTGTTTCAAGAACTGAAGGCCTCAAATCCGGTTTTAAAGCGAGCATTGAAGAAACCAAACGTTTTAACGGAACCGACCAATTATCAGGATAATTAAAGGGAACACCCTCAAGAGCCATCTCCGAAGCATATTTGCCATTTCTCCCCGGATAATATCCTGCAAGCATTTCAAATAACAAAATACCAAGCGAGAAAATATCACTTTTAGGAGAAAGAACTACCGCGGAATCTGTGTCTTTGCCTAAATTATATAAAAGAATCTCCGGGCTATAATATGGCTCTGTACCTACAATATCTCCAGGGGGAGGAGGAGAATTATAGAAAAAGGATGATTCAAAGTCTATAAGTTTAGAAACAAAATGCTTATCTTTTTTTTTCAATAGTATATTTTCGGGTTTAACATCACCATGTATGATGCCAAAAGACTCAAGTGGAAGAAAACTATATACGATAATCCTGAAAAGCTGTAGGCGGCTCTGTAAATCCATAGATTGAGCAATCTGATAGGGATTAAAAGGGATGCCTGTTATTAAATCTGAAACAACATAATAAAACGTTTTATCTCGAAAGAAATCCACAATATAAGTACATGAGCCTCCTGGAAGACTCAAACTATTTATAGATGAGTAAATCCTTCTTCGAGATTCCTCAAATAAACGACATTCACCACTAAGTATAAAACGATGGACAAATTTGATATTCAATAACCTTTTGATAAAATAGTCTTTACCATCTTGTATATTTCGTCCAACGGCAGCTTCTGCTTGGCCACCAGATTTCAGTAATCTAACGACTGAATACTGATTGCCATTATTACCGTTTATACATTCTCCAAGAAACATACAACTAAGACATAACAAGGTTTGGCCGTTTAATCTCCGTCACGCTAGATTCCTCCCCTTCAGGAGAAATACAAATAGCACGAATAATGAATTTTTTCTCATCCTTGACTCTAAATGATCTTTCATAAACTAACGCCTCCTTTGTAGGGGTAGACCCATCGTCAGAATAGTAAATCTTAAAACTAAAACCATTGGGTGATTCCATACTTACTTCTCCTTTACTGTAATGAATAATTGGGGCTTTAGGCTTTGGCTTGTATACTTTTATTGAAACAACATTAGACAATCTTTTATTGTTGCCAGGTTCTTGAGCAACTGCTTTTATAACAGAGACAAAAGTGGGATTGACTCTAAAAGGGTCGAAATACTGCTGGGAAGACAAATTTGGAGTAGTACCGTCTAAAGTATAATAGAGGGCCGTACCGACATCGCTTTTCGTATTGGGAACAATCTCGACAAGTAAATCGTTTATTCTAATACTGGGCTCATTGGATGCGATTCTCATGCCGCCACCTGTAGTCCTAACCCAAGCTGTTAATTGTGCGACTTCAGAATGCTTACTTCCCACATAAGCAATCGCTTTTACAAGAGTAAACTTTGGAACAATAAATGGTTCCATATAACGACAGCTACCCATATTTGGCATAGAGCCATCGGTAGTGAAAAATATATCACCAACTCTAGCCGAAATTTTGATCGAAACACTAGAAGTGCCTGACAGTTCGCATGAGATGATTGGTAACGGTATTGTAGAACTATTGATTATCATCCTGCGGATGTCCTCCCCGACTTGCGTTAAGGATGGACGAAGTTCCCTGTCAGGGTGTAACATACGCTTGACTAAATCAAAAAGTGGTTTAGTTAAAGTGTCAGGAAGAACTAGACAGTTATGCTCGGCGGCCTCATACAGGGAATGAATGCTATCATCATCAATAATGGGCCTTCTGCCAGAGAAAAACTCGCAAAAAATAATTCCTAATGCAAAGATATCACTCTTTGTCGTAAGAGATTTCGCCATTTTTGACACAAACGCAAGCTCATCTTCATCCTCATCATCTTCAATTTCATAAGTGTTATACTTCGCCAATTCTGGAGAATAATAATCGGGGGTGCCAATAACTTCACCTGGAGCATTGGGGTCTCCGGACGAGTAGCAATCGTTCATATCAATAAGTCTAATTCGCCATGAATGGTCTTCTCTTTGAACCAATATATTGTCTGGCTTAAGATCTCCGTGAACTATACCGATGGCATGAAGTGGAAGAAGACCTTGAATAAGACGAAGAAGAATCATATACTTTTCTTTTTCGGACAGCTCTGAAATCTCTTCTAAATTTAGAGACGTGGCATTAATTTTTCTATATACAGTATAATAAAAGGGGCCTTCGCGGAAGTAATCAATTATAGGGACACAAGCACCAGTTTCACCGCATCCATTTTTAACGCTTTCATATAATTTGAAATACTTCGAGTATTTTAAATCATACTCTCGTCTTCTTCTTTCTTTCATTTCAGGCGAGCCTGGTGACGATTCAAGTGGATACCTCATTGATAGAAGTCTTTTTATGAAATAAGCTTCTCCTTCAGAAGGCGTTGATGCAAAACCAACCTCAGCCTGTGTGATTGTGTCAGATGCCCAAGTTACAGTATACACTTTCCCCGTCACATTACTTCTGATGATTTCTCCAATAGTAAGCATAGCTAGATTTGATTTGAAATAGGTAATACTGTTATTCCTTCCTTGTACTTGTGATACCACGCAATATTTTCTTCATTGATGGCGAGTTGCTCTTTTTCAAGTTCAATTTGACTCTGCTTGAGGTCATCTCTCGCCTTAACTAATGTTACTTTTATTGTCTCTAATTCATGGTCAAGAACCTCAATTGCTTTTCTAAGTGATTGAAGGAAAGAATCAGATTCGATTGATGGTAAAATAATACTATAGCGCGAAGCGAACTCTTCATTTTTAGAGAGATATGAAACGTGTTCAGCCTCTTTTTCGTGATAGTTATTTAAGCGACAGTTCTTCTCCTCACTGTCACTGACTAAATCAGTTATATACTGTGTTTGCTGCTGAATACGATTTTGAATTGACTCAACCCTTGTAGCAAGTGTGTTTTCCCACTCAGAATAACTAGAATACAACTCGTTATGTAAGACGGGAACTAAAGATTCTTTCAAACTAATAAAGGAGTTCGTGCCAAACGCGACAACTGCCATAGAGAAATCATCTTGTTGGATATTCTCAATAATGGCCTTTGTAATCTCACTTGACCAATTACTTTCAGAATCCGACTTCTTGAGACACTCCCTTAACATAATTTCGAACGCCAGAGGATTACGATAATAATCAAAGCAACCATCAGATGCGACTATTAAAGCCATCGGCCCCATTTCAGTTGTTGATACCGTAATGTCACTAACATTAATATGGAAACTCTTATCCTGAGAAATCTTATTTGTCATAGCCATATCCATATTCTCTGGAGAAAAAGGATCCATATCATTAGCATCTGTATCATCCACGGTTAAATAAAACATCGATTCTTTAGTTAATAAATAAGCTCTAGAATCGCCCGCCCAAAGACATCTAATCCTAACAGTATCGTTAGATGTCTTATAATGACTTAAAACCATAGTGGTTGGTAGTTTGGCCATCATCTTACTAGGGAGAGGTAATTGAGCCTGAGGGAAACACTCTATCCGGGCATTTAATTCATCACAAATCGCGACATGAAGACCTTCCTCTAAATACTTAAAGGAGTCTTTTCCAAGAGGGCGACGCTTAAGGTAAGAATCTACAGCGCCGCGCACTATCCGAGAAGCCCAATAGGCCGATGTATGTTCTTCGTTGGTCTGATTATGGATATACTTTCTTGCCCCAGCTCCTCCTAGTCCGTCGAAAACACCCAAAACCCCCCAGTTCCTATTTACATCAAAATTAACGTAGGGGTCTGAATCTTCTCCAGCGTTTAATTTTTTAGCAACATTAATAGTCGGTTCAATTAACAACAAGCTCTGTGAGCCAAACATCTTTGCTTCATCAGCTTTTCGATTATTGTATAGTTGCTTCCTTTCGTTATATTCTTCAAGTTGCTTTTTGAGAATTTCTGGAAGGACTCGCATTTCATATAATTGTTTTGCAAATACGAGTTCATCTTCTGCTTCTTTAAACCTATCTTGGTCTATATGCTGAATTGCACGCGAGATTGCTTCAGTGAAATCTATCTGCCTTTTCTCTTCGGCCAAGTTATCTTCTTTCTTCTTTTTATACTTCCGAAGTATTGCCTGCTCTCCATTACTCTTCTCAATCTCGCTAAGAAGCTTTGATGCTTCTTCTATCTTCCCGGAATCAACATTTTGTTTAAAAGAATTAATGAGTTCATTAATCCTTTTCTCTTTGTCCGCTTCCGCTGAAGTTATTTTCCCCTTTAAAGTGATAACATCTTCTTCAGATAATCTGGACTGGTATTTAGACAAACGACTACGTGCATCAGCAAATTTTTCTTCGGAAATAAGGGAATTAATAATCGTTTTATAACGACTACAGATTTTCCTTTTCAGTACAGTCAAAGAATCCTTATCAAATACGAGCTTAATTTTTTCTGAATATATGATTGCTCCAAGTTTTGTTATCGTTTCATCACTCTTAGTGTCGTCAATAGAGGAGTGGATTGCATTATACAATTCTTGGACATGATTAGAATATAAAGACGCAAGATTAATAGAAAGCAAATCATATAATTCATTAACTGCCTGTTCAAAACGTTCCTCAGAAAGAATAGATGACAATCTTGTGAAGAAGGAACTTGCTATTTTAGCTTGATAGGCGGTAATATTCTCTTTTGTTAGAATTGTTTTATATTCATCACACAACTTACTAGCATCGGCATATGATTCTGAATTAATCGCTTCCGTGATTTTAGCGTTTCCGTCGTTCCTCTCTTTTTGGGAACACGCTTCATTAACTTGATTTGCTAGTTGCTCAATCTTGAGACGCAATTCGCTCGGTACGTTTGTAAGATTGATTCTTTGTAAAAGGTTTCTCGCCTCGAAGTACTTCCCTTGTTTATATGCTTTACTTGCCGATTTAAACAGAGTCTCCATTTTTATGAACTTAAAAAAGTTGCCAATAGTATTAAAGTTAAATGTGCCTTTTTGAGAAAGGAAAAACGCCAATACACAAAGTATAATAAACAAAAGAGCACATGACCACAGTATCCAAGAAACATGAGTTTGGTTAGAAGTCTCATCAGTCAATAGAGACCCCCCATCATTTATTCTTGTCGCAAGAAAATAAAGCATATAATAACCATTTAACAATGGGCTAATCTGCGATTAGCCCATTGTTGTTTAACTCAAGGCTAGCCTGTTATACAGAGCCAACTATTGCATTGATGATATCCTCATACGAGACATCATCTAGCCCTTTACCAGCTTTTGAAGGGTGATAAACCACCTGGTCCCAGTTTTCATAAATCTCTGGCCAAGGATACATCTGAGGACCAAAGATGATTAATCGTTTGGCCGCTTTCTTGAGCTTGACAGTGCCTCCGCCCTGTCCGCTAGAAGGGGCAACCCAGAGATCGGTAAGAGCATTAAATGATTCCGGCATATTCTCAGGATAATACGGGTTGGAGCGGTTAGCCTCTTCTAACTTGTGCGCAGAAGCATCAGTGAACATCACTATAACATGTCTGCGTTTTTCTCCACTTTGTACCCAGTCACTCTGAATAGCTAAAGAGAGTGCTTCCAATGAATTCTCGGGTTCGTCACCACCACCGTCTGCAACAAGATTGCTCACGAAAGTCTTATACTCTTCTGGATCGGAACAGCCTTGGTCGCTAAGATTGAAATATCGGCTAACTTCTAAAGCATTAGCTTCATCAGCATCAAAATCGCGAAAACCAATAACCTTAACCCGCACATCGGTAACATTCTTTGATGCGGCTTTCAGTGCCTCTTGAAGATCCGGCCAGAACTTTAAGGCTCTTTCCTTGACAGTATCGATGCAATCCTGCATACTGCCAGTGATGTCAATGCACATCACAATGTCTACTTTGTAATCCATAACGTAATTAAGTGTTAAAAACAAACATGAAATGATAGTTTAAATGTCATAATCCGCTAAATCAAACATAATAGTCTCCCAATCAAAGTCATCAAGTTCTCCACCAGCTGTTGAAGGATGATATATCACCTGGTCCCAGTTTTCATAAATATCGGACCAAGGATACAATTGAGGTGCCAAGACAATTAACCGTTTAGCTGCATTTTTAAGTTTAATAGTACCTCCGCCTTGCGCGCTAGAGGGGGCAACCCAGAGATTGGTAAGAGCATCTAAAGACTCTGGCATATTACTGGGATAATACGGGTTCATTCGATTAGTATCTTCCAGTTTAAGCGCAGAGGCATCTGTAAACAAAACAATAATATGCCGACATTTCTGACATTGCACCCAGTCACTATGGATGGCTAATGAGAGTGCCTCTAATGAATTCTTAGGCCCATCACCGCCACCGGCTGTAACAAGATTCGTGACGAAGGCCTTAAACTCTTTCTGATCAAAACCGCTTTGGTCGCTGAGATTGAAATACCGACTTATCTCTAAAGCATTAGCTTTGTCAACATCAAAATTACGAAAACCTATAACCTTAACCCGCACATTAGTAATATTCTTTGACGCAGCTTTAAGAGCCTGGTGAAGATCCGGCCAGAACTTTAAGGCTCTTGCCTTGACAGTATCAATGCAATTCTGCATACTGCTGGTAACGTCAATACACATTACAATGTCTACTTTATATTCCATTGGCGTCACGACCTAGGAAATTAAAAATTCTTTAAAACATGACTTCTTCCATCGTTTTGAGCGAAGGGAATATACTTAGAAAACTCACCACTACCAATCCAATTCAACAACTCCGCCGCTCTCATTACAGTCCAGGGATGTGATTCGTCAGCAATCGATATGAATTTGATAATTTTATTCAAAGAATCATAATCAAGCTGCTTAAATTCCTTTGCCTGTTGAATAAACGTCTCGTAATTCATATTATCGAACTGCTTTATCGGCATCCCCGCCATCTTCATAAAGGCACGAATAGCAGCATCTTTATTCTGACAACACAGTAGGCCCGCACGGTCTGCCGTAAACTCGGACATCCTATCCCAATAATAAAGAGCATATTGGATTGGCGCAGCGGCGATATTACCAAAAGGAATAGAATCAATAATGAGATTGAGAACCTGGGCCATCATATGATAGAGCATATGGTTGCTCTTAATATGACCGCACTCATGGCCAATAACAAACATGATTTCGTCATCATCGCACAAATCTATCAATCCTGAATTGAGAATAATAATCGGGTTCTCAGAACCGACCGTCATGGCGTTAATACTATATCCCCAACTGATATAAAGATCCGGGATGTTCTTGATATCAAGGATCTGACAGGCATACTGAAGGTACTCGTAAATCTTCGGATAATTCTCGTTGGTAACTTTAAGATTACTGCCGGTGTACTGAACCGTGTAGACACGTTCAACCATATGTTTGGTAATAAACTTACCGACTAAGGTCAACCCGGGAGTAGCCTCCAATGCAGCAAGTGCCTTCTTGTCGAAAGGATGCTCATAGGATGCATGATCTAGTCCGGTCAGAACCTTTTTGTTATGTAACATAGTATCGCTATTATTCAGTTTAACGCTAAAGCATACCTCCTCAATTCCTGTTCACGATGTTGCAGGTAGGGATGGGCGCTACTAAGTTCAAAATAATCATTTACCCGACTATCGCCCTTGGGTGATTCTTGAACCTTCTTGAGAAGTTGCAATGCAACGTTTACCTCCCCGCAGCAAAGCAGTCCAGCTCGATCCGCTGTGTATTCGGAACACTGATACCACTTATTAAGAGGGACTTCAATCATGTCCGCAAGCAAAGAACCCAAAACTTCTGAGGAGTCTTTGAGATTGTCAATCATCCCCTTAATCGTATGACAGGAAAGATTCCCCTGGGCAATGTGACCGAACTCATGTCCCAGCATAAAGGAGAGCTCCGACGAGTCCAACTTTGTGACCGCTGAATTGCTTAGAAAAACCACGCCTTTTCCTTTGTTCTCAACAGCCAGTGCATTTATTCCCTTCAATCTAGTTGTAAGCACAACAGAAACGTCCTTTGGAAATACAATTCTCTCAGAGCAACGCTCGATTACCCGGTACAAAGACGGGAAAGAATTCTTTGTGACGACTATGCCCTTATCAATCGCCTCCTGAATCTGTTTAGAGTAATAATGACCGGCGATTTTTCTCAAAGCACCTTGCACAAACGCGCTGTCCAATAATCTTGCGATGTCGTTATCGCAAGGATAGACGTAGCTCTTTATGCTTCTTGGCGCTGCCATTTACAATCTAATCAATCTGATCTAATTCGTCCAGCATATTGGACATTCTACTCAAAAATGAACCACTATCTTTAACAGAACTTCGTTTCTTTTGTTTCACTGCTTTTCGCGTTGGCGCAAAAGCGGCAGCAGACATCATAATGTCGGAAAAATCAGCATCCTTTGTATTCTCAAATTCGTTTTCTTTCCACTCTCCAAGATAATCCTGATGATCGTCCATCAGTAGTAGTAGATTTTCTCTCTCCTCTGGATGCTGGATCAAATACTTCCGGACACAGGTTACTTCCTCCGGAGTTGCCTTTCCTTCTGCGTACTTGGCAAAGATTTCGTCAGTAATTTCCATGTCCTTAATACTTTAGAGTTTTCATTATTCTTTTGACCTCTACGAGTGCCCGGGACTTGACGTTATAGACATAAGGCGCACTAGGTACGACAACCTGATGTTTGTTGTCATACTTAACAATGTTCTCCTGATGCCATTTGACCTGCATCATTCGAGCAATCTCGTACGGTTTGTAACCCTCCAGCTCTTTAATAAGGACGAATTTTTGGTCGGGATCCGTCAAACGAGCAATGGCCTCAAGCAATTTAACCATTCTTGTGTCTTTCGTGTCAAACTCAGGCATTCTGTTAATAATATCTTCGCCATTATTGACACTATTTTTCCCGAAACCTATCAACTCATCCATCTTTTTGAGAAAAAGATTGGAGATTACCCGTGAAATCCAGGTGCGGAAAGAGGACTTACCCTGATAAGAAGCCAATGTTGAATAGTTGCCATTCTTGCCCATCATATGGAGGGTAAGTTCTTCCATTAGGTCCTCCATATAGTCAAACGACTGGTAATATCGGTATGCATAAAACCTTGCATCCTTATAATACCGGTCGTATAACATATAGATCAGCGCCTCGTGAACATGTTCATTCACGATGAGGCTCACAAGCTCCTTATCGGTATATTTCTCGTATGTCGAGAGAACTGTCACTGTGTTACTTATATGCAATTGCACAAATATAATACAAAATAAGGCACACATGCAAAAAAAACTTTAAAAAATATATGGAAACAAGAAAAGGGGGCAACAAATTCTATAACGACAAAAACTGAGAAAAAAAAGCTAGCTGATAGAAATCACATACAGGGTGAATCTGTATACGACAAAAGAACAACCATAAAAACATAGGAGATACCATTATGATTATTACAATTTGCCTCTTAATTTTAGCCTACTCCATTTTCAAGAAACCCATCGAAGGACTCATTACCAAACTGAAGGGCGTAGACTGGAAGAAACTAACCTCTGATGCGTGGGATAAGATTGTATCGGCCTACAAGAAGATCGGTCGTTCCTCGTCCCGTTATGCGCTCCTGTTCTATTACACTCTTTCCGAAGGCACTCTTACTACGCTGGACAAAGCACTGCTCTATGCCGGCATCCTTTATATTGTTGTCCCCGGAGATCTTCTTCCTCGCAGGATACTCGGCCTCCTTGGAATACTTGATGATGTTGCAGTTGTAGCCTGGGTTTATAATAAGGTAAAAAAGAATATCACCCCGGCTATTGAGGCTAAGGTGGAAGCCACTCTTGACAAATGGTTCGGCCCAGTCGTAGTAACTGGTCCCGTTGCCACTTTAGGAACTACTACCCCGTAACCCGTAAGCGTGAAAGTATGCGGCGGTGGTCAGGCGGAGTCTCCGGACAAAGCCTGACCTTTTTTCACCATCGATGCTAGATTTCAAGTGAACAGGGACTCTATATCAACAAAGGAGGAACCAAGCCATGACACACGAAGAAATGATTCTTAAAGCGTACAACGAACTGATCCAGGCGCTGCCGGAGACCTTCACTGACGAAGACCGCGATCTCATTCAGCGGGCCTTCCTTCTTGCAAAGGAGGCGCACAAGACTCAGACGCGGGACAGCGGGCTTCCGTATATCCTGCATCCGCTCTCCGTCGCCCTCATCGTGGTGACGGAAATGCGCCAGAAAAACGCCGCCATCGTGGCTGCGGCCCTCCTTCATGACGTAGTGGAAGATACGCCCTACACTATCGCCGACATCCGTGATATGTTTGGCGAGGACGTGGCTTTCCTGGTCGCTGCCGTCACCAAGCCCAACAAGAAACAGCCGGACAACTTCCAGCACATCCTGGGTTCAGTCAAGGGCGATATCCGCGTCCTGCTGCTCAAACTTTCGGACCGTTTGCACAACATGCGGACCCTTTCTGGCCTCCGTCCGCAGAAGCAATGGAAGATAGCCTCCGAGACGCAGTTCTTCTTCGCCCCGCTGGCCGGTCGCCTGGGTCTTTACAAGATCAAGTCCGAGTTGGAGAACCTGGCCTTCCAGTTCCTGAACCCTCAGGAATATAACCGGATTGAGGCGTTCATCGAGGAAGACCGTAAACGGACTGAATACGCCGTGAACCGCTTTATGGACGAGTGCCTGCATTACGTGGGCGCCCAAATGGGCGGTCCCATCGGCTGGGGCATCCGCTACCGCAAGCCCTACAGCCTTTACCGCGAGATGCAGGAGCTCAAGTGCGACTTCTATCATGTCCCTTTCAAGCACTATATCCGCGTCAACTTCAATCGGACTGAGGTGGATGATGCGCTCAACTACTCCAGTGCCTGGTGGCTCACGGACGAGGATATCATCTTCCGCATCTACGGAACGCTGACCCGGAAATACCGCGAACAGACCGGCAGTCTGGTGAACTACCTGGCCCAGCCTAAGGCCAACGGCTACCGCTCCGTCCATTTCCGTTTGCTCAACCCCTACGGCGGCATTGAGGAATTTCATGTGGCCTCGGATGACATGCGGGAGCAGTCCTACTACGGCTGTATCCTGGATACGGAGGAGCAGTGGCTGCGGCGCCTGACGGATGTGTTCAATGAACTGGCCGGGGATTCGGAGACCTTGATGCCCGGTATCCACGATTCCCTCTACAACGAGGACATCGTGGCATTCACGCCCAAGAGCAAAGCCATCACGCTGCCAAAGGGTGCCACGGCGCTGGACTTTGCCTACGGCGTTCACAGCGACATCGGTGACCACGCCCGCTATGCCCGCATCAACGGCCGCCTGATGTCCATCCGGACGGCGCTCAAGCGGGGAGACTGTGTGGAGATCGGCACCGACGAATCGGCGCATCCGGAGCCTTCCTGGCTGGATTCCGTGGTGACGTACAAGGCTAAAAAGCAGATTCGGTACTATCTGAATAAGCTTCCGAGGCCCAAGTATCTCCTTTGCCCGCACTGCCATCCCATGCCGGGCAGCGAGATTATCGGCTTCAGGGATGCCAGCGACCAGGTCACCCTCCACAGCCGGAATTGCCCGGAGGCTATCCGCATGGCCTCAGAAAAAGGGAACACCATCGTAGCCGTGGAAGATTTTGTGGCAGAGCAGTCGGTTTTGTATCCCGTCAAGCTGCAGATAGTGGGCATTGACCGCTACCATCTGCTGCAGGATATCCTTGACTGCATCGTGGAACAGTCCAAGCTCTCCATGAACGGGCTGACCTCCCATACGCAGGACAATATCGTGACCTGCTGTATCGACTTTGCCGTCCACTCCGCCACGGAGCGGGACAGTGTCATCGGGAAGATTTCCCTTATTGAAGGAGTTGAAGAAGTGAACACAACTACTGAAAAGTCATGACTAAACGTACCAAAATCATCTTGATATCGGCCGGAGCATTGGCCGTTCTCGTTGCCGGATACTTCATTTACCGCGCCATTGACCGGGTGCTGCTGATAAGTTCGATGGAAGAAAGGCATGTAGAGATTCTCTATGCCAAGCGGGGGGATCTATTCGACTGTGAAGGAAATCTCATCGCTACGTCGAAACCTGCCTACGACGTCCACCTGGACTGTAAGATAATTAAGAATGATGCATACTGGGACAACAAGACACTGGCCCTTGCGCCGAAGCTGGCCACCCTGCTGCCGGAGCGCACGGCGGCCGAGTGGTGGGACTACCTGCAGGCGGGTCGAATTGCGGAGAAGCGCTACTTGAAAATTGCAACGAGTCTTTCTCGGGAGATGAAAGACTCCCTTGCCAGGCTTCCCATCTTCAATCTGCCACCCCTTGATGGCGGTGCCATTTACACGTCCTATTTAAAGAGATACTATCCCTACGATTCACTGGGTCGGCGCGCCATCGGTTACGTTCGCGGCGGAGACAACGGTCGGGTGGGCATAGAGGGGAAATATGATTACTATCTTCACGGCTTCGACGGGTCTAGAAAGATCAAAAGCGGCTGGTATAAGGGTAAAAAGGAACATCTTGTGACCCAGTTTGTGAATGTACACAATGGGGCAGATGGTATGGTCACCCTTTCCATGCCCATGCAGGCGCTGGCGGATTCGGCACTGCGGGCCGGAATAGGAGACGATCCGGACATTACTGCGGGCTGCGTTGTGCTGATGGAGGTGAAGACCGGTGCCATCCGGGCCATGGTGAACCTGTCCCGGGGAAAGATGAGCTATGAAACGAACAGACTGTGGGAGCGCTATAACGATGCCATTGCCCACTCTTATGAGCCGGGTGAAGTGCTTCAGACCATGACGCTAGCCTCCGTCCTTCGGGATGGCCGTCTCCGTTCCCTGGATACAAAGATGCCGACCCGTCACGGCCTCTTGCCTCCGATGCCGCAGGATGTGCATTTGAAGGATTACGAGCGTGCGTACAAAACCGACAGCATCTCCGTTCTGGACGCCTTTGCCATGTCATCGCACTACGGAATGGCGTATCTGGCCACAGATGCCTACGACGCATCGCGGAACTATTATACGGAAAGCCTCCGATCATTCTGCCTTCCTCAGGACAGATTCGCCTGTCTTGAAGGACTGCGAGAAGTGGACATTACCCGCCCCGATGGCTACTACTGGGAGGATGCCACCTTGTCCAGCATGGCCAATGGCCACGCCCTTACGATGGTCCCGCTGGACATCCTGTCCTTCTACAACACCATTGCGAATAAAGGACGGATGATACGGCCGTATCTGATGCAAAAGATGTGGGAGGGTGAAAAACATGCAACGGTATTTACTCATGAAGATGGAGGGACACTTCGGGAGGAGGTGTTTTCGGCTGCCGTGGCAGACACCCTGACACGGGCACTGCTGGCCGTTACTGAATCCGGTACGGGTACGAGACTCCGCGATGCCCGCTACACTGTGGCCGGGAAAACGGGGACAGCCCGGCAGATCATCCGGGTCCACTACGACGATAAGGGCCGGTTGATAGATCCTTACTGTGACGAGCAGGGTCGCTTCCAGACGGCAGCCACCTTCGCGGGTTTCTTCCCGGCCGATGACCCCAAATACAGCATCATCTGCGTCCTGTACTCCGTACCGTGCAGGAAGACCTATTATGGCGGAACGCTTCCGGCACTGATTGTGCGGGATATTGTCAACAAGATTGATGTGAATGATTGACCCACGATTCCCATGAAAAAGCTCATCCTTTTTGTTTCTCTTCTCAGTATATGCTCCGTCGTATACGGACAGCATCTGTGGAGCTCCGACGAAAGCGTCTTTGCGCAGCGCCGGTACTACGCCAGCGTCGGCATCGGCTGGGCGCACCCCAGGGGAGGCGGCAACATCTTCAGTGTCTCTCCTGAGTTTGGACGCATCATGAACAAGCACATCAGCGTAGGTGTTTCCGGTCGGTTCATGGTTTATGGCAGCAATGAAGCCGGTACCGTCATTAACGTTCACCCCTATTTCCGACTGCACACATCCTTCCTGACCTTTTTCCCGAATCTCTTTGCCGATATCGGCTATGACTTCCGAAGAAGGACCTACGACAGCGGAGCAATAGCCAGTTACCACCATGATCTCGGTATCCGTCCTGGCCTTGTCATCAAACTGGCCGATCACTTCCTTTTCTTTTTCCAGATTGGGTTCCTGGGATACCAGTGGAACCGAGTAGATGGAACGGAATCCTCCGGGTGGAAGTTCTTCCGCTTCGACTACAACGACCACGGCGTGGGCGCCTGCTTCATTTTCTGATAAACTGAATAAAAAACCGCTTAACTATGCATCTGTCAATTACATATCCGGAAATCTCAAGTATCGTCATGCAAAAAGCAGGACGTGATATTTCCCTTGCTTATAAGAATCAGGATACCATAACCGCTACCTACAAGGCTTCGGTCGAGATTCCGCTGGTTAAAAAGACCGTCAGGAAAGATATAAGTGTAGACTTGCAGGTATTGGAATTCAAGGACAATAAGCTGGTAATCCGGATGGATGCTGGTCTGGCTGGAAACTTAGCCATAAGCGCCATACAAAGCTATCTTGTAGCACGTATTCCGATGACCATTTACCCGGGGGCGACCGATGGACGTACATTCATTTTAGATTTGTGCAGTATTGGGCAGTTAAGGCCCGTCATGGAACAAATGGAGATCAACTCGTTTGGCATCTTTCCGGAAGAGATAGGAATTGATGCGGCCCTCAAGCCATAAAACTATGTGATGCTCAGGGATAAGTCATCTTGCCTGGATACATACACGATAACCAGAATTTACACTTAGCCTGTTTCTCTTCGGAAAAAAGTTACGCTGCGGAAGAAATTAACCGATAGGTTTTTTCTTTCGCAGCGCTCTATATGGTCAAAGAACGATACAGTTATGAGCCGTATATCCATTACCCAAATACTTATTGCCGCCATCCTGCTTTTCGGGGTCTCGGTGCGCATGGAGGCCAGCGGGTCCAAATCAGTGACCATGACGGTCGGGGAAACCCAGACTTTCTACCTTCCGTCATCCATCACCTCGCTCCGGCTGAAGTCCTGCTACTTCTACGCGGCGAGCCCGGCCTACGCGGATGTCAAGTCCTACACATCCTACTCGGTGACCATCGTAGCGAAGAAGCCCACGCCCGGTGCGGCGGTTGTCGTTCGCTGTGACTACACTTATTACGCCGGATACAGTGGTTACACCTACGGGGGCAGTGGTTACTACGACTTTCTTGTCACCGTCGTCGGCAAAGACCCCACCTCCATTTCTTTGCCAGCCGAGAAGACTGTCTATGTTGGAGTAGGAGAATATCTTACGCCCACAATTACGCCCTCGGACGCTTATACGAAGCTCACCTGGTCTTCCAGCGTCTATTCCACCATCAATGTGGACCAGAACGGCAGGGTCCTGGCTCAGCGTCCGGGAACTTCGGTCATCACGGTCAAGACGCAAAATGGCCTGTCTGCCTCTTGTACGGTTACGGCCATCATGAAGACAGTAGAACCCACCTCCATCACGCTTTCAGCCAGTTCAATGATACTGAAAGTCGGAGAATCTACTACCCTTACAGCTACCGTCAAGCCATCAGATGCTACGGACAAGTCAGTTACCTGGTCAAGCTTGCGGCCTGAAATAGCTTCGGTTAATGCCGGGAAGGTAACCGCGTTGAAAGAGGGATTTACCATTATTACAGCGACGTCCTCCAATGGATTATCAGCTGACTGCCTGGTGACGGTTGAACTTCCCACGCTCAAGATTACCGGAACTTCGGAAATCCTCAATGTGCCAGCACTGGCCCATCTGGATTATAGCAGAACCTTCCTGAAAGGGTGGAACAGCATATGTGTTCCCTTTGGTTTTACGACCGATGACCTTGAAACCGCTTCGGGGCTGACGGGATGCCGTATTGCAACCCTCAAGGAAGTCAAAACTGACAATTTCCTGTTCGAGTATGCCGACGCCGTTGAGGGTGGAACTCCCTGCCTGGTGTTCTTCCCGGATGAGGCAACGGTTTCCATCAAGAAAGAGCGGGTATCGATGGTCAAGGCACCCAAACAGGCATCTTCCATGGTTGGGACTTACACGACCAAAACCATCGGCCCGGGGTACTACAAACTGAACACTGACGGGACGGCCTTCGGGTTGACCACTGCCAGCGACGCCTATATCAAAGCATCCAGAATCTATATCAAAAAAGACAATTAACAACAATAACACACTCAACGCCATGAAAACCAATAATATTTACCTGCTTGCAGCTGCCATCGTACTGCTTGCCTCCTGCACTTCCACCATCGAAGTCTATGAACAGGCCGTTGACCTGGAGGCTCTGACAAAGACGCCCTCGACCTTTACCGCCAGCATCGAAGCCGGTGCAACAACGAAGACCTCTCTGAAAGAGACGGAAGAAGGCTATGCCCTGAACTGGTCGTATGGTGACCAGATCAAGGTATATAGCGGCAACACCGCAGTCCTCTTTGAGACCACAAACGGCTATACCACCCAGGCGACCTTCTCGTCCGTAGACAATGCTTTCCTGCCCATAGCAGACAAGTATGTCGCTTTCTATCCCGCAACGCTGGACAGGGACAATCTGGTACTTCCTGCCAAACAGACATGGGTAAAAAACAGCGTCACCGGTTTTCCGATGTATGCTGAGTCCTCGACCCGGAGCCTCGCTTTCCGCAATCTCTGTGGAATCCTCCGTTTCCGTCTGAATCTGAAGGAGACCGGATCCTCCTTTGCGGTATCCAGCATCACTGTCTCCTCAGAGGGCAAGGGAATGAGCGGCGCTTTCAGCATCGTCAACGATGCGGCCGTGGTAAGCTCCACCAATACAGATGTGACGCTGGAATGTGAGACGGCTGTTTCCCTGTACTCGACCTCCGCCACCGATTTCAATATCTATGTGCCCGCCGGCGTTTACAATCCGCTGAAGGTGAAGATCGTCGCCTCTGACGGTGTGGAAAGGAATTACGAGTCTGATGGCGCCGTGACGGTTACCCGCAGCGGAATGACCTCTGTCAAGCTTGCCATCGGTACCACCTCCGGCTCGGACGGTTCCACGGAGAATATTCCGGTAACGGATGTCGATGTCAATTTCTCCGAACGGTAATCATGCCTACTTTTCCTTCCCTCATGTAGGCCTCATAACCTGCATGAGGGAAGTGTGTGACTTCCAAGATTTTTTGCGATGATTTGGTAAAAAAGCAGTACATTTAGGACATCAAAACCACAAAGTCTGTCTCTAACTGTTTTTACGATAGATTTTGCATTAAGGTGGACTCTATAGGATATAGTAAAACAAAGCAGAAATCGTGGATATCGAACGAATCATACATAGCGACATTCCCGACATCGCCCAAGTATATGGCGGTGTCAGGGGGCGTGCGATGACGGCAAAATACCAAGGGCGGGAATGGCCGATGCTTCTTGAGTCCGGGCTCAAAACCGTCATAGACCTTCGCTATGAAGATCAGACGAAGCGCCTTGCCGTGATATGTGAAGAACTTGGTGTCAACTACTTTCACTACCCGGTTGGAAGGCATGGCGAAAGCGCGTCTCTCATGGTCGAGAAGTATGATGCATTTTGCGGAATCATTGATGAGGGGGATTTTTTTATCTCCTGCCGGGAAGGGCTCCACAGGACGGACGTGGCACTCTGTACATACTGGATGTTTTACGGCGCAGATAAAGGAGTACCCCAACCTGAGCTTCATGGTTTCCTTGAGGAAGGCGGGAAAGATCTTCTTCGAATGAATCAGTGCCTTAATGCGTTCTTCCGAAAGAGTGTTGAGAAGAATGGTGTCGAGCCAATTCCTATGAACGTGTTCAAAGAAAGAAAGGCTCTCATTAAGAAGGCTTGGGAGAAACATGTAGAAACAATTGAAGATGGGAACATTCCAGAAAAGCTTTGATGCTATTAAGCTGAAATATCTCTGGCCGTGGCTGAAGGATCAGCTGGGGCATCGGGGATGGTTCCGGCGTCTGTTCATTGACAGGACGGCCTGGGGTGCATTTTCCATCTACTCGCACATAAAAAGGAGTAACGGAGAGCCCAAGATTATGCACCTCAGCCGTGAGAAGGCTGTCAAGCAGGCCGATAGCATGGCGCGGAGTCATGGCGCTTCCTTTGAAGTGTACAAGTGCCTTTTCTGCGAAGGATGGCATGTAAGCCGGGTGATGGGCAAGGATGAGAAAAAGCAGGAGGCGCCTCGCGGACCGGATGTGTCAAAGTACCAGGTGACCGTGACGCCTCACGCCGGAGGGCTTGATGTGGACCGAATCATGGCCACGGGCATTCCGGATCTGGCGCCTGTCTATGGCGGTTTTCGGGGCAGGACGCTTTCATCGCCCAAGCAGCTGCCCGCCTGGAAGACCATGCTGGAATCCGGCATCTGTCAGATTATCGACCTTCGTGCCGACTATAAATCTGACTTCTACCGGGAACTGTGCGAAAAGAGCAGCATCGCTTATTACCATTTCCCGATTGCCTACGATGAGGCCAGCATGGACAACATGGTGAAAGAGTTCCCGAAGTTCTGCTCCCTGATTGACAAAGGCGGCTTTTACATCGCCTGCGCCATGGGGCTACACCGGACGGACATTGCACTTAGTACCTATTGGGTATTCCATGCGGCCGATAAGGGAATGGCCCCTCCGCCCATCCGGGGGTATCGCAAAGACAAAGGCCTGGATACGAACAAGATTATGCGCATCCTGAATGGGTTTTACAAGCGGATTACCACCATGGAAACACCTATCCCGATTATCCCGGAGGCGGTTTTCAAGGAACGCAAAAATATTATTATTGAACTGAGTAAACGAACATACTGAGTCTCCTTTAAGCCTTCGCCACCACGAGAAGCCGCCGTCCGTCAGGCTATGCGCCTGGCCCGCCAATATGTGCTGGTAACGGTCCCGTCCAAGCCGGACGATAATCCGGAGCATATCCACCTGTTTTCCAATGATGACCTGGCCCGGCTTTTCGCCGATGCCAAGTGGGTCAAGTTCGGAGGGGTGTTGAATCATCGTTTTGCCATGATTGCCGTATGATGGACTTTGAGATTAAGAAATACCCGCGCACGCCCCATATCGAGGGTTCGCGCCTGCAGCCCGGGGACGAAGACCTGAGCCAGATTCCCTTTGAGGCCATCAGGGGGAAACACATTGTCATTGAGGAAAAGGTAGATGGGGCCAATACCGCCATTTCTTTCCGCGACGACGGTGAATTGCTCCTCCAGAGCCGTGGCCATTACCTTACCGGCGGCTATCGAGAGCGGCACTACGAATTCATGAAAAAGTGGGCCGCCGTTCATCGTGGCTTGTTCTGGGAGGTGCTGGGCAGCCGCTATATCATGTACGGTGAGTGGCTGTATGCCAAGCATACCGTTTACTACAACCACCTGCCGCATTACTTCATGGAGTTCGATATCTTCGACCGGCAGCGGGGTGTGTTTCTGGATACGCCGTCCCGTAATGAGATTACCCGGCAGCTTCCCTTCTGCTCCGTTCCGGTACTGGCTAGCGGCACCTTTTCGTCCAAGGAAGAGGTTCTGCAATATCTGGGACCCTCACTGTATATCACCTGTGACCACATGGCCGATCTTCGGGAGAAATCCCTGGTTCAGGGACTGGATGCCGAACAGGTGGTGGCAGAGACCGACACCTCCCATCTAATGGAAGGCCTGTATATCAAGGTAGAAGAGGACGGAACAGTCGTGGACCGGATGAAGTTCGTTCGTCGCTCCTTCCTTCAGGCTGTGGACCAGTCCGGTTCGCACTGGCTGGACCGTCCCATCGTCCCCAACGGCCTGAGCGTGCCAATTGAGGAGTTGTATAACCCTGATTATCATGGATAGACTCGTTGCCATAGTCCCCAAAGGGAAGCAGATTGACTGGCCGCTTATCGAGCGGACGGTGATGGCTCCGTATGTGGAGGACATGCGCAACACGCCCCAGACGCAGCGCTGGCATGGGGAAGGTGACGTATGGACCCACACCCGGATGGTTTGTGAGGAGCTGGTGAAGCTGGATGGCTTTCAGGGGCTCCCGGAGCGTCAGCGCCAGGAGGTTTTTCTGGCAACGCTGTTTCACGATATTGGAAAGCCTGCGGTGACCAAGTTTGAGGACGGGCATTACAGCACAAAGGGGCATGCCCGCCGCGGAGAACAGATGGTGCGCTCGATGCTCTGGATGGAGTATGGCCTTTCAGGTTCGGCGGAGGCCAGGCAATTCCGGGAAACGGTGTGTTCCCTCATCCGCCACCATGGTCTTCCGCTTCATATTGCGCAGTCGCCCTATGAAGAGCCGCATTTCAGGGCCATCGCCGCCGAGGCGGAACTGTCCGGGGATTACACCTGGGAGCTTCAGTGCCTTGTTACAGAGGCCGATGTGCGCGGCCGTATCGCTGATGACGTCCCGGAGTTCCTCAGTGATATGGAGTACTGCCGTTTGCGGGCCCAGGAACTGGGTTGCTATACCGGACCTTACTCCTTCCCGGATGCCCACACCCGTTATCGGTATCTGGACGGACACCCCATCAGCCCGGATTATCCCTTTTTCAATGAGACCTGGGGCGAAGTCGTGGTGGTTTGCGGCCTTCCAGGTACGGGGAAGGATACTTTCATCGAACGGAACTATCCCGGCCTACCTGTGGTATCCTTGGACGACATCCGGAACGATTTGGATATCCTTCCGACAGAGAACCAGGGGCGTGTTGTCCAAAAGGCCATTGAACAGGCCCGGGGCTTCCTTCGCGCCCATCAGCCGTTCGTCTGGAACGCCACGAACCTCACGCGGATGACCCGGGCCAGGATTCAAAGTCTTTGTCTGGACTACAAGGCCGCCGCCAGGATTGTCTTCCTGGAGACATCCTGGGAAGAGAACTTGCGTCGCAATGCCTCCCGCACGGCGATGGTGCCACCCGCCGTCATCGAACGGATGCTTGAAAAACTGGAGATGCCTTATCCGATGGAGGCAGACAACGTAGAATGGAAGTGTATTTAATTTTATTGAGGATATGATTGGATTTATAAAAACCCTTTTGGGCCATAAAGAAGTAGCTGTTAAGTCGGCTGACCGTGAGTTATATGATTCACTCGATCAAGAGTTTTACACCAAGTATGAATATGGGTGGCAACGGAGCGATATGGGCGAAGGAATGGCCGTCATTTCCAGGCTCGTAATCGGCTATTGGAAACCGCGCTATCTTTTGGATACCCTTGCCCATCGGGCATATGAGGTCATGAGTGCCGACCTGAAACTCCTTATCGTGCGCGATGAAGATATTGATTGGGATTCTCTCAAGTCTTTGTCGGCGGACATGATGGACAAAGTCCGTAGCAGGGATGCCTATTTCCCGACAATGATCCGGAGATTCCGGGGAGATATGGCTGAACTGGAGTGGCAAATCAATCCGGACGGACGCTACTACATGGATGAAGACGGTTATGGCATGACCGATGACGTCGAAGTGACTCTGGTGGGAAAGATTGACCGGACTGGCCGTGTAGTTGAAAAGTTGCATTACATGCCATAGACGCTACGTCCTAATGTGGGATAATCGTTTAAAGAGGTATGACGTATCAAGCACTATTTGGAGATAAGAAGCCGCTGATTGGAATGATCCATTGCGGCACAATGATGAATACACCTATGCTGGATTTGGCCAAGGAGGAGATTGAGATCTACTTGGCTCATGGCGTGATTCCCTTGGTGGAGAACTACTTTGGCACAGAAAGGGATTGTGAGGTGGTGCTATCATGGCTTCAACAGAATCATAAGGATAGCATCTATGGCGTAAATATACTTGACGATGAGGAGGCCTCGTTCAGGTTTGCCCATCAGTATGGAGCATCCTTCGTTCAAATTGATTCCGTGTGTGGGCATTTAACATATCATAAAGATTTTCGTTACGCGGCCTATCTTCGGAGATTAAGGAGTATTGCTGACGTTGTCCTGCTGGGTGGAGTGAGATTCAAATATCAGCCCGTCCTCTCCAGACGAACTCTTGAAGAAGACCTGCATCTTGGTGCTGAGCGTTGCGATGCCATAGTCTGCACCGGAGAGGGCACCGGCATCCCTACACCTATTGGAAAAGTAAAGGAATTCAAAGCCGTTTTGGGTGATTTCCCAGTGATTGTTGGAGCCGGCGTGACATTAAAAACCGTAAAAGAGACTTTCCAAATTGGAGATGGAGCCATTGTAGGAAGTTGGTTTAAAACTGCCCACCTCGCTGACTACAATGTCAATCGAGAGTACGTTAAGCAGATGACTTCTGCCTTGGATACATTTTGATGAGATAGTGGTTCCTTTTTGAGTAGAATTAATTTGTGTAAATTTTACGCAAGATATTTGGAAATCTCAAATTCGCTCCTTATATTTGCGTAAAATTTACACAAGAAATGGAAATCTCAAAAGGAACATACACTTACGAGTATCCTCGTCCGTCAGTGACCACTGACTGTGTCATTTTCGGGTACGATGTCAAGGACGGTTTATCCGTTCTTCTGATTGAGCGCGGCATTGAACCCTTCAAGGGAAGCTGGGCTTTCCCGGGCGGTTTCCTGAAGATGGATGAGACGACGGAGGCCGGGGCGCTGCGGGAGCTGAAGGAGGAGACGGAGTTCGATGTGGAGAAGGGCTTTCTGGAGCAGCTGGGATGCTTCTCAGATGTGGAGCGTGACCCTCGCGGGCGGGTGATAACCATTGCGTACTATGCTCTGGTGCACAAGAGCGATGTGAAAGGTGGCGATGACGCCAATGCTGCAAAATGGTTTCCGATTACGGAGATTCCGTCCCTTGCTTTCGACCACGAGAAGATTCTCCGGGTTGCGCTGAAAAGGCTGAAGGAGCGCATTCATTTCAAGCCTATCGGCTTTGAATTGCTTCCGGATGTTTTCACGATGCCGCAGCTGCAGGCGCTATACGAGTCCATTCTGGAGGTTCATTTCGACAGAAGGAACTTCGCCAATAAGATGCTCAAGCTGGGCGTCCTGGAAGAGACGGGCGACCGCCCGGAAAACGCAGCACGGACGGTACCTGTTCACTATCGGTTCAATCCGGACAAGTATGTGGAAATGAAGTCAAAAGGTTTTAGATTGGAGTTTTAGGAGGAATCAACAATGCTTGGAGCAATCACTGGAGATACGTTGGGATCAGTTTATGAGTTCCACAACACAAAGGATTATGATTTCCCTTTGTTTACCGAGAAGAGTAACTTCACTGATG
>Ga0310695_10003307_pt1 | contig 31999 bp, 32 predicted proteins | sample RumenRJG_04DNA_FD_203882 | JGI IMG/M metagenome (GOLD analysis project Ga0310695, IMG submission 203882) | Bovine rumen microbial communities from Lethbridge, Alberta, Canada - RJG_04 (v2) (version 2) | ecosystem: Host-associated > Mammals > Digestive system > Stomach > Rumen | place: Canada...
CTCTTTTTTTTTAATTGTAGTTACAAATACAAACTATAAAAATGAAAGGGTGATATGATGAAACAAGTAATGGAGTTTATAGATAATAACAAAACCTTAGTAGAAGCTCATATTGCAGATCTTCATTTTGGTGTTATAGAACCTGATAAACAATATAAGATACTAAAAGAGCAATTCTTAGATTATCTTAACGCTATGAATGTACTGGATATAGTATCTGTGAATGGAGATATATTTGAACATAAGTTCATGGCTAATTCTGATGCAGTAGTGTATGCATTGTATTTCATGAATGCATTAGTCGATATATGCAAAAGAAAAGGAGCTACTCTGATCCTTATATCCGGAACTGGCTCTCACGATGCAGATCAGTTGAAATTATTCACTCCATATATGAGAGATCCAAATGTGGATGTTAGGATAGTATTCGAGGCTCAATTCTTATATGTTAAGGGAAAGAAGATATTGGCTATCCCAGAAATGTATAATAGAGGAGAAGAGTATTATACAAAATATCTAATGAATTCTGGTTCATATGATGCTTGTTATATGCATGGTACTTTTGTTGGTGCAGTGCCAGGAAAGAATGATAGGGATCTGGATTCAAATAGAGAGCCAGTATTTAATATGGATGATTTTGGTATGTGCACAGGGCCAATTATATCTGGTCATGTGCACGTACATGGCCAGTATAAGAAAGATTTTTATTATTGTGGATCCCCATTGAGATGGAGATTTGGAGAAGAAGAAGAGAAAGGATTCATCATTCTTATCCATGATCTATCTCATAGACAATACTACGTCCATTTTGAGCCAATAAAATCATTTTCATATGTGACTGTTTATCTTGATAATCTATTAGATCAGGATCCCAGATATATCATCCAATATATTCAGAATATGAAAGACAATGGAATCGATCATATAAGAGTTAGATTCACAAAGAATGTATTGGATAAGATCACTATATTAAAAGAGTATTATAGATCTAGAAACGATATAAAAATTGAGACAGATTTTGAACAGGCTAAGCTGGATAAACAACTTAGTGAGATGGATGATCGTCTTCAGCAGTATGATTATATCTTTGATAAGAATCTATCTCCAACAGAAGTACTGGTTCAGTATATCAATTCTCAAGAAGGTAATGAGTTCTGGACTGTTGATAAATTGGAAGAGTTCCTCCATGATATAGAAAAACTATGATATCAAGACATTCAGTTATAAATAAACGTTATAGGAGATAATGACCATGCCAAATAATTCTAATAGTAGGGGTGTTCGTAGAAGGAGAACCTCTCTATTGAGAAATGATTATGACCAAAATATTGCGCCTACCATAGTAATGGATGCTGGTATCGCGCAAATAGATGAGCCGCTGATGACTCTTTTTTGTTCATATGCTCTATCATCCAATGCTACTATTCATAAATATGGACTTAATAGTCTCAATAATCTATTGAATATATTGAGAGATGATAATTTCACATCTAATCAAAGATTAGTAAAGAAGTTCCATCTAGCAAAGAAATTTCTGCATGAAAGACTCAATGGTATTACTGATAGAGATCTTATTATATCAGCTGCAAATAGAGAGATGGATGTAAAAGCCATCATGCAGGATAGTAAGCTCTTTAGGGAGATTAGTAACGACGAAGTCTATTATGTAGAAAATACAGTAGCTGAATTTCAGAATAATCTGTATCTTAATCAGCACCTTGCTGGTATGTTAGAGTCTCTCACTAATTATAAGAATGCAGATTATAGGCAGAAGACCTCTCTTCTTCCTGGTATAAAACAAATGGCATCCAATCTGCTAACTCAGTTTAGAAGAAATGAGATGAATAGAGATTCATCAGATACTCTGTTCAGATTAACGAATATGGAGAGTAGTATTGAGGATATCCACAAATACGTAACATCTCCATCTTTTAAATTGATAACTGGCATACAGGGATTGAATGCCATGTTTGGTGGTGGATTAGAGAAGGGTAATGTATATGCATTCTTTGGACTTCCTGGCGAAGGTAAGACTGTAACTCTAGAGAATATGCTCTATCAGTTATGGAAGTATAATAGAGGATATGAATGTAAAGATAAAACAAAGAGACCATGTATAGTTCTACTTACAATGGAAAACTTTGTTAGACAAACTGTATGTGCATTGTATCATATAATGACTGGTGGTAAGAATCTTAGAGATTGTAAGACTGCTGATGAAGCAATACAAGAGTTTAAGAATCATTCATTTGAATTCGATGTAGATGATCAGAATAGTATCGAGATAGTAATAAAGTATAAGCCAGTAAATTCTGTTACTACCGATTATCTGTATAAGATCGTAGAAGATCTTGAAGATGAAGGATATGAGTGTATTGCATTCTTACAGGATTATGTGAAGAGAATTCTTCCAGTATTGAGAACTGGCGATCCATATCAAGATCTTGGTAACGTAATCAATGAGTTTAAGACATTTGCTACTCTTAAAGATCTTCCATTCATTACAGCATCTCAGTTGAATAGAGAGGCAGCGAGAATGATAGATGAAGGACGAAATGCAAATAAGAATGATTTGATTAAGAAGCTTGGCAGATCTAATATTGGTGAATCATCTCGTATTGATGAGAATCTTGATTGCACCATGATTATCACTCCAGAGTTTGCATCAGATGGTACAAAGTATATGGGAATAAAGTTGACCAAGCATAGGTTTGAGATCTATACAAATAAGGTCTCCATTTATCAGCCATATATAGCCCCAGATTCTATTGCAATGGTTGAAGATGTGTATGCATCTAAACCAGCGTATAGAGAATCTCTTATGAGAGATGCAGAAGAGATTAGAGCATCTTTTGGAAATATAGAAAGAGCCAGTATCAATAAGACAGTTCATTCTATTGCAAAACTTACTAGTAGTATGATGAGGCCTGGTATAACTTCTGCAGTAGTGAAGACTTATGTGACTCCATCTGGTAAAGAGATTACTGAAGAGCAGAGTAAAAAGAAACAAGTGATGGAATTTGTAGAGCCATCACAAGAAGAAAAAGACACATTTGCCAAAGAATGGTTAAAATAAGAGTGTGAGCCAGTGAAGGCTCACACTATTTTTTAGGCATTCCAGAATCTAGCAATTGGATCTCTAATATAAACATATTTGCTGTTATCTACAGTTATGATATCATTCTTATGGGCATTCTTAAAGATATTGATGGATTTGTTCTCTGAGCTATAAATATAAGTGAGAGCTTTGTTCATAGCAGGAGGGCTGATGAGAAGAAGTTTTGGTTTCCTTAAACTAAATTCATGCACATTACACATATCATTTAATTTTAGGATTAGATAGTATAGTCTTGTACTATTGTAAAGATCGTAGGCCAGAAGTTTAGGATTGAATCTATACTTTCTCACATATCTATTAGCAAACTTAACCTCTTCCGCCATTTCTCTGAGCTCATAGAGATAATCATCTATTACCTGCTTTACAGTGAATTCTATTCCATCTCTTCTCTCTATATATGAAAGATCTCTGTAGCCAGTATAGTCTTTTAACTGAGAAGCAAATGATAGAAACTCTTGTATTGTATGAGAAGTAGATGCTTTTCTAGCAGATGTTTCTACTGTTATCATGCATATTCCCTCCCAACTATAACAGGTTTTGTTATATCTCCACTGTTAAAAGATACAATGAATCTTGTTCCAGCAGGAATAAACTTAAGAGGATAATTTCTAGTCACATCTCTTGGAAGCTCTAGTTTTACTACTGCTGTTGTATTCACCGATCCTAAATTTATAGAATCTTTATTCATCATATTGGGAACATTAATATCGATAGAATTAATAGCGGTAGAATTTTCATTGAGCCCAGAAACAGATTGTAGTCTAAATACCTGATATCCTGGGTTATATTTATTTACAGCGTCATCCAATAGTATAGCAACTTCTGTTGTGCTAGTATCTATTACACCATTCTTTTTGTTATCATTGGCCATATGGTAACACCTCCGATTTTACCCTATTGTCAGAAAGGACCGATTATTATGCCAAGAAAAAAGAAACCAACCATCGCTGGAATGACTCTTACAGACATCAGGTCAAAGTATTGCACAAATCCAGAATTATCAGATCAGTTTGTATCGGATCTTCTCACAATTACTGGATTGGAGATAGATGATGAAGGGTATCTTGTAGATCCAGAAGATGATCCTTTTGAGCCAGAATACGTATCGATTAAAAACAAACCATGTAGATATGCAAAGAATGGTGTCCTCCATTCTAGAGATTTACTGTTTGACCCATATAACAATACTTCCATTATGGAAGAATTGTTTAGACAGTATCTTGCAAAGGCTCACCCAGAAGTAGTGCAGTCGCAGATTCTTGCTGCTAAGAAGGGTGTAGTTCCCCATCCAGATTCTTTTGGATTTATCACCATTATTTACAGCAATGGCGATCTCATCAAAACTGCAAATCATTGGAAAGATACCACAAAATATCTTGATGCGTTTATGAGATTAGAGTCCATGACAGATAATCTAGTATTGGAGAAACTGTATCCATACGATGCATATGAATCCGAGTTTTTCAAGAAATATCCTAATGGAGTAGCGGAGTACTTTAAATAATGATAGAATTAACTGACGAACAAAGCAGATTGCTTACAGAAGCTGTATATTGGTTTAGGAACTCTTCAGATCAAGTATTCCAATACTCGGCTCCTGCTGGTGCTGGAAAATCATTTATGATGCATCGCATCATAGAAGGATGTGGATTAGATGAAAGTGAAGTAGCTCCAATGGCTTATACTGGAACTGCTTCACTTGTTATGAGGGCAAATGGGTTTACATTTGCAAAAACTATCTGTTCTTCTATTTATAGATTAGTGGTGGAAGACGAAGATGATGACGAAGATCTTTTAAGATCAGATTATAGTGAAGAAGACGAAAATAGAATCTTAAGAAGAAAGAGAAGAAGACACCATAAAAAATATAAGATGGTTTGGAAAGGTGTATCTTCAGGAATAAGGCTGATATGTATAGATGAGGGCAGTATGGTACCAATGGAATATTACCATGACCTCATAAGATGCGGAGTTAAGATATTGGTTTGTGGGGATCTTAATCAGCTCCCTCCTATCAATGATACTAGCGCTTTTCTTAGATCTGGAAAGATATTCCGTCTTACTAAGATTATGAGACAATCAGAAGGATCTGCTATTGTCCACATATCCAATCTTCTTAAAGAAAGACGTATTCCAGAATTTGGTTCTTATGGTAACGATGTATTAGTAATTCCAAAATCCCAAATAACAGATCAGATGCTTATACAATCTGACGCTGTTCTCTGTAGTAGGAAGTATACTAAAGAAGATATTATATCCCATATGAGGCACGATATACTTCATATAAGTGGGTATCTTCCTTCTAAAGGAGAAAGAGTTATATGCAGATACAACAACTGGGATCTTAGTGCTGGTGGTATTAATCTTACTAATGGATTATTGTGTGAGGTTGTATCCAATCCAAATATATCTAGTATGAGATCCAAAGGAATATTCAAGATGGATGTGAATCCATTTATGTTTCCTACTGTGGTATTCAAAAATGTTAAATGTGATTCAAGATATATGAACTCTGGAGTTAGAACTAGAGAAGCTATGACTCATCCAGGTTCATATGAATTCAGGCCAATCCATAGATTTGGAAACAAGTTTGAATTTGGATACGCAGTTACTATTCACTCTTCCCAAGGCAGTCAGTACAACCAGGGAATGTGTATAGTAGAAAAGTTGGGATGTAGCGAAGAAGATCAATTTAGATTGGCATATACTGCGATAACCAGATTCAGAAGAAGATGCATCTTTGTATTAGATTTTGGGTTAACAAGAGGATTCTTTATGGTTCCAAATCTTAATAGTGCTGGAATTCCATCAGTACAAAAGATACAAGCACCAAAACCTCAACCAATTCCACAACCACCTAAAAAGAAGGCTGTTATGGAGATAGATGGAAAGCCCATTCTATAATATGGTTGTATACAATAAATATGAGGTGTATGGTTTATAAAGGTTCGTATAGAATTTTTATAATCATTTATCACATCTCATATTTTTTCTTTTTTATTTTTTAGGAGGTTTTAGTATGCCGTTAGTTAACAACAACAAAGTCGAAGTAATGGAACTCTTCGATCCAGTAACTGGAGCGCCTATTAAGAAGGATGATAAATCTTATCTTCTTCTCTTGGTTAACAGTGGGTCTGAAACGTATGATGAAGGCCAGTTTATGGTTCTTCGTGGTCGTAGGGCTACGTTTGAGTTCTTGATTTCCACTCTTGGGAATTATGATGTTATTCATTCATTTATCTTGAGTGGAAAGATTCCATTTGGTAAAGAAGTATCCATTTACTCTTTCATGCGTTTGTGCATCACAAAACATTTCCCAGACTCAGATGTAAATGTGGATGAACTCCCAGTATATGTGTCTGATGGAGATAGTGATATTGATCTTGATCGTCTCTATTCTCAGGAGATTAATGGTCAAGTATAAAAAATAGTATAGGAGGATTGGGATAAATATGAGAGCTTTTAATCCTGGAAAATCTTCTAATGGGGATAAGCAGAGGAAGAGTAATTTCTTTGAACACTTTCTTTCTAAGAAAGGCCCATCTGCTACTGCTAGTGCAACTCCAGTAGAAATCCAAAGATCCATTAAACAATTTTTCATGGATCTTACATATGGATGCCTCACACAAGAAAAGTATCTCCAATATCTTATTGGAGATACAAGAATAGTAGATATAGCAATAGAGGAGGCAAATACTAAGATTATTGAATCCGATATCATTATTCAGTCTATGATGTGCTCTGCTAGTATGAGAATGCCATTTGTAAATTCACCATATTTCATGACTACGCTAAATTCCTATAAGATGAGAAAATCTGTATTCACTATCATATCTGAAGGACTTGCTGCATTTAGGAATAATGGTGGAGATAGACGTTATTTGGTTGGCATTGCAGCTCAGTTGAACAATAGAGCATATCAAGGAGCTAAGCAAGTAATTCTGAATATGTGATATCACATCAAGGGATGTGATTATTATGGGGAAGATTAACTATGTTTACTTTCCAAAGATTCACCATAAAATTCGAATATCCAGGCATTGTGAAAGGAGGATGAAACAGAGAGCATCACTGAAGACAAAAGAAAAGAGAAAAAGCTTTGTTAGAAAAGCAGCTAAAGAATGTATTCCTATCAATGAGATACCAGATGTTGAGCTGTTTAAAGACTTTATCTCTTATATTCGTCATGTAAGAACAAGATTATACCATATCAATCCATATTGCAAACTATTCTTGTATCTATCTTATCTAATGATAGTATCAGAAGATGGAGTAATGGTAACAATACTAAAAGTAGATAAAGAATATGAGAGCAAATTTACAGAGATAAAAGAATACTTTTGTCCTGATATGGAAAGCATTGCATTTGCAGAAGATGAAGTAGCACAATCTGTTTAAAATCTCCTTGGGTACATTTTATTAATGTAAATCTTCAAGGAGGTTAGAATATGGATACTTCTAAACTAAAATCCATAAGAGATAGATTTAGCAAACTCAAGCATTCTGTTTACACAGAAGATGGAAAAGAAATAGTTCTTCATCCTATGCTTGTGATTATCTTTGCAAATGGCGCTGATAAGGTTATTGATAAACATGACGGATCAGTATATTGGGACGATACTGCTGAAATCTTGTATCATTTCTTTGTAAACAATCATGGTACGAACGATGTGTATTCTATGAGCAGAGGTGGAGTAGTAGAAAGACCAATGGCTGTTACAGCTAACTCATATGATGATATTTCTAGAATAGAAATGGTAATCAATGAGGGAGAATTTGATCAGCTTGCTACAGATCTTAAGCTCAAAGAAGAAAGTATAAACAATATCAAAGAACACATCTTCAAAGAAGCTGATATTGATTATCAGACTAAGAAGAAACGCGCTGCTGGTGTTGGTTATTCTAATCTGCATACTAAGAAGTATAATGCGGGACTTCAGCATACAGATGAAGATGAATACACTAGAACAGTGCATCCAGTGATATTGTAATTTTACCGCATATAGAACTATAGATTAATTCGGTTGTGTGTAGCTTGTAGTGGTGTAAAAAAATTTACCATTACAAACTATAAAAATGGATATTAATGATTGGGAGCTATTTGGCTCCCAATCAAAAATATCCGTCATATCTATAAAGGAGGATTTTTTGTATGTTTAACACACCTTTTGGGGGCTATGGCTATGCCCCGAACCAGGCTCCAGCAATGCCAGCATTTAAGAATCTTTTCGGTAAGAGGGAAATGGACATGATCCGTTCCAAGCCGCAGGGATTCAGCACGAAGATGACGCAGGAGGATCTCTATCGTGCAATCTGCCTTCACAAAGATGAGAATGGTATCATCGTTGTTGATAGGGTAACGGATGAGAATGGCGATGTTGCATATCATTGCCCGATCTGTGGTGCAACGTTCCATTACATCGATCCTTCGACTCCACTGTCTGAGATCAAGAACATTGTAGCAAACTTCAATGATCTCTTCCAGACGATGAAGTTGATGGATGTTGGTAAGAATGAGGATATGAAGAACATTTACATGTTCGAGGGATATCTGCAGCGTATGTCTCAGCTTTGGAAGATTCTTTCTGAGGCTTGGTCTCGTATTGCTAATCAGAGCGATATGTTCAGCCGTAATAATGATCGCAATGTATTCGATCTGGCAGCTAGCATCTTTGGTAATGGTGCTATGTCTTCGATGCCTGGCTATGGTTATTATGGTGCTCCGCAGCAGCCAGGCTTTGGCCAGCCGCAGTTCCAGCAGCCAATGTATAACCCGCAGCAGCCGTTTGCACAGTATGGCCAGCCGCAGGTACCTCCTCAGGCAGCAGCAGTGCAGACTCCTGGTGTAGGTTATCCTGGACAGCCTGTAACTAATCCGATTGGTTATGTTGATCTGAATGCTCAGACGGCTCCTATGCCTGGGTATCCTCAGCAGCAGCAGCCGCAGGTACCTCCTCAGACTCCTGCTCAGCCTGCAGCACAGCAGCCTCAGACGAATCAGACTCCGTTTGGTTCAGTAGTGCCGCCTCAGCCAAATACGGCAGCGGTTCCTCCAATGCCTCCGGCACCACAGAATCCGAATATGAATGCTGATAAGGCTGAGGTCAGCAAAGCATTTACTAAGTGATATAATTTCACTTAATTAGACAAGTCATTCAATAATTGGCAAGCAGGATAACTGCTTGCCTTTTATTTTTTCATCTGGCCATTTTGTAGACATTCAAATGGTAGAACTTTACCATGGTCAAGACTGAGGAAAAAAGGAGGATGATAGAATGGCGAGACAAAAAGCCGCAAATAATCTTACTACTAGCCAGATACAAGCTGTCAAAGAGTACAAGAACAAAATCAAAACAATAGAGTTGTTCGTGGATTCTGTAAGAAAGAACCCAGGAGAATATCTCTCCTCTATTGGCAATGAGGGATGGATGAATTGTATTAGAGAGGTTTTCCAGAATGGCATCGATGAGATGACCAGACAGGCAAGTTTCTGTGATACGGTGTGGTTGACGTACTATGAGAAAGATAATAGGTGTATTGTAGCAGATAATGGCAGAGCAATATCTCCAGAGCTGATTCATAGAGTATTCACCAGAGAGCACACATCAACAAACTTTGATAAAGTAAAACATGAATATCCATCAGGATTGCATGGTGTTGGTTCAAAGTGTGTTAATGCTGTATCATCTAGATTCTCCGTATATTCTTATTATCTTGGAAAATGCTTCTTTATGGAATTCTCCGAAGGAAAGCCATTAGCTAAGTATAAGCATATTGGGAAAGATAAGAAACCGTTCTTCTTGCCAGAGGAATTACCAAATCCAGAGAATAGACAGGGATTGGTTGTAGACTTTGAACCAGATTTATCTATCATGAAACGCATTAGCATTTCATGCGAAGATGTATTGAAACTGGTTGCTAACATTGTACCATTAACAGCTCCTGGTGGGCAAGTATTCTTTGAAGGGCATAAGGCCAATGGGAAGGTTATTAGAGAGAAAGTAGTAAATACTGATGGTATTGCTACATTCTTGATCTATAAGACTGTGAAACCATTGGTAAAACCAATCATCTATCATAATGATAATGGTACGATGAAAGTAGATCTTGCGGTAACATGGGAAGCCAATCTTGATGCAGGGCCTGATGTGATCACATTTGCAAATATGACTCCTGTAAATACACAACTCTCAACCCCATCACAGGGATTTATCAAGGGATTGTGTGATTATTTCCGCAATTATATGAACAAGATCTTCTTAGCTGGTAATAAGAGAGCACATGATGTAATTGCTGGAGATATTACTACTGGTTTGAAAGCAGCAGTAGCAGCAGCTCATATGAACGTAATGTTCGATGGGCAAGCTAAGAATGTATGTAAGAACTTTGATCTGTTTGACTTCTGTAAAGAGAACACTATGAAAGCAATGGAAGTCTGGTCAAAGAATAATCCTGATGATCTGCAAAAGCTTTGTAACTATTTCAAAGATGTAGCATCTGCAAGAGCAAGAGCTGAGAAGGCAAAGATTGATGTAACGAAGAAGTATAAGAACTCCATTGGTAATTTGCCTCCTAAGTTTGTAAAAGCAGAGAATAAAGATCATTTGGAACTGTTCATAGTAGAAGGAGATTCGGCTTCATCTCCATGTGAAACTGGAAGAAATTCTAAATTTCAAGCCATCTTCCCCATTAGAGGTAAGATGCCAAATGCTATGAGCAAAAGTAGAGATTCGTTCTTAAAGAATGAAGAGGTTCAAGCCATATTGACAATACTGGGTGCTGGATATGGAAAGAACTTCGATCTCAGTAAGTGTAAGTATGATAAAGTGATAATACTAGCAGATGCTGATTATGATGGCCTCTCAGTTTGTCATTAATTATTATTTGAAATACTAATAATTAATGTGAAAACATATCTGTCGTCCTGGGGAGTAATTCCTAGGAGTATTAGTTGGTGAATTGCTGGAAGATCTTAATGCCACTATGCCTATATGGAGCGAAAGCAGAAACAAGTTAGTGGATGGCCTAAGCTAAAAAATAACAAGCACGAATCCAATCGTGTGCTAAGGGTTGTTAACAATAGATCAATCAGCAGCTGGGAGGTATTTTTGATTATGCAGTCCGTTATGTATCTTACTCCATATAAACCAATAACTTATCCAGGTGTAGCTAGAAATAGGTACATTATAACAGAAGATGGAAAAGTTATGGAAACAGGATATCAACTTAGACCTTTTGTGAATTCATATGGATACTTGCAAATACGATTAGTAGGTGAAGATGGAAATTTAGTCTATCCTCTTATATCGAGATTAGTAGCATATGAATTTTGTTTGGATAATAGAAATATTGCATATACTGTTGATCATCGAGATTGCAATAAGCTCAATAACAACTATTCCAATTTAGAATGGGTTACTGCTAAAGCAAATCTTAGACGTGCATATGAGAATAAATTATTTGGATTTAGCTCATATAAAACTAATGATCAAATACAAAAATTGTGCAAGATTCTAGAAAAAGATCCTAATATTACATATTCCAATGCTTGTATAAAGGCAGGAATACCAAATCTGAATTCAAACCAAGCTAAAGGTTTATGTTGTGATATTATAGATAGAAGATACTGGACGGATATATCTAAATCATATGATTTTTCTAAAAGACGCAGAAGAACGGTTATTTCAAATGATACTAAAAATCAAATAAAAGATCTAATAGTATCAGGAGAGACTGTTCAATCTATGTACCCCAAAATAACCGGTAATGTATGGGGTAATGCTGATAGAAAAGAGAAAGATAGATTTAGACAAATTGTAAACAGGATTAAAAATACCTTGTAGTTCATCGATCATTCCTGAAATGGAAGTAGGGTCATTTATTCATTAAATGATTCGAAGTGCCAACATGCCTATGCTTAATAGGTATAAGATATGATCAGAGAATTTTAATGATTCTTGGGATATCACATCCGTACACTAGTATTACGCTTCCTTTTATTGTACTGCAAACCACTTATCGAGGCAGGCAGAGTATACATTGGTGTATCTCCATTGTATCATGTGAATAAGGGAAAATCGACTTGGAAGTATTATACTGATAAAGCCGAATTCAATAAGTACGTCCAGAAGCAGTTCTCTCTTATTCATACACTGCTTAATGTAAAGACAAAGAAGCATTATACAGCTTCCCAAACTCAGAATATAATCAATGAGAACTATCGGTATATGGAGTTCATGAATAACATTAGCACCACCTATGCTATTCACCCGATATTACTCGAAGATATTATTCTGAATAGAAATCTCTCTTATGCTAAATTCAAGAAAGCCATTGAATCCAAGTATAGATTCCTTACTGTGTATCAGAAAAATGGATTCACTATAGTAGATGGATTAGCATTTGAGAAGCAGCATACAATCATCCTCAATCAGCAGTTGGTTAATGAGTTCAATGTATTGATTCCATTCCTGGATGCATCTGATAAGCAGTACATTCTAGATGGAAAGAAAATTGGATTGTACGAATTGCTAACAATCTTCCAGCAATCTGAGCCTAAGAATGTAGAACGCACTAAAGGTTTGGGTTCTATGGAAGCACAAGAGCTTGGTGTATGCACTTTAACTCCTGAGAATAGAAAACTTATTCGTTATACTTCTCAGGATATTGATTCAGAGATTGCTGCTATGAGAAAAGCTAATGATGATAAGTTCTCTCTCATTCAGGGTCTTGATATTTCTCAGTATGAGTTCTAAAATAGTTCCCATCTCCATATGGAGATGGGATTTTTTTTTGTTATTAATGCGACGTAAATTTATATACTATAAATATGAAAAAGGAGGAATGCATTATGCAGTTAGTGAAACAGTTTGAAGATGGAAGGTTTATCGGAGCCAAAATGGTTCCGGATTCAGTCTATGTTCTGCCTGAAGAAGTGCAAAATATTGCTGGGTACGGAAGAACAGTAGAGAATGATGTAGAAGAGGTTAATGCAGAGGAAGCGTATCTGATAATAATAAGAATCGCAAACGACTATCAAGTCAGAACAGCCTTTTCTGATGAAGAAGCGATTGATGAAGCAGAAAGATTGTACAATATGTATACCGAATCTAGACGAGCATATGATGATGAGGACCCGTTCATAAATATACGGGTTTTATGTGTGGCTCCAGATGGTATGTTCGAATATATCTACGACGAAGATGTAATATAATTACGATAAACACTTAATATAAGAAAAAAGAGGGAGTATGCAATCTCTCTCTCTTTTTTTTTTTGACAAAAGTAAGCTGGAGCATAATTGCTCCAGCTAAGTTCGGTTGTATCAGTAACGTCAAGAAAAGCAATATCAGCTAGCTTCTCTAGGGGAAAGAAACATTGCTCAAAGGAGGTATGATAACAACAGTTAATCTAGGAGGACTCGCAACTACAGGCCAAGATCAACACATGCCAAGCCATTTAAGATCTGATTGTATTTTTATCTAAGTCCGACTCTAAAAATACAAATTATCAGACCTTACAAATATGTCGTAAAATGATATACTATAAAAGTGAAAATGATGCTGTTAAGGTACCATAAAGGAGGAAACTATGGAAGATTTACAACAAGCAGTTCCAGCGTTAAACAAAGAATCTTTAAAAGAAGATTGTAAGAAGCTGTCCAGATTGCATTTTGAGGATGAAACATTTATCGAGACATTAGAGAGGCTCAGTAATGTAGTTCATCCGATGCTCAAAAGAGGTGAAAGACAGTATTTGAATTGGGGAGGTGTAATGTCTCATATTAAAAATTCAAACAACTTTGTTTCTGTTCTGATTACAAAGCTGTTTGATAAAACAGGTATTTTCTCTAGAACCATGCTTGATAAGATCAAGAATGGTAGAGATACAGTAGTATGTATCGTATATCATAATGATGCAGATGGTATGGGCTCTGCAGCAATTATGGGACAAACCATAGATGATATAGCATTTGGCAATGATGTAAAAGTCATTTTTATCCCATATTTCCATGGCATGGATCTGTCATTCGAGATGAATAAGAGACTGAAAAGAACAGATATCAGCAATACAGTTACCATTGGATTGGATATATCTCCATCCAAATTGGTAAATGAGTTTATGGCATTTTCACAGTACTCTGTATTCATTGATCATCATGGAGTCCATGGCAATGATATAGAGAATGATAATAAACTCGAATGGCTCTATAGAAAATTGGGATATAAAGACTTTTCTATTGTCTCGACCAATCAATATAGTTCTGTCTATATTACATATGCTGCAACAGCACAATATAGAAAGACACAGTTCAATGAATTGGCAGCGCAAATCATAAGTGCTATTGATAACTTCACGTTGGTGCATAACAAATTAGATTTGCAGTCTTCTATGATGAAAGCAGGTGTATATCTCAGTAGTTACATGAAATCCCAGCTTCCTACGAATCTTACAGACATTAAAATGCTGTATGATATTCTCGTAGATGAAGAATCACTCTTTTATGTGTTGGATGTTGGAAGGGAGATTAATAGGTTGGATATCATCAAATCCGATCTGCTCATCAGCAAAACAACCACATACAGAGCCAATATCGACGAATTGAAAGTTGTCTGCTATACGGCGGATATAAAATGCGCTAAATATGTAAGCGATGCAGATATTCTTATCAAAATTTCTGGTATGAATGATCAAACTTGTATTGCCGTAACTGTTAGTATGCGTAAAGGATGTTCCAGACTCAATTTTGCAAAACATTTAAAAGACGTTAGAGTTGTAGGAAGAGCAAATAGACTCAATTTCAAATATAAGAAAGATAATATTGAGTCTCTTTGGAATGAAATGCATAACACAAAAGAATTTTCAGAGATTGACTTTTCCATCAACAGTTTCAACAAGAATCCAATTGGATTCAATAAGGATGCGTGCATGATGTTCCAGTGTATTTGCACTGCATTCAAACTCTCAAAATAAGAGTAATATATATATTATAATAGTGAGATGCCTGCAATGGGCATCTCATTGTTTTTTGTTTCATGATACAAAAAGGAGGAGCTGTATATGGATTTTGAAGCTATAGCAAAAGGTATTTTGAGGTTTGGACTCAATACCCTTCCAAACAAAGTTGAAGTAAATCTCAAAAACATCAAGAACAAGATATTATGGGATGAGACTCCAACGCAGAAAGACGTAATCGATTCTATCACACCTGTTTATACGCCAGAATCGTATTCATTGTTCGAGAATAAACCGAAGAAAGAAAGAACCCCAAGCGGTAAGTTGGTTGTGATGGAGTTTGATGATACCATTATCAATAATAGAGTTAATGGTAAATGAGAGGAGAATATATGATATGGATATGGAAAAGATCAATATTGAATTAGCTTCTATTGATAAGAAAGCAGATTTGATCTATGAAGAGATTAAAGAATGCTTGAAAGAAAGCAATGATAAGAATGATATCATTCATAAAGAGCAGTCTTTTGAGGACAAATCTGCTTATTATTCCAATATTCCATTTAAAGATCTGATGGATGAATTGAAAGACAACAGAAACAATATTGTCTTTTTGTTTGCTCATCATACTGATATGGATGGAGATTGTTCCGCATCTGTTGCAGAAACAGCTATTGACAGCTACGTTCATCCTCTTCCATTAACCACTAAATTTCTCAGAATCAATTATTCGAGAAAAGAAGACGTAGAAGATACTATTGCCGATATTCAGAATACTGGCAATAAAGTATGCCTCATTGAGACAGATCTTAGTATTTGTCCAGAGACTATTCCGGATTATTTTATCTGGATTGATCATCATGCTACATCTCTTTCTCTTTTCAATTCTTTGAAAAAGAAGATTGAAGATGAAAAGTCTGAATCTAAAGTGGCTTTGGTTGTAAATACTTCTGTAAGCGCTGCCCTTCTGTGCCGTCTGGTATTTAGGGATTGTTTTGATGTATCGATTTATACATTGGTTCTTAATATGCTCACAGACGTAGTATCTGTATATGATACAAAAAAGGATAAACAGTATCCGAATGTATACAACAATGCATCAGTATACCTTAATCAGTATTACTACGATATGGGGCATATGAGAGCAGAAGATGGAACTTGGATGTATTTGTTCTATGACGAAGATCATATTGCAAATCTTGCTCCATTGAAAGAAGATTATGTGCCCAAGTTCATTGATTGCAATACGGAAGATGCTTGCGAAAATATTGATTGTACTTGGTTTGATAATTACGAATGGGCCTTGTATATTATTAATATTGGGCATAAACTCTTCGATATCAATGAACAGAAAAACAAAGTTCTCTATGATTCAGAATGCATTTACAGAAAGAAGATTGGGGATTATGAGGTCGTTGGAATGGAAGGCAAAGGTTCTTCTATTCGGTTCAATCCATATAAGCCCAAAGCTAAGAATACGGTATATTGTTTGATGAATACCAACAATCCATATTCTGTAATCTTCTCAATGTTTTCAGATTCCGATGAGATCAAGAAGAAGAATCTTGGAAACTTCATGAAGAAGTATTTTGGTGGTGGTGGTCATCCAGGAGCAGCTGGGGCTAATGTAAGAAAGAAAGATATGCGTGAGATGATCAAAAACACAGAATCTGAAACAGTATCTGATTATAATAAGAGGATGGAAGGATTCAGTGTTAAATTTACTCCAAGATATGATGCCACCACAAAAGATCAATTTGCGTATATTTTCAACTGTTTATTCGAGTATCTTGGTATCTGATTTGATGCTATGGTTTAAGCTCGTAAATGGTAAATTTTATTGTTGTAACTATACCGTAATTGGTGCAGTTATGAGGGAGGATTTTTATGTTTGAGAAAGTTTCCGAATCTGAATGGAATAAATTTGGCGGAAAATATGGTGATTATGAGGATATCATCATCCCCAGAAGATCAACAACTTATTCTGCCGGATATGACTTCTTTTCCACATGTGATATTGATGTGAAGGCTGGAGAGACTTACGTAATTCCATCTGGAATTAAGGTACAGTTTGATTATGTCTCTCAGTATCTTACTATCTTTCCAAGATCATCTCTTGGGTTTAAGTATGGCATGAAGCTTTCCAATACCATTCCAGTAATCGATAACGATTACTATGGTAATGAGAATAATGAAGGTCATATCCTTATCTCTTTCTCATCTGATAAAAATTTCAAGATCAAAAAGGGAGATAAATTCTGCCAAGGGGTTGTGATGTTATTCGAGGTTCTTGGAGGAGAAATCCCTCCAACAAAAACCAGAACTGGTGGTATTGGTTCCACTGGTAAATGATTTAAGCATAGCCGTTAAACATACAATACAATATAGTTGGAGAGGAGTAAAATCCTCTCCAACTATTTTTGAAAGGGTGGTAATAGTGGCTGTATTAGAAAAAATTTCGTTTGATAAAATGCAACGATATATTGGTATTGATAGAAAGGATTATGACGAGATCAAAACTCCTGCTATCTTAGAAGGAAAGAATCAGTTTGCATTCTACTCTCCTGTTGGATTCATGCTTCCTCCATTTGAGCATGTTGTTATTCCTGCAGGATTTGTGTTTAAAGACCTTGATATAGCAGCTCCTGATATGCTTGGAAAGAAGAGCAAGATTTCCTGTATGCTGCAAGTTACATCTATTCCAGAAAAGCAGGTATATGGATTGAATGTATCCATTATGAATTTTTGGAATAATGATGAGATTAAACTTGTTATTCAAAATATTTCCCCATATCCAATTGGTATTGAAATGGGAGAAGAAGTAGCATTAGGAGTAATCATCCCATGTTTGGATTTCTCCAACTTGAATGGATTCCCAAAAATTAAGAAGATCTCGAAGAAGAAGAACAAAGAAGATAAAGAAAAGAAAGCTGAGGAGTGAGAACCATGTTTGATCTGATTGGTAGTATTGTGTTCTTAGTAGGAGTAGCGGTGTGTGCGTTTGCTGTATATAAAGCAGCATTGTTTCTTAAAGAGAAACTTTATGTGATCATGTATGGAGAGAAGATTGATACTGAAAGGAATCGGTATCTTTCCAGTCATTGGGACAAATACAAGATAGAGTAAAAAAAAATATACACAAACAGTCTCATGAGCTATTATGCTCATGAGGCTATTTTTTTTTTATATTATTATACTAAACCATGTATAGTCTTTCTTGTTTGGATATATGCAAACAGAATCTTTGACGAAATCATTTGCCAGACAAGATAGAGATATATCTCCTATCCATTTTCTATTGCACTTTAATCCGAAATTCGCTGTATTCATTCCTCTTACCATATCTAGAGTATAGTTGTATTTGAATTTGAATTTATAGTTATCATGAGATATTGATCCACTGTAGCCAAATATAAATGCTGATATGTAACTCTCAGATCCATTAGATATCTCATTAGTTTCAGAATTGAATGTAAAGTTGCATGAGAGTTGTTTCATTTCAAAGAAATTGTGATAATCTATATCTTTATTTTTTGTAATTTGGATAGTCTCTCCTTTATCTCTATCAAATAGAGATAAATTCAACTCCCTATCTCCGTCTAAAGTTATTACCCCATTTTCTACATTGAGAAATAACTTTCCTCCTAGACCAATAAATCCGAACTCTTTTACTTTAGTCTTATCAAGATCATCAAATCTGTTAGAATTATTATTTAGATCATACTCAAATATCTTACTTCCATCTTCATTGATGGCATACCAAATAAATGCCTGTGTTCTTTCTGGAGACCACAACTTTTCCATTATTAACTCATTATCCATTCTCTATACACGCCCTCCTGCTATATATGGTGAAATTAATATAAAGTTTTTATAATTAAATCCCAGTACGGATTAACCGTACTGGGACTAGTAAGTTAGGTGAAATATCCAGTAAGTCTAATATTGAAATCCTTGGTACCAGGAGTACTATTGATCGGAGCATTTATTCTAAATGAGCAGGTGCAATAGTTTGATTTATTGGATGTGCTACCATCATTAGCAGTGCCTTTGATAGTAAAATCACTTTGGCCAGAACTCATAATTTTCTTTATAGCCTGACCACCAATCCTAGTCCAAGTAGTATTATTTCCATCTACTGTTGGAACATTTACTTCGACCCACTTATTCAAAGGAACTTCAGTAGTATATGTATCTCCAGTGGAATCATATACACCGAGATAGCATTCCTTTAGATCTGAAACATCATCAGAGGAATTTCTATTATTCCAAATATTTACCGTAAGAACCTTTGACGGGGTTTGGGCTTTTACTACTCCCACATTCCATGTAGAAACGAGAGAAGTATGAGTCGAATCATAAATTGAAATAGCTGGACCAGCCATTGTTATCTCTCCTTTCTATTAGGTGTAGTACCCATTGATTCTCATCTTCCAGTTCTTTGTACCTGGCATAGCATTAAGAGGGACATGAACCTTCAGACGAATAGTGCAATAGTTTGCAGTTGAATTGGTAGTAGAGCCATCATTAGCAGTTCCTCTAATAACAGCACCATCAGATGCGGAAAGAGCATCAGATCTGAGAGATCTAGTAGTAGAACCACCAATAGCAGCCCAAGTAGTCTGATTACCGTCCATTTTAGGAACGTTAATCTGAACCCACTTACCTGCAACTACATCAGAAGATGTACCACCATCTGTATCAAGAGAAGTGATAGTCACATCTCTAAGATCAGAAAGAGCATTACTTCCGCCTTTATTATTCCAGATGAGAGCTTTAAGGATGTTAGAGTCTGTATTAGCTTGAACAGTACCTACATCCCAGTTCGAAATTAGCACATCTGAGTCATTTACGATAGTAATATCGGGAGCACTCGATGCCATCTGCTTAACCTCCTTTTTTAAAAGGATAAATAAAGTACTGCTGCTGAAAGAGCAGCAGTACCCATTTTATAATTTAGTCAAAATTACGCACCCTGGTTTGTAGTGACACCTGCTGTCGTATCTTTCTTAACAGTTACACGAACGTTCAGGCCGCTGATTGTATCAGACGAACCGATGCTCGTGATATTGATACGAACACGAGTGTTATCAGCAAGATAGATCTTATCCGCAAGACCAGAGAGGTCAGTACGAACATACTTACCACCCTTAGAAGCACCCAGTGTGAACGTACCCTGTTTAAGAGTCTTGAATGCCGTATCAGCAGGACCGCAAATCTCAATTGTAAACCTGAGATCACTAGCCATAGTAGCCGTAGCATTGACGTAGTAGCAAACTTCTGTAACCTGGCACTGATACATCGTCATGAACTCAAGCGACTCAACAGCACCAGCCTGAGGATTAACTACAGTGTAGAGCAGATGCTGTGGAGGCTCTGCACTCGAAACGGCTGTAGTAATCTGTGTACCAATATCCTTGAGGCGATTCGAAAGAGTCGTAGTTGTGCTAGCACCCTTACCATCATCGACCATGATCTTATCAGGATCGTTCATGTCATCAAGTTTAGTATCGATAGCACCAAGCTTATCAGTAAGCTTTGTATAGCCTTCGGTTGTAGTAGTCTTATACTTTACATCCTCGACATAAACAGATGCATTCTGGAGTGTACTAACAGCAGCGAAGAGATCCTCAATGTTCTTGGAGAGCTTCGTATCAATCTGGCCGCCCTTAGCAACCTTCCAAGTGATATCCTCAACATTCTGAACTGCACCAGATGCAGCAGCATTGAGTGCAGCAAGACGAGCAGCAAGTGTTACATTAGTACCGCTACCATTATCAACCATGATCTTTGTAGCATCGTTGATATCAGCGAGCTTCTGCGTAAGCTTCGTGTAACCCTCTGTTGTAGCAGTCTTGTACTCAATATCCTCAACCTTAGGAACTGCTGCCGTAATAGCAGAATCAAGAGCAGCAAGACGGTTATTAAGAGTAACGAGTGAAGAGCCATCCGTATCCTTAACCTTGATATTATCTGCATTTGCCGCATTAGCAGCATCAGAGATAAGCTTTGTAAGAGGAGTATTGTGTGCATCATAGATATCTTCAACCTTAGGAGTTGAAGCACCAAGAGATGCAAGAGCAGACTGGAGCGTCACGTTCTTGCTATCGAGAGAAACAATGATCTTTGTAGGATCATTCATGTTCTTGAGCTCAGTAGCGAGATCTGCTGGATGTCCAGTTGGAGCAGAGCCCCAAAGGATATCTTCAATCGTTGGCATAGTGCCAGCAGCCGTAATCTTGCTATCCATATCAGCAAGCTTAGCAGACAGAGTCTGGAAGCCACTAACGTTAGCATTATTATATTTAATATCCTCTACACCATTGTGGGCAGAGATCTTAAGAGCAAGCTGATCCTCAATGTATTTGAGCTCATCAATAAGCTTCGTATTTCCCTGTGCAGTAGCAGCTTTATACTCAATCTGCTCTACCGTATTGTGAGAGGTAAGAATACCTGCAGGAAGACCTGGCTTGTACTCATCCCAGTTGGCATCTGTAAGATTACCAGTGGTTGGGAAACCAGAGAGGAGGATATAGTCTTTGCCCTTGCCATTGTTCTCCGTTGTAACACGGCAAATCATGCCTTCTTTACGATGATCGGGAGGAATGGCATTGCGAAGAGCAGCTGTCTTCACAATATGATAGCCACCACGTACATCGTTGGTATCGACAATAGCAAAATTCTGTCGATCATCAGGAGTAACAAGGGTACTTCTAACAACCTGACCTTTGCGTTTAGCCATATCTATAACAGTCCTTTCGTAATTTATTTCAATAGAGTAAGAGCGTCTTCTTTTAAGACGCCCCAACCCTAGTATTCAGTTTTACTGAATGACTTTAACAAAACCGAGTACTACTTCACCGTATTGTGGCTCGTCGAAACGGAATACAGTGTAATTCTTTACGCCGCCAGAAGTATTCGTGTAAGAAACCTCTGAAACAGTGTAATTGTTTACGAACCCAGCTGTCGTGATAAGTTCATCGGCTTTTACTCCCCAATCGGAAGGAATTGCAACTGCTGGAACATTACCATCACCGCAATCAATACGGAAATAAATTCCATATGGATTCTCGATGAGACCAGACTTAGCAAAGCCTCCGAGAGAGACCTGACCAATGGAAGCTCCCTCAGCTACTGCGCCAAAGAGCATCTTGTTAAGGAACTTAACCTGGAGCGTCTTGGATGCAATAGCACCATTTGTATCGGTAGCAACCATCGTAAGGACACAGTTATCTGTAAGAGCAAAACCATTGATAACCTGTGTACCAGACTCACTGATTGTATCAGGAGAGCCATCACCAAGTGTAGCAATGGTAGCACTACCATTCTTAATTTCAACCTTAGCCATAGGCTTGTTGAACTTCCAGGATACTTGGAGAGAGCTTACAGTAGAACCATACTCAAAGACAGTCGTACTAGCTTCAAACTTCAAAATTTCTGGAGATGTGCTCATGAGAGTCATGATTGCATCATAAACCGTTGGGGATGTTCCAACTGCTCCCATAGCAACCTTATCAGCTGTAGTGAGAACAGTACCATTGGAGATCTGATTGAGAATATTCTGGATATTCTGATCGAAGTCACCAATCTGCCAACCACCATCTGGAACAGTAGCAGAAGATTTGGAACTATGATGATAGACATTGTAGGTCTTGCAACCAGTGAAATCACCAAAGCCAGATGGATCATCGCAAACAGCAATGTTTGTAGCTCTCATTCCAGTAGATGTAACAGCAATGCGAGTCATAACACTATCTGTCTCGGAAAGTACATAGACTGTATCGTCTTTTGTTACATCGATGGCTGTTGGATGAGTGCCAACATTGATTGTGCCATTCTCTTCATCAATTTTCATATCCTTGATGACATTGACTGTTCCACGGAGATAGTTAGCTACAAAGAGCACACCTTCCGAGTTGCAAACGAGTGCACATGGGCCACAGCCATCATCTGGAAGAACGATATCCGTCGTCTTCACAGAATTGCGAATGACAGAAATTGTATTGCTACCATAGTTAGCAACATAGATCGTGTCCTTATTGTCGCAAGCAACATCACGAGGAGTATAACCAACCTCGATGCTTGACGTAACTGTGTTGTTTACGATCTCATCAACAAAGCCACCAGAATCATGATTCGAACCCTTGTTTGAACGAGAGCAAGCGACATAGACTCTATTACGGCTATTGGCAATAAGACCATATGGGCCGGCATGAACAGTGATAGTAGCTACTACTTTACCACCAACAATTTTGGAAACGGTGTTGTCACCGTAGTTGGATACATATATAGCGCCGTTACCATCTTCGCAGATGCCAACAGGGGTTTTACCAACAGCAATATCACGAATATACTGACCATTGGTGAACAGAGAAACATTGTCATTTCCCTTATTCACAAGATATACGTCAGCCATATTCTGTGAAACGAGAATTGCACGGCCATTATTGACAACACCGTCGTCGCTTGTATCGGCAGTGAGAGTCATGGAGATTGCTTCGTTCTCGTATTTATACAGTTTTCCTGCATTTGGATCGGAGATCCATACATCACTAGGAAACATATCATTTACCTCCATTTAGAATATTTTACATGCTCTATATTATAGATCCACAATATTTTAAAAAGAGTGGAATATTATAGGCGTAATTTAATGAGATGTAAGCTATCGCCATTTTACCCAGTGCCATTGTGACACTGGGGAATTTATTAGCCTATAATCATTTTATATATATTGGCAGCTCTATCTTTTGCGATATTTAAATCTCTATAGCTGCCCCAAATTGCTGCAGGTAATCTCTCATCTTCTCTCGTTGCTAATTCTAGCTGTCTATCTATTTGCAAGAGTAAGTGAGAGAACTCAGAATATCTTTTTAGGAATAGAATGCTATCATGATACTTTTCATAATCTATTATTGCTTCCAATATTCTCGATTCTGCAATTAAAATAGACTCTCCTATTATATCTTCATATCTACCTTTCTTTGCTAAGGCTTGCTGATCTATTGAATCGCCTCTATCATATTTTGCTGGGATTGGTGGGAGATCATCATGGCGTTTATATTCTCTTGGACCATTTTTAGGAGTTTCTGTTCCATGTGCTCTAGTTATTTTGAAAAATCCCAATATGTATTCTAGAAGCGAGAAAGAACCGCCAATGGTACTAAGACGAGTTATAAGCTCTGTACCCAATAGACCTATTAGAAGAGGGTGTAATAAGATTAGTCTTGGGCTAATCACTACTACCAGAGGATTTAGCGATAGTGAGATGAACACATCTATTACCATAGATATGATTATTATAACCCATCTATTTAGAGTAACATGAGTTCCTGAATTTAAGAAACTTAAATACTCATGAGCAAATGATCCGATAAATGCCGAAATCGTAGTAATAAGGATTTCAATAATAGATATGTCGGACAATATTTGATTTGCTTCCATAATCTATTATTCCTCCAAATTTTATAGTGTGTAAATCCGTTGCCAAATCTTAGTCATTTTCTCCATCCTTAGATGTTTCCGTTCTACTATTATCGCCATCTATTTTCTTCAAATCATTTTTCTCTTTTGCTATTATAAGCTCTAGGTCATTGATTAACTTTATTTTATCCTCTTTCCTTTTTCCAAATATATTGTAAACATAGAATTCAGCTAAATACCATATTCCAAAGAAACATAGTACTTGCATAAGTATAATAAGAGCCGCCATTGATATTCGTGATTTTGCAACTTGGTTAGTGAATTGCTCTTGATGCGCAATCATTCTATCACAATCCATGATAGATTTCAAATACCTCGGATCTGAATCTATTATATCTTTTATTCGGGAAAGCTGAACTACATATATCTTGTTATTATCATTCCTTGTACCTGCATCGACATCATTTACTCCAAATATATCTTTTGTATCGTATATATATGATACCGCCACTATGCTGTAATTAAGGAAGTCATTGAATTGATGATTGTCTTCGTAATGCTTTATTACAGATTTTAGATAAGTATCATAATCATCAGATTCAGTGGCAATAGGAGCAAATGAGGAAGATATCTCATCTATTAGAATCAACTTCTGATTCTGGCTGGTGATATCGACATATGCTTGTTGTGTCATATTTGGATTTGGAGATCTATTTATTATATCATCCCAAGACGTAAAGCTATCCTGATAGTGGGTAAGGCTGTTATCGATCAAAACACCTTCTTTGGTAGCAATGATCATTCTATTATAATCTGTATCTCTATTGATATGCACATTGCTTATATTATCGGATATGATCTTATAGAATGGTGTATTGGGATTCTTTGATATGAAATCTCTTTTCATAGAATAATAATCAGTCTTATAGTAATTAGTGAGATCATCCACTATCTTATTTTTTACAAACTCAGTTTGTAATTTAGACTTTCTGTTACTTTCTTCTATGATAGAGTATAATATCGCAGCCTTATTTTCTGCAAGAAATTCTTTGGTCTTGTTATAACTTTGCAAATCCTCCTCTATACTATCGTAGCAATAAAATAGAGTTGTGAGCATAGTAATGATAGGAATCAGAATAACGATTGATAATAGTTTGATTTTGAATTTTCGTGATAGCATTTGCAGGACACCCAATATAGTGATGCTACCAATATTGGGGAGTTTCATTTCTTTTCCCCTCTGGTGGACGGAACCACATCTGGTTCGTCATCTTTTTTTGCTATGATCTCACTAGGAGCTGTAGTAGAAGTGGAAGCAGATGTAGGATTATATGAACCAGGCTTTGAATTCCATTTACTGTTGATAGCCTTATTCACTAATTGAACAGCTGCACCGCCGCCACCAGTATAGCTAGCAAATGTAGCATAGTTGTCCCAATTAGTATGGGTGACGATGAGATATATTGATACCCCTGCAAAAAGTATATAACCCATTAAAGCTATCATCCTAGTGAGAGAAACTTCATCATTTTCAAATAGCAATCCTTCGATGAAGTTCTTTATTGAATTTATAACTTTCATAGTTATGAAATCCTCCTTTCATTTATTTTCTGACTCATCATAACTCTTGAAAGGCTTTATGGATTTAATTCAATGTCGAAGATAAAGGTGGTATGGGAAATCCCCATACCACGACATTTTAGTAACTTATTCTAAAGGAGGTTTTATAGAGTGAGTACACGCATTAACAATGCCATCCGTATAAAACCTGTTGCTTACAATAATAAGATGGAGCCCGACCCATCTATCATAAATGGTGAAACCTTTAGCTGTAATAAACGCTTCATAGTATTTTGCAGTAGAGAGATTCCAAAAGATGCAAAAGTATATATGGAAGTTACTGTTACAAAATATATAGCAGATAAGACTATTCGGCATATACCATTATATTTGGGAGTACACAAAGAACCTTCGTATGGTACTCTTTGTAATGATTTCATATTAGGCTCCGTCTATTATACATTTACGAAAGATTTTCGTATATTTGAAAGAAAACAAGGTATAGTTCAATTTACAGAGCAACCAGTTCCTAGATTGGGGGCTAGGATTCCTGTAAAAGGGACTGTAATGGGTATAGCAGCAGATTTAAAAAATAACAAGATTACTTTGTATTCAGATGGAAAGAGCTTCTATTCTTTTTCTCCAAAAACTTTTAATCTGAATACTGGGGATGATTATTGGTTCTTTGCCATATATAATGAATTAGAGATTCCTATTACTGGTAGAGTGAATTTTGGCAGATACAAATTTACATATCCACAAAATGATTGCATCTCATTGTATAAGTATTTTTATGATAAACAAGAAAAAGAAAGCAAACCAGATCCAGTAGTTCCTACTGTACCAAAATATGATAACTATAGATTCAATGATATTGTTTCCAATATCAATATAAAGAATTCTATAGCTCCTATAAGCTCTGATATGCATAGGCATCCTACTCTGTTGCATAATAAGGCTAGTATGAAACACGAGAATGATACTAATATATTTTATATGCAAAAGAGAAAAGAAACAGATACTGATATGACTACTCTCACATATCCAATACCAATACCAAATAAAGTGTATATGGAAATCAATGTGAGAAATTGTACAGTAAAAGAAGGATACTTCGGAATACCTATTACTATCGGAATATCTAACAGAATAAATGATATATCTTCAAAGGCGTTTGTTATAGATCTTTTCCATAAAGCCCAAACTACATTTTGGACGCATTCTTATGTAAATGGAAAGAAAACGAATTACGCTATATCGAAAATATACAATCCTTCTACTCCAGTGCAACCAAACACTGTAGGCATATTATTTGATTTGGCTCATAATAAGATAGATATATATACAGAAGGAACAATCTTCATGTCAGCATCTATAAAGGGAATAGATTGCTCTCATGATGGTGATATTTGGTATATGTTCTTGAGAGCACAAAATGAGGTATTCGAGGATACCAATCTAGTAGAACCAAATAGATTGCTTTGTGATACCAATTTTGGAGAAGAAGTAGTAGACTTTTCCATAGATGGAGATGTGCAAACCATATACAATTACTGGAATGATGCTATAAGATTTTGGTTGGAAGAGCCTTTTCCTGGATTTCCAGTAAAGATGAAAGTAGTTCCTATAAAACAAGATTACTCTATGGATTTTTCATGCTCTGTTACTGTACCCAGAACAGCAGATTACTACAATGGATTTACCCAAGGTCTAAATATGCTGTTTGATACATATAATGTGGTAACTGATACAGAGGCAAGAAGAAACGTTCCTAAGATAGATCCATTCACTTTTAAGAAGATTGTGGATGAACACACAGCTTCAGTCAATACTAAGAAAGAATATCATGCCGATACAGGTGCTACGATGGTAGTTAAGAATCCTCACTATAAGGATTACAATGTCATCAATGGTTCTGTTACATTTGCTAGAGATAGGTACTATGAGTTTGATGCTAGTATGGAAATTACAGCAGCTAATTACCATCCATACAAAGCACAAGATCAGATCCACGGATTCATTAATATGGTTGGTGTTGATTTTATCATGCGCATCCTTGTCGGTAAGGTTGATCTTGAAAAATAATTTCTTAATTAAACTGATACAATTAAGTAGTGGTTTGAAAACCACTACTCGCTCTTTATCTAATTTTGGAAAGGATGTTTTAAGAATGACCGAAATGACTATTCGCAAAGCTAATTACGATCGTAAGATGCTTGATAAGAAAATCAGTATTTTTGTTAATGATGTTGGTTCGCAGGTAAAGCTGTTTGGTTTTTATCGTGAGAGTCTCCCAACTATTGGAACTCTTACTCCAGATCAGTTTGTCGAACAGTGCAAATCGAATTGGCAGAAGCTCAATGATCTCATTAAAACTAGAGAGATTCTGAATGAAGCTGTCATGAAAGCTAATGGAGCTTTTTCTGCAGAGGTTGGACCTACAATTGAAGTGAAGAACTATAATGAGGATGCTCCAAGAAAAGTTAGCATTGCTATTGCAATTGCTCGTAAGAATTACTATTCCAATACTCTTCGTCCTCTTTTTGCAAGCATTCAGTCTAAATTCCAAAAATTCTCTCATGTATATGAGACGCGTTCAAATGAGCTAAAGAATTCTCTTATGGCTCAGGTAAATTCTCAGTATGGATCTGATTCCAATGCAGCTCCAAAAGCTCGTATTGAATACCAGAATGCTATTGCTAAGGATTATAATCTCATTCTTCTTAATCCTCTTGATATTGGCACAGTAGTAGCAAAGAATCTGGAAGAGATCGATGATTACATTGCTAATATCGATTCTCTTATTTCAAATGCTACTGAGACTAACAAAGTAGTAGTTGATCTTTAATAAACAATAAATTGCTTGCAGTCGGTAAATAGCCGAATACTACTAGCTAGTGATTTTTGAATAGTTTCCACGTAGCTATACTCTGTAGGAAACTATTCAATCTATGTAATTTTTCTTTTTACATTATGAATGCAGAAAAAGAAAATATGATTTTGCTAGGGAAATGCAAAAACATATAATGATCTGGGAAGCAGTATCCTAGAATAGATTTGGATTTGATTATGTTTGTCCAAATCAAATACCTTGCCTCAGGTATTAATATTATAAAGATTTCTCCAACTAATACATATATATGCAACAAATAAGGCATATTAGGAGAAATCTAAATTCATGGTTTTGAGGTTTCATTCTTTCATGATTTATGCGTTTATCTAATTGCCACCTTCGTTTATCCTTTACACCATTATCTATTTGACCTTTCATGGGTTCATGGTTTGATCAAATCCAAGGGATATCTTTACGTTGGTTCTGTGGTAGTGGAATGGCCGTTTCTACTTGGGTTCGGCTGCAAGCGAATTTTTTGATTTATTTTATTTGACCACCAAAAAGTCCCCATAGCTACTAAGCTATGGGGAAATATATTATAACTCGTCAGCAGCACTAGTACCAATAATAACTAATGGGAATGATTTGTTTATGTTAGAATTAGATGCTATACCATTTCTTGCATCTACCCTCATATTATCAAGCAAGAATTCTGCAGGTCTTTGTACTCCTGGTACAGACTGACCTGTTTGTACATTGATAACGTCAAAGTACTTCTCTCCAGTAGTTTGATTATAAACTACCACTGTCTTTATATTAGGATCTTTGTCGAGTATCATCTTTCTTTGAATAGGAGTTAGATTTTCCTTGTAATTTTGGAAAGACATCTCGGCTCCTGTGGGAGTGGAACCTACTGGGCTACCATTTTTATCTATAAATGGAGTTGAGTCAAATACAACATTCTGAGAACTTACAGCAGCGCCATTCATAGCAACTCCGGTGTTAATAGAAGCTGGGGATAATGGAGCTGTATGTTGTGGAAGACCATAGTTGGTTGCATTAATCATTGCATAATATGCATCCATTACAGTCTTATCAGAATTCTCTTCATTTGTATCTTTATCCATCTGAGTCTTCTTAAGAACAAGATCATTGATCTTGTGACGAATGGTATCCAACTCTCTTACTGCATTGATTTTTGTGTTTACTACTGCAGCCTGTGTATTCATGAAGTTGGACATAGACATCATTCTATTTCGCCCGCCATAAGAACGATTAGCTTTAAACTTTTCTAACTCTTGCCCTATATCAGAATAAATAGAATCTGTTTGAGCAATAGCACTGTATAGCATTTTAGCCATAGGAGTGTATCCCTGCTCAAACTTCTTTTCTGTAGATTGCTTCTTCTTAACTACTGAATACCCTTCATCTGTATAAGTATTTGCATTGCTTTTCTTGCTTGGTCTTCCAGGCCCTCTCTTCTTTGGAGGGGTAGCATCCTCTGGTACAATTAATGATGAAGACTCAGGAGTATCAGAAATTATATTAGCAAAATCTGGACCGATGAGCTTCTCTTCATGGCTATCATCGGAGAATTCCATAACTATTTTCTTACTCATTAACAATCACCTCTTGAATTTATATTCTTGTTTGCAGTATGACCTCTAAAATTATTTTGACTGATACACTATAATATTGAAGGAGGATTTGATATGGATAAACTAGTCGAAGTAAATGAGGAGCCATTAGTACAGATTCCTGGATATCCTATTGGTTCTAACATTACCATCATGAATGCTTATTATGAAAGACCCAAGAAAAGAGAAGATGGTAAAAGAGATACAGATCATGTAACTATTGTCTTTAAAGATAATGAAACTGGAAAGAAACATTTTCATGTTATCACAACACCTAAATTCAGATATTATCTAAAGAAACCAGAATTTAGCGTTGGATTAGATTATAATGCTGAATGGGCAGATATAAAAGAAGTAGATCCAGTAGTATGCAACTATAATAGTCTGGCATTGGATGTAGCAACAAGATTAGGATTCAAAGATCAATATTTTGCTAATATCCGAGCAGGAGAATATAGATTGAATGATGTTTATCTTAGTCATCCAAGAGTATTCTCTGTCGATATGAATATATTGAACTTCGTAAGATCTGAATTTGCAGTTGCTTATAAGAATCCAGTATGCCCAATAGATGTAGCATATTACGATATCGAGAATGACATTAGGGATTGTGTGTCTGGAAAGAATCTTATTGGTGAATGCCCAATTAATATGATATCTATCATGTATGATAAGACGCATACAGTGTATTCATTTGTATTAAGGGATAAGAGAAATCCACAGATACAAGAATTGGAAGATTCTATAAAAGCAAACTTTAAAGCTTCCGAAAAAGAAGCTATAGGATTTCTTGCAAAAGTTCATGGAGAAGAAAAAGCCAAAAAATATCATCTAAAGGACCTGAAGTTGTCAGTAGGGTTCTTTGATGATGAGTTGTCTTTGATCGTAACTTTTTTTAATGTAATGAAAGAGCTTAGCCCAGACTTTGCTATTGCATTTAATGCATCTTACGATTTAAGATATCTTGTTGCCAGATTGGAAGCTTTTGGAGTAAATCCACAAGATGTAGTCTGTGATGCAGACGCTCCAAGAAAGTTCTATTATTACAAAGTAGATGAAACAGATTTTGCTGGTAAGTTTGTAGATTTCAAAGAAAGAGGAGATTATGTACAGTGTGCCTCTAGAATTACATGGCTTGACCAGTTAATTCTGTATGCATCTCGTCGTAAAGGTGGAGCGGCAACAAAGTCTTATAAGCTTGATGATATTGTGGATCAAGAATGTGGTATCCATAAATTGGATTGGTCTCCATATGCATCTAGAATGGCAGACTTCTGTTGGAACAACTTCAAGATGTTCTGGCTATACAATATTAACGATACCATTGTTCAGTATTGCCTTGAACAGCAAACTGATGATATCATCTATACATTCTCCAATGCATTGGAAATGAATACTCCTTATCAGAAGATATTTAGACAAACTAACTATCTTATCTCTAAGATGACAGAGTTTTATAAATATCATGAAGGA
>Ga0310695_10003309_pt1 | contig 31993 bp, 18 predicted proteins | sample RumenRJG_04DNA_FD_203882 | JGI IMG/M metagenome (GOLD analysis project Ga0310695, IMG submission 203882) | Bovine rumen microbial communities from Lethbridge, Alberta, Canada - RJG_04 (v2) (version 2) | ecosystem: Host-associated > Mammals > Digestive system > Stomach > Rumen | place: Canada...
GTGAACAGATTAAGAACGGCGGTCCGGTGACGGTTACTGATAAGAACATCGTGCGCTATTTCATGCTGATTCCTGAGGCCTGTAAGCTGGTGCTGGAGGCCGGTACCAAGGGTAATGGCGGTGAGATCTTCGTGTTTGATATGGGTAAGCCGCTCCGTATTGCGGAACTGGCTCAGCGTATGATCAACCTCTCCGGGGCGAAGAACGTGAAGATCGAATACACGGGGCTGAGAGAGGGTGAGAAACTCTATGAGGAGGTGCTGAACGACAAGGAGAAGACCAAACCGACTTTCCATGAGAAGATCCGTATCGCCGAGGTGCAGGAGTATGATTATGAGAAGATCAGCAAAGAGATAGATGAACTGATGGAGATCTCGAAACGGTATGACAATATGGAGACCGTGAAGAAGATGAAGGAGATCGTGCCGGAGTATAAGAGTAACAACTCGATCTACGAGAAACTTGATAAATGACAAATCATCCCGCCGATGGGCGGGATGATTTGTTTTTAGTAGGTGATGTCGATAACCGGTCGGAGCAGGACATTTTGATAGGGACTGTTTTCAGAATAGAACACGATGCCATTTTCGGTCTTTTGAGACATGCCCCATTTCAAGGTGGTGTCGTCTAAACAGAAGAAGAATGGCGAATAACCTGTGTTTTTATTGAAGCTGGTGACATAGTCCGTGTTTCTGGAGAAGATGGCACATTCTGCCGCTGTCGGCAGGCGCCAGTGATTGCTTGCGGCAGCGAAGGAAGGTTTTTCATAGCTGCTCATGGCGGCATTGAGAACTGGGAGCCAGTCCGCCTGGGCGTTGCCTTCAGGGGCGGTAAAGTTGACTCTCGCCTGGGCTAATAACGTTGCCGTTCGACTCGTAGGATCGTTAGTCACCACGAAATAGCCTTGATAGGTCTGGCCTGCAATGGGGTATTCGCCGAAATCGAAGGTGAAGTCATGTGGTGTTGCCTCCCATGATTGTGGTGTCATCGTGGCGGTTAGTACGATGCCTTTCTGCCCCACAAAAGTGCCCTCTATAGTGACATTGGTATTGGCGTTGATCGATTGGGCAGCTGCGTATGTATAGGATTTGGCCGTTTCGCCTTTGGTGAAAGAGATCGTGATTGTCGGTTTCTTCATGCTTGGTAGAATCATTTCGTCAGGGGCTGCCGCCCAGTCGCCCGAGCCCAGATCCGTCAAATTCACGGTATAGGTACCTGTCGGGTCCTCAAGGCTGCCATCGAGTAGCAGTTTCTGGTACATGGGATGGATGGCTACGCTGACCTGCTCCACATCGTCGGGCACCTCATGAATGGTCATGCTGGTGACATGGGTGACTTTTCGCGTCAGTTGGATGTCGAGATTTTCATGATCGCCATCTTCGAGGGTGATCTGTTCGTGGCCGATGAGCAGGTCACTCCTTTGTTTGCCTGGTGCGACGGTGATTTCTGTGGTGGGCGTGGCATCTTCAATTGTTGGCAGGGCGAAGTTGGAGAGGTCATCACTGGCGATGCCATAGAGGTCGTAGGTGCCGGTCGTGAGATTCGTGGTTACGAATTGATCGTGGTCGTCGGGGGCAAGTAGTTGGACACAAAGACCGGCCTCGTTGAAGATGTAGAGGCGGGTTTGGAAAGGAGTGGAGGTGTCGCCTCGGGTGCTTATCCCTACGGTCCCTGAGCCTGCTCGCCCTTCGGCAGGCTCAGGGACCGTTTTAGCAGGCTCAGCCACCGTGTTGTTGATTACTTCCTCAGTAGAGCAGCTGCTGAGGGTTAACATACCGCACATGGCGGTCATCAAAATGGTACTTAAAGTTTTCATAAGTTGTCTTTTATAGGGTTAGACTTAATTTTAACTGTGCTTCGGCAGGCTCAGCAACCGTTATGTAATTGCTCAACTGCCGTTAAGTGGCAGGCTCAGAAACCGTATCAACACGGTCCCTGAGCCTGCCGAAGGGTTACAGGATTTCATCCTGTTCGATGTCCTTGAAGTATTTGTAGGTGCTGACTTTCAGTTCGTCGGCTGCCTCTTCGTCACAGACGATGATACCATGCTGATGCATCTGGAGGGCAGAGATGGTCCACATGTGGTTGATAGAACCCTCAATGGCAGCCTGCAGAGCGCGTGCCTTCGCATGTCCATTTGCCAGGATCATCACCTCACGGGCATCCATCACCGTACCAACACCAACTGTCAGGGCGTGAGCAGGCACATTCTCAGGTCTGCCACCAAAGAAACGGGAGTTGGCGATGCGGGTGTCGGTCGTCAGGGTCTTCATACGCGTTCTTGAAGCCAGTGAAGAGCCGGGTTCGTTGAAGGCGATATGACCGTCTGGACCGATACCTCCGATGAAGAGGTCGATGCCACCAGCCTCCTGGATCATCTCCTCATAGTGCTTGCACTCAGCCACGAGGTCGGGGGCATTACCATTTAGAATATGGATGTTCTCCTTCGGACAGTCGATATGGTCGAAGAGGTTGCGTGCCATGAAAGCATGATAGCTCTCAGGATGCGCCTCGGGCAGACCGACATACTCGTCCATGTTGAAGGTGATCACGTTCTTGAAAGATACCTTTCCGGCACGATTAGCCTCGACGAGGGCGTTATACATGCCCACGGGAGAAGAACCGGTCGGCAGACCTAACACGAACTTGTGATCGGGTGTCGGATTGAACTTGTTGATGCACTCGATAACGTGGTTTGCAGCCCACTGTGACATTTTCTGGTAGTCACTCTGAATAATTACTCTCATAATAATATTTTTTTTTTTATTTGTTATTCTGCTGCAAAAATAAAATAAAAAGTAAAAAGGTAAAAAAGTAAAGAGGTAAAAAATATAACCTTTAACTCCTTTTAACTCCTTTAATACCTTTAACTCCTAAAATTATTCGTAAATTTGCATGCAAAAGTAAAACAGTAAAAAAGTAAAACTTGAAGGAATTTGTAATATCGGAGGCTAAGGCTGAGACGGCGGTGCTGGTGGGACTCATCACCAAGGATCAGGACGAGGCCAAGACTAAAGAATATCTCGACGAACTGGAGTTCCTGGCTGATACGGCTGGGGCGGTCACCGTGAAGCGGTTTACCCAGAAGGTGGGCGGACCGAGTCAGACGACGTATGTGGGGTCTGGTAAACTCCAGGAGATCAAGGCGTATATCAAACAACAGGAAGATGCTGAAGACCCTGTGGGGATGGTGATCTTTGATGATGAGTTGAGTGCGAAGCAGATGCGGAATATAGAGCAAGAACTGCAGGTGAAGATTCTGGACCGGACTTCGCTGATTCTCGATATCTTTGCCATGCGGGCGCAGACAGCAGAGGCGAAAGCCCAGGTGGAGTTGGCACAGCATCGTTATATGCTGCCCCGTCTGCAGCGACTTTGGACCCACCTGGAGCGTCAGGGCGGTGGTTCCGGCTCTGGTGGTGGAAAGGGTAGTGTGGGACTGCGTGGACCTGGTGAGACCCAGTTGGAGATGGACCGTCGTATCATTCTGCAGCGTATTACCCTGTTGAAACAGCGTCTGGCTGAGATTGACAAGCAGAAGACCACCCAACGGAAGAACCGCGGGCGCCTGATCCGTGTCGCCCTTGTGGGCTATACCAACGTGGGCAAGAGTACGATGATGAACCTGCTCGCCAAGAGTGAGGTGTTTGCAGAGAACAAACTCTTTGCCACCCTCGATACCACCGTGCGCAAGATGACCATCGACAACCTGCCTTTCCTGTTGGCTGATACCGTCGGCTTTATCCGTAAGTTGCCCTCTGACCTCGTGGAGAGTTTCAAGAGCACGCTGGATGAGGTGCGGGAGGCTGATCTGCTCGTGCATGTGGTGGATATCTCACACCCGGACTTTGAGGAGCAGATCCGTGTCGTGGAAGAGACCTTGAAGGAATTAGGCTGCGCCGATAAGCCTGCGATGCTGGTGTTTAATAAGATCGATGCCTACACGTGGGTGGAGAAGGAGGAAGACGACCTGACACCGATGACGAAGGAGAACTATACGCTGGAGGATCTGAAACGGACCTGGATGGCTAACCCCTCCCCCGACCCCTCCCCTAGAACAGGGGCAGGGAGGTATCTCGAGCGCCTCTTCATAAGTGCGAAGCAGAAAGAAAATATTGATGAGCTGCGGGACGTTTTATATAAGCGTGTGCGCGAGCTCCATGTGCAGAAATATCCATATAACGATTTTTTATATCAAGATTATGAGTAACTACAGAAATTTAACACAAACAGAAATTGAGATCTTGGAAAATAATGTCTGCTGGGCGGAGGACTGGCAGCGCGTGATGGTGGCTGACGGGTTCCGGCCCTATAACTTCCACCGTGTGGTGTTTTATGGTGATATCCGTCTCGGTTCCTTTGATAAGATGGTCGAGGTGACGAAGGGCTTTGTGAAGCACTCGGGTATCAACGACGCCACGTTGCGTAATGTGACGGTAGGCGATGACTGTCTGATCGAGAAGGTGGGTAACTATATCAACAACTATACCATCGGTAACGACTGTTATATCTCGAACATCTGTACGCTGGAGACTACCGACGATGCCACCTATGGTGAGGGTAGTGTGATCTCCGTACTCAACGAGATGGGTGACGGTAATGTGACCATCTTCCGTGAGTTGAACAGTCAGTTGGCTGCGTTTATGGTGAAGCATAACCGGGACAAGGTGTTGAAGAAAGCCCTGCAGCAGATGATTGAGGATGAACTCCGTGTGTCGCGTCCTGAGCGTGGCTATATCGGCAACAACGTGAAGATCATCAATGCCAAGGATATCACGAACACGATCATCAAGGGGGACTGCGAGATCAGTGGTGCTGCCCGTCTCTCCGAGTGTACGGTGATGAGCTCGATGGATGCCCCTGTGTTTATCGGTACGGGTGTGATCTGTGAGAACTCGATCATCTGTGACGGTTGCTCGATCAACAACTCCGTGAAGATGCAGGATTGTTTTGTAGGTGAGGCCTGTCAGATCACGAACGGTTTTACGGCTGAGGCGAGCCTGTTTTTTGCCAACTCATTCATGGCGAATGGTGAGGCCTGTGCAGCCTTCTGCGGTCCTTTCTGTGCCAGCCATCATAAGAGTTCCTTGCTGATTGGCGGTGAGTTCTCGTTCTATAACGCCGGCTCTAACACCAACTTCTCGAACCATGCCTATAAGATGGGCCCCCTGCACTATGGCACGTTGGAGCGTGGCACCAAGACCGCCTCTGGCGCCTATATCCTGATGCCTGCCACGATTGGGGCGTTCTCCGTCTGCTTCGGTAAGCTGATGCACCATCCCGACACACGCAACCTGCCGTTCTCGTATCTCGTGGCCTATGGCGATGACTGTTACCTGGTGCCTGGCAGAAACATCACCACGGTAGGTCTCTATCGTGATATCAAGAAATGGCCGAAACGTGACAAGCGTTCGAAGCTGTCGCGGAAGAGCATCATCAACTTCGACTGGCTCTCGCCGTTTACCGTCGGAGAGATTATGGAGGGTATCAAGGTGCTGAAGGCCCTGCGTGAGGCTTCCGGTGATAACGTCTCTACGTATAATTTCCATGAGTATGTGATCAATGCCTCTTCCCTGCGTAAGGGTTTGAAGTATTATGATATTGCCCTGCGTATCTATATGGGTGCCGTGCTGAAGCGTGCCCAGAAGGAAGGTTTCTTCGGACGCCCGAAGAGTATCGTGGGTAAGGGCAGATGGACAGACCTCAGTGGTTTGCTGATGCCTGAGAGTGAGGAGATGCGTCTCGTCCGTGATATCAACAACGGCGACATTGACAATATCCAGCAGTTGCTCGACCGCTTTGCGGAGATCAATGACAACTACAGTGAATACCGTTGGTCGTGGTCGTATCAGATGATTCTCGATTACTATGGGCTTGAGGAGATCACAGAGGAGGATGTGGTTCATATCCATGAGGATTACATCAAAGCCCGTCGTACCTGGATTGCTGAGATCCGCAAGGATGCAGAGAAGGAGTTCTCTATGGGTGATGTGGAGAAAGAAGTCTATGAGGATTTCTTAGAGAAACTTGATCATGAGATAGATTATGAGAATTAAACTTTTTATTTTATGCGCTTTGCTGAGCTTGGGGGCGCAGGCGAAGAAGTATGAGTATCAAAGCGTAGAGGGGGACCTTACGAAAACCCGGATTTATACGCTGGATAATGGTTTGAAGGTTTATCTCTCGGTGAATAATGAGAAGCCGAGGATTCAGACGTATATCGCCGTTAGGACGGGATCGAAGAACGACCCTGCGGAGACGACTGGTCTGGCGCATTATCTGGAGCACCTGATGTTTAAGGGTACGACGCATTTCGGTACGACCAATGCGGAGGCCGAGTCACCCTTGTTGAAGGACATCAAGGACCGCTATGAGCGTTACCGGCTGTTGACAGACCCAGCCCAGCGCAAGCAGGCGTATCACGAGATCGACTCGGTGAGTCAGGTGGCTGCTCAGTATTTCATCCCCAATGAGTACGACAAGCTGATGGCTGCCATCGGGGCTGAGGGCACGAACGCCTTTACCTCGAATGATGTAACCTGCTATACCGAGGATATCCCCGCCAACGAGATCGAGAACTGGGCGAAGATCCAGAGTGACCGTTTCCAGCATATGGTCATCCGTGGGTTCCATACCGAACTGGAGGCGGTATATGAGGAGTATAACATCTATCTGACGAATGACAATGATAAGGTATGGAGTGCGTTAGGCAAGAAACTCACACCGACCCATCCCTATGGTACCCAGACTACTATCGGTACGCAGGAGCACCTGAAGAATCCCTCGATCGTGAACATCGAGAACTACTTCAAGAAGTGGTATGTGCCCAATAATGTGGCGATCTGTATGGCTGGTGACTTTGATCCTGACAAGACCATCGCCCTCATCGACCAGTATTTTGGTGGTTGGAAACCTGGGGCAGATGTCTCTCAGCCCGTGTTCCCTGTGCAGCAGCCTCTGACGGCTCCTACAGACACGACGGTGATTGGTCAGCAGGCCGAACAAGTGTGGATGGGTTGGTTGGCCAAGAAAGCCTCTGACCTGCAGAACGATACCCTCGATGTGATTGCCTCGATGCTGAACAACGGCAAGGCCGGTCTCTTCGACCTGAATCTGAACCAGGCGATGCGTGTGCAGGGTGCTGGCTGTATGAACCAGTCGCTTCAGGACTATTCGTCGTTTGTGATGATGGGTATGCCCAAACCCAACCAGAGTCTGGAGGAGGTGCGTGCGCTGTTGTTAGGGGAAATCGAGAACCTGAAAAAAGGTAACTTCTCCGACGACCTGTTGCCTGCGGTCATCAACAACCTGAAACTCGACTACCAGCGTGCGTTGGAGAATAACCGATGGCGCGTGAGTCAGCATCTCGATGCCTTTATCAATGGAAAGTGTTGGTCGCAGCAGACTGGTCTTCTCGACCGTGTGTCGAAGCTGACGAAGCAGGATATCGTGGATTTCGCCAATCGTTTCTTCACCGATGGCTATGCCACCATCTTCAAGCGTCAGGGTGTTGATACCCTCCAGAAGAAGATTGACAAGCCTGCCATCACCCCGATTCCCACAAACCGTGACTTAGTCAGTCAGTTTGTGAAGGATATCCAGAATAGTCAGATGGAGCCGATTCATCCTGAGTTTGTGGATTTCAATAAGGCGCTGACGATTCTCCCCGCCCAGCCACTCCCTATTTATTATGTGAAGAATACGACTGACAGCCTGTTTACCCTGACCTTCCGCTATGAGTTCGGTCATGAGGACGACAACCGCTATGATATGGTGAGCGACTATCTCGATGTGGTGGGGACGAAGGATCTGACGGCTACTGAGATCAAGCAGCAGTTCTATAACCTCGCCTGCAGTTACAGCGTGAATGTAAATGCCGACAACCTGAACGTCTCGCTCTCTGGACTGAGTGAGCATATGCCGGCTGCCCTGAACCTGTTGGAGGATCTGCTGCAGAATGCCCAGGCGACTCAGGACTCCTACAACAGTTTCGTGGATGTGATCTTGAAGGCTCGTGAGAACCGTAAACAGGACCAGCGTACCTGTTTCGACTACCTGTATCACTACGCCCTCTATGGTCCTCATAATATCCGTCGTGATGATATGACCGAACAGCAGTTACGTGAGACTAATCCCCAGGATCTGCTGGATCTGTTGAAGGCGCTCCGCAGTACGGCCCATAGCGTACTCTATTACGGTCCGATGAGCACTGAGGAACTCTCAAGTCTGTTGGCTCAGGAGCATCCTACACCCAAGGTGTTGAAGCCTGTGCCTGCCGGACAGCCTTATACCCGTGAACTCACCCCGAAGAACGAGGTATGGATCGCGCCCTATGATGCGAAGAATATCTACATGCGCATGTACCATAATGAGAATCGCGCGTGGAACCCTGCCGAGAATGGTGTACAGACACTCTTCAATGAGTATTACGGTTCGGGTATGAACGGTATTGTGTTCCAGGAGATGCGTGAGGCTCGCGGTCTGGCCTATAATGCCGGTGCCGCCTATCTCCGTCCTGACCGCCAGGGGGAGAAGGAGTTCTTCTTCACGCATATCATCTCGCAGAACGATAAGATGATGGACTGCATCAATCAGTTCCATCAGATCCTGGACACCATTCCGCAGAGTGAGGCTGCCTTCCAGATTGCAAAAGAGAGTGTGCTGAAACAGATGGCTACCAGTCGTGTACGTAAGACTGGTATCATCAATCGCTACCTCATGACGAAGCGTCTGGGGTTGGATAAGGATCTCGCCGAGGCGACCTATCAGGCTATCCAGCAGCTCCAGCTGAAGGATATCGTGGCGTTCGAGCAGGCTAATATGGCAAACAAGCCCTTCCGGTATATCATCCTCGGTGATGAGAAGGAACTGGATATGGAGGCGTTAGGCAAGATCGGTCCGATCAAGCGGCTGACACTGGAAGAAATTTTTGGATACTAATACGTGCCCCCTAAGTTAGGGGGCGATAGGGGTCTGAACAAGCGCAGACTCCAGTAATAACAATTTAATGGTCTGATTTACGCTTGTTCAGACCCCCATCCCCCTAACTTAGGGGGCTCAGATTATGGCAAAGAACGTTGAATTTAAGTACGCACCGATGTTTCAGGTGGGTGAAGACAAGACCGAGTATCGCCTTTTGACAAAAGATGGCGTGACAACCGCCGAGTTTGAAGGTAAACAAATCGTAAAGGTCTCTAAGGAGGCCCTGACCCTCTTGGCCCAGCAGGCCTTCCACGATGTGGAGTTCATGCTGCGCCGTGAACATAATGAGCAGGTGGCTAAGATCCTGACCGATCCTGAGGCCTCTGAGAACGACAAGTATGTAGCCCTGCAGTTCCTGCGCAATGCCGAGACGGCCGCCAAGGGTATCCTGCCTTTCTGTCAGGATACGGGTACTGCCATTATTCATGGTGAGAAGGGACAGCAGATCTGGACGGGTTTCGAGGATGAAGAAGCCCTGAGTCTGGGTGTGTTCAACACCTTTACACAGGATAATCTGCGCTATTCCCAGAACGCCCCGTTGAATATGTACGACGAGGTAAACACCCGTTGTAACCTCCCTGCTCAGATCGATATCGAGGCTACCGAGGGTGCTGAGTATAAGTTTGTGATGGTGGCTAAGGGTGGTGGCTCTGCCAACAAGACTTACTTCTATCCGATGACCAAGGCGACGATCCAGAACGAGGGAACCCTTATCCCCTTCCTGGTAGAGAAGATGAAGAGCTTAGGTACTGCTGCTTGTCCGCCGTATCACATTGCCTTTGTGATTGGTGGCACGTCTGCTGAGAAGAACCTGCTGACCGTGAAGCTCGCTTCGATCAAGTTCTATGATGGTCTGCCTACTACTGGCGATGAGACTGGTCGTGCCTTCCGTGATGTGGATCTGGAGCAGAAGCTGCTTGTGGAAGCTCAGAAGATCGGTCTGGGTGCTCAGTTTGGTGGTAAGTACCTGGCTCACGATATCCGCGTGATCCGTCTGCCTCGTCATGGTGCCAGCTGTCCTATTGGTATGGGTGTGTCTTGCTCTGCCGACCGTAACATCAAGGCGAAGATCAATGCCGACGGTATCTGGTTGGAGAAGATGGATGCGAACCCCACAGAACTGATTCCTGAGGAGCTGCGTAAACCCGGTGAGGGTGGCAAGGGTATCGAGATCGATCTGAACGAGGGTATCGATGCCGTGCGCAAGGAACTGTCTAAGTATCCTGTCAGCACTCGTATCAACCTGAAGGGTACGATCATTGTGGCTCGTGATATCGCTCACGCCAAACTGAAGGCTCGTCTGGATGCCGGTGAGGGATTGCCCGACTACTTCAAGAAGTATCCTGTGCTGTATGCCGGTCCTGCCAAGACCCCAGAGGGTTATCCTTGTGGCTCGATGGGCCCGACTACTGCCAATCGTATGGATCCCTATGTGGATGAGTTCCAGGCCAACGGTGCCAGCCTCGTGATGATTGCCAAGGGTAATCGTTCAGACGTCGTGACAGAGGCTTGTAAGAAGCATGGCGGTTTCTACCTCGGTACCATCGGTGGTGTGGCTGCAGTGCTCTCTCAGAGCAGTATCAAGAGCATCGAGTGCGTGGAGTATCCCGAGCTCGGTATGGAGGCTGTCTGGAAGATTGAGGTCGAGGACTTCCCCGCCTTTATCCTCGTGGATGACAAGGGCAATGACTTCTTCAAGACCCTCAAACCCTGGTGCCCGAAGAAAAAGTAAAAGGGTAAAAGGGTAAAAAAGGTAAAAAAGTAAAAAAGGTAAAAGGGTAAAAAAAGTAAAAAGGTAAAAAAGGAGATTGGTATGAGAAATAAAATTTTTTATAATATTTATCTACAGGTCTTCTTACCTTTTTACCTTTTTACTTTTTTACCTTTAAGTGTCAGCGCACAGCGCATTGGTTGTGTGCATACAGGGGACAGGCCATCGACGCGCGGGGATAACCAAGTTCTCCCAATGCCCTATGACTTCGATCCCCAGAAAACCTACCGCATGCCTGTGGTCCTCATCGCCTTCAGCGATGCGGACTTCGCCATGTCTGACCCGCAATCGTATTACCATCGCATGCTCAATGAAAAGGGTTATAACGAAGGGGTAGGGGTAGGCTGTCTGGCCGACTACTTCCGCGATCAGTCGAACGGACGTCTGAACATTCAGTTTGATGTCTATGGCCCTTTTAAGGTCACTCAGACTGCCGGCGGTCATGGCAGCTCCTACTTTGGTGTGGATGTGATGCGGGATGCTGTGAAGCAGTTGTGTGACACCGAAAAGACCGATTTCTCCATCTATGACTGGAAGGGGGACGGGAAGGTGAGTGAGCTGTTCTTCGTGGCAGCCAGTTATGCCGGGAACCAGAAGGTGGGTTATATCTGGCCTAATTCTCAGGACGAACACCTTTTGCTGCCAGGGAATATCTATTCCAACTTTTGTTCGATCGCCACAGAGTTGTGGAGAGACGGTTCCCTGAATGGGTTTGGAACCATCGCCCATGAGATATTTCATGCGCTGGGTCTCCCGGATATCTATCCCCTGGGCACCGCAACCAGCTTCTCGGCGGTCGATGAGTGGGATCTGTTGGATGGCGGTAACAATACTAACAGAGGTTGGTGTCCGCCTAACCTCATGGCTATGGAGAAGATGTATCTGGGCTGGGATCAGCCTGAGGAACTGACGCAGGCTACGAGCATCACGGGCATGAAATCCGCGAGTGCCGGTGGGAAGAGTTATCTCATCCGTAACTCCGGGCAATCCAATGAGTTTTACCTCTTGGAGAACCGCCAACAGGAAGGCTGGGACTATGGCTGTCCGGGTAACGGTCTGATCATCGCGCATGTGGACTTCCAGCAGTTGAGCTGGGGGAACAATGAAGTGAATATCTCTGACACGCATTACCGTTACGATCTGTTCCATGCCGACGGGAAGGATTATAAGGCGTGGGATCCTCAGAACGATGGGAAAGACCCCGGCAAATATACCATGTCGGACTATTTGCGTTGCAAGTTTCTCAGTACGTCGGTCTATCCCTATGGGGAGAACCAGTGCCTGACCAATACCAGTTCTCCGGCAGCGGTTCTCTTCTCGCCCAATGCCGATGGGGAACTGTTGATGTCGAAAGCCATCACGAACATCCGTTTAGCCAGTGACGGCACTATCTCTTTCGATTTTATGACGGATCCGACGGCCATCCGTCGTGTCCTGACAGATGAAGGCCACACCTCTGTATGGTATGACCTTCAAGGTCGTCGACTGCAAGGCAAACCTATGCGTAAAGGCCTTTATATCCATAATCGCCAAAAAGAAAGCATCCGCTAATGCGAATGCTTTTTTACCTTTTTACTTTTTTACCTTTCTTCAGTTTCTGAAGACCAGTCCTTCGCCAAACTCATCGATGATGATCGGTTTGTCGCGATCCACCTCATCAGCCAGGAGCTTTTTCGACAGGTCGTTGAGCACGAACTGTTGGATGGCTCGTTTCACAGGACGGGCTCCAAAGTCAGGATCATAGCCCTCTTCAGCCAGGAAGGCAATCGCCTGAGGCGTGCATTCGAGGGTGATGCCCTGAGGCGCCAGCATCTCCGTGACCTTCTTCATCTGCAGACGCACCACATCGGCAATCTGCTCCTTCGTGAGCGGCGTGAAGGTGATGATCTCGTCGATACGGTTCAGGAACTCCGGACGCATCGTCTGGCGCAACTGTTCACGTGTCGCATTCGAGGTCATGATGATGATCGTGTTCTTGAAGTTGGCGGTTCGTCCCTTGTTGTCGGTCAGCCGGCCATCGTCCAACACCTGTAAGAGGATGTTGAACACATCGGGATGTGCCTTCTCGATCTCGTCGAAGAGTACGACGGAGTAGGGCTTACGGCGCACAGCCTCAGTCAACTGTCCACCTTCATCATAGCCCACATAGCCTGGAGGTGCACCAATCAGACGGGAGACACTGTATTTCTCCTGATATTCCGACATATCGATACGCGTCATCATCGTCTCGTCATTGAAGAGGTAGTCTGCCAAGGTCTTGGCGAGTTCGGTCTTACCGACACCGGTTGTACCCAGGAAGATGAAAGAGGCTATCGGGCGCTTCGGATCCTGCAAGCCTGCACGGCTTCTGCGCACGGCATCAGAGACGGCTGTGATCGCCTCGTCCTGACCAATCACACGTTTGTGAAGTTCGTCTTCCAGATGAAGCAGTTTCTCACGTTCGCTCTGCATCATCTTCGTGACAGGGATGCCCGTCCAGCGACTTACCACTTCTGCGATGTCGTCTGCCGTCACTTCCTCACGCACGAGTGAGTCGCCATTCTGGGCTGTTGCCAGTTGCTGTTGGATGGCCTTGATATCATCTTCGAGTGCTTTCAGTTTCGAGTAACGGATCTCTGCCACCTTGCCATAGTCGCCCTCGCGCTCGGCACGTTCTGCCTCATACTTCAGGTTCTCGATCTCCTGTTTGTCCTGCTGGATCTTGTTCACCAGCTGGCGTTCACCTTCCCACTTGGCACGGAACTGGGTTTCCTGTTCTCGGAGTTCGGCGATGTCCTTGTCCAACTGGGCTATTTTCGGCTCATCGCCTTCTCGCTTGATCGCCTCGCGCTCGATCTCAAGCTGGGCCAATCGACGGGTGATCTCATCGAGTTCCTCTGGTACGGAGTCACGCTCCATACGCAGTTTGGCGGCTGCCTCGTCCATCAGGTCGATGGCCTTATCAGGCAGGAATCGCTCGCTGATATAACGCTCAGAGAGTTGGACGGCGGCGATACAGGCATCATCCTGGATACGTACCTTGTGGTGGTTCTCGTAGCGTTCCTTCAGACCACGTAGGATGGAGATAGCCGACAGTTCGTCCGGCTCATCCACCATCACCGTCTGGAATCGGCGTTCGAGCGCTTTGTCTTTCTCGAAGTATTTCTGGTATTCGTTGAGTGTGGTAGCACCGATGGCACGCAGTTCTCCACGGGCGAGGGCAGGTTTCAGGATGTTGGCGGCATCCATCGCACCCTCACCACCACCGGCACCTACCAGCGTGTGAATCTCATCGATGAAGAGGATGATGCGGCCTTCGGCTTTCGTCACCTCGTTGATGACGCTTTTCAGGCGCTCCTCGAACTCACCCTTGTATTTCGCACCTGCCACGAGGGCACCCATATCGAGGGAGTAGAGTTGTTTGTCCTTCAGGTTCTCCGGCACGTCACCCCGTACGATACGACCTGCCAGACCTTCAACGATGGCGGTCTTACCCGTACCAGGTTCACCGATCAGAATCGGGTTGTTCTTCGTACGGCGACTCAAGATCTGCAAGAGCCTACGGATCTCATCATCACGACCGATCACGGGGTCAAGTTTGCCTTGACGGGCGAGATCGACCAGGTTCTTCGCGTATTTCTCCAGTGACTGATAGTTGTCGTCAGCCGACTGTGACTGTACCTTCTGTCCCTGGCGCAGTGCCTGAATGGCCTGCTGCATCTCCTTCTCCGTACAGCCGGCATCCTTCAGGATACGGCTTGCCGTAGAATTCACAGTGAGGAGTGCCTGTAACACGGGCTCACACGCCACGAACTCGTCGCCCTGTTTGGTGGCGATCTCTTGTGCGCGCACGAGTACATTATTAGAATCATTAGAGAGATAGGGTTGACCGCCCTGTACCTTCGGCAGATGTTGGATCTCGTTATCCACGAGCATCTCAATCTGTTGGGCGTTCACACCGAGTTTCTGGAAGATGAAGGTCGTAACGTCCTTCGCCTTCTCCAATACTCCTTTGAGTATATGTACAGGTTCAATGACCTGCTGGCCATTCATCTGGGCGGTATTCACTGCCGCCTGAACAGCCTCTTGTGCTTTGATTGTAAATTTGTCGAGTGTCATATCTTAATCCTCCTTTATTTTTTTAGCAACGGACTTCAGGACTATACGACTTTTTTCAGTCCTTTAGTCATGTAGTCCGTTGCCAAAATTATGCCTGAGGAATAATTACCGACAATTTGTCGGGGTTTGCTGACGATTCGTCAGTTATTGGTATTCGTCCTTACGTTTGGGATTCATAGGGAACCATCCTTTCTGAACGCGTTTCTTTTGCGAGAAAAGTTCACCGATACCCCAAAGGGCGGAAGCTCCGAATACTCCAAGGAATGAGGATAGATAGATGTTTGCGATAAAAAGGGCTGCTATACAGCAGAAGATGCCTATGAGTAGATAGATTATCCAAGGCCGAGTACCCCAGTAATACTCTGTTTTGATGACGATAGGATGCCAGATGCCAATGGTAAGAAAGGTCATCGCAGCGATAATAATGCCTGTGAAATACATATTCATTCTTAGATTTTGGTGACAAAGGTAATGCAAACTATGTAAAATACCAAAGGAAAACCTGAAAATCCATATAAATGAGGATTGTGGGGCACGCTGGAAGTTTGTACCTTTGCACACGAATTAAGTTAGTAATGTATAGAATGAACAAGAAAATTATTCTCTGTGGTATTTTTGCATTCGTTGGTCTGAACGTTCAGGCTAATGATGTAGAAGAGCTCACAGACTCTTCTCGTGTGATTGACCTCGATGAGGTCGTAGTAATATCTCAACCCAAGGAACAAGTACGTCTTCGCCTTCAGCCAGTCAGTAGTAATGTGTTTGGTGCAGAACAGTTGAAACAACTGAATGTGCATGACCTCAGTCAACTGTCGCAGTACGTACCTTCTTTCGCGATGCCCAGTTATGGTTCACGCCTTACCTCATCTATGTATGTGCGTGGAATTGGTTCACGTGTCAACAGTCCTGCTGTCGGTATCTATTACGACAATATTCCCCTGATGTCGAAAGCTGCATATAACAACCATTTCTATATGTTGGATCGTGTGGATATTTTGCGTGGCCCGCAGGGCACGCTCTATGGTCAGAATACCGAGGGTGGCCTCGTACGTATCTACTCCAGGAACCCGATGAATTATCAGGGCACCGATATTCGACTGGGTATAGGGTCCGGTTTATACAGTAATGTGGAAGTGGCTCATTACCATCGGCCGAGCGAAAAACTTGCTTTCTCTGTGGCTGGCTTCTATAGTGGTCTGAAGGGTTTTATCAATAATGATAACTTCTCTGAAAAGAACGACAAATCGAACGAAGCGGGCGGCAAGTTGCGACTTATTTTCCAGCCTACTACTAAGTTGAAGTTCGATTGGACTGCCGATTACCAGTATGTGAATCAGAATGGCTTTGCATACGGTGAGTTCCAGCCCTTTGAGACAAGTTCGGTGAAGCCTTATTCACTGCGCCCCAACGATCCTGCCACCACCATCATGAACGGCTACAAACGCAATATGTTCAATACAGGGATTTCCATTGGTTATGAAACAGAAAAACTGCTCTTCACTTCGACCACCAGCTATCAGTATCTGAACGATGAGATGCTGATGGACCAGGACTATATGACGCCGGACTTCCTGCGGTTGGAACAGCGTCAGAAGATGAATGCCCTGACGCAGGAGTTTGTGCTGCGCTCTCATGATAAGAGTCGCTGGCAGCATGCCACAGGTCTCTTTGGTTCTTATCAGTGGCTCAATACCGATGCTCCTGTGTATTTCGGTGATGCCATCACAGGCCCTATCGGTAATGCCATCACCAATGCTATGCGAGGTGCTATGCAGCAATCGATGTACCCCCGTATGTATCAGCAGATGCTTGAGCAGATGCTTGCACAAGGAATGCCCCAGGCTGTGGCAGAGAAACAGGCAGAGGCTGCTGCCAATGCCGCTGTTCAGAAAGCGATTGACGGTGTTACTATGAGTGCAGAGATGGCTGTACCAGAGTCGTTCAAGACACCCACGTTCAACTTTGCCGTCTTCCATGAGTCGAATATTCTGTTGACTGATCGCCTGAAGCTTACTCTCGGACTCCGTTTCAATGTTGATCGGGTGAAGATCGAGTACGACGCACTCGCTTATATGAACATGACAGGCGGTACGGCAGAACGCCAGGCCACTTATCATCTGACATCACATGTCGTAGATAGTCGTCAGAAGACCTATACGCAGTTGCTGCCGAAGTTCGGTCTCACTTATACCTTTGATGAAAAAATCGGCAATATCTATGCACTTGTGTCGAAAGGTTATCGTGCAGGAGGTTATAACATCCAGATGTTCAGTGATATCCTGCAGACTGACCTGAACGCTCATCAGCAGGATGCCATGCGTGGCGACTATGATGTGGAGCATACCACAGCCGACTATGACGCTATCGAAGAGACTATCAGCTACAAGCCTGAGGATAGTTGGAACTTCGAGTTGGGTACTCACCTGAATCTCTTTGGCGGTAGCACCCATTTCGACCTCGCCCTGTATTATATGACAATCCGTAACCAGCAGCTCTCACAGATGATTCCCGGTTCAAACTATGGGCGTATGATGGTGAATGCCGGTAAGAGCCACTCCTACGGTCTGGAAACGACCTTGCGTGGTAAGGCGATTGACAATGCCTTCGACTGGGGTGTCACTTACTCCTTTACCAATGCAAAGTTCGATGACTATGATGATTTCAAGGATAACTACGTGCCTTTCGTGCCGCAGCACACCTTTAGTGCCATGGCCGACTACCATATTGGTAAGTTTACTGTCGGTGCCAATATCAACGGACAAGGTAAGATATGGTGGGATGAGGCCAACACCTATGCGCAGAAGTTCTATGCCCTCTTGGGTGCCCACGCCGACTATGACTTCGGGCCTGTCATTGTGACCCTCTGGGGACGTAATCTGACCAATACACACTACAATACTTTTGCCGTTCAGAGTTCTGCTGCAGGCGGTACCCGCTACTTTGCCCAAAGGGCAAACCCCATCCAAGTAGGTGTGGATGTGAATATCCACTTCTAATAAACAATAATCCCTCGGCATCGCCGAGGGATTTTCTGTTTTACATCGTGACCTCTACGGTGTGCTTGCCAGCAGAGTAGGGGATGACGGTGCCGTCAACGGGCTTGCCGTCGAGCGTGATACTCTTCACACCCTTCTGAGCGCCATTCGGATGGATGGTGATCTCATACTCCGCGTCACGGAATTTACGCTGTACGGTGTAGTCGTTGGCCGTCTCAGGCAGACAAGGATCAATGCGGATACCGTCGTAGTCGGGTTTGATACCGAGGATGAACTCAGATACCGTGTACCACATCCAGGCAGCCGTACCAGTCAACCAGGAGTTCTTACCCTCACCTGGACGGAAGGCGTCCTTACCAGCCACCATCTGACAGTTCACGTAAGGCTCCACCTTATGCAACGTCTGATACTTCTCTTCCACGTATGAAGGCAGGATCTTCGCATAGTGACTCCAGGCATCGTTACCACGACCTGCGATACACTCACCGATGATCACCCACGGGTTGTTGTGACAGAAGATACCGGCGTTCTCCTTGTAGCCCTCGGGATAAGAGGAGATCTCACCATACTCGTAGATATACTTCGAGAAAGCCGGATTGTTCAATACCATACCATGCTCGCACTCCAGGTATTTCTTGCAGGAGTCGAGCGACTTAGCCACCATGCCGTCCTCGGCACCGATCTCTGCCATCGTGCACCAGCCCTGCGACTCGATGAAGATCTTCGCCTCGTCGTTCTCGTTAGAACCGATCTTACGGCCATAGAAGTCATAGGCACGGAGATACCACTCACCGTCCCAGCCATGCTTCTTCACAGCCTCGATCATCGCATCAACCGCCTTTTGCATGCGGGCTGCCTCGTCGTTCTTGCCGAGTTTTTGACAGAGGGCGACATAATCCTTACCTGTCACCACGAACAGACCGGCAATCATCAGACTCTCAGCCTTCGTGCCTTCAGAGACGTTCTCAGTCGTCTGGAAACTCTCATTGGGATCCCAAGAGAAACAGTTCAGGTTCAGACAGTCGTTCCAGTCGGCACGACCGATCAACGGCAACATGTGAGGACCGAGGTTCTTGATGACATGATCCATCGAGATCTTCAGGTGCTCGAAGAGGGTCACCTCAGTACCGGGTTGGTTGTCGAAAGGCACCATCTCATCGAGGATCGAGAAGTCGCCTGTCTCCTTGATATAAGCCACCGTACCGAAGATGAGCCAGCAGGGATCGTCGTTGAAGCCACCGCCGATATCATTGTTACCGCGCTTGGTGAGGGGCTGATACTGGTGGTAGCAACCACCGTCGGGGAACTGTGTCGAAGCGATGTCGATGATACGCTGACGCGCACGTGGCGGAATCTGATGCACGAAGCCCACAAGGTCCTGATTCGAGTCACGGAAGCCCATGCCACGACCCACGCCACTCTCGAAGAACGAAGCCGAACGTGAGAAGTTGAAGGTGACCATACACTGGTACTGGTTCCAGATGTTCACCATGCGGTCGAGTTTGTCGTTGCCGGTCTTCACCTTGTAGATGTTCAGCAGGTTGTCCCAGAGGGCGCAGAGTTCTGCAAACGCCTTGTCCACCTTCTCTGTGGTGTCGAGTTCGGCGATGAGGGCATGTGCCTTCTTCTTATTGATCACCTGCGGTGCCTCGAATTTCTCGTCCTGTTCGTTTTCGATATAGCCGAGCAGGAAGACGAAGTCCTTGCTTTCACCAGGCTTCAGGGTTACCTCGATATAATGAGAAGCGATCGGACTCCAACCATGAGCATGACTGTTGCGGGGCTTACCCTCCATCACAGCCTGAGGATCAGCAAACTCATTGTACAGGCCTACGAAGGTCTCACGATCGGTATCAAAGCCCTGGATAGGGGCGTTGACATGATAGAAAGCATAGTGATTACGACGCTCACGATATTCGGTCTTATGATAAATCGTCGAGTTTTCAATCTCCACTTCACCTGTTGAGAAATTACGCTGGAAATTTTCCATGTCGGTAGCAGCATTCCACAGGCACCACTCCTCGAAGGAGAAGAGTTTCAGAGACTTTGTCTCGCTGGACTCGTTCTTCAGGGTGAGTTTCTGCACCTCGCACCATTTCTTCAGGGGTACGAAGAAGAGCACAGAAGCCTCCACACCGTTCTTCTTACCTGTGATACGGGTGTAACTCATACCATGACGGCACTCGTAGAAGTCGAGCGGCGTCTTACAGGGTTTCCAACCCGGATTCCACACGGTATCGCCATCCTTGATGTAGAAGTAGCGGCCACCGTTGTCCATCGGTACGTTGTTGTAACGATAGCGGGTGATACGACGGAACTTCGCATCCTTGTAGAAGCTGTAACCGCCGGCTGTGTTAGAGATCAGTGAGAAGAAATCCTCGTTGCCCAGATAGTTGATCCAGGGCCAAGGGGTCTGCGGGTCTGTGATGACATACTCGCGATGCTGGTCGTCGAAATGACCGTAACGTTTCTGTTCCATAAATGTTTCAGTTAGATGTAAATTTCTGGCAAAGATACAAAAACTTTTAGATATGCATCGCATTTTTAGGAAGAAAAAGTAAGTTTTGGGTTGTTTTTTTGGATAATTGACAGAAAAGGATTACTTTTGCACATTATTATTAATTAAGTGGAGAGAAAACGTGATGAAATACGCATTAGTGACGGGAGCATCCCGAGGTATTGGAAAGGCTGTTGCCCTGCGCCTTGCTGCTGCAGGTTGGCCTGTCGTGATTAATTTCCTGAGTAACAAAGCGGCTGCCCAGGAGGTGGCTGACGAGATCACTGCCAATGGCGGCACAGCAGAGCTGCTGCCCTTCGACACCGGTGATCCCAAGGCGATTGAAACAGCCCTGACACAGTGGGAGGAAGCCCATCCAGAGGACTGGTTCGGTTGTCTGGTAAACAATGCCGGTATCCGTCGTGACAACGTGCTGTTCATGATGTCGGATGAAGACTGGCACCGTGTGCTCGACACGACACTGAACGGCTATTTCTACATCACCCGTCATCTGCTGAAGCACATGATGCCCCGTAAGCGCGGCGGTCGTATCATCAATATGGCTTCCCTCTCAGGTGTGAAGGGTCTGCCCGGACAGGCTAACTACAGTGCTGCGAAGGCTGCTATCATCGGTGCCACGAAGTCACTGGCCCAGGAGGTAGGACCCCGTAACATCACCGTGAACGCCATCGCACCGGGCTTTATCGAGACCGACATGACGAAGGATCTGCCAGTGGATGACCTGAAGAAGATGATTCCGACGGGTCGTTTCGGTAAGCCCGAGGAAGTGGCTGCACTCGCTGCCTTCCTGGCTTCTGACGAGGCAGGCTATATCACTGGTGAGGTGATTAATATTAACGGCGGACTTTATACTTAAAGGTAAAAAAGTAAAAAGGTAAAAAGTGAGAAGGGTTGTCATCACGGGGATGGGTATCTGGTCGTGCTTAGGTACTGATCTGGAGACTGTGAAGGAGTCGCTCTTTCAGGGTAGGTCAGGTATCGTGCTCGAGCAGGAACGACTCACCTATGGTTATCGCTCCGGTCTGACAGGACAGGTGGAGACGCCTGTCATCACCAAACAGATGTTGGACCGCCATACCCGTGCCGGTATGTCGGAGGAGGCGCAGTATGCCTATATGGCGTCGCGTCAGGCCTTCCAGCAGGCCCGGATCGATGACGACTACCTGCGCCAGCATGAGATCGGCTGTATCTTCGGCAACGACTCCTCTGCCAAGGCTGTGCGCGAGTCGGCCATGCTCATGGATGAACAGCACGACACAGCCTTGTTAGGCTATGGTCGTGTGTTCCAGTCGATGAACTCGACGGTGACGATGAACCTGACGTCGATCTTCCACCTGAAAGGTGTGAACTTCACGGTCAGTGCCGCCTGTTCCAGTGGCAGTCATTCCATCGGACTAGGTGCGATGCTCATCCAACAGGGTCTGCAGGAGATGATACTCTGTGGCGGTGCGCAGGAGACCAATCACTATTCGATGACCACGTTTGATGCCTTAGGTGTCTTCTCCGTCAGGATGGACGACCCCACCAAGGCCAGTCGTCCCTTCGATAAGGGCCGTGACGGTCTGATCCCCAGTGGCGGTGCTGCTGCCCTTGTGTTAGAGGACTATGACCACGCCATCGCCCGCGGTGCGACGATCTTAGCCGAGGTGACAGGCTATGGCTTCTCAGGTAATGGCGGCGGCATCTCCGAACCCAGCGACGACGGTAGTGTGATTGCTATGACCCGTGCCCTGAAGGCTGCAGGACTGGAGGTGAGCGACATCGACTATATCAACGCCCATGCCACCTCGACGCCACAGGGTGATATGTATGAGGCCATCGCCCTCAACCGCCTGTTCCACGGTCAGCATGCCCTGATCAGTTCGACCAAGTCGATGACGGGTCATGAGTGTTGGATGGCAGGCGCCTCAGAGATTGTCTATAGCATCCTGATGATGCAGCACCACTTCGTGGCACCGAACATCAACTTCGAAGCGCCCGACGAATACTCCGAGCCATTGAACCTTGCCACCAAGACGATAGAGACCGAGGTGAACACCGTCCTGAGCAACTCCTTCGGCTTCGGAGGTACTAACAGTGCATTAATCATTCAAAGCATATGAAAGAAAAAGAACATATCAGAGAATTATTGGAAGACGTTTTGCCCTTAGTGGATTTCGACTCCGACTTCCTGTTCAGTGAACTCGACTCGTTAGGGGTGACCACCATCCTGATGGTGCTCTCTGATGCCTATGGTATCAGACTGGAGGCCACGGATGCCACCCCGCGTAACCTGAAGTCACTCGACAGTCTCGAAGCCCTTGTTGAGTCGAAGTTGAGATAAGCCTTAGTCTGCGTGACGGGCGATAGCCTGTGCCACGACATAGGCAGTAGTCCAGGCGGCCTGAAAATTAAAACCGCCCGTGACACCATCAATATCCAGTACCTCTCCTGCGAAGAAGACGCGGGGGAGGTGCTTGCTTTCTAAGGTATTCGGATCTACTGATGAAAGACTGACACCCCCACAAGTCACAAACTCATCCTTGAACGCTGCCCTGCCTGCAATCTGATAACCGTCGTTACAGAGACAGTTCGTGAGGCGGTTCAGGTCTTTCTGTGTGAGGTGCTGCCAACGATACTGCGCCCGTTCGCCTAAGGTCTTCTCCAAAAGATAACTCCACAATCTGGAGGGCAGATTAAATGGCCGTATTGAAGCCAGTTGTTTCTGGGGATGTTGGGCGATGATGCTTTGCAGTTCCTGTTGAACCGCTGCATCCTTCTCGCTGCACCAGTTGACGGCCAGAGGCATCTGATACTGATGATCGTGCAACTCACGGGCAGCATAACTCGAGAGTTTGAGGATGGCAGGCCCGCTCATGCCCCAGTGGGTGATAAGCAGTGGCCCCGACGCCTTGAAGTTCGTACCGGGGATGTAGGCGGTCGCCGCTTCCACCACCGTGCCCATCAGGGCGCGCAGTGCCTCGTCGGCGATGGAAAATGTAAAGAGTGAAGGTACACCTTCGACAAGCCCTTCGACAAGCTCAGGGACCGTGATTGATGATAGCGAAGCACCACCGGTGGTGATAACCTTATAATCGTAATCTGCGAGTTCGTCGAGGGAAGTGATTTTGTTTTGCGTACGGATGTCGATATGGTGTCGGCGGGCTTCGGCGAGGAAGAGGTTGATGATCGTGTGTGAATCCTGCGAGGCAGGGAAGACACATTCGTCGTCCTGTGTCACCAGACGGACGCCATGATTCTCGAACCACGCATAGGCATCGCGGTAGTCGAAAGTCTTAAAGAGGCGTTTCATCAACCGATGACCACGGGGATAGACTTGTGAGAGGTCGCGTACAGACTCAAACGAGTTCGTGCAGTTACAGCGTCCGCCGCCCGAGACTTCCACCTTCGCCAGAACCTTCTTCGACTTCTCGAAGATGGTCACTTCCATCGTCGGCATCATCTCCTTTAGGTTAATCGCTAAGAAAAACCCAGCCGCACCCCCACCAATTATCGCCGTCCTCAATTTTTTACCTTTTTACTTTTTTACCTTTTTACTTTTCTATCAAGATTCTCGCATCCACTGCCACCACACCGTTCTCGTCAGCCAACAGCGGGTTGAGGTCCATCTCCTTGATCTCCGTGGCAAAACGGAGCAGGGTAGAGAGTCTCACGATGATCTCCGCATATTTCTGTTCGTTGATGCCTTTCTGTCCGCGTGTGCCCTTCAGGATCTTATAACCACGCAGGGAATGGATCATCGAATACGCCTCACCATAACTCAACGGTGCCAAGCCCGACGATACATCCTTCAGCACCTCGACAAAGATACCGCCTAAGCCGCAGAGTACCACATGTCCGAAGCGCTCCTCGTATTTCGCACCGATGAAGAGTTCGGTACCCTTCAGCATCTTCTGGACCATCACCCCTGTGGCTCCCCCGATCTGCATCATACGGTCGTATTCCAACGCCAGATGTTCGGCTGTACGGATGTTCAGGGCGACACCGCCCACATCACTCTTATGTACAGGTCCTACCACCTTCGCCACTACCGGATAACCTACCTTCTGGGCAAAGGCGATGAGTTCGTCTTTCGAGGTGCTCACCAGTTCAGGCACCAACGGGATACCCGCACAGGAGAGAATCTCGCGCACGGTCTGAGGCGGCACATACCCATTCTCCTCGATGCCTAAGATGATCTTGTGGAGTCTGGGGATATCGATGCCATAGAGTTGTACTTCAGGCGGTGCAGGCATCGGCGTCTGCATGATCTGTGAGAGGGCTGTCGCCAGCGTCACCTCGTCGCTGAAGTTCACATGTCCCTTTGCCAGGAACTCCGCCACCTCCGGTCCTGCGGTGTGCAGACTGGGTAGGATAGGGAAGACCGGCTTCTGGCAGGTCTGTATCTTCTGGTCGAGCACATCATAGGCCTCATAGAGTTGGGTAAGTCCGGGTGTGCCGTAGATCACGGCAATCGCATCGATCTGGTCGAATTGGTTTTCGCAGTAGTCGATGACGGTACCCAATTGTTCCGCCGTACCTGTTGCCAGGAAGTCGATAGGGTTAGACACCGATGAACCCGGGAAGAGTTTTCCCTTGAGTTCGTCTGCCAACGGTCCTTCGATCTTCGGCACACTCAGACCGCCTTTCGACAGGGCATCTGTGAGCATCACACCTGGTCCGCCTGCATGGGTGACAATGGCAAAGTTACGACCTTTCAAGGGCGGGAGGGTGAAGATACAACCCACGGTGGTCAGTTCCTCACGGGAGAAACAGCGTACGATACCTGCCTTACGGAAAAGCGCCTCTACCGCTGCATCCGACGAGGCAATCGCGCCTGTGTGAGAGGAAGCGGCACGTGAACCGCTCTCCGACGAACCCGCCTTGATGGCGGCGATGCGACAGCCCTTCTTGATGAGGTTACTGGCATGGAACAGCAGCTTGTCGGGATTGGAGATATTCTCGATATAAAGTAGTTTGACTTTTGAATCTTTTTCGGGATCGAAGTGCTCGTCCATATCCTGCAGCACGTCTTCAATGCCGATCTGTTTACCATTGCCGATCGACCACACGCTGTTGAACTGCAGACCTTTGCTGACCGCACTCTCGAGGATGAACACCGCCGTTGCACCCGAGCCTGAGATGAAATCCACGCCCTGCGGACTCAGTTTCGGGATCGGGAGGGTGAACACGCTATGATGGTTGCGGTTCAGTAGACCGATACAGTTTGGTCCGATCAGGGCAGCCCCGTACTGCTCGCAGGTATCGAGGATACGCTGTTCCAGCAGACCACCCTCGTGGGTCTCCTCACCGAAGCCTGCCGAGATGATCACGAAGGCCCTAACGCCCTTCTCACTGCAGAGATAGTCCACGTAGTCGGGACAGAACTTCGCAGCCACCACGAGCACCGCCAGATCGGTCTGTGGCAGGTCCTTTACATCGTGACAGGCCTTGATGCCCTGTACGTCGTCTTCTTTCGGGTTGACGATTCTGAGTTCACCCTGATACCCGCCGTTGATGATGTTTCTGACGATTGCACCACCGGGCTTATGTACATTATTGGAGCCGCCAATCACGACGATACTCCTAGGATTCAGCAATTGTTCATTTATCATAGGTGCAAAGATAGTGCAAATCGAATAAAATACCAAATTTATTTGGATATTTTTGAGATGCAGCCTATCTTCGAATGAAATTCAAAGATAATATAATAATTCATAATTTCCAAATGAAATTCAAATAAATTCTTTACCTTTGCCAGATAAAACCAATTTTAAGCAATTATGCAAAAGAAGATTTGGGCTATTTTATTCATAATGATGTTACCTATGTGGCTATTCGGACAATCATACAGTGAGCTTTGGAAAAAAGCAAATGAGGCAGAGGATAAAGACCTGCCTAAGACCCAGTATGAGGTGTTGCAGAAGATTGTAGCCAAGGCGGAGAAAGAGAAAGCCTACGGCCAACTGCTGAAGGCAGAACTGAATGCCGCTCAGGTGATGAGTGTGATCGCACCCGACTCACTGAAACCTGCAGTCGAGCAGATTCAGAAGCGCGGTGAGGCCACCAAGGACGAGGTCCTGCGTCTGGTGTATCAGACGGTGCTCTATCGGGTGATCAGCGATAACCGTGATCTCGAACTTCAGGCTACGCGCCCTACACTTACCCCAAAGATCTGTGAACAGTTAGCCCAGGTGAAGGAGGATGCCTATGAGCCCTTCGTCAAAAAGGGTTCTGACAGTCACTATTTCAACCACGACCTGCTGAGTATCGTGGGTTATGAGTTGGACGACCTGCAGCCCCTCTACGACTATTATACCAAGACGGGCAACCGTCAGGCCGCCTGTCTCGTTGTCGCTGAGTTGAAGCGCTATGCGTCTATTGAGGAAATCGATGCCCTGATCCAGACCTACCGTGATCTGAAGGAGTGCGGCGAACTCGCGATCAACCGCTATGACCGGATGTACGGCAAACCTGTCGCTGAGCGTGTCGCCTATATCCACTCGGCTCTCGACCAGTGGGGCGGTTGGAAAAGGATGGGTGTGTTGCGTAACGCGGAGAAAGATCTCACCAATCCCCAGTTCCATGTGGCTTATGACCATCAGGTGGTGACACCCCAACAGTCACAGACGGTGCAACTCAGGAATCTGCGTCACCTCTCATCTCTCACGATGAAGGTGTATCGGTTGAATGCCAACGGCGATCTTGATGACTCGCCTACCTATGATAAAGGTTATCAGAAGATCAAGAAACTCATCAAGGGTGTGGCTGCCGAGGAGACGCGTACCTATACGGGGAAGGCGCCTTATGAGTTCTTTGAAGACTCGCTGACACTTCCCGCCCTGCCTGTGGGTGTGTATATGGTGGAGTTTACCTCCGCCCCGACCACGGAGCCTGTGCGTCGCCTCTATTATGTGACCGATGTCTATACCATCATGGAGTCCCAGCCCGACGCCCTGCGCTATGTCGTGGTGCATGCCTCCACAGGTCAGCCCATCCCGAAGGCACATCTGCGTATCAAGGAACGGAACTACGGCAATGATCATGTGCTCAACGTCGTGACGGATGCCAAGGGTGAGTATCTCCTGAAGACCGAGCGTCTGCATCGTCAGCGTGAGGTGTTTGCCTATACGGATGATGACAAGGCTTGTCCAGAACTCAACGCCAACAACCAATACAGCTACTATCACGGTCAGGATCAGGTGTCACGCACCTGTATCTATACCGACCGGAGTATCTACCGTCCAGGTCAGACCGTCCATGCCGCTGCCATCATCTATGAGGTGCAAAAGGGTATGGAACATGCCGTGACCGCCCATAAGCATGTGAACTTCGTCCTGAATGACGCCAACGGTAAGAAGGTGGCAGAGCAGAGCACCACGACCGATGACTTCGGTACGTGTGCCGCCGAACTCACGATCCCCGTTTCTGGTCTTTCGGGACGGTTTACCGTCCGCGTCAACGGTCAGTCGCATGTGATCCGTGTGGAGGAATACAAACGTCCCACGTTCCATGTCGATTTCCCCGAAGTGAAACAAGCCTATGCCGCCGGTGACACCATCCAGGTGAAGGGTGTGGCTCTGAGCTATGCCGGAGTACCGGTGCAGGAGGCGAAGGTTTGTTATAAGGTCACCCGTCGTACCGCTTTCTGGTGGTGGTCCTACAGCCGTTACTGGGATTCTGCCGTCTTAGGCTATGGCCATGACGGGGTAGAGGTCTATCAGGGTGAGGCCGTCACCGACGCAGAGGGTCAGTTTGAGGCCCAGGTGCCCTTCAATCTGCCCGAGACGAGTCATCCGATGTTCTACACTTTTATGGTCAGTGCCGATGTCACTGATACAGCCGGTGAGACGCATCATGGCGAACTCTCCCTGCCGCTCGGTAACCGTAAGCAGGCCCTGAGTGTCGATCTGCCGGAGAAGGTGCTGCGCGACGACCAACCCAAGGTCACCTTCCACCTGTTGAATGCCGCAGGTAAGGATCTCGAGGCTGAGGTTCAATACCGCATAGACGGTGGCAAGTGGCAGAAGATCAATACTTCACGGTCCCTGAGCCTGTCGATGGGCTTAAAGAGCGGCAAGCACACGTTGGAGGCCATCTGCGAGGGAGACACCCTGCAGCGTGACTTCGTGGTGTTCGGTCTCGACGACACCACACCAGCCACCACGACCGATGACTGGTTCTATCAGTCCGCCACGCAGTTCCCTGCCGACGGCAAGCCTGTCACCATCCAGGTCGGCTCTTCTGCCCCCGACGTGCATATCGTCTATAGCCTCTTTGCCGGTGAGAAGGTCATTGAGAGCGGATCGATCGACCGCAACAACCAACTGATCAACCGTCAGTTTACCTATAAGGATGACTACGAGAACGGTCTGTTGCTTACCTTTGCCTGGGTGAAGGAGGGCAAGTGCTATACCCATACCGCCCAGATCAAACGACCGTTGCCCGACAAGAAACTGAAACTGCAATGGACCACCTTCCGCGACCGTCTGACACCCGGACAGCAGGAGGAGTGGACGCTCACCATACTCGATCCGCAGGGTAAGCCTGCTGACGCCCAACTGATGGCGACGCTCTATGACCAGAGTCTCGACCAATTGCAGGCACATCAGTGGTCTCTGATGCCTTATTACAACCTGCCGATGCCTACCAGTCGTTGGACGTTCCCCTCCCGTTATCAGGTGTCGGCCAGTGCCTCCTACGACTGGAAGCACAGCAATGAAGGTCAACTGGTGTTCAGTGTCTTCGACCACGATGTCTATCCCATGCCGTATTACAGACATTATTTCACCCGAGGGGCTGTGATGGGTTCCCGCATGAAGATGAGCAAGGCTGCAGGAATGGTGATGGATGAGGCTATGCCGATGGTGGCGATGGCAGAAGTGGCGGAAGAGAAAGCGGTTGCAGTCAATGATGAGGCTCCCGACACCGCCGCTGAGACCCCACAGGAAGAGAGTTCTGTGCAGGTGAGAGAGAACCTGAACGAGACAGCTTTCTTCTATCCCCAACTCACCACGGCGGCTGATGGATCGGTCGCTCTGAAGTTCACGTTGCCAGAGAGTCTCACCACGTGGCGCCTGCTCGGTCTCGCCCATACGAAGAATTTGTGCTACGGCACCATCGAAGGACTGTCTGTCGCCCAGAAGGATGTGATGATCCAACCCAACATGCCGCGCTTCCTGCGTGAAGGCGATGCTGCCACGATCTCCGCCCGAATCTTTAACACCAGTGAGAAGGACCTCACAGGCACCGCCGTACTCAGATTCCTCAACCCCGAGACCAACGCCGTCGTATTGGAACAGAAACAGACTGTCTCCATGAAGGCCGGCGGCACCACTCCCGTCACCTTTGATGTCCGGTCCCTTGCTTCGGCAGGCTCAGCAACCGTATCATCACGGTCCCTTGCTTCGGCAGGTTCAGCAACCGTGAATGGTCTTCTCATCTGTCAGATGACAGTCAGCGGAGCCGACTTCTCCGACGGCGAACAGCACTACCTGCCCATCCTGCCGGCTACCTCACATGTCACGGTCACCGTACCCGTCACCCAGCATCATCCGGGTGTCACCACGGTCGATCTGTCGAAACTCGTGCCGGCTGATGCCACCCAACCGAAACTCACGGTGGAATATACCAACCAACCTGCCTGGTTGATGACCCAGGCACTCTCTATCGTAGGTACCCCCGATAATGATAACGCCATCTCCCTGGCGGCTGCCTATTATGCTAATAGTCTCGGTCGTCATATCCTCAAACAGAACCCACAGGCCAAGCGCGCCTTCCAACTCTGGAAACAGGAGCCAGATGCCAACTCGTTGACGAGCGCATTGGAGAAGAACCAGGAACTGAAGGATCTCCTGCTCAATGAGACACCATGGGTGCTCGATGCCGACAACGAGACCGAACAGAAACAGCGCATGGGCGATTTCTTCGATGAGAACCTGATGCAGAACCGCCTGCAGCAGTCGCTCGATAAGTTGCGCAAACTCCAGCGTAACAACGGTGCCTGGAGTTGGTGGCCCGAGATGCCGGGCTCGTTCTATATGACCGTCAGTATCAGTGAGATGCTCGTGCGTCTGAATGAGATGACGGGTCCTCACAATGAGACCACCCAGATGCTCAATGCCGCCTTTAAGTTCATAGGCCGTGAGATCATCGACGAGGTGAAGGAAATGAAGAAGTGGGCGAAGAAGGGACACAAGCCTACCTTCCCCAGTTTCAAGGCCCTGCAGTGGCTCTACCTCGCCACCCTCGACGGTCGTGAGTTGCCTGCCGATGTACAGGAGGCCAATGCCTATCTGATGCCCCTGTTGAAGAAGGAGATCAAGAACCAGTCGCTCTACGAGAAGGCCCTGACGGCGATCATCCTCTCGAAGACCGAACCGAAACTGGCTGCCGAGTATGTGCAGTCGCTCAAGGAATACACCGTCTATCGGGAGGATATGGGTCGTTACTACGACACCCCACGTGCCGGCTATTCCTGGTTCGACTATAAGATCCCTACCCAGACCGTTGCCATCGAGGCGATGCAGCGTCTGACGCCTGCCGATACCGAGACCATCACGGAGATGCAACGTTGGCTGCTCCAGTCGAAGCGCACCCAGGCATGGGATACCCCCATCAACAGCGTGAATGCCGTCTATGCGTTCCTGCAAGGCAGCAATGCCCTCGCGCCGCAGGAACTGTCGGTGCTGAAGGTGGATGAACAGCCTTTGGAACTGCCCAAGGCCACTGCTGCCATCGGTTACGTGAAGACCAACGTATCTGCCGAGAGCAAGACGCTCACCATCGAGAAGTCGTCGGAGGGCACGTCCTGGGGTGCTGTCTATGCCCAGTTCATGCAGCCCACGAAGTCTGTCGAGGCATCAGCCTCCGGTCTCACCGTCACCCGCGAACTTATATCTCCTTCCGGATCTACGGTTAGTGAGCCTGCCGAATCTACGGTTGCTGAGCCTGTCGAAGCAAAGGTGGGTGATCGCGTGAAGATGCGCATCACGATCATCGCCGACCGCGACTATGACTTCGTACAGGTCATCGACCGTCGGGCAGCCTGTATGGAACCCGTGCGCCAGTTGAGCGGCTATACACAGGGCGCCTACTGTACCCCGAAGGACTGTTCCACGAACTATTACATCGACATGCTCTCCAAGGGAAAGCACGTCATCGAGACAGAATACTACATCGACCGTACCGGCACTTACGAGACGGGCCTCTGCACCGTCGGTTGTGCCTATGCGCCTGAGTTCAGAGGTACGGCGAAATCCATCACGATAGAGGTAAAAAAGTAAAAGAGTAAAAAAACGATATGATGAATTTTCAAGTTAATAAGAAGGTGTCTGGTGTGGTAAAATGGTTTTTACCTTTTTACCTTTTTACCTTTCTTCCTTTAAGTGCCACAGCACAGAAACTGGCGGTAGCCAAACCCGTCCTGGAGTGCGGTCGAACAGGCTTTAAGCAACCTGTCACCGCCACCTTCGAACTGAAGAACAAAGGCCATCGCCGCCTGTTGATCGAGAGCGTGAAAGCCGATTGCGGCTGTACCGATGTCGAGTTCCCCAAGGAGGTCGGGGCAGGGGATAAGTTCACCATCAAACTGACCTATGATGCCCGTCAACTCGGTCGTTTCCACAAGATGGCCGCCATCAAGAGCAA
>Ga0310695_10003311_pt1 | contig 31964 bp, 23 predicted proteins | sample RumenRJG_04DNA_FD_203882 | JGI IMG/M metagenome (GOLD analysis project Ga0310695, IMG submission 203882) | Bovine rumen microbial communities from Lethbridge, Alberta, Canada - RJG_04 (v2) (version 2) | ecosystem: Host-associated > Mammals > Digestive system > Stomach > Rumen | place: Canada...
GTTGGAAATATTAAGAATCGTGTTGATTTCATTCTTCATCCTCATAAGAGATTCTTAGATGATGGGGGAATGAAGACCGTTGAAGATATTAAGAATTATATCAAAGATGTTCCTGAAGCTGCGATTGATCCCATGAATAAGATTGATTATAAAAATGATGATCTTACTGTTATGAGAGCAAAAGCAAAGAAGATCAGAGAAATCTATGATAATATGAGTCCTGATGAGAAAGCTAAATTCAAGAATGGTTCTCAGCCAACAGCTCCTGTAACTTTTGCAAAAGCTCCAGAACCTGGAAAGAATCTTTCGAAAGATGCTAACTTTGCTCAGAATAGAACTGTACCGGGAATGGTCAATAAGACAGCCAATAGCCCAGCTCCTAAATTGTTTGATGATATGCCTCTTGCAATGGAAGTTGGTCCAAATGGTAAGAATATTGATGAGAATGATATTAAGTATATCATGACTTCGGATAAGTGGAAAGATTCTACAGGAAAGAATCCTACAAGAGAACAAGCGATTGCTATTCTTCAAAAGGATAAAAAATATGCCATTTCTACACCAGCAGAATCTACAAAAGAATCTTCTTCTAGCAATAGCGATTCCCAAACATCTGAAGAAGATAAGAAGAAATCTGCTATTGAAAAAGAAGCGCAAAAGATTCTTAGTCAATTTGGTCTTTCTTCTGGCGGATCTGATATTCTCTCTGCACTTAAGAATAGCCAGCTTGAGAATCGCCATATAGAAATAAATAAGAACGTAGATTTGAATAAAGTTCTCAAGGGAGAAAAAGATGAGGATACTTCTTCTGATACAAAAGAAGAGAGTGCAGATAAGAAGCAGTTAGAGAATGATATTAAGTATATTACTACATCCGAGAAGTGGAAAATCAATGGTAAGAATCCTACTAGAGATGAAGCGATTGCTATTCTTAAGAAAGATCCTAAGTATAAAGATAAAGATATTGATAAGATACTGAAGGAAAGCGGTTCTAAGACAGATGATAAGAAGAATCCTAAAACCCCTGCAGAATCTGTTAAATATGCAACGAAAGATGGTAAAGAATTAGAGAATGATATTAAATATATCATGGAATCCGATCAATGGAAGAGAAAAGACGGATCCCATCCTACTAGAGATGAAGCGATTGCTATTCTTAAGAAAGATCCTAAGTATAAAGATAAAGATATTGATAAGATACTAAAAGAATCTGCCGAGGCATCTAAAACAGATGATAAGAAAAATCCTAAGACCCCTGCAGAATCTACAAAAGAATCTTCTTCTGATAATAGCAGTAAAGAATCTGAAGAAGATAAAAAGAAATCTGCTATTCAAAAAGAAGCAGAAAAGATTTTAAGGCAAACTGGAGTTTCTTCTGGTGGGTCTGATATCCTTTCTGTACTCAAGAATAGTCAGTTAGAGAATCGGCATATAGAAATAGATAAAACTGTAGATCCGAGTAAGATTCTTAAAGGCGAGAAAGATAAAGACGAATCTTCTGGCAAGGAAGAGAGTAAAGATCATAAGGATCTTGAGAATGATATTAAGTATATTATGAATGCTAAAGAATGGCAGATTAATGGTAAGAATCCTACTAGAGATGAAGCGATTGCTATTCTTAAGAAAGATCCTAAGTATAAAGATAAAGATATTGATAAGATATTGAAGGAAGAATCTGGTTCTACAGATGAAAAAGAAAAAGGTGTTAATGGTAAAACCATTGATGAAAATGATATTAAGTATATTATGACTGCAAAAGAATGGCAAGATAAAGATGGTAAGAACCCATCCAGAGAACAAGCGATTGCTATTCTTAAGAATGATAAGAAATATTCTGTTAATACTACAGATACAAAGGATGATTCTAAGAAATCCTCTACAACTTCTTCCAATTCTACGACAGTTTCTTCTAATAAGACTAACGATAAGAAGAATCCTCAGACTCCGGCGGAAGCAATGAAAGATGCTAAAAATAATTCTACTTCTAGCTCTGGAACATCTTCTTCTGACTTTGGCCCGAATGGTAAGCCCATTGATGAAAATGATATTAAGTTCATCATGACTTCTCCACAATGGCAAGATAGTACAGGAAAGAATCCTTCTAGAGAACAAGCAATTAAGATTCTTCAGAACGATGTGAAGTATGCAGTTGATGTTGCTTCTGGAGCTGGAGAACAGAAAGCTGAAGATAATAAGAAGGAAGACGAGAAGAAGAATCCAGAAACTCCAGCTAAGACTGTTGAGAAGGAGAAAGCGAAAGAAGACGATAAGAAGAAAGAGGAAGAAAAGAAACAAGATTCTTCCAAGAAGACTGAAGATAAGAAAACAGAGGAGAAGAAAGATGAAGACAAGAAATCTGAAATCAAGACTCCTGCTGAATCTATCAAATCGAATAATAAAGATAAAGAAGAATTAGAGAATGATATCAAGTATATCATGACAGTAAAAGAATGGCAGCGTAGCGATGGATCCCATCCAACAAGAGATGAAGCGATTGCTATTCTTAAGAAGGATCCTAAGTATAAAGATAAAGATATTGATAAGATATTGAGTGGAAATGTTCCTTCCGAATCTGTAAAGGTTCCTGAACCTGGTAAAGATTTGAAGAAGGAAAACAATTTTGATACTAAGAAAGACGAAAAGAAGTCTGAAGATAATAAGAAGCCACAAGCTCCAGCAGCTGTAGTAAAAGCTCCTGAGCCAGGGAAAGGATTATCAAAAGGTGCTAATTTCGATCTTAGTAAAGATAAGAAGAGTAAACAAGCAACTCCTGTAAAAGAACAGAAACAGGGAACTCTGAAAGAAAGAATTGATAATATTCTTCATCCGTATAAGAGATTTGGTGATGATCATGGTCTCAAGACAGTTGAAGATATTAAGAATTATATTAAGGGTATTCCTGAAGAAGCGATTAATCCTGAGAATCGTATTGATTGGGATAATGATGACTTGCTTGTGATGAGAGCAAAAGCAATCAGAATCAAACAAGATTTTGCTCAGACTCCTGATCAAAAGAAAGATGTACAGAAACTTTTGAAGACTCCTGCCAAAGTAGTCAAAGCTCCTGAGGCTAAGAAACCTGAGAAAGCAAAAGACGAAAAGAAGAAGCCAGAAGAAGTAAAAGAAAAGAAAGGAACTCTGAAAGAACGTATCGATGCAATTCTTCATCCGTATAAGAGATTTGGTGATGATCATGGTCTCAAGACAGTTGAAGATATTAAGAAATACATTCAAGATGTTCCTGATAGCTTTATTTCGGATGATAATAAGATCGATTGGGAGAAAGATGATCTTCTTGTCATGAGAATGAAAGCCCTTAAGATTCGTCAGTTGTATGATGCTCATCTGAAAGAGGCTGGAATCACTCCACAAGAATCGAAAGCGAAAGCTGTTACTATAGATCCGAATAAACCGAAAGATACGAATACTGTAGATAAGAATACGAAAGATACAGCGAATAAAGTTGCCGGTGCTCTTGCTGTTGAAGTTGGTCCGAATGGAAAGAATATCGAAGAAAACGATATTAAGTACATTATGACTGCAAAAGAATGGCAGGATAGTAACGGTAAGAATCCGACAAGAGAAGAAGCTATTGCAATTCTTCAGAAGGATAAGAAATACGCAATTGATAATACAAATAAGACGCAAGCGGAAGATGAAAAGAAAAAGGCTGAAGAAGAGAAGAAGAAACAAGAAGCTGAAGCTAAACAGAAAGCAGCAAAAGAAGCAAAGAAAAAAGAGGAAGAGAAGAAGCAAGCTTCTGAAACTAAATCTAATTCTGATGCAAAATCTGATGATAAGACACAGACTGCTTCGAGTGAAAATAGTGTTAAATTTGATAAGATGATTGAACTTCTTTCTAGCATTGATCAGTCTTTGAAAGCTATTGCTGGAGCTAGTGCTATTAGTGGAGGATCTACTACAATAGGAAAATCTACTTCTAATGCGATTCGCAATAGTGCTCCATCTCCGAGCGTTGAGCAATTTGATGCAATTGCAAGAAATATGAGTAAATTAGCCACGATGTAAAAGTAAATAAGATACAGGACGGCCAGAAATGGCCGTCCATTATATTGTGCTGAGACTTTTAATTAAAGACAAAGAAAGAAAGGAGAGAGTATCCTTGAATATTAAATTTAAGAAAGAAACTTATGCATATCCTGAATGCAGAATAGGAAATGAAATAGCTGCTACCATTCCAGAAGGATGTGTAACCACATATAGACAACGTGTAAATGGATGGTATCAATTAGATACTGGATTATGGGTATATGAATATGATAATTTAATGAATCGAGTTATCATTCAAACTCCTGTAATTACTAATACAAATATAAAGAGGATAAAATATAATAAAGAAATATTGGAAAAATATAATTTTAATCTTCAGAGATTTGGTATTGGTCAGAGAAAATATGCCGATGAAGTAGCTCCTAATGGAAACCATTATGAAGAAAATGATATCGAATGGGTAACGGATCAAGTGAATACAGATACAGGAGTAAATTATACAAGAGGAGAAGCCATAAAGATACTTTCTCAAGATGAGAAATATACTGAAAAATCATTATATCATCGCGTAGAACGATCAGTAGTAGAAGGAGCTACTAGATTTGGACAAGCTGTTTCTTCATTTACAGGAGTATCTATTGGAAGTAAAGAAACTGAATATTATTCGATGAAATTAAGAGTATCATCTATTAAAGGAATATTTGGGGTTCCATATCAATTTATGCCTACAGTAGATAATCGACTTGAAAAAGGTGGATTGGATGCCCTTGGAAGAATTTATACGAACAAGATAATCGCTCGTATTCCTCTTCTAGTTATGGTTCCTGGTACGCCTGAATTTTTACAAGGATATGATGATGACACCAAAACAGCAGCTTTAAATAAAATTGTTGATGATGCTGGTGGAGATAGCTCTGGTCTCGATGATATTATTAAACAGCCTGGTAAATATTATGGATTAAAATCTGCTTGGGATGAATACTATTCTTATGTAAATCCTATGTGTAGATTGGCTGCCGTTGATATGGAAGTCAATGATAAAACATATAATGGATTTGAGTTAAATGATTTTGATTGGCAAAGCAATTTGAATACTGATTTGCAATCTGCATGGGGATTTCAGGGAGGTTCTGCTTTTTATGTAAATTCTGAAACTCAAATTAGTGAAGGATTTGCAAATAGTTCAACATCATCTCAGCTTGCAGGAAAAATTAATGAGATGAGCGATTATGCTAGAGAATTAAATTTCTTATTAGGAACAGCAGATGCAGTTATTACAAATAATAAAATAGAAGCTGCTAAGAATGGATTGGTTAGTGATGATGCAGCTAAATCTTTACATAATGATAGTTTAGCAGGTAAAGGAATTATTAGTAGCCTTTCAAATGCTCTTATGACGGTTATGCATGGTGGTAAAATTATTTTCCCAGAAATATGGGCGGATTCTCAATTCTCCAGAGATTATTCGATTGATATTAAATTGGTATCTCCTGATTGTGATGATCTTAGTGTTTATTTAAATATTGTAGTTCCTCTTATTCATTTATTAGGATTTGTTATGCCAAGAGCTGCTGGTCCAAATGGATTTATTTCTCCTTTTCTTATTAGAGCATCTTATAAAAGTTTCTTTAATGTAGATATGGGTTTGATTACAAATATGAATATTACAAAAGGAACAGAAGGCGGATGGAATTCGCATGGTGTTCCTACAGTTGTTGATGTAAATTTTACAATTAAAGAATTGTATAACAGCATGGCTATGAGTAATATGGTTGGCGGAACATGGATGCTCACAGCAAATACAAATTTGCAAGATTATATTGCAAATCTTTGCGGTGTTAATATTAATGATGGTGATGTTGAAAGAACATTGAAAACATTATGGACACTTCAAGGTAATCGTGCTCCTGATTTCTTGAGAAGAAATACAATTGATAGATTTCAGATGTGGATTGATGATAAGATGTATTTCCTCAATCACTTTTGATTTATTAAAAAATGATAAAATAATTCACATTCCACTAAGGGGATTGCCCTTAGTGGACTTTTATAGGAGGTTCACATATGAAGAAGAGAAAGCAAAAAGCAGAAGAATATGATATAAAGTATAATGAGATACCGAGAGATTTTCAAGAGCGTCTCTATTGGATGCACGATCATTTACATGTTACAGATAAGAAAGAACAAGAGATTCTTGATAAAAGAGATCGTATGCTAAACTCTCTTCAATTTCAAGAATTCTTTATTGTTCTTTATGAAGAACCCGAAGGAACTCCTAGACCTAGAGTTCGTTTAGTAAATAGAACAAATATAGCAAATGAAGCTATGGCGAATTCTTCATTTATTCAAGTATATTCTCTTACAGGAGCAGAAGATAATCGATTCATGCGTAGACTAATTCGAGAACAAGAATTACGTTCTCTTGATGATTTAATTTGTACTCCGTGTGAAATTGAATATACAGCTTATTTTCATACTCCTAAGACATTCAATGTTACAGATACTTTTCTGGCGGAGATAGGACTTATTAACCCTATTACGAAACCAGATTGGGATAATATTGGAAAGAAATATTCCGATATGTATAATGCGAATATATGGATCGATGATTCGCTCGTTATCAAAGCGGTAGTAAATAAAAAGTATTCTATTCTTCCTAGAGTAGAAATTCGATTAAGATATTTGAATATGCTCTACAATCGATATCAATATAAATCGATGATTGATCGAGCTGGTAAAGAGGTAGACTATTTTGAGTAAATTCTTGGGGGTTTGTATTTGTAGATAAAGGGAAATTTCTAATGAATGAGAGGAATTTTCCAATGAATAAAGAATTAACGATGGACTGCAATCAAGTTTTGAATCTATCTGGTAAGATTCGAGAACTATTGTGTCGAAATAATTTTTATAGTGGTGATAAGCTTGAGTATTTGAGTGGATTATTCTATCAAAATATTAATGAGTCGTATATTTCATCGATCAAAATTGATTACTACAATAAATCAGTTCATATTCAATTCAAACCTGCTTATATTCGAAAACAGAATATGCAAGGGAATCGAGATTCTTTGATGTGGTATGGAATTATTTATAATATTCTTATACAGTTTTACAATTCTTATAAAGCTGATATCATGAGTATCATAGGACCATCGAATATGGTTCATTTTGCAAATCCATCTCTATTTCATGGATACTTCTTTATCTCAAGAGTATCTGATAATGCTATCATGATTCAATTTGCATAATGTAAAAAATGATACAAATCATACATATATATAATCATGCAACCAGAATCTCTAACAGCGGCTAGCAGTCCAAGGTAGTATAAGGGTAGTGCGGGTTGATCACCAGATATAGGTTCGAATCCTATTCATGGAATTAGGAGATTAGCTGATTGTATGTATAAAGACTCTTACAGCAATGGATATTGATAATACTGAAGACGGCATGAGTTTTCAACCTAGTGAGATTTCCCTCCTTGCGAAATTTCAACGTAGGATTATAAAGAGTCTTGTTTTGGTAAAGTCGCTAACAGCAAATCTACAGATCAAAAATATTTGGTATGCCGAGACGACGCGCATTGTTTTTGCAATGCTTCACTTGGCTTGGTTTATTTTAATGCGACTTGTTTTATCTTATAGGGGATTAGCACAACGGTTAGTGCGATGGCCTTTGAAGCCAGTTACATTGGTTCGACTCCAATATCCCTTGATATGATAATCTATGCATATGAGAATCTCTTTCCATTTGTCCGGAAAATTTCCATGGGAGTATGCATAGATTTTTCATATACAGCATCATCGCATTCTCTTTTTATTCTGTGTATCTCTTGATGTACAAAGTTTTTTACATTCTTTATCCTCGAATGTCATTTTGTTGTTAACAGAATAATAAGAGTAATCTAAAGACCCTAACAGCAATCATTTCTGAATAACACTGATTGGGTCTTGGTAGCTTTTAAAGTCACTAACAGCAATGTTTTCTGAATATAGATAATAAGTATAGTGACTTGTCATGATGTATGTGAATCTAGTTCCCTCTACGTGATGTAGAGGGATTAGGTTTGCATTCTCAGAAAGGAAGGGTTTATATGACATTCATGGACGATCTCGAAAAGGAAGTTCCTTCTACTACGGAGAATGGAGCAAAGGGATACAAGTATACTGGGAATCCGTTGCTTGATATCGCCTATAAAGTTCCGACACTTCGTAGAGAAGCAGCATCTGAAAATTTGTATGAGAAGTATTTTAAAGATGCTTATGAGTTTGATCCTAATCATGCTCTTAAATGGCTTCTTTATTTGAGAGATATTCGTGGTGGTCTTGGTGAGAGAGATTCTTTCCGTAATATCATTACTAATATGAGCAATGATTATTTCGGTAGTAAAGATATTGAAGTGGATAAACTAGTATCTTATTGTGATCTCGAAGAATATGGGCGTTGGGATGATTTGATTGAACTTTATATGAATTCCAACTCAGATCGAGTAAAAGATACGATTATTGAAATTATCTCTAACAAACTCGATGAAGATCTGGGGAATATGGATGCAGAGCAACCTTGTTCTCTTCTCGCAAAATGGATGCCTTCAATTAATGCTTCTTCGAAAGAAACAAGAAAGAAAGCAAAAGTTTTAGCAAAAGATCTTCATCTCTCATATGCTCAGTATCGTATTTGTCTTTCAAGTCTTAGAAAATATCTTAATGTGATTGAGACAAAGATGAGTGATAATGAATGGAATAAGATTGATTATAATAGCGTTCCATCTAAAGCAAACATCATCTACAAAGATGCTTTTCTTCGTCATGATGAAAAGAGACGTGAACAGTATATAGAAGATTTGAAGAATGGCGATGCGAAGATCAATTCTTCTGCAAATATGCCATATGATATCGTTAATAAGTATTTTATTCAGAATAATTCTATCTACTATGGTTATTATAAAGCTAATATGGATGATATTTTGGAAGAGTTGTGGAAAAATCTTCCAGAATACTTTACAAATAAAGATATCCTTCCTGTAGTGGATACATCTGGTTCTATGATGGATCGTATTGGAAGCAAAGGAAATGTTCCTGCACTTGCTGTTTCTGTTGCGATGGGCATTTATTGCGCTCAGCATATCAAATCAGAACAGTTCAAGAATAAGTTTATTACATTCTCTAATGATCCTGATATCGTGAGAATTGATAATAAATCCCTTCTTAATTCTATCGAATCTGTTATGAATAAGAAAAACGTTGGATTTAATACTAATGTGGAAGCTGTGTTTGATTTGGTATTAAAGACAGCTATCATTAATAAACTTAAGCAGGAAGATCTTCCAGAATCCATTCTATTTATTAGTGATATGGAATTCGATGAAGCTAGAAGAGATGGATATAACTATTACGGGAAAGATGAAGATGAGATGGCAGAAGAAGACAATGCTCTTATGAAAATCATCTCTGATAAGTATAAAAGTAAAGGATATAAACTTCCGAAACTTATCTTCTGGAATGTGAACAGTAGAACCGATACGATTCCTGTTACTAAGAATGATAATGGATTGATTTTGGTATCTGGATTCTCTACATCGATCTTTAAAATGGTTTGTTCTGATGAACTTGATCCATTCAAAGCTCTTTGTAAAGAACTCGATACTGATCGTTATTCAATTATTGATGAAGTATTCTAAAATTTATCCCTCTACCGAAAGGTAGAGGGAGAGTTTTTGTTATGCTTTTATAATATATTTGATATTTGGTTCATTATCTGCTGTTGTATCAACATTTAAGAATTCTGGAACTGTTGTAGCTTCCACGAATTCATCAATATCTTCTCGATAGATACTCTGTTCCACAGGTCCATATCCATTCAAATCAAGGAATTTGAAGTATACCAATCTGTTTCTATATTTATTTGTAATAAATGTAATCAAGTTTGGCATATGAAGATCATTAATTTCATTGATATCTTCGAGATATCCTTTAATATCGGCTGTAATATCATCAATAATATACTTATCGGAATCCATAACAAATTTAACTTCAAATGTGAGATTCATATTAACTCTATTCAGATCGCCATTATTATCAATCGAATACAACAAGGATGGACCATAAGTATTGAAAAATTTGAAATCAATACCAAAGCTATCCGAAAGAAGAACCAAAGCATCTTCAATATAGATACGATTATCTTCAATCGTATCTAAGAATGCTTTTACTCGTTCTTCTGTATTAAACCATGTATATCGAACAAGAGGCATCTTTTTGATATGGAATGTATAACTCTTATCTGGGTTCTCAGAAATAGTCGTATAAGAAGATACCAGATCAGAATAGTCATAATATACATCCAATCCAGTAGCAATTCCATAAACATTGCAAAGACTATATCCATTAATCTTTGGAAATAGATTCTCTACGTCTCCATAGTTTCTTCCATAATCTTTATCAAGATCTGCTAAGATGAAGAATTTGAAATCAATATTTCCAGCAACGTATGAAGTTAATTCTTCACCAGATTTAATATTATGCATTCCACTAGTAATCGTCATATTACTATTTCTATCGATAACATCATTTGATTTGAAATCCATTTCAAAAGAATACTTGTAATTCTTATCATCAAACATTTTAAGAATGCCAGGAAGATATCGATATGGCTTACCATCTTTGTATACAACACCATATACATAGATCTTACATTTTATGATATTACCAACCGTATCTGTTTCAATCAAACCAAAATCATTATTAACATTTTGCTCCATCGTAATGGTAATTTTATAAGTATCTCGATCTGTAAAATATTGCCTTTTTACATTGCATCTTGTAGCAATAAACTGGCATTCCGAATCTTGATTGATATATTCAAAATCAAGTGTTTTATTATAATCAAGAATGTTAAGATAGTATTGAGCAAAGAATGGATTTTTATTCAAAAGAATTAAGAACGGATTCAAATATAAAAATTCTTCTGAATCCATTTTATTGATATCAGATTGACTGACTTTCTTACTATTCAACATAGAGCAAACTCCTGTCTTAGTATTCAAATACAGAAGTTTACCTGGTTCAATAACATAGTTGATATTATTAACATTATCGAATAATTCACGCTCTAATTGAATATTAAGAGTATTCGTAGGAACGATATTATTATTCATCTTAAGAAGCATATAAGAATAGAAAAGACGAGTTAACTGATTATGAATCTTTTCCAGGAAATATAATCTTCGATCTGCATTGCTCATGAAGTTAAAATAATTATTCAAATCTGTAACCGTGGTGATACTACCACGCATAAGCATTTGCTTTGGAATAGCTTTTCTAAGATATTCAACATCTGTTCGATCCATTCCATCTTTAGAATTAGTAATCGGACGTAACATCATCCACATATTATTATAAGCATATGTATCTGATGTTAATGTTTGAATCTTATCATCATTATATGAGAAATTTGCAGATGATCCTTTTGTTGTCCAGATATTGATAGTAACTTCTGAATTGTATCTTGGCTGATAAGAATCTCGATTGAATTTAACTCGAATCGTATTATTATCTAGATACATATAGTTACAGAATTCTCTACCTTTTTCATCTGTAAGGCCATCATAAACAGTTTGTAGATAATGGGTCTTTCCATTTTCTTGTACAATTACGTCGAAATAGACTAATTGATCTTCGAATGTGAATGTAATAGTTTTCGATTCAAGAGGATTCGATACAAGAATCTTTTTATATTCTTGATTGTGTTGCATTTGACGAATTTTCGTTGTAAACGCAATCAGTTTTTCTCCAGTGATATTAATCGCTGTCATTGCTGGAAGATATGGATTAATCGTATTGGATGCTTTATTTGGAATATTATTATCCATATCATACATCGCAGTATAAACATATTTACCATTTGGAAGCATATTACGATGAATGATGATATCATAATCCACATGGTATTCATAATACTTACTAGTGGAAGCATCATCCAATTGAATCTTAAATTCCCGATCAAATATAAAAATATTGTTTTTCATATTTGCTACAAGATTCGATTCTGGGATACAAATCATGCATTCCATATAAGCAGGAGTTGCTTGAATAGAATTAATTCCGAGAGATAATGCATGAGCAATAACATTCTTTTCAAATTTAGCTCTAGTAGGTACTGCTTCATTTGCATATTCTGCTGCTAATCTAGTAGCATTTTCAATGGTATTTGTAAATATTTCATTGAGATAGCCATATACACCCATAACAAGAGTGTCTTCTGGAACTTCAATATATTTATTTTTAATACTTTCAACTACAGAAGCAATCTGATATAGATCTGTAGTAGAAACGTTTGTATCTACGATTTCAGTAGATTGAGCCATTATATCACACTCCTTTTATGGATTACTATACCAAACTAATGAGAAACCAGAATAGCCTTCTGCTGATTTAACAGTTGTTCCTATTCTTGGAATATATACGTTCTCACCACTAACTCCTTGTATATTAAGATCCCAAAGAGGAATTAGTTTACCTAATCCATTTGGAGCAGAGATTGCATTAAAATCAGATATAATGTTTGGCATCATATCTTCTACAAACATTGCTCTAAATTGAACAGTTAGTTTCAAATGACCATCTTGAGGTATATCTGAGAAAATATCTCTAGGAATAACTACTGGATATACTCCTGTAAATTTAGCCCAATAGATTAAACTTTCTCCATCTTCTCCAACTACAAATTTATAAACTGCTATTTGATCGTGAAGAATTTTATTTTCAATATACCAATCATTTGGAGGAGTTATTTGTCCGTACCATTTTCTCTTTTCATACTCATCAAAGATTTTAAATAAAAGATAAATTTCAAGATATTTTGTATCTTCAAATTCTACAGAGAAATCGCATTCTTCATCTGATCTTTCTGTCCCTCTTCGATATTTTAATCTTGTTCCGTAAAAGTTTTGTCCAGTTTCAATATCTTCTGCTTGAATTGTCGGCATATCGATATTTCCAATTTTTCTATTTGTAAGTATATTTATAAATGGATGAGACTTATCTACATCTGCTTCTAATTGAGCCATTAATGGACCATATCCACGAGCTAATAGACTAGCAAAGAATGGAAATTCTTGTAGTTCTGGATTTAATGTTCCAGAATCCGTTCCATTAAATAAATGAAGATTTGGTTTTACAAAGAAAGCATATTCTCTATTCGTAGGCATTGCTCGATAAGGATCAATTCTAGGAAATCTATGGAATGCATCTAACATAGACATATCTTGTCTACGATAAATACCAGCAGACCAATATGAATGCACTAATTCATCGTCTTCTCGCATTCTTCTAGAGATTCTCTCTCTATATACTTCTTCTCCGGAATGACTCGGAGTTGTTGTTTCAATATTACCAAATTCAGGAATATTATCAACTACTTTTTTCTTGATTCCTTCTAGTTCTGCTATATTCCAATTTGCATCTCTATCTTTTGCATCATATGGAGAATAATAGCTATTATTATCATGGCCATTTCTAGTTCCACCATCTAGTGCCATCTGTATACCCCCTTTTCTAGTGTCTTTAAATTGATGTCGATTCAACCCTTTTCTACTGAATTTTATAAATAGCTTATATTTGGTACAATTAAGAAGCCCCAACATACAGGTAATTTATACAAAAAGGGAGGCTAAAAAATGGATAACAATCCTAGATATATACATGAGACTGTATTGAAGGACGTTATCGAGCTCGTTAGTGATTATGTAAAAGATCCTGACAAGCTACTTACTAAATTCGGGCAGTCAAGAATTGATAATAACGATGGAATTGGTTATATGAGAAATATTGCTCGTTCTAGTCGTGGTCTTACTCTTGAATTTCCTGTTATTGTTTCTGATATGGTTCAAGTAGATAATGCTGTTATGGTATCGAAAGCTATTGAAAGAAAAGCTGTAGCGATGCTGCAGATGCTTTTTTCTGCAATTAGTATTACGAATGCAAAAGATGCTATCAGTTATATCAAAAAGTTCCATACAAATCTTACAACTGATGGCAATATTGGTGTCGATGATTTTGTTGATCTTGTTGATGGAATGGCTGCTAATGAAGCATTTCATGTAGATGAGAAACAATTCAAAGCAGTTCTTGAAGATTTTAAAAATTGTACAAATTATTATCTCGCAGATAGCATTCGGGATAAGAGTTTGAATGAGTATTCTGTTGATATGGATAGCATGACAGTTCATGATTATCCTGTCAAAAATGAAGATGCCGCTTCGAAAATATTTAAAGGTATTAAGAAAATACGCTTTGCTAATAAAATTGATAATATGGCAAAAACGTCTAAAGAAAAATATGCTAATACTAATATGGCAGAAGAAGGGCAAGTCGTTACCCAAGTAGACTCTAGTGATACTGGTAAGAACGATGCTAGTACTACTAGTAGAGATACAAATACGGATAAACAAGATAATTATCCTGGATTTATTGATCGAAAGAAAGCTCAACTTAAATCTTGGGGTCATAACCAAGTTGCTGCAACAAAACAAGCACTTGGTGGTCATTTTATGAGAGCTTACGATACAGCTCATGGTATTGGAACAGCAGCCAAAACAGCAAATGACTATCTTGGTGTTTCTCATGCAAATGAGGAATATGATTTTGATAATTATGATGATGAAATCGCTTTTTATGAAGATTATGTAGCTAATAATCTTGATGACGATGATGATGAGATTCTTACAGAAGGAATTGCTACACATATTGGTGGGCATTTTGCAAAACGTGCTGGAAAATATGTAATGAAGAAAGCTGGTCATGCTGCTGGTAGTGCAGCAGCTGGAGCTATTGGAAAACAGATTCTTTCTACAGCAGGAAAATATGTTGAAGGAAGAATGAATAAAAGCAAGAAAGAATACGATCCTGGTAATAATGCTGGAGATTTGAAAGACTATTCCGATTATCTTAAGAATCGTCGCTCTCAATTTACAGATCAGCAATTCTCAACAGATATTAAGAAAGCCAATGAAATGGTTCCGTCAATGATGGTCATTCAATTTACTTCTGTTGGTGCTGATGGGCAAACGATTCCTATTGATACGACTGCTGTGATTGGAGTTAAAGCTCGTCTTCATTACGTTACATCGAAAGATATGATGGATCGCATTGCTACGAAGAATGAAGATAAGAATGGTTTATTTAACTTTATTAAAGCAACGACACGTCAGATTTCTTTTTGGAAAGATTTCGTGTTTGCAATCGATAAAGCTAAATTGAATGCAATTGCTTCTTCTGGTCGAGGAACTTCTTCTCCGATTTGGCGTTTGTTGGAAAATCGAGCTCTTCGTTCTAAGATTCGCCGTTGGACCGGATCGATTAATGATGCTGCTGCTATTTCTACGCTTGTTATTACAAGAGATGAAGCAGAGTATCTTAAGAAGGAATATAATCTCGATCTCTCCAGACCAGGAGCTGTTTATCCGATTATGAATGCATATAATATTATGTGCTTCGTTATTGTTGATGAACCTCTGGAAAGAATAGATTTCCTTTTTGATGATGGAACAAATCAATATGAGACTTTGTCCTTCATGCATCTTGAACGTGAAGATGGTGGTGGACAGTATAAGAAGATTATCAATCTTCTTGCAAAATCTAGATAAAGGAGGATATTAAGAAATGCTTACAAACTATAAAGAAGTAATCGCTGAGCATTTTGATATGACAAACAGAAGAAATCGTAAAATTCTCCTGAATCTGGATGAAGCCGATCAAAGTTCTGTTTTGCTTAGTCTTACATCTAAATTGTATTCTATGATTGTAGATAAGATTGATGATATTGACTACGGTGAAATTCCTGAAACAAAAGGAGATATCACTCTTCTTACACAATACAATAAGATGAATGATTGTATCGATACCCTTACAAAGATTCTTCAGAAGTATCGTCAACCTACAGATTGTATTGATACGATTCAGGCAGCTATGGATAATATTGAGAATGATCGAGATCTTTACAAGAGAGGATTTGCTACAAAAGTAGAAATCATCATGACCACTTATAATTCAATTGTGTTGGCAATCATTGCCTCCCTTTCGTATATGATTACCGTCACGGTTGAATTTATTAAAGATGGAAATGGTGGATTCAAAGCTACGTTTGATAAAGCTGGTATCGCTCGTACAAAGGACTCCCTTACATATTCAAATCTTGTTCATTTTAATGATGCTTGCTCGAAGGGTCAAATTAGAAATGCATTTGAACCTCTCATCAAGTCAAAGGCTCGTAATCTCGCAGTAACTACTCTTGGAGCCATTTCTGCTGGTATTGCTGTTGCTGGAATCATTATGAATATTCTTCCGATCATTCGAGAACTTGTTTATTTCTTCTATGCCGGAAGAGTTCGCATTTCTCAATATTTCGATGTACAAGCAGATCTTCTTGAAATGAATTCGCAGATGTTGAAGAGTCATGATGTAGAAGCGACAGAAGATGAGAACAAACATGTTGCTCGTCGTCAGGAGAGTATTGCTGGAGCATTTCGTAAGATCGCGAATTTCTTTGCATTCAAAACAAAAGAAGCAGATCGAAATGCAACCAATGAAATCAAAAGAGATAACAAGAGCATGGATGTGGATGATGTCGTTGATACCATTCCGGATTCTGCTGGATCCAATGATTCTTTATTCTGATGAAAGGAGGTTAAACGAAACATGATTGATAAATTTATGAGTAATGCTGATATTATTCTTGAGAATCTAGAAGAGTCTGCGAAGCAAGAACAGATTCAAGAAAAGAATATTAAGAAGATGAAAGTAAATGGGAAAACAACTCCGAATGATATGGTAGATCTTCTTAATAAAAGAGATAAGAGAGCTAAGAAGATGACTCATTTTAAAGAGAGTGTAAATAATTTTCTTATTGAATCATCTTTGAATACAATTTTTGATATAGTTCTTTCTGAATCTACTTCGGAAGATTATGAACGTGCAATCGGTCATAATATTATCAAGAGATATGTAGAAGAAACAGGATACGATAATATCAAACGAAAGTTCTATAATCAAAATCTTACTCTTTCTGAAATTGCTCGCCATGTAGATATGGCTGAAGAAAAGATTATGAATGAAATGGGTAAGAATTGCAAAGATAATTTGAATCCTGAAGACATTACATTTACGATCGATAAAGATCAAGCAGATAAATTTACTGCTAAGATTCAGAAGTTGATTCCTGATACTACTATCAAAGCAATTCAACATAGAACAGCAGATGCTATTCAATCCTTCATTAATCAGAATATTGATAAAGAGGAGTCTATTAAAGATGTTTATCTTAGAGCCAATTCTAAGATTACGAAGCTTACTCCTGAAGAGAAAGCTGCTGGCTATGATGAAGATTATAGAGAATTTGCCAAGAGAGATGTAAATCGTATTTATAACAGAGATACATCTGTATTGGAAGCTATGTATAGGATTATGTCTTCCAATATTCATCAGGATCAAGCTCTTATGGAGCAATTTTCTGATGGTAATGGAAATATGGATGTAAAGAAGATTATTAACGATAGTGCTGTTGTATATACTGTTCTTGAGATGATGAATACAATGGAAATGATCGACGTTAATCCTGAATACATCCATTCAGTTCTTGAGGATTTAAAAGCTGATTAAACCTGTATTGATAAACATACAAGTAAATCAGGCGAATAATTGTTTGTATTGCCTGTAGTGAGTGAATGTAATTGCTTACATCGCAATAAAAACATATGAGGAGGAATTTAAATGCTGCTTGATAAAGATGAAGAGTACATCGTTGATGAGGATACATCTGTCGATGCAAGCTCTAATGAAATTACTGGTGTCATGGCTATGGCACTTGAAGATTATGCTATGATGGAAGCTGCTTATGGTGACCTTCGTGTTGCACAGTGTGTTGATGAATTTGCTATGTATAAAGAGGATGGCGAAATTGTCGACGAAGCTGCTGCATCTTCGTTCCTTGCTAAGGTCAAGGCTTTCTTCCAGAAGCTCTGGAGCACAATTAAGTCGTTCTGGGCTAAGCTCGTCGATAAGCTTCGTGCTTGGTTTGTAAACTCCGAGAAGTTCTATGCTGCTAACAAGGCTAAGATCGCTGCTGGTGCTGGTCGCGTTAAGGGCTTCAAGGGTTATAAGTATGGCAACATTCAGCAGATTGCTACGAATGTCCAGAAGGCTGCTGCAGCTGCTGCAGCACTTGCTAATAACGTTACGTCTTCTGCTACATTCAGTGGTGCTGCTAAGGGTGCTGCTAGTGGTGCTGTTGGTGCAATGAAGGGTGGCCTCAACACAATTAAGACACAGGCTGGTAATGCAGCTAGTGCTATTAAGAAGAATGTTGATGTCGCTGGTGTTGGCCATGCTGTTGCTGGTACGGTTAAGAGCCTTGGCCGCAAAGTATCTGGTGTTCCGGGTGCTGCTGTTCAGGGTGCTCGTCAGGGTGCTGCTGATGCTGCTAAGACGGATACGTCGATGCATGGCGTTGCTGGTGTTGAAATTCAGCTGGATAAGCTTCGTGTTCAGCTTTGCGGTAAGCCAGGTGCTGCTGATTTCAAGAACAATCTGATTGCTCGTTATCGTGGCACGGAGAAGGTTGAACTTTCTGCTGGCGATGTTCCTATTTCGGATCTTGCTGTTGCTGGCAACATCAATAAGAGCATTTCGCTTGCAGCAAAGGCTTCGGATAACTTCATGAAGGGCCTCATCAATAAAGTTGATGCTATGGGCAAGACGGGTATGGATCAAGGTGATGTTTCTCGTAAGGTTGCTTTCCTTAAGGGTGCAGCTCAGATTTTCCATACGGCTATGAGTGTTTGCGCTTCTCTTATGGCTGCTTCTCTTAACCAGGCTAAGGCATTTGCTATTGCTGCTGTTCGTGCTGCTGGTTCCGAAGCTGCTAAGACTGAAGCTGTTGCTGTTGGCTATTATAACGATGATGATACGTCGTACTTCTCTGAGAATGGCATTGAACCGATTGGCGGTCAGGAAGAAGACGATGGTATCTACGTTAATGAAGAAGGTTATCTCGTTAACGCATATGGTCAGTATGTTGATGAAGAGGGCAATCTCATCGAGGGATAATTCCTATTCTTCAATTTTAGCATGAGATAATCTCCCCAGTGCATTTATATGCACTGGGGATTTTTATTTTGGAGGAATGATAACACATGAAAATATTTAATGTTTCTCCAGAAGATAGATATGAAGAACAATCTGAATTGTATGAAGATTCATCATTTGAAGATGCTTCTTTAACAGCAGATGTTATTGATTGTCTTATTGATGGAATTCATGAATATGGACAGATAAATATTGATACTTATAGAGCAATTCACGAAGCATCTGGAGAAGATAATATCATTTGCATTACAGAATCTGTATCGGAGATGTTTGATAAATTTAAGAAATGGATCATGGGTTTATTAAAAAAGATTAAAGAATTCATTCTTAAATTTTTAGCTAAATTTGATATTTGGTTTTCTCATTCTCTTCTTACAAATAAGAATCTTCAGAAATTGTATAACTATAATGGATCATTTGAATATCAGTATGGATATTATTTTACGTTTCCGAAAAGTGATACTCCAATGAAACCAATCAATGATATCAGAGATAATATCAAAGATATTGCTATGGCTTGTAATAATTTAGGTCAGAGAAATATGAATCAATTATCCAAAGATATCAAGAAAATGATGAAAACGAAAATGTTTGACGATAAAGAATCTTTTCTGAATCAACAAAGAGGAAAGATTTTAAATACAAATGGTCCTTCTTATATTACAAAAGATGGATATCTGAAATTTCTGAAGGCCCATTTTAGAAATGGGAAAGAGATGCCAGAAATTATTCATGTAGATAATAACTATATCAAAAATATTATTAATACGAGCGGAGAAGATTGGTATAAATCTTTTAAAGATAATATCAAAGCAGAAGAAAAAGTAGTAAGAGCTACATATACAACAATTACTCAATATATCGATGTAATTCGTAAGAAAGTATCGGTTACTGCAATTGATCCTGTAGATGAAGATGATTATGATAAACTGTTTACGGTATCTTCTGTTTATTTGAATAATTTGATTTCGATTACAAAGGAAGTAAATGCTGATGTGATGCTTTATTATTCTTGTAAGAGAGATGCTGCAAAAGAAATGGCTTTTCAAAATAATAAAATTATTGCTAGAGCTTTGAAGGGAGTGATGTAAGTGAATATTGAAGATATTGAATACGAAAGATTGCTTCATGAAGATTACATCACCGATGTAGAGATAAATAGAGTTATCGATACAATTACAGAAGGAGAGAATATTAAGTATAAGAATTCAAATAATCTTTCTGATAGGAGAAAGCATATCTCTAATAAAGGAAAGCTTTACAAGAATAAATTATTAGCAGCGATTCACAATACTCCAGAATATAAATACAAAGTTAGAGATATGGGAGAAAGAGAAAGAATCTTATTTGATAAAGAAATATCAAAGCAAATGTCTGCTTATTTTCCTTCTATCAAAGAGTATTGGATTAAAAATAATTGCTCGGGAGAAATTTTAACCCAATATGCTTTATCTACTTTTAATCAAGCATTAGGAATGGTTTCTCTTGAAAAAGTAAGAAAGCATAAATTATCAGAAGCATCTTTTATGGATCGAGATAATTTTGTTAGTGAAGAATATAATATTACTAAATATCCTAAGATGGAATTGTATAAAGAAGAATCTCATAAGAAATCTCTTTCCGAGATTATCGATGAATCTGCTTATTATAATGATTGCTTAGAATCAATTAATGAAGTAAATCAAAATGCAATCAAAAAGAAATCTGATAATTTTTTAGCCATGATCAAAAGAATGGCTCAAAAATTTATTGCTTATGCTAGAAAACAAATGGGTCAATCTAAAAATTATCTTTTAAATAAGAAAGAAGATATTCTTAGAAAGAAACCCGGAGAGAATATTCCTATTGAAATGAGAAATTATGGAACTGGTATTAAAAATATCATGACTTCTGCAATTCCTCAGTTTGAAGCAATTAAAGATTCTCTTCCTGGAGATAAAGTTGCTTGCGAGAATGCATTGAAACAGAGATTCGTTCCAGCATATAATGATTTTAATATTGATTTTAAACAATGGTGCGTAGCTTATTTTGAAGGCGGATCACAGAAAGTTAAAACCAATATCAATGCTCTGAATATGAATGAGATTTATAGCTTTGTATCTACATACGATACAAGAATTCTTCCATTAATTCAGAGAGATTTGAATATTTTGGAGCAGTTGGGAAATGCTGCAAATAAAATTGGATCGAATATTGCTAATGCTGAACGACAGCAGCAAATTCAAAAAGTAAGAGATCAACAGAATGCCAATTCTGCTCCTGGTATTAGAAGAGAATCTTATTTGATGGAAGCTCCGCAAACTCCTCCTCCTCAAACGGGAGCCGCTCCAGCAAATGGAACCCCTGCTGGGGATAAAATGGTAATTGGAAAACAACAGGGTGAAATTCAAAATACGAATACTCCTGCTACTGCTTCTCAACAGCAACAGCAGAATCAAGTTCAAAATGCAAATAAAGATAATTTAAAACTTGATGCATATAAGAAGGTTGGATTTCAATATATTGGAGCTAAAATGACAGCAGCTTCTACGATCTATAAAGATTATATGACAATTCTTCGTACACATGCCCCAGAGAAGAGTTATGCTGGAAATGCTAGTACCGGATTAAATATTCAAGATCCAAAAGGAACCTTGCAACAGATCGCTGCAATTCAAAGTATGAAAGATCGGAATAAACAAAATAAGATGATTCAAGATCTGATCGCATCTGTACAACAAAATAATCCTGGATTTAATGGAGGATTAAATGATATTTCTACGGCAGCTAATATGGCTTTGAAGAATGGTGGTTGATAGTTATGCCAGGAATATTTTTAAATGAAACAATTGTAACTCAAACAGCTAAAAAAGTTTATAATGCTTCCAAACCTGTGATAAATAAAACAGCAAATGGAATTAAACAAGCATCTCCATATGTTGTTAATGGATTAAATAAAACTGGAGAATTTGCTGTAAATCATAAAGATGAATTGGAAAGAATATATCATATTGGAACTAAATTTAAGAATGGTGGATACGATCAAGATCTAAGCACAATAAAACATGACTTGTTGAGCGCTCCAGGAAATATGGTTAATAGTGTTAAAAATGCTCCTGAAAATATTGCAAATGGAGTTAAGAATGCTGCAAATAGTGCAGTGACTTCTGTTAGAGGTTATTAATAAAGAAATGGATGTGAAATAAATGGGTGTTATGCTTGATGATAGAAAATTTAATGGAATGATGTTTAACGAACGTTCTTTTCATAATGATAATCCTCTTGTTGTTGGAGAAGGATATTTGACAAGAGAAGATTATGATTATTTTAAAGAAAGCTATGACGATGTTTGGGAGAAACATCTCGATGAGAATATTGAAGTGGTTTTTGATCGATTTAGAGATACAGATGAATATAAAAGAGCAACTAAAGGAATGAGTGCTCAGAGAAGAAATCAATTCGATAAAGAATTGAAAAATAAAGTGAAATCTAAAATTATTCAGAAGAGAGAAAGAGTCGAAAGAATTCTTACAACATTCTCTTTTGCTGGATTGATTATTCTTATTGCTGGCATGTTCGTTTCTTGCTGTGCTCCATATGCTGGACTTGCAATCATGGTTGGTGGATGGACACTTACGATGCTTGCATTTGTTGTTGAATGTGTGAGATACATTGTTGGTGGAGCAGAAGTAAGCAAAGACGAAATTAAAGAGATTCTAGATGAAGTGATTTAATTTGTTCCCACTAGCTGGCGCTAGTGGGATTTCATTTTTGCATAAAATGATTTTTTATGATTGTGCTAACTTTAAATTAAGCCTATAAGGGGGAATTAGAACAATGGAAAATCAAAAAGTAAAAGATTTAGTAGTAGGTAAGTGGTACTACACATATGATAGCGATAATTCGCTTAAAATGGTCAGAATTAAGAAAATTTATAATTCTAAGAAGATTGCTATTGAGAAAAAAAATGATGAAGGAAAGTATGAAACAAATATGCTCTCATACGAAAATCTTAAAAATTACAGAGGATTAAAATCTGATTATGTTATCACTGTATCTGTAGTAAAAAATAAATTATCTGATCTTTCGGATGAAGATGTGATCGTTTGCATGTTTAGAGAGATTGGATCTATTCCTGTGATCGTTTGTAGGCAATTTGTATCCACTGAACTTGGTGAGCTTACAAATGATGGAAAGATTCATCTTGGAGCATGTGTATCCGTAGATTCTTTTGATAAATCTACAATTAATAAATATGCAGCTTTTATGGCAATGGATGGAATCGTGGAATATTCTGTTATCAATGGATATATTAATGATGTTCCTGAAGATATATTAAAATTTATTAATATTAAAACAGAATTGAAATCTTCGGAAGTATTGAAATCGATCTATGACAAATATTCTGATAAGTTCTCTGGTCTGTCTAAATCTGTTGCAGATTTGCTTAAACAGAATAATTTCTGGAAAGAAGTAGATCGAATGCTGAATATTGTTGATGTAAATTTTGAAATTCGGCACAACACAATAGAGGAAGAACAATTAGTTGTTCTGGAGAACTATATTCATCATGCAATGTTGAATGTAGATGTAGTTGAATATCGAAAAGATATCAATCTAGATGATATTAAAACAGATTTTCTTTTGGTGAGAGATATATCTGGTAAAGTTTATCTTGTAAATTATGTGCAAGGTAAATTTATTTTGGACCCAAATGCTATGTCTGAAGAGGAATTTAAGAAGTTCACAAATATGGGCAAAAAATGACGAGGGTTCCAAATTTGAGACATATACTATATATATGAAGCAGTTATCTGCTTCATTTAAAAAGAGAATCAGTAGACGGCTTTTGCCGTCTATTTGATTTCTATAAATTATTTTAAGCGGGTGACAGATATGAAGAAAACTCTGGTGACCGCAAGTACAAGAAAGGAGAAATTCAAAATGATGAATTTCGAAGAACGTCAGAAAGCAAGAGCCCAGCGTATTCAGAATGAAACGTCTAACGGTGGGCAGCAGCAGAGCAACAACGAACAGCAGGAGCATAAGCTCTCTGCAAAGATCGATATTCAGTCGATCGAAATGGAAGGACTTACGAAGAGTAAGTTCATTACTAGCCGCGATCTCGGTAAGATGATCAATAAGGCATTCCGTGTGGCGATGCCTGAGTATGAAGGTTCCCGTGTGTATCCGAATGGCTATAATGTCGTGGCGGATGTGTTCTTTGCTGAGCGTAGCCCGAATACGGATTTCAGCAATGGTAAGATCAAGGTGCTTCAGCGTCTTGATCAGAAGAATAAGGAAGGCAAGCGTAATGCTGTGAGCATTATTACGAACTATAATGGTCGTAATAAGAGTAACGTCTATGAGCTTACGCAGCAGGGTCGTGATGCTCTTAGTGAGTTCATCGATCCGATGTTCTTCAAGGGTGCTGTCAAGGATGGCAAGGTCGAATGGAAAAAGGTTACCTCTGAGGTAACGGAGCGTACTGGATATAGTTTCCAGAATAATGAGCGTGTTCTCTATAAGGTGCAGATTGATGTGCGTCGTCTGCTTTCCAAGATTTATGGTAGCAAGAATGGCAAGTCTCAGCTCATGTATGATGTGACGATTTGCCGTCCGCTGAATAGCACGCAGGATCCGACGACTGGTAACATCTTCTCCACGGAGTGGCTCCTTACCATCGTGCAGCTTGATAAGGATGCCCTTGATAAGGCTCTGAATGATGCTGGTATTGCTAGCTATTCCAGCAATCTCAACATCAATCGTGACTAATTGGTATCTAGTATGTGACAAGAACTAACGCTATAACACCCTATTTGACCGAGCGCAGAAATGCGCTCGGTTATTTTTTTATGATATGAACTAGCATAATAATTTTAGGAGGAATTTATTATGGCTTTTGATTTTAACTATACCATCAATCCTGATATGGATGAAGTGATTGATGAAAAAGGAAATAGCTCCCTCATGTTACGTTTGGTTTCATGGGGAGGAAGAGAAGAGAAACTGGAACTTCGCAAATGGGTAATGAATGAGAATGGAAAAGAAACGCCTTTGAAGGGGGCTTCTTTCTTGACAGAAGAAGGGCCGAATAATCTTACGAAAGCTCTTGTGAAACACGGATATGGTAAAACGGAAGAGGTTCTTTATGAACTTAAAAATAGAGATGATTTTGATCAGTCTCTGGTCAATGTGATTGGCAAACAGAAAGCAGAAGAAGCTAAATCAAAAGAAGCGGAAGAATATTTTGATCCAAGGGAAATGATTAGCTAATGAGGTGATAATATGGCAGTAGATAAAGTAACAGATAATGATCCTGATGCTGGTAAAGAATTTATCCAGTTTGAGGATTGTAATATCGATCCGAAATGTAAGTTTAGAGATACGAATGGAAAATGTATCTTTGAAACCTGCATTGTAGAAAATGAATTGCCACCAACACAACCTCTGTGGTTCTTCCGATGCATTGCTTGCCTGAATATCGATTCTATCAAACCGAATGATATGATGATCCATCTCTGTGCAAACTGTATCAAAAGATTACAGAAAGGAGAAGTTCTTCCATTTAAATGTATTATTTGCGGAAGATCTCAGGATCATCCAGCAAGGGGATGGAGTACTCCAATTTGTGATCATTGTCTTAATAGACTTGGTCATTATGTGGATATGTGGCATTGTGAGCACTGCTAATAGGAGTTAATCTTATGAAAGATTATAGTCCAAATAGCTTATATGATGAATCGATTCCAATAGAGAAGATTCTGTATTCTAACTTTATTAAATATGCTTCATTACCAGAAATGATATCAAAAGAATTTGCTGGATCGAAAGCAACCACAGTAAATATCTTTATCGATCTAAATCATTTCTTTATGAAAGCGTATCAGTTTCTCAAAGTAGAATCCTATTATGCACCAACAGCAATCGCTATTAATTATGGTGCTCATTTTAGATCCTACTTTAGAACAAGATTGGGAGTCTATGCAAATATCATACTAGTGTATAGTCCTAATATGTCTGAGAATAATAGCAGATTTTATCCACAATATAACTCGTCTTATATCAATCGTATGAGATCGAATGAACGAGTTATGAGTATGATCGTTCAAAATATCAATGTACTTCGAGTATTATGCCCATATTTGCCGAATGTTTATTTAAGAGAAGGATCAGTAGAACCTGGAGTTATCATCAAAGATTTGATCGATACAGATTTCAATAATGGGTATCCAAATATCATCATATCGAATTCTGATTATATGCTTCAAGTTCCTGGATTCTTAGCTGCTCCGACTGTAGTATTTCGAAAGGATTCTAAATTAAAAAATGGAGCATTCTCTTATAATGCATATTCAGCATTGAATGCATATTTATATTGCTCGAAACATTTAGATTTAAACTATCCAATTCCAGTTGATGTTCCGAAGAGATTTGTGACTCTACTGATGGTACTGAGCGGTCTTCCAGGAAGAAAAGTTAAATCGGTATTTGATTACAAGCATTCGATCGATATTCTCAAATATATTCCTGTTACGATATATGGGAATGTAGAGGATATGTATGATAACGTTCAGAAATATATGCTTTCTCATACAGGAAGAACAACTATGAGTTATAAAGAATTTTCTGATCGATTCTATGCTCTTGATGTTAATTTCCAGTGGAAACTATATCGAGAACTTCCTGAATATATGGATCGAAGTTATCTTACAAGAATGAACGATCCGAATGAAGTAAAAGCGATTAATAATAAATATTTCCAGAAATCTCCTATTGATTTGGAACGTCTATAAAATTCCAATGAAGACAGAAAAATAATGGTGATATCCCTAGCCACCAGGCTAGGGATCCATTTTATTTTTGTACGAAGGAGGAAGCATAATGGCTGTATGGAAATATGCAATCGAAATGAAATTCATCCATGGTGATGATAATCCTATTCCTATTAGAGCAGAAAATATTCGTAGATTATTTATCGATGAAGATTATGTGAAAAACAATATGCCAGTTATGTATACAATTATCAATGTGGATAAGAATTTCTTTGATAAGATTGTTCTATATGCAAAAGAAGCCAATATACTTCTTAGTGTATACAAGTACGATGACGCTAGCGAAGCAAAAATTAATATCTCTGTTTACAATGCTCTTTGTGAATATTTCATCAGAGATGATATCAATTATAATAAAGAGATTGATTACAAGGGAGCAGAGAATGAAACAAGACAAGATATCTATCGAGAAGGATATCTTGGATTGATGTTTAAAACTTGTATTGATGCAAATAAACAAACGGTTAACAATACTATTAAAAATTCTACGATGATGAATGCTGTTTGTTATTATGTAACAAAAACTCCATGTTTGATTGAACCATTTACCTATAATGATACCATTGAACAGTTAATCGTTCCGCCACAAGAGAGTTTAGTAAAAACGGTTCAATTTTTTAATAATGTGCAAGTTTTCTATGATACTCAATATCGATTGTTCTTTGATGCTGATTGTTTGTATCTTGTGAGTAGTTCAGGTAAAGCAACACAAAAAGCAACGGACAAATATCCTACGGTTCGAATTACAATTCATTCTGTAGATGATAGTGATGGATTTAAATTAGGAATGGGAGAATCTCCTGATAATAATTGCTATATTGTGGATGTTAGCGTTAAAGATTCTATTTACAATATAGATAATGATACAGCTAAGATGTATAAAGGAATCGAAGTTATTACGAATCCTAGTATTGAAAATACTCCTTCAACCCAAGGTGCATTACAGAATGTAATGAATGATGTTTCTAGTATCATGGGTGATGTGAAAGGAGTAATGAACCAAGGACAAAGTCTTATTAAATCTATTCCGTCTGCTATGAATAATATGAAACAAGTATTTACTCAAGCAGTAACAGAATCTGCAACACAAGCTTTATCTTCTCAAAGCTGTATTCAAAAAGCAATTCAAGCAATTCAAAATATGCCTGAACCACAAGTAGATCCAGATGATCCTACAAAGACTCTTCCTTCTTCATCTAAAACAATAGATCATGATAAGAAAATAGATTTGTTAGAAAAATTAGCAAAATGCTCTGTAGAAATTGGTAAGAATAGTTCTACATTAAAGAAACTTCCAGGAAATTTTTCTACTGAAATGCAAGGAATGATGAAGAGTTTAGGTTCTCTTACAAGTACTCCTTCTGCTTTAGGAGCTTTGAGTGCGATTAATATGCAGGATGGATTAAAGAACTTTACAAAAGCTATCAATACTACGAAAACTAATTCTAATAATTCCAGCACAAATTGTTCTGCTAAATTAATGCCTGCTGTGAATAATGCCAATGCATTATCAGCATATGTGAATCTAGCAATTAAATATATTGGTCAATCTGGAATCGAAAATTCTAAAGTAAAAGATTATATTTCTGGATTGCAAACTGCTACGAAAACGTTTAAATCTACTTCTAGCTCTATTAGTTTGAATTTGAATACTTATAAAGGATATCCAGATCAGATTAAAAATATGACGAAATCTTTTAGTTCATTTGCCAATAAATTAGGATCTATGAAGGTAAATCTGAAAGCACAATTCTCCAATTTGAAATCTGATTTGGGTGTTCTTGGTGCTTCTATGAAGAGTAAGCTTAAGAGTATTGCTGAAAATGGTGAGAAAGCAATTCAGAAATTGAGATCTTCTGGTCTCTCTCTTTCTTCTTTAAAAGAAATCAAAGAGAATGTAAATGCTATTCGAGATATTAGTAAGATTGGCGCCCTTGGTATATCTAAATTTAGTGTAAATTTGAATTTGGGTAAATCTGATACCAAAGGTGTTGCGATCTATAAAGTAAACAACGATAATGCAAATAAAGTAAAAAATATCAAATCTGAAATTGAAAATAGTATGAATAAACTGATCATCAATAAAAATGATATCGATGTATCTGTATTTAATATTAATATGGAGTATATCATTAAGAATTATGATGCTCATAGTTCTACAGATGGTAGATTTATTCTTGATAGAAAAGTAGAGATGTTCTCTAGAGATGATGGAACGAATTTTAAATGCACAACACAATTATACTTTAGAAAAATTGCTGATGATGCTGGGGGTGCTTCTATGGCAAAAGCAAATGAATCTACTAGTCAGAGTAAGACTTCGAAGTCTCTTTCTTCTGGTAAGGTAGATTATGCGAAAGCAGCAGAAACGATTGTGAAAAATGCTTCTGATCTGTTTAAATCTATCAAATCTGATGGTTTCAATATCAAATCTTTGAAGAAAGCATCTTCGAATATTAAGAATATTGAAAGTGCTTATAAATCTATGAAGAGTGCTCATGTAAAAGCGAATATGGATATCATGAAGAGTACAGGATGCTTCGGGCAAGGAGACGCAAATAAAAAATAAAAAATAAACCCCTGCCATTAGGCAGGGGTGAAAATTATGAATTGATATTATTTATTTCCGCCTTTAAAATATTCATCTTTCAATTTTGAAACAACAATGGATGTACGGACAAGATCTTCATAATCTTTATCGTTGTAATTTCCGAAGATCTTGAGTGTTTCGATTACATCGTTAATAACGGACTGTGCATTGGCAATCTGCACTTCATTGAAAGATTCGCTGCGATGAAAATGCTTTCCACAAATCTTGCAGATATCATCATGGCCGTTGTTGCGGGTATAGATATCTCCATCTTTGATATGGTTGCATTTTCCTTTTGCAACTTCTTCATCCGTAACAAGAGGTTTATCTGCGAATTTCTTAAGATCCTCTTCAGACAAACGCTGACGAAGAGTAATATTAAGATTAGACGAATTCTGAACCTGAACATCTGCTGGCATTGCAGGTTCACCAGGCTGTTTGATTTCTTCCTCTGGATGCTGAAGAGATTCAAACGAATTTTCTTTCGGAATGTTGGTTGCCTCCTGTTCAATTGGCATCTGTTCGATACCATCATGATTGATCAAGTCAGAACTAATGACCTGACGTTTCGCGATTGCAGTGTTGAGAACATTCTGCTCTTTCTGAACAGCTTCATCGACAAGACTCGTTGCAGAAGCTTTTCTGCTACGCTTCTGACGATCCATCTTGTTGAATTTCGTCTTCTTGTCTTTTTCATACTCGTTGTAATAGTTGATTTTCATAATGTTTTCCTCCTTCAGAAAAACTTAACAATTTATTTATCGGATGAAGGAGTAATCATATACCCCTTCTCCTATACCTCATATATATAGTATATGTTTCAAATTTAGAACCCATGTCAAAAAATCGACTTTTCAGTGCAAGACAAAAATCCCTCTACTTTTCAGTAGAGGGAATCATTTTTCAAATAGTTCTAATTAAACTTCCAGCATTGATACTTCCAGTATAACTATCAGGTTTGTATCTATTGATAGCTCCAATATAGATTCTGATTCCTTTAATAGGACTTTCATCTTCTGGTTTGATAAATTCATTTTTCATTTTATTCTGATCGAAGATGCTCATAATTTTATGAATAAAAGTTTCGCATACATATCTCGGTCTTTCAATGATATTTGAATTTTTTGTTACCGTAATGCTTCCAAACAAAGGTTCTTTCAAATCCTCTGTCATACTATTATAATTTTTTACTTTCGATTTCATATTGATTGCAGTTTCATTTGGAACTTTAAACATGAAGATTTCACATTTTCTCGTATCTTCATTTAAATATGGAAGACGAATAGTATTGAATGAATTGATGAGAGGATTGAAAACATGAATCTCATTTAAAGATTTATCAAACGAAATACCAACATCTTTAAAATCATAAGAAGTGATTTCGTTAGTATAATAAGCTGCTTTATTTCTAGCATTTAAGAAAACAATGTAGATATTTTTGTTTCCATCTTCTGCCGATTCGTTCATATTGAAACCATTTGTATCGGAAAGATCAATGTATTGGAAACGGTATTCATCGTCTAATTTCTTCTTCAATCTACTTTTCGCAAACAATCTCGTTTTATCATCAAATGGCAATTCAGGATTCCATCCTAAATCAAGAATGGATTGTTTTCGATTATTAATCTTATTCAAATTTCCTGATTGTAAGATATCAATATAATTCTCGTATAAAGAATTCATCGTATCTTGCCAATCAAACCAATTTGTATTTTCAAATCCAAATCCTAAATATTTATTTTTGTATTCATTGATCCAATTCTTTGTAGAGATGCTTCCAACCAAAGTATTATCAGGAGTATTAGAATAGAATCCTCCACGATCATTTTGAGTGATTCCTAATTTATCCATTTCTTTAGGTGTGAAGAATGGAACAATCGGATCAACAATCGTTTTGTTAAAATAATAAGTATCGATCTTCAAATCATTCTCTACAGATTCTGCAAGAGGAAGATATCCTTTATCTTTCAGCATTTGCTCTGTTTTATATGTAGTGATATAATCTCCTTGTTTCCGGCAATAATCAACAAAAAGAATGGGATTAAATTCTTGTTCTTCATATTCTTCTGTGATCGGTTTTCTAGTAGGAACGTATTCTTTAATTTCTGGAGATGTATCAATATCTTGCTTCAGAAATTCTGCTTGCATTTCTTCATATCTTTCAGCGTTATCTTTTCCAAAGATTTCAAGAGATCTCCAGTCAGATTCTCTCTGATCATCTCGATTCATATTGTTATAGTTATCCCAATCTGCTTCAAGATCAACAAGAGTTTTATATTTCTCATATAACAGATATTGACTTGTTTCTCTTCTAAACTTTTCAACAGCAACATGTTTTGTATGTTTTCTGGTATCAACATCTAAGTCGAGATTGTTCATTACAATACCTCCAAATCAATATCTGAAATC
>Ga0310695_10003312_pt1 | contig 31961 bp, 28 predicted proteins | sample RumenRJG_04DNA_FD_203882 | JGI IMG/M metagenome (GOLD analysis project Ga0310695, IMG submission 203882) | Bovine rumen microbial communities from Lethbridge, Alberta, Canada - RJG_04 (v2) (version 2) | ecosystem: Host-associated > Mammals > Digestive system > Stomach > Rumen | place: Canada...
AAACATTGATTTCTCTTGAGCAGAGCATCAAACGAGAGATACCAGTCAAGATAGACGAAAACTAATGAACAATTTTGATTTAGAATCGTATTTGACAGATGTCTATACGAACTATCCTGAGGCCAATAATCAACCGATCATTGGCCTCACTGCTAATTATAGCAATATTGATGCTACACTTCGTAGCGTCTACTACCAGCAAATCGTAAAGGCCGGTGGAACTCCAGTCATTATTCCTCCTGTTGCCGACAAAGATGTAATCATCAACACACTATCTCATCTCGATGGACTTATCCTTACAGGTGGTGCTGATTACAACCCGCTTTGGACTGGCGAAGAACCTTCTCCTAAACTTCATCATATCAATAGAGAACGTGACCTTGCTGAACTTATGATTACCCGTCTTGCTTTCAACCGTCAGATTCCTATGCTGGGAATATGCCGCGGTATACAAACATTGGCAATGGCACTGGGAGGTAAGGTTATCCAGGATATTGATAACAAAATTAAGCACGATCAAGATGCAGACCGCAACGAACCTACGCATAGTGTAACCATCGCTACGAATAGTATTTTGGAGAAGATCTATGACGAAGAAAAGCTATTCGTCAACACCTTCCACCATCAAGCTGTAGGAGAACCTGGGCCTCATCTCAAAGTAACTGCCAAAGCTCCGGACGGCATCATCGAAGGTATAGAAAGCAACGAATATAAATCGATTCTTGGTGTACAGTGGCATCCTGAATGGCTCGAGGAAGATGGACTAAAGATTTTCCAATGGCTCGTCAATGAGGCTCAGGAATTTGCTCAGGCCAAGGATGTACAACGACATGTCATCACCATCGATTCCCACTGCGATACTCCGATGTTCTTTCCACAAGGGGTACATTTTGAAAACCGTGACTCTCGCATCCTATACGACCTCCATAAGATGAACGAAGGACGTACCGATGCTGTCACAATGGTAGCTTATATCCCACAGCATCCCAAACCGGGAGAGATTCCAGAAGGTATGTCACCACGACAGTATGCTGACAGTATATTCGACAAGATTAAGGATATCGTAGATCACAACAAAGATTATATCGCTTTGGCTCGCAATCCTCATGAGTTAATTGCAAACAAGCATGCTAACAAGAAAACTATCATGCTCGGTATAGAGAATGGATTAGCCTTAGAGGGAGATATCAGAAATATCCAGCATTTCGCAGATCGTGGCATCACATATATCACACTCTGTCACAATGGCGATAATGATATCTGTGACAGTGCACGTGGTGAACAGACACACAATGGTGTCAGCGAACTGGGCGAGAAAGTTATTCATGAGATGAACCGACTTGGTCTTATGGTGGATTTAAGTCATGCTGCAGAAAAGAGTTTCTATGATGCACTCGATATCAGTTCTACTCCTATTGTCTGCAGTCATAGTAACTGTAAATCCCTATGCGATGTTCCAAGAAATCTTACCGATGACCAACTGCGCGCATTGGCTGCCAAGGATGGTGTTGCACAAATCACACTATACCACGGATTTCTACAGAAAGATGGTGAAGCCAATATCATGGACGCCATGAAGCATCTTGAACATGCCATCGACATCATGGGTATTGATCATGTAGGATTAGGCACCGACTTTGATGGAGATGGCGGTGTATGTGGCATTGCCGATGCCAGTGAACTCATCCAGTTCACCCGTCAGTTGCTTCACCGCCGTTACAGCATCGAAGATATCAGAAAGATATGGGGTGGCAACTGGCTTCGTGTCATGAAACAAGTACAGGAATGTGTAATTAAGTAACAATGAAGAATTCAATGAAAATATTAATAGGTGTAGTCGCTATAGCTATGATTGGTACAGGCATCTACACTTACAAGAATCACATAGGAGAAACCACAGAAGTAGAAGAAACTGAAGAGATAGAAAAAGTTCAACCAGTAGGTCCATCCTTCAATGCAGATAGTGCTTTTACTTATTGTGCTGCACAATGTGACTTTGGCCCTCGTACAATGAACAGTGAAGCTCATGAGAAATGCGCCGACTGGATCGTTGCGAAGTTCAAGCAACTTGGATGCGTGGTAAAGACACAAAAAGCAGATCTTCAAGGTTTCGATGGTACGACGCTGAAGAGCACGAATATCATCGCCAGCTACAACCCAAAGGCTACCACACGAATTCTTCTATGTGCACATTGGGACAGTCGTCCTTGGGCGGATAATGATCCAGACAGTGCCAATCATCATAAGCCAGTGATGGCAGCCAACGATGGAGCCAGTGGTATTGGTGTAATGATAGAAATTGCACGACAGCTACAGAAAGATAAAAAACTGAAGATTGGCGTCGACTTTGTATGCTTTGATGCCGAAGACTACGGAACTCCTTACTGGGCAGATCATCAAGACGACAATTCTTGGGCTCTCGGTGCTCAATATTGGAGTAAGAATCTACCACAAGGTTATGAAGCACGCTATGGTATCTTATTAGATATGGTAGGCGGTCAAAGTTCGAAATTCTATCGCGAGGGAATGTCACAACAATATGCCAATGCTATCGTCAAGAAGGTATGGCGTGCTGCTTATCAGGCAGGATACGGCAGTTACTTTCCTAAAGAAGATGGCGGTATGATTACAGACGATCATATTCCTGTGAACCAGAATGCGCAAATTCCAACCATCGACATCATTCCATACTATCCTGATTGCCAACAGAGTACCTTCGGACCTACATGGCACACCGTAAGTGATGACATGCAACATCTTGACAAGGCCACACTAAAGGCTGTAGGACAAACTTTGATTCAAATTCTTTATACTGAAGAATAATACATCCGGTTGACATCAACCTATATAGGAAAAAGAGGCGACTACTTACGATAAGCAGTCGCCTCTTTTTTAATCTATTCGTATGATGATTCCATACTCATAGTCTTTATAGTTCACCACTCTCGACCTGTAAGACAATACGTTCAGTAAGTCGGTCAACACCATTCGGATCATATTTCTTAGTAAGACTAGCACCGAATAAAGCTGCAAAAGCCTGATAGAAGCCAGCACGGATAGGACCAAGGAAAGCTTTGATGGCACCATAGGCAGAACTATTACACTCACGATAAACCAATTTGATCAGCAACTTGCCCTGAGCATAGGTGAGTTTCTTCATTCTTGGTGTATATTCCTTCTTGATACTTACCTCCACACGTTTCATATGTTCATCCTTTGCCTTCTTATTAGGTAAAGTCTGCAAATACTCATAAGTTTCTATGATAATTCTGTTTACCTCTTTTGCGATAGGAAGTACCTTTTTTACATTATACACCAGTCTATTATAGGCTGCGCGTTCTTCAGCATTCTTAAAGATCGGCGCTGGGAAAACATAAACATTATTAAGCTCCACATATTGCACACTATCCTTACCCAACAAGGCTTTACCGACACGTACCTTCGGCTCGAAAGTAGGATTATCCATATCTACTTCCAAATCTTCCGGGTTTATATGCTCATCTTTATCATTCTGAGAAAAAGTCGGAACTGTAGCGATGAACACCAATATTGATAACAAAAAGAATCTATATCTCATATTTGCGACAAAAATAGTAATTATTTTCCATAATCGCATACAACTTTTATTTTTTATTCTTTATTTTCGTCATTTCACAGTACCTTTGTATCGTAATGAGAAAGAATATAGCTTTAATGATAATTATTGCTGTAGAATTTCTTTCTCCTATTCATCTAATCGCACAACAACGACAACCATGGGAGGAGTATCTACAACAACTTAGTGAGACGGAAGACTTTGAGTCGGTGTCATGGGAGGATTACTATGACTTTCTTTCCGATTTAACTACTCACCCTATGAATATCAACACCGCGACAAGAGAGGACTTGGAACAGTTACCTTTTCTCACAGCTCAACAGGTGGAAGATATTCTTGCTTATCTCTATCAATATGGAGAGATGAAAACGATCAATGAACTGGCCATGATTGGCAGTTTGGACTATCCTCAACGTAAACTCTTGGAATATTTCGTCTATGCAGGACATATAGAAGACAAACAGTTTCCTTCGTTTAGGAAGATTATGCAATATGGACATCATAAGGTAACAGCAAATATCAACATACCATTTTATCGCAGGAAAGGAGACTCTTCTATATACCGAGGATATCCCTATAAACATGGAATACGCTATGATTTCAGATTCAGCGATTTAGTAAGATTTGGAATTATAGGGGCACAAGATGCCGGAGAACCCTTTTTCGCAGATTGCAACCGATGGGGATACGACTATTATTCTTTCTATCTACAGATACAGAAACTCGGTAAACTCAAGAATCTTACCCTTGGAAGATATCATCTACAATTCGGGGCAGGACTGATCATGAATAATAGTTTTGGACTAGGAAAAATCATCGCATTAACGAATCTAGGACATACTACTCATGCGATACATGTTCATTCCTCACGTAGCGAAGCAAATTATTTACAAGGTGCAACAGCGACGGTAGAACCACTTCATAACCTTAACATCACGGGGTTTTTATCTTATCGTAACATTGATGCTAGTTTCAATCAAGATGACCAATCTATCAAGGCTATCATCAAAACAGGCTACCATCGCACCTCAAAGGAAATACTACAGAAACAAAATGCTACAGAAAGTCTCGTTGGAGGAAACATCAATTATTTCTGGAACGGATTTCATATCGGGGCGACAGGGTTTCTCACAGGATTCAATCATCCTTATCACCCTGACAGGAATGCACTATACCAACATTTCATGCCATATGGTCAGCGTTTTTGGAATGCAAGTATCGACTATGGTTATGTCAATCATAGTCTCACGCTACAAGGAGAAACGGCTACGAACAACAGACATGGTATAGCAACATTGGACATGGTTTCATGGCAAATAAACAACAGCTTATCCTTGATGGCTCTATATCGTTTCTACTCTCACAAATACTATTCTTTCTTCAGCAACAGTTTTTCCGAAGGAGGAAACATACAAGATGAGAAAGGACTTTATACAGGAATCCACTGGAGGCCTATTCCACATCTTAGTCTCATGGAATATACAGATATCGTATATTTTATATGGCCTAAATATGGTGCCAGTAAGGTCGGTTCACATGCTTTCGACCAATTTTTCTCTGCCGGTTACCAACTACAGAAATGGAACTTTGATGTCAGATATCGAATAAAATGGCGAGAGAAGGACAATCAGAAGAAAACAAAACTGGTATATGAGAATATACAACGCTGTAGAATTGCAGTAAAATATCAGGATACCATTTGGTGTTCTTGTACTTCACTGAACATAAACCATTATCAGAAGGAAAGTAATAGTACTACTGGATATATGGTTTCTGAATCGCTGAGATGGAACTATAAACAATTACAATCTGCCATCATCCTAGGATATTTCCATACACCCGACTACCATACGCGCATATACACCTTCGAGCCAGGCATGCTTTACGACATGGGATTCAACAACTACTATGGCAGAGGGATAAGATATGCACTATATCTACATACTAACATCGGGAAATCTGTGACGCTCACAACAAAAATAGGCACGACCGATTATTTCGACCGTGCCCAAATATCCAGTTCTTACCAACAAATCAATCATAGTTCCAAAACAGATATGGAAATGCAGATTCGTTGGAGATTTTAGTCTTTCTTTCGCCAAAATCGGGATGTAATATCGCTGAATTCATCTCCTGACACACGTTTATACAAACGCTGATTAGTTGTCATATCCTTCAAACAACCTAGATGCTTAATATATGGCCCAACCTTGATATAATCAAAGTTGCTCTTGCATATCGACGTAGAAACATGAGTTCTTCCACTATACCACCCCACCTTATATTGTGGATGTTCACGATGTAGATAAACAGCTAAATCATTAACAGCCTTAGGTTCTGCATCACCACCCATAAAACAAATACAAGTGATCTCGTCTTCATATTTCTGTATGAACTGTTCGAGAACCATTGGAGTAAGTGGTTCACCAATATCCTGCCACAGATAACTACTATGGCAGCCAGGACAATGACAAGGACAATTCGATATATTTATCGATAATGTCATCTCGTCGGGTATCTCCTGGAAGACTATTCCTGTATTTACGTATTTAAGCATTCTTCTTAACGTCTATTGTTGGAACTGCTATGGCAGCTGACTGATATTTTTCATTGCCTGCATAGTAACGGCGATGTGCTTCTTTCTGACGAGCCTCAGAGAAGTTGCTTACTCGTTTCAGATAACCGATAATACGAGTAAGATAGTCAACATTCTTACTATGGCAGCAAGGGCACTCTTTAAGATATCTCTTATCGATATGACCACATTCATTACATACTGTGTTAGGGATATTGTAGGTAAAGTAGTTACATCCCTCCTTGGCAGCTACACGGAAAAGTTGACGATACTGAGCCTGACTCAGATGCTCTTCAAGGTTCATATGAAGAGCAGAACCACCTGTAAGATGCTCGATATACGGAGTACCATGCAACTTAAACTTATCGACAATATCCAAAGAGTCGTCCTCTACAACGTAGAAGTAACTATTATAACAGTCACGAGGCACGAAATAACCATCCTCACGATCCCATTTAGCATGCTTAACACCAACATTCTCAGCAGGGATCATCTCGCAATTGAACATCACTTCCTTAGAACGATACTGTTTGTTATATTTTTCGATAAGAGAAAGGATGCCCTGCACAAAATGCTTATAATCATCATTAGGAGTTATCGTAAGTCCCATAAACTCGGCAGCCTCAACAAGACCATTGATACCTATGGTGAGATACTGGCGATTAATATTGATATAACCTGCATCGAACAATGGTAACATACCATGAGCTTGGAGAGCCTTCAAGTTCTCATTGTAAGCTAACTGTACCTTATGACAGAGATCTATGACATGAGCAAGATATTCCTTATAATCCTGTTGATGGTTCACAGCATATTGTACACAACGATTCAAATTGATGGTAAGTACACTCTTGGAACCTGTGCTCACACCACCAGCACCAAGTGTATAACTAAATCCATTATCCTGAATTTCATTGCGTAGACGACAACAACTAGACAGCGAATCTGCATTATCACTCAGATAGGTAAAGAAACTGTGGCCTTCAGAATACATTTTCGCAGCAAAATCGCCCCATTCCTTATCCTTACAATCACCATTCTCCGTAAGCATCGCCATAGTTTCTACAGGGAAAGTAAGAACCGTCTTGGTACGCTCCTCATTAAACCATACCATAAAGCGCTTCTGCAACCAGTTCAAACCATCCCAATCTGGTTGTGAACCATCAGGGAAATAAAAGTTACCGAAAAGAGAATCAAAATAGTAGCGATCATAGTAGCTGATATTCCAGAATACAGCCTGATAGTTACGAGCTCCTGTCGGTTGGTTCAAAGAATAGACAATCTGTTCGAAACAATCTGTGATGACCTTGTCGATGGTACGCTTCTTCAAGCTCATGTCAACGACTTCATCCGGGTGTTTCCAATAATCCTTGCCATATTCCAACTCAATGAAATAATTCATATACATCAAGAACTCTGGGGTGGCACATGCACCGGCAAGCATACTACTTACCATGAACACCATATTAATGAAACCACCACAGAATGATTTAAGGTTGGTTGGAGCCGTAGAATTTCCGCCAATACTTGTCGTACCTCCTATCAACCATGGATACATGGTAATAGAGGCGCAATAGTTGGCTAAATTTGTTTCATCGTTCTTATATATAAAATGGTGTGTCAAACATTCGATATATTCGTCTGCCAATTCCTTACCATACATCTTTTTTATACGGTCGGTAAGTAGACGACGATTCAAACGGATGAATCCTGCCTTTGGCAATTCACCGATTAAAGTTGCTATATTTTTATGCTCAACATTTGCATTTGCGTCAAACTTTGAACCCGTCGCAGCATTGTCAGCTTCCATATAGTCTGACAAAAATTTCATTTTCTCAATCGTATCACGATCCTCAGAATGCTGTTGACGATAGATAATGAAACTCTTTGCAACCTTATAATAACCTTCCTTCATCAAGGCCGTCTCTACCTGGTTCTGGATATCCTCTACCTTGATACCGTCGCAGAGGTCTAAGTTGCTGATTATCTTAGAGATAATACCAAGATTAGCAGGTTCCTTAACAGACTCAAATGCCTTGATAATAGCATTCATTATTTTGTCTAAAGAAAAGCGCTCTTTTGAGCCATCTCGTTTCGTGATTGCGAAGTCTTTCATTTCCATATCGAGCAGTTTATTATTATTTTTGGATAAGTTTTATCATTTTAAAATTAAAAAAGTTTTCCGTTTTGGGAAACTTTTGTAATACTTAGGGTTACCAAGTTTACCATTTTATACGAAAGCAAAATTAGTAAAAATATCAATTAGTTGTATACTTCAGATGCTACATTTTAGAAATTTTAAAGATTGCAAGAATACCATTTTCAAGTGCTAATATTCAATTTTATTAACAGTTAACATATCTAAATTCCTAATATATAACGTGAGTTCGACGAATTTAAGATAAAGAAAGTTGTTTATCTAATGCTCTCAGAACATTGATACATGGCTTTTGGGGAAGAGCAACATGCAGCTTGCCCCAAGCACGTTAACGACAAAGTTGTCAAAGCATCTATGTCTAAAATGCTCAACCTGGGCCATGTTCGTCAGTTCGTCATTGACAGTCTCAATGATAGTCCTCTTTCTAAGCAGTAGTTTGTCGGATACACTCATCAGCGCACCCTTCATGTTGTTCTTCAATTTTGTGATGAGTTGTATACCATCGACGAAAAGCCTTTCAAAGAGGTTCTTGCTGATATATTCCCTTATCTGCGACGAGCTTCCCGTAAATAAAGTCCACAAAAGTCTTGTATTCGAGCGGTTTCCTGTCATCTATGTCACTATGTGTTATCATGAAATTAAGCAACTCGCCGCCTTCGTCTATCCCTCTCGTTATGAAGGATTTGATATTCCAATCATCGATTGGCAACACAAAGCGGTTTCCCTGTTATGGCAGCTACAGGTTCGTGTTTCAAGGAGGCTGGAGGTCCCGATTGTCTCTACGTTGATCCCGACGACATGCGTGCTTTGGCACAAGCTATCCGTCAGTTGCTCTATGAAGACAATGAGCGCGAAGAGCGATTGCGCACTAACAGTACTTATATCAGCCGTTTCGAGAGTTCCGACGTGGCGGCAGCGGATGCTCGAAGAATAAGAAAAAGAAAAAACAGATAGTTTTATTTGTTGGAAAGGGAATACCAAAAACGTATTTCCGAATTGTCAAAGATGCCGTGAAATGCCGTTGGAAACAAACGAGATGCGCTCTCGTTCACGGTTTCTCATGATACGCTGTATATCTTCTACCGAACGCTTTTTCGCTTCCTCGTAATGCCAGATATGGAAACAGATGGCGCAAAATTTCAGCCGTCGCTGACGCACCCCGTTCATCCGCAGACGCAAACCGATGTCACTGTCCTCTGCTCCCCATCCACGGATATCCTCATCGTAGCCATTCACTTCCATCAGATCCTTGCGCCAAAATGCCATATTGCACCCAACGCAACGCTTTCCACCATAGAACAAGGGCGAAATCAGGCGAAATCGCAGTGCATTTTCGCGCGCTTTCAGCCCCGAAGACCAGAAAGAGGGAACAAAATGTCGATCACCTACGATGCGCAAAGTTCTCTCCTGCGTGAGCAGGCAACGGCTTCCGCAGCAGAATGTGCCAACAACCGCACTGTGTTCATGATCTTCCACAAAATGACGACTTAGGATGATGTCACCGTCCACCTGTATAATATAGTCACCAGAAGCCTGTATGATGGCCTTGTTACGTATCTCTGACAATCTGAAACCGTTGTCCTCGTGCCACACGTGCCTAACGGGACACGGGAAATTCGCCTGTTCCTGTTCTATCAGCCGCTTGGTCTCGTCCGTCGAACCGTCGTCTGCAATAACCACCTCGTCGGGCATTCGTATCTGTCTTCTTACACTTTCCAGACACAGGAGCAACTTGTCTGGCGCATTGTATGTCGAAATGATAAGTGATATCTTCATTATGTTTGTTTTCGGGCAAGCGGAAGCCCCCGACTTCCCCATGCATTATAATTTGATTTCGCGCACAAAGATACACAAATATATTTGAATACAAGAAAAAAGGTATCTTTTTACACTCACCCCCAAAAATACACCCCGAAAAGACGGTCAAATGCACCTGAAACGGGGAGGATGAATTGTATAATCTCTCTTATCAAGTAAATGACTGTTGAGAAAACATACGACATATGAAATTTGAGATTTTCATCCGACTAAAAATAATGGATGTAGCGAAAGAGATTTTTTCATTTTTTGAAAAGTTTAATTTAACGTGAGTTCGACGAATTCAAAATAAAGCAAGCTGTGTGTCAATAGTCCTTTTTACGTTGATACATGGCTTCTTAGGAAACAAACAATATGCATCTATAGCTCCAAGCATATTAACAATGAAATTATGTCTTGAATGTTCTACTTGTGCGATATTCTTCAGTTCGTCATTTATTGTCTCTATAGTTGCTGCTTTTCTCAGTAGTAGCTTGTCTGAAACGCTCATCAATGCCCCTTTCATATTACTTTTTAGAACAGTCTTTGGAAGAGATTCTTACATATATACCCCTTGTCGGCAACCAATTTTCCATATATGAATTCTATAAAGGCTTCATATTTTAGCGGTTCACGGTCGTCTACATCACCAGGAGTTATTATGAATTTGAGTAGTTCGCCTTTTTCGTTACATATCAGGTGCAGTTTAAAGCCAAAGAACCATCCCATAGAGCACTTGCCTCTTTGAGCAATACCCTTAAATGTCTTGTGGATATGAATGCGTTGATTCCTGCATACACGCAGAGGAGTACTGTCGACAAAGCTGATTCCTGTACATTTGCCCATCAATACCTTCTTTATAAACAAAGCCAGAGGAATAGCTACTTCTTTCTCCAATTCAACAAAGCGGTTATACGATACCACTTGGGGGAATAGATGTCTTTTATGCTTGCATATTTCCTCAAGATAGAAATGTTTCAAACAGCGAAAACCAGAATCATGGAAAAGTATCATAAAATATTATCTCTGCTTTAGACATCGTGGATTTTCGATGATATTTTCGTTTCGTATTGGGTTAAATAGTATATTTTGCCATCATAGCATCAAAAAATTGCAGAAATCATCTGCCATACAAAATATTTCAGTAACTTTGTCCTCGGTGATCATAGCGATTATTGTTTGTAATTATTTAATTTTTGACACTATAAAGTTACAACAATTTTCGCTAATCACAAAATTTTCAGACACTTATAGTTCGTCGAACTCACGTAAATATATAGCGACTCACGTAAAAGAAGATTTTGACAAATATCTGAGCACGAATTATAAACCCAAGAAATTATTCGTTTTTCTTCATGAGAATAAGTAACTTTGCGGGCGTAAAGGACAACGGTTCAACATTATGGGTATAATTCGTAGACATTTCATCAGAATACAGATTTTAAAATTCATCATTACATATCTGACTTTCGTAACACTTTACGTAATACAGAAACCTTTCTTTATGGCTATTTATTGCCATAATATTGCCAGTAAATTAGACTGGCTACGCGTCCCCTATCACGGACTATCGATGGATTTTACGATGGCCGGTTATCTCATGATCATTCCCGCATTACTACTTATCGCAGAGGTTTGGAAGGAAGGAAATACCACCCATCACATCAGACGAATATACAATATTCTAGCCTCTACGATCATCATCGTAACTTTCTTTCTGAATATCATTCTCTATAAATTCTGGGGATTTCCTCTAGATTCTACTCCCGTATTCTATTTCTTGTCATCCCCTATAGACGCCATAGCGAGTGTAAGTATCGGCGTCACAATTGCTGGTATCATCGCTACCATCGGTATGATTTATGTTACGAGCAACATTCTACAACGTGTTCACAAACTTCTCGACATTCCGGCCATCAGCAGCAAGAAGATTGCCATCACCACCACCATTATATTAACCGTGATGACAGCATTTCTCTTCATCCCTATACGTGGTGGAGTTACCGCTTCCACCCAGAATACAGGAAGTGCATATTTCAGTAATGAAATGAAATTGAACCATGCTGCCGTGAATCCAACATTCAGTTTACTGGAGAGCATCACCAAAGACAACGACTTTGCTAACCAGTATCGTTTCATGGACGACAAAAAAGCCGGGGAGATTGTTAGTGGAATGATAAGTACCAGCGATAAGGATACCGAGATGTTGCTCAAGGAGAAACGCCCAGATATATACATTATTATATTAGAAAGCTTTTCTGATGCTGTGATGAAAACAGGCGTCACGCCTCATCTCAAAGCATTATGCCATGAGGGTGTTTACTTTGAAAACATGTACGCAAACAGTTTCCGAACGGATCGTGGTACATTGGCTATTCTGAGTGGTTATCCGGCTCAACCAACGATGAGTTTGATGAAATATCCCAAGAAGACTAACAAACTGCCTTCCATCGGTAAAAAGTTGTCACAACGAGGATACAATCTGAGATATTTCTATGGTGGAGACGCAGACTTCACCAATATGCGTTCCTATATGGTTAGCATGGATTTTACAGATATCACCAGTAATACCAGTTTCCCAATAAACGAACAGATTTGCAAATGGGGTGTACCCGATCATTTTTTATTTCAACGCGTACAACAGAATCTAAAGGCGAAAGACAAGAAACCACGTCTTTGGGTGATACAGACAAGTAGTTCGCACGAACCTTTCGATGTACCTTATCACAAACTTAACGATAAGGTTTTGAACGCTTTCAACTATACCGACAGTTGCATCGGGAAGTTCATCAACAAACTTAAAGAAAGTGACAGATGGAACAGATCTCTCGTAATTCTTATCCCGGACCATCTCGGATGCTTCCCGGAAAATATCGACAATTTCAGCATCAGTAGATATCAAATACCAATGGTTTGGTTAGGTGGCGCTATCAAAGCCCCTAAACAGATTAAGACATACGGATCGCAACAGGATATAGCGGCAACTCTTCTAGGACAGATGGGTATCGCACATCATGACATGAAATTCAGCAAGAACATGTTGTCCCCACAAGTTCCGCATTTTGCATTCTTTACTGTTCCTGATGCTTGGGGGATGAACCAGAATGGTAATTATCTGATATTCAACAATAAGAATAAAAAGGTTGTTGTTAGTAAAGGGGAAAGTAAGAAACTAGTACAGAAGGGTAAAGCATACCTTCAGAAATTGTATGACGACATCGCTGTAAGGTAAACGCCCAATATCCATTTTATTTGGATATCCGGCGCTTAACAAACTCCGAGAACGTCACAAATTCTTGATTTCTACTTTTCAACATCTTCACTAAGCGGTCAAGACGGTTGACCATCTCATTTCCGCTATGGTTCTTGATGATAAGCGGAATCTTATATTCTGGGTGCTCTTTCAACTGATAGAATTCCCATGGATGGAAATAAGTGACGAAATATCCATCATGACGGAGCACACGATTTACGAACCAATGGTAAAGTCTTTCTGGGAAATTGTGCAGAGCCAACCAGAATAAAGGAATACGAAAACATGGGGTGACAGACGCAGGAATTTCCATGACTTTACCACGCATAAACCAAGTACGAGGTGTATTGAGATGCATATATCTTCCTGGGATAAAAGCAGGATTCAGCGATGAGTTATACACATAACCAGCCTTCTCGATATCCTCATCAGACACCGGAAACATTCGAGGCTGTCGATAGCCATAAGCCTTTACACCACTCACACGTTCTACAATCTCCTTGGAGCGATAAACATCATCCGATCTTGGAATCCAATGATCTACGCCATGACAGGCTACCTCATGACCTTCTCGCTTGATACGTTCGATAACCTCAGGAGCATTCTCTGCAAAGTTACCCGTACAAAAGAATGTGGCATGTACTTGATTCTGTTTTAAGACATCCAAGATTTTATTTGTACCATATACAGACACCTTCATTCCTTCTTCCAAGGAAATCTCTACACCATGTTCACGAGGTACCTCAAACTCTTCTGTATCAAAACTTAATAGTATCATTTTCTTTCTTCGAAATTTAAATTCGGAGGCAAAAGTACAAAAAAATCCATGATCATACATTGTAATATAAAGAATTTACTCTTTTTATCGACATTTCGTAATAAAAACGTTATCTTTGCAAAACGATAAGAAGCATACAACCGAAAAGAAAAAAACAGATGATCTCCAAGATTATATTTTTATTTAAAGACCAATCTTTTTTAAAATTCATAATAGTAGGTATTATCAATACTATTATCGGACTGGCTATCATGTTTTCATGCTACAACTTATTTCATTTCGGTTATTGGCTATCTACAGCACTAGACTATATTATCGCCAGCATCATCAGCTATTTTCTGAATAAAAACTTCACATTTAAATATAAAGAAGATGACGGCTATTCGTTTATTCGATTTGTCGTGAATATCGCTATCTGTTATTTCATTGCTTTTAGCATAGCCCGACCAATAGTAAGATGGTGCCTGTTGCTATTAGACTTTGCTTTCAGCAAGGCATTCCTCGAAAACATCGCTATGCTTGCAGGTAGCGGATTCTTTACTATCCTCAACTATCTAGGACAAAGATTCTTTGCCTTCAAGAAAAAACCTTAAAACGATGATGGATAAAAAATTGGTTTCACTTGTCATTCCATGCTATAACGAAGAAGCTTCGTTATCGGCATTATACGGTGTATTAAAAGAGTTGACTGAGCAACATCAACAATATGATTGGGAGATTCTATTGATCAATGATGGAAGTTCTGACAAAACTATGGAACTGATACACCAGCTGCATCAGAAAGACCCAAGGGTTTCGTTCATCGATCTTTCTCGCAATTTCGGTAAGGAGAATGCTCTTTTGGCAGGATTCGATTATGCCAGCGGCGACTGCATCATTATCATGGATGCCGACCTACAGCATCCTGTATCGGCAATTCCTAAGATGTTGGAGAAATGGGAAGAAGGATTTGATGATGTATATGGCAAGAGACTGTCTCGAGGTAAAGAGTCGTGGATAAGGAGAAACTGTTCGTTACTCTTCTATAAACTGTTACAGAAATCTGCCAGATACGATATTCTTCCTAACGTCGGAGACTTCAGACTCTTAGACAGAAAGTGCATCGATGAACTCAAAAAACTGAGGGAAACGGAAAGATATACCAAGGGTATGTATGCTTGGATAGGATTCAACAAAACTTATGTGGAATTTGAAACACAAGCTCGCATAGCCGGTGAGAGCCACATGAGCTATCGATCTTTGATGCATCTCGCCGTTGATGGTATTACGAGCTTTAGTGTAGCTCCTCTGAAATGGGCAGCATACTTAGGGATCCTGGTCTCTATATTGGCTTTCATCTTCATGACGTACACCTTGGTACACACATGGATTTATGGAGATCCTGTGGCAGGATATCCTACCCTGATGACAACAATTTTATTCTTGAGTGGCGTACAACTGATTGCTTTAGGGGTGATGGGGGAATATCTTGGCAAAATATTCATTGAATCGAAAAACCGTCCCGTTTATGTCATCAAGGAGGCTTTCACCAAAAAGCATAGTCAGAAATAATATATTTTCAATTCATATTAAGAATGAGAGAAAAACTCGATATCGCATATCAAAAGATCAATATGTTCTGTATGCGCCCTTTCTTCAAAGAAAGGAAAACCACTCTATTCCTTTGGATCATTCTTGCCCTTATCGGTATGCTGAAACTATCCAAAGACAACAACTTTAAAGTTTTCCGAGGTGTATTCTGGCATACCATCAATGGTACATCTCTTTATGCGGCATATCCTAAAGAATATTTTGATTACAACTATTATGGTCCTATATTCTCAATGGTTGTTGCCCCATTTGCTTTACTCCCCGAATGGGCAGGTCTCTTATTCTGGCTTGTTTTTCTGTCCATGTGGTTTTATTGGGTTATCAGGAAATCAACCTTAACCGATCATCAGAAAAACTTTATCTATTGGTTTTGCGCACCTATTCTTTTAGATGCGCTCTTCATGCAGCAGTTCAACGTGGCTATTGCGGCAATCATCGTTTCTTCATTCTTTCTGATCGAAAAAGAGAAAGACGAATGGGCTGCCTTGTTCATTGTATTGGGTACCATGACCAAGATCTATGGAGTCATGGGACTAGCCTTCTTTTTCTTCTCGAAACATAAGGGTAGATTTATTCTCTCATTGGTATTTTGGACTTCTATATTATTCGTCTTACCAATGCTTATCAGTAGTCCGGAATATGTTATCCAACAATATCAAGACTGGCTACCAAGTTTGGTCAATAAGAATGGGCTGAATACAGACTCCATCTATCAGAATGTATCTCTACTAGGTATGGCACGTAGAATCAGCGGAAACGATTCCTATTCCGACCTATGGCTTGTTATTCCTGGAATGGTAATGTTCTTGTTGCCTTACTTAAGATTCAAACAAATCAAGAATCTCTCTTTCCGTGAAACGATACTTGCTTCCACCCTCATGTTCACCATACTTTTCAGTACAGGTAGTGAGTCGAGCGGATATATCATTGCGATGACTGGAATATGCATCTGGTATACAGTATCTCCCTGGAAACGTAGCAGATGGGACCTTGCCTTGATGGTACTCGCGTTTATCATCGCGGGGATGGGCAATAGTGATATATTACCTAGAATTGTGAGAAAGGGACTCATCCAACCATACGCCTTACGTGCTCTCCCTGTAAGTATCGTATGGTTCAAATTGTGCTATGAACTCTATACTAAAGACTATGCTCGGTTATCTCATAACGACATAGATAATGTTAACTAATAAATGATTTGATCTTTTCTGGTATTATTTCATGTATGACGTTCGACGCACAAGTGTGCGACGGCCGTCGCACAACTATACCACGACCGTCGCACACTTGTACCACGGCCGTGGTACATCGAACACACATAAATACATCCAACAACAGAACTTCGATTATGAAGGAAATAATATATCCTCCTACTCGTCATTCATTGTTTTCTCGTACTCCTCCATCATCTGATTTGCTAGATTACTATTCTCAAATCGTTGAATGTATTCCTGACTTTTTCTGACACGTATTTCTTTCTCTTCTGATGCTTTTTGGATAGCATCAGCCATAGCTTTCTCATCATCTGGGTCGACATATAAGCTATCAGGACCTCCAGCCTCTTCTAGACAACTGCCTGTACATGCCACGACAGGCAATCCAGACTGGATAGCCTCTATGATCGGAATACCAAATCCTTCATAACGAGATGGATATACAAAGACTTCTGCTAGATGATAAATGGCCGGTAAATCTTCGTTGGAAACTCCGTGAAGGATATGTACACGCGAAGTCAACTGATGCTTCTTTGCATATTCCATCACCTGATCTGTATACTTAGTATGCTTTCCTACAATAACGATGGATATATCTTCAGGAAGTTTACAGAGTGCCTTAACAGCCAAAAGAACGTTCTTACGGGCCTCTATAGAACCAACATTAAGTATATATCTATCTGGTAATGCATACTTTTCTTTTACACGCTTTAAGATCTCCTCTTCCACCGAAGTTCTAAAACGATTACTACAACCTTGATAAACAACATCAATTTTGTCTTCTGGGAAATTTCCATAATATAAAATATCCCGTTTTGTGCATTCACTAATCGCTATAATTCTTGTAGCCTCTTTTAATGTACGCAGAAACTTACGACGATAGATCTGAACATCTATCCAATGGTAAAACTCAGGATGACGCAGGAAGATAAGGTCATGGATGGTAACAAGTCCTCTGATACATTCCTTCTTCAATCCTTTAGGCAGTACACCGGAAAGTCCGTGAAAGACATCCACATGATCGCGTTTCAGGTCTTTGACGATACCTTTATTGCGCCACATATCTTTCTGAATACGGAAATGAATATGCTCAGGATATACAAAGCGGACACCATCTGAAAGATTCATCTGACGACGCAGATCATCATATCCGGAATCCGGTGTATACAGAAGCATCTCCTTGGGATGTTCCACCTGAGTCAAGGCATTCACTAGATTACGCCCATAACTGCCCAGTCCTGTTCGATTTCGAACAATACGCTTGGCATCATATCCTATAATATAATCTGTTTTCAATTTTCTAATCTTTATTGTTTATCAATATTCTGAGTAGAAGAAGTCTTAAGTGCTTCTATATCTGTCAATAATTTCCAGTTTTCACGAAGCCAGTCTTCTGATTCGTCCCACCATTTGCGATGTAACAGGAATTTGATCGTTTCCTTATCGTATCGATAACCGATAACACGAGCAGGTACACCTCCAATCCTTTAGGTTTCAAAAAGACTGTTGGATATTTAGCCAACACTTTCAGATTATTCTTTAGTGCTGACATCTCATAGTCTTTCAATACAGATTGATATATCGGAATAACTATAACAACCTTGTTATGATCTTTTTCTTTTAACTTATACGGCATAAAAATAAAATTATGACAAATTCTTTCGCATGATTACCTTACCATTATCATCGACATAGTAATAACGGTTGAATTCTTCACGTGTTCTCTTCCAACGATTATGACTCCAAAGATAAATCTCTGGCTGTCGGAGTATCGTCTTCTCTAATTCGTGGAAATAGATATCGGTAAGTTCGTAATCCGGAATATCCTTGGTATCTCTACGAATTACCTTCATCTCACAATTATAATAACCTCGTCTTACACGCGTGACATCACCATAGACAAAGGCTTGTCCTGTATGCTTCACGATTCTCTCGGCTCCCGTAAGCACTGGGGTATCGTGATGAAGGAAATCGAGCCAGTGGTGGATATTCCACCATAGTGGTACCTGATCTGATATATATCCGACAACCAGAGGCTTCCCCTCACGTCTGAACTGTATGATCTTACGCAAGGACTCTTGCATCGGAATACAGAGCGCACCTTGGCGCTCACGAACATACTTAAAGAGTCTGTCGAAATATTCGTTCTCCAACGGATGATATAGTTGGCAACACAAAGCATCCGGTGCCCAAAGTGGCATCGCTGTAATCCATTCCCAGTTACCGAGATGACCCAGATAGACTCCTAATGACTGCCCTTCGGATAATGCTTTGTTGAACTCCTCCATACCCGTAAAAGTCATACGTTTACGGAGTTCATCCTGACTCATCGTCATCAACTTGATAGTTTCCACGAGATAATCACAGAAATAATGATAGAAGCCTCTTTGTATCTTCTTCAGTTCTTGATCTGTCTTTTCCGGAAAGGATGTCTTCAGATTATTCCAGATTACCTTATAACGGTATCTTACGACATCGGCAACCAACAAGCAAAGTATATCTGAGATGATATACAATACCCATAATGGTAACAATGACATCAGATACCAAAATCCATAAGCTATGGTGTATAATAAAAAACTAAGACTCTTTTTCATGAATTTGTTATATCAAAATATTTCTTCAGAACTAGATAAGATATCAAGTTCTCTCGTTTGCGATCTCTAAACTGATCTACATATTCGTGTGCATGACAGATGATTGCTTCTGCCTCTTCCGGATGATCAATATAATAGGTCAATCGTTCTTTTAAATCAGAATAATCTGATTTGATCTCGATATAGTGATAATTCGGGATCAGTTTGCCTTCCATAAACCAACTCTCGCAAGTGGGCTTGGGCATAACCGCTAGCGAATTAGATGACATCACCCACTTCAAATTACTAGCAACATCATTTCCCTCCAAAGACATAATAAATTTATAATCAAGATGCTCGTCAATCGTCATCTTCTGGGAATACCATTCCGGACATTGCTTATCAAGTACACCAATATCCACCATCGGATCTCCAAAATAACGTTTGACAAACTCATAACGATTACGCTTAAAGGTTCCTTTCTGCCCTTCCTGACCAATTAGTCCACGAAAGATGGCCACATTCTTTTTCTCGCTCCACTTTTTCTTATCACATACGAAAAGAAAGTGGCGTACTTTATCAAGCTTCATCAAAACTGAATTACGGGAATCTTTCCCAAAAGGACGTGTCTTAACAATTGACGGAACATCCGGAACATAATTGACATCACCTGCCAACAGACACCAACGATTGGAAAGAGGAAAGCCCTTTGCATAACGATAAGAATCCAAAAAATACACTTTCGGACGTATTATCGGCTGTTCTCTCAACGTCAAGGATTTCTCTGCAAAAGCTCTCTTGTCAAAAGAATCCTTAGCAAGTTGATTATAATAGTTTACTCGTTCTAAGATATACTCCTTGTCTGATCGCTTTTCCAAAGAACGTAAGACATGATGATACTGCCATACCTTCAGCCAATGAGGTTTCTGAATAGACCAAAATGACTCGATATAGTATTTCAGTTTGGAATTCTTTCCACTATGGAATATATTATTCAGTCTTTCACCCATACTCTTCACTTCTTCGTAGGCATCAACTTATCATTCACCATACGATACATATATTGATAGATCATAGCCTTAAGTTCAGTTTCCATCTTCTTCTGCTCAGGCACTTTACCTACAAGGTTATGCTGCATCAGAAGATCAGTAAGTTTATACATTGCTTTGGTCTTCTTACCATCAAACTGCATGACATAACCATATTTCACATACTGATAAATACCATTAAGATAGTTTACAGCCCATGTTTCCCGTGCAGGAGTACGAAGCAAGTCGGCACCAAAGGCCATATAGGTATGAGGATAACCTATATAGTTGAGCAATGTCGGCATGATATCTATCTGCTGAGCGATACCATCTACACGTTGAGCTTTAATCTCTCCCGATGGATCATAGATGATAATAGGAGAACAGAAGCCGCCGATATCCGTCTTATACTGTTCATGATCACTCTGGTTTGTATGATCGCTGGTAATCACGAAAATGGTATTCTTAAACCATTTTTGTTTACTTGCAGACTTAAAGAACTTACCAATGGCCATATCAGTATAGCGGATACATTTCTGAATAGGAAGATGCTCCTCCTTATATACATTCTTGTATTTATCAGGGACAACGAACGGATCATGACTGGATACGGTAAAGATCGCTGTCATGAAAGGTTCCTTCATTTCTCCCATCTTCGTACAATAATACTGCATGAACGGTTCATCCCAAATTCCCCAGTTACCGTCAAAATCTTTGTCACCACCAAAACGGGCATCTGCATCATAGTCTTGTCGACCATAATAGTTCTGGAATCCTATCTTGTTAGCAAAGGCAAGGAATCCCATAGATCCTCTGTTTGCACCATGGAAGAAAGCTGTTTGATAGCCCCACTTGCTCAACAGTCCCGGTATACCGGTATAGGTATTCATGGATGCAGGCGTAAGAATAAAAGGTTCTCCAAACCGTGGAATACTACAAAGCACGGAAGGCATGCCGTCGATACTCTTTCGTCCATTACAAAACGAATAGCGATACACCAGACTTTTCTCTATGATTTTATCTACATTTGGTGTATAACCTTTATATTTACCACCAAAGAAGTCCTTGTTAAAGCCACCGATATACTCACGTCCAAAACTTTCTACGATCAGAATCACAATATTCTTCTTGTGCAGTTTTGTGGGTTCTGCATCTACCATCGGATTCAGATATTCTTCCTTGTGAATAGGTTGATAAATTTGTGCAGAAGCCTTGAGTGACGGATAGTAATCAGGAACAACAAAGTCTGACTTACCAATTGTACGAATCAGGGCAAAAGGCGTATTCAGAACAATGGCGCAATCTGTCGGGCGATCTACATACTCATTGGCATTACTAATCGTAATGGGGCGAACACCAGACTGCAATCCTCCACGACAACCACCAATGGTGAGAACAACGGCAATAGCAAGACAAGCAAAAAGTTTACCTGTATATATCCATCGGCTCTGTAAAGTGGCATAATCCTTGGCTTCCGTACGAGGCATCACATAAAGTTTCCATGCCAAATAGACCACAATGGCGAAGACAACGACAAGATGCCAATGGGTAAATGTATTGTTGAGGATAATTCCTGCTATATTGTTTTCATGATCAAACTCCTGGAATACAGAAGTTGTGGTACGACGGAGTGTAAACGGGAAATATACAGAATCTGCAAGATTGATAGCTAATGTAGCTGCATTGACGATGATAAAAATCCATTTACATACCTTATGATAAGTTTCGGTTTCCTTCAACCAAAGCGGAAACAACATCAACAGAAGATAAAGAGCGTTGGTGTAAAGAATCGCTGTCGTATCAAACATAAATCCGCCCTTAAGCCAATGGCTGAGCGGAGTAGATGTGAATCCTTCAATAAAATAACTGTAGTTTACACAAAAATAAGTAACCCTGGCTATAAAATAAATACCATAAGCCAGGATTAAATTCAAAATCAATGCTACTGGCGAACCAAAAGTTGATTTGAGAATACGTTTCATTCTATACCTATTTTTATACTTGCTGCATATCATGCAGTTTCTTATAATATCCATCTTTTGCTATCAGATCGTCATGTGAGCCACGCTCAACAATGACACCTTCGTGCAACACACAAATCTCATCAGCATTCTTGATAGTACTCAATCGATGGGCTACAGCCACGGTGGTACGTGTCTTCATCAGATGTGTGAGTGCATCCTGTACCAATCGCTCGCTCTCTGTATCCAAAGCTGAAGTTGCTTCATCAAGGATAAGGATAGGAGGATTCTTTAGGATGGCGCGTGCGATACTTACACGTTGACGCTGACCACCGGACAGTCGGCCTCCTCGATCTCCGATATTTGTATCAAAGCCATGTTCCGATTCCGTAATGAATTCATAAGCATTAGCTATCTTGGCTGCATTGACGATCTCTTCATCCGTGGCCTCTTCATTACCAAATCGGATATTATTCTTGAAAGAGTCATTGAAGAGAATTGCTTCCTGGTTGACATTACCTATCAAGGAACGAAGGTCGTGAATACCTAAGTCTTTCACATTGACCCCATCTATGAGAACTTCTCCTTCTTGTACATCATAATAACGTGGTATCAGGTCTACCAATGTCGACTTACCAGAACCACTCTGACCTACCAATGCTACCATCTTACCTTTTGGTATCGTGAGATTGATATCCTTAAGAACATACTTCAGTTCGTCTGTCTGACTATCAGTATAAGCGAAACTGACATGACGGAACTCTATCTGATGTTCAAAACTTGTGATATGTTTAGCGTCAGATTTTTCTTGTATTTCTATCTCTGCCTTGAGGATTTTATCGATTCTGTCGATACTGGCAAGTCCCTTCGGAATATTATAACTAGCCTTTGAGAATTCCTTCAATGGTGCTATGATACTATAGAGCATCACTAGATAGTAGATGAATATCGGACCATCTAGGGCATCATAACGTAACACGAGGATACCACCTACCCACAAAACTACGATGATCATGATGGTGCCCAAGAATTCACTCATTGGATGAGCCATCTGCTGACGAATGTTCACCTTCATGATATTGTCACGATAGGATGTGTTGATTTTGTCAAAACGGGCATTCATCTTATCTTCTGCACAGAAAGCCTTGATAATGCGCAGACCACCAAGGGTTTCTTCCACCTGACTCATTGTATCACTCCACAAGGTTTGTGCAAAGGAACTCTGCGCCTTCAACTTTCTACCGACAAATCCCATAAACCAACCAAAGATCGGTACAAAGATAATGGTAAATAATGTCAGCTGCCAACTGATTGCCAATAAGGTTCCGAAATAGATGATGATAAGGACAGGATTCTTGAATAGCATATCGATACTCGACATGATGCTGTTTTCTACTTCCTGCACATCACCACTCATTCTAGCAATGATATCTCCCTTGCGCTCTTCACTGAAAAATCCCAAAGACAAAGAGGTTATCTTCTGATATAGTTGGTTACGGATATCACGGACCACACCTGTACGGATTGGGATTATCGTAGCTGAAGAAAGAAAGTATGCCGCCGTCTTCAAGAATGTCATGAAAGCAAGGAACACACCAATAATCAGAAGTGTGGTGGTAGCTCCATAATCTATCATCAATTCCTGTACATAATAAGAAAGGTTATTCTGCAACACCTCTTTATCGAATGCCCATGGCATCAAATCATTAACACGCAATCCACCATCTACCTCGAAAAGGATCTGGAGAATTGGAACCAAAGCCATGAACGAGAAGATATTAAGTATGGCTGATAATATATTAAAAATGATCGAGAATGCCAGATACTTCTTATAAGGAGGCACAAATCGACGTAGTACTTGCAGAAATTCCTTCATAACGATGCAAAGATAGTATTTCTATACAAAACCTCAAAGGGTTTCTTGTTTTTTATTTTACTTCTTCGCCAAAGAGGGTTGCCGATGATGAACCGGTAATACGAACTTTGACAAAATCACCAACATGATGATTTCCCTTATTGATAACGACAGCTTTATTCTGTTCTGTACGTCCCATGAGTTGCTCACGACTGCGCTTACTGAATCGTTCAATAAGGATGACGAATTCTTTACCCTCATCTTTCTTATTCTGTTCAGCACTTATCTCTGTCTGTAGTTTGATAAGTTCATTGAGTCGACGAATCTTCTCATCCTCTGATACATTATCAGGCAGATGCTTAGCAGCATAGGTGCCAGGGCGCTCGCTATATTTGAACATAAAGGCACTATCATAGCCTACCTCACGAACCAACGACAAGGTCTCCTGGAAATCTTCTTCGGTCTCGTCATGATAACCTACAAAGATATCGGTGGTAATACCACAACCTGGAATGATTCGACGAATAGCCTCTACCTTACTTAGATAGTCTTCGCGCGTATATTTACGATTCATCAACTTCAACACCTTGTTACTTCCACTCTGTGCAGGAAAATGGATGTGGTTACAGAGGTTTGGCTCATCAGCAATGGCTTGCAGGATGTCTTCACTCATATCCTCTGGATTAGAGGTAGTAAAGCGCACACGCATATCAGGGACAGCCTCAGCAACAATACGGAGAAGTTCTGCAAATGATGTTCCATTCTCTGGACGCTTACCATTCGGCAACAATCCGTAAGAATTTACATTCTGACCTAACAAGGTTACTTCCTTGAATCCTTTATCGTGCAAATCGCGTACCTCAGCAAGAATACTCTCAACATCACGACTACGCTCACGACCACGAGTATAAGGTACGATGCAATAGTGGCAGAAGTTGTTGCAACCACGCATGATGCTTACAAAACCGCTCACACGATTGCCACCAATACGCTGAGGAATGATATTGCGATAAGTCTCAGTGGTAGATAGTTGCACATTCTCTGCGTTATGTCCCATCTCACACTGGGCAATCATATCAGGAAGGTTCAAATAAGAATCCGGTCCACATACCAAATTGGCATGATGATTATTGATAAGATCGTCTTTAACGCGCTCGGCCATACATCCCAGCACACCCAAGATCAACTTGCGACCCTTCTTCTGTTCTGCATGAAGGGTATCAAGACGATGATAAATTTTATTCTCTGCATTTTCTCGTATACTGCAAGTGTTCAAGAATACAGCATCAGCCTCATCTTCATTCTCGCAAACTTCATAATCGGCCATCTTCATCACTGAAGCTACGACCTCACTATCAGCAACATTCATCTGACAGCCATAAGTCTCTATATATAATTTCTTACTCATATGTTCATAAACATTTTAGGGTGCAAAGTTACTGAAAATAAATGATTTACACAAATTACCCCCAGTTTTTCCAATTTTTGGATTAATGTTTTAGCGGTTTAGACACCAAAAGAAGTGCATAATAGATAATTATCGCACTCGCAAAACCTGCAATAGCATCTACTGCATAATGTGCCTGAATGTAGACCGTAGCCATGCAGAGAAACACATAGAAAGGCAACAAGACATAGACGAGTCTGCGATTCTTACTATGAAGGGCCAAAAGCATACATATTGTGCTCACGCCGACATGTGAACTTGGGAAAGCCGCCGTAGGACGTTCTCCTGCATTCTTTGCATCCTCTACCAACTGATAGAAGAATCCATCCTGATAACCCGGCGACACCAAACAGTCTTGGGTATGACTGAAATAGTCACCAAGTGACGGGAATATACCATGCGCAATATCATTCACACCTACAGCATCATAATAGAATGTCGGACCGGCAACCGGGAAGAAGATGAATATCACATAATATATAAAGAAAGATGCGAGGATGATAAATGAACAACGCTCAAACTCCTGATAACGACGGAAGAAATAGAACAATGCCACTACCGCTATCATCGGATAATACATCACATATCCCATATCCATGAGCTCACTTATTATCGCCCAATGAAAATTCTTAGCAAACACCAGCGCTGGCTGAAATCCAAAGAGATTCTGTTCCCAGCCTGCCACAATATGGTCAAGATTAGGAAACATACGATTAATCTCATAAGTATCCGGATACCACCATGCCAGCAATCCCATTTGTACACCTACGCGTACCAGCAACGTAAACTTACAAGGAAGCATACGATACACACCCCATACAGCGACAGTCATGAAGAGCACTCTCAATCGTCCCCAAAGCATCGCTTGCGGATTCTCTATACGCGTATAGGTAAAAGCCATGATGGCCAAAGTAAAGAACAGATATGCCAATACTACCCACTCTAGGGCTAACAATCCTTTCTTAGGATTCTTGGTAATTTTGAAAATATCTTTCAACATGCTTTTTCTATATAATTACAACCAATGATTCTCCTTATACCATTTCATAGACAGGTGCACACCTTGCTCCAAGTTATACTGAGGATGATAACCGAGCTCATCTACAGCTGGTTCTATATCGCATCGCCAGTTACGTTGTTTCAATATATTATATTTATCATTGTTCAGAGCCGAAATCTTACCTGTCATTCTACCGATATATTCACCGAAGAAGGTAACCACACGAAGTACCCATACCGGTGCCTTAACACGAATCCACCAAGGGCGTCCAAGTTCTTCGTGTATCAGGTTGCTGAAGGTCTCACTCTGATACACCTCACCATCGCTCAAGAAATACTTACGCCCATCCTTACCATGGTCTAGTGCTAGGAATACAGCCTGTACCACATCCTGAACATACACAAAGGTGATATCCTGGCGTTTGAAACCCACCGAGAAATCTGTATGTTGCTTAATACTCTTCGCCATCAAGAAGTAATCACGCTCGCGAGGGCCATAGACACCTGTCGGACGAAGCACGATATACGGGAAGTTGTTTCCAATAGAATCCAAGAACTTCTCGGCAGCCAATTTACTCTTACCATAAGCCGTATTCGGACGAGGAATATCCTCCTCCGTGATCTCCTGATAAGGTTGCTTTTCCTTGATAGCACCAAAAATACTTAGAGAACTTAAATAGACAAATCTTTTGATCGGAATTTTAAGTTTCAAAATTGCATGAACAAGGTTCTTTGTACCTTCTGTGTTCACACGGAAGAAATCTTCATGATGCAAGCATTTTGTAACACCAGCAGCATGAACAATATAATCAAAATCATGACCCTCCAATTCTTTCAACAGGTCGGTTTCTGATGAGAGATTGAGTTCGATAAAATGTATGCGCTTATCCTGCAAGTACTTACGAGAGCTAGACTTACGTACCGCTGCCCAGGTCTCCATACCTTGTCGTAAAGCCTCTTCTACGATATAGCTACCGATAAAGCCGGATGCGCCTGTAATTAGAATTTTCATTAAAAATAATATAATTCGCTTGCAAAGATACAAATATTTTTGTTACTTTGCCCATAAAATATAAAAAACACATATCTATGGGAAAAGGAAAGAAAGGTGGAAAACGAATGTCGAAGAAACAGTTGAGCGAGAAATTGGAAAATTTCTTCGCATCTCAACCTGGCAAAGTTTTTTCATTCAAAGAGATATTCAAAACACTTAAACTAAACACTCATCCCCTGAAGATGCTTGCCATTGACACCATGGAAGAAATGGCATGGGATGACTATCTGAAAAGAGTCAGCGATAACAGTTATCAACTGAACCAGTCGGGTCAGGTTCAGAAGGGTACTTTCGTTCGTAAGGCGAACGGTAAGAACTCGGTAATTCCGGAGGGCAGCGACCAACCGATCTTTGTTTCTGAGCGTAACTCTATGGGAGCGCTCAGTGGCGACAAAGTAGAGTTTACTTTTCTCGCACGCCGTCGCAATCATATTCGCGAGGCACAAGTCAATCAAGTCTTGCAACGTGCCAAAGACACCTTTGTAGGCAGACTGAAAGTAGACAAAGAATTGGCCTACTTAGTGACTCAGGGTGACACTTTTGCTCACAACATCATCATCCCTAAACGCAAGTTAAAAGGTGGAAAGATGGACGATAAAGCCGTGGTAAAGGTCATAGAATGGCCTGACGGTGAGATGAAGAGTCCTATCGGTGAAGTTGTGGACATTCTTGGACAAACCGGTGACAACGATGTTGAGATGAACACCATTCTCGCTCAATATGGTCTACCTTATAAATATCCAAAGGCTGTAGAGGATGCTGCCAACAAGATTACAGGAGAGATTACCGAACAAGACTTGAAGGAACGTGAAGACTTCCGTGACACATGGACTTGTACCATCGACCCGAAAGATGCCAAAGACTTTGACGATGCTTTATCGTTCAAGAAATTAGATAACGGACTCTATCAGGTAGGTGTTCACATTGCTGATGTCAGTCATTACGTAAAAGAAGGCGACATCATCGACCGTGAGGCTCAGAAGCGTGCCACAAGTATCTATCTTGTCGACCGCACCATCCCTATGCTTCCAGAACATCTTTGCAACTTTGTATGCAGTCTTCGCCCTAACGAGGAGAAGTTAGCCTTCAGCGTCATCTTCGACTTGAACGAAAACGGTGATGTCAAGAAATATAGAATCGTGCATTGTGTCATCAAGAGCGATCGCCGATATGCTTATGAGGAGGTACAACAGATTCTGGAAGACAATGGTGTGATTGATGGCACCGGCGAACCTGCTCCTGCTGCACCAAAGGAAGGATACAAAGGAGATTATGCCGACAATCTGATTATGCTTGACCGTCTGGCCAAAAAGCTACGTGCCAAGAGATTCAAAGATGGTTCCGTGAAGTTCGACTCTGAAGAGTTGCACTTTGAAGTTGATGAGAAAGGAAAGCCTACACGCTGTTTCTTCAAACGGTCAAAGGATGCCAACAAACTTGTTGAGGAGTTTATGCTTCTTGCCAACAGAACCGTTGCCGAGGATGTTGGTAAGGTGAAGAAAGGTAAAAAGGCTAAGACCCTGCCTTATCGTATTCACGACAATCCAGACCCTCAGAAGTTGGAAACATTGCGCCAGTTCATCGTGAAATTCGGTTACAAGCTGAAGAGCACCAGTACCATGGGAGCGACAGCTCGCGCGCTGAACAAACTGATGGACGACTGCGAGGAAAAGCCAGAGCAGAAGATGATACAGACCGTTGCTCTCAGGGCGATGATGAAGGCGAAATATAGTGTTCACAACATCGGTCACTTCGGTTTGGCCTTCGAATACTACACCCATTTTACCTCTCCTATCCGAAGATATCCGGATACGATGGTTCATCGTTTGATCACCCGTTATCAGCAAGGTGGAAGAAGTGCCAACGAGAAATATTATGAGAAACTCTGCGAACATAGTAGCGACATGGAGTTGATAGCTCAGAGTGCCGAACGCGACTCTATAAAATATAAGATGGTAGAGTTTATGGGCGACAAGATAGGCAACGAATATCCTGCTCACATCAGTGGCATCACCAGTTTCGGTATCTATGCCGAGATTGACGAGAACCATTGTGAAGGTATGATTCCTATGCGTGACCTTGACGACGACTATTATGAGTTCGATGAGCGCAACTTCTGTCTTGTCGGTCGCCGTCACCATCACAAATATCAGCTAGGTGATGCTGTCCGAATTAAGGTTGCTAAAGCCAATCTGGAGAAGAAGCAACTTGATTTTACGATCATAGAACAAGAAAAGAAGAAACGATAACTCATCTCAGCGGAAGATTCATATAAGTCCCATGAAGTCTATATATACAAAAAATAGATTTCATGGGATTCATGTTTGTAGATATCTCTATGAGAGAATTCTAATCACTACTTATAATAATTTAATACGATATACAAATAAGAATAAAGAAAAAAGCACTACCTTTGTCGCGAAATAAGAATGAGGTAAAAGACATTGATAACGAAACAAAACAAAGAAATATGTTATTAAAATTCTTCTTAACCTGTAATAAGATTGGAGCTTTCACCCTAGGAGGAGGATACGCAATGATTCCAATCATGGAACAGGAATTCGTAGACAAGAACCATTGGATGGAACGCCAAGAGTTCATGGACATCATGGTAGTGGCACAAACCACCCCCGGTATATTTTCAATAGATATGGCCAGTCATATCGGATATAAGATGAAAGGTGTCTGGGGCGGCATCGTCGGTGCTATCGGCATAGCGATACCTTCTATCATCATGATTTTGCTCATTGCCATGTTCTTCCACACTTTCAAGGATAACATTTATGTAGCCAAGTTTTTCCGCGGAGCTCGTCCTGCAGTAGTGGCTCTCATCGCAGCACCCTGTTTCAAGATGGCCAAGACAGCCAACATCAACCGATACAACTGTTGGATTCCCATCGTCTGCTGTCTGTTGATAGCAGCCATGGGCGTATCACCAATATGGATTATCATCGCAGCCGGAATATCAGGATTTCTCTATGGCAAATACAAGAGACAGAAAAACAGTATAAAAGACTAAAAAGCAAGACAGATGTTATTCGTAAAAATATTTTGGATATTCTCACAAATTGGCATATTCAACTTTGGTGGCGGTTATGCCATGATCTCCCTTATCTACAACGATGTAGTAGTAAAGAACCATTGGCTCACAAGTTCCGAGTTTACCGATATCGTAGCCATCAGCCAGTCTACTCCTGGCCCTATCGGTATCAACGCGGCCACCTATACAGGCTATGTGGCCGTAGTAAATGCAGGATTTCCTCACTGGGCAGGTATTATAAGTGCTGTTATCGCCTCACTCGCCATTATATGGCTGCCCTTTATCTTGATGATATGTATCAGTCATTATCTGTTGAATCATAAAGACTCCCCGATCGTGAAGGATATCTTTGCAGCCCTTCGTCCAGCCATCATCGGACTGATTGCCGCTGCTGCCATCATGCTGATGAACAAAGATAACTTTGGTTCACCTCAGGAGGATATGTTCTCCTTCGCCATCAGCATCGCACTCTTTGCCGCAGCCTTCGTTGCCACAAGATTCTACAAGACCAACCCTATCCTTGTACTTGCCCTCTGTGGCATCGTCGGTCTTATCGTCTATTAACGGCATTCTACTACAAAGGAATGTAAAACCATATTAATTTTGCAGCAATAACGAAATAAATCACTACTTTTGCAGCAGTAAATCTACAAATAGATGTATGAAACTAAAGATATTTTTCTCGCATAAAGAAGAGCTATGGAACTCATGGAGCCATGCCGGTGGAATTGTACTGGGCATCATTGTCGGTACCATCTTCCTATATTACTGTTTCACCAACAGCAATGGATGGGCAACGGCCGGTGTCATCCTATATCTCTTCGGTATGCTCATGTCATACATCGCCTCAACGATCTATCATGCAGTATCAGCATGGAGCAAATGGAAAGAGCGACTGCGCAAATGGGATCATGCAGCGATCTACTGGCATATCGCCGGAAGCTATTCACCCATCACCTTGATAGCCTTGCGCGATGAAGGCTATTGGGGATGGGCATTATTCATATTCGTATGGGTGTGCGCCATTGCCGGCACCATCTC
>Ga0310695_10003315_pt1 | contig 31935 bp, 40 predicted proteins | sample RumenRJG_04DNA_FD_203882 | JGI IMG/M metagenome (GOLD analysis project Ga0310695, IMG submission 203882) | Bovine rumen microbial communities from Lethbridge, Alberta, Canada - RJG_04 (v2) (version 2) | ecosystem: Host-associated > Mammals > Digestive system > Stomach > Rumen | place: Canada...
AGTCAATGAGAATTTTGTTTTCGTGATTTTCCACAAAGAGCACGACCTTTCACCAATTTTAAGCCGGAAACGACCGGAAGGGGATGTAGGTTGTACCCCCCTATTAGCTGGCGGGGGTTACAAGAACGCAGAAAGGTTCAAAAAAATTAGCGACTTTTACTAAGCGTTGACTATTTTCTGAGTATTGAAAATAAATTTTCAACACTCAAAAAATGAGCCAACACTTACGAGACCCTCGCTGTGGGTCTCGTGCTCTCACTCTCTACTTGCTTGACTTACTTCAAGAGAAGTATTCAACAAAGAAAAGGAGCTGCAGATACATGACGTGAGGGTGCGGGGAGCCCCAACGGGGCAACCCCACACCACAAACCATTATAGTTTCTTGCGCTTCTTGTACGCTTTCAACGTCTCCTTGCTGCCGTCCAATGAGTCGGAAAGTTCTCCACGGTTCCGGAGAATCTCTTCATCACTGATATATTCGCTTTCAAGGAATCCCTCTATCAGAGCTTTGGTATCATACAACGCTCTGTACTGGTCTTTTTGAACATATGCCTTAGCGGAGCTTACACGCGGTACGTAGAGAGAATTTGACATATAAGCTTCATATTCGTCAACGTCGTATACAAGAGCCGTAAGCATACGAGTAAAAGGGTGCTTCGGTGCTGCGGAACATGTCGTTACTGTTGCGCTTATATCGCGTATCTGCTTATCAAGCAGATTATAGCGCTGCACAGTTCCGAGAATCATCATATTGCGTTTGCGGCACTGAACGAGGTGCTGATATACCGGCTTTGGAACTGAACGAACACCAGAGCTGAAATCTCGGGAATTGAAAATAGACCCTATTTCATCAATAAGAACTATGGTATTATTCGGAGCATTAAGAATATCCTGCGCCGTTTTAAGAGGAATAATCTCAGTCCAAGCCGGGAAGTTAGTGAGCTCAAGATTTGTAAGAACGTGCAGCTGAGGATACTTGTTACAGAGCTCAAAGGTTTCCAACACTGCAAGAGAGCTCTTGCCTTGTCCGAACTTGCCTGTAAACAGGTGAATTCCCCAACCATAAAAGCGATAGTATCTGCGGTAATACAGGTGTGTACACCAATCATATACATGATAGTAAAGGAAAAGCGGCAGAAGCTTTATCTTCTGAAACAATAACGATATCAGATACATTACTGACCTCCTCGGAGGAAGCCACGCATGACTGTGAACAGGTACTTCACGAACCAGATGAAGAATAACGAAGCCGCAAGAAATTGATATCCTATCATTGCAACTTCTTTCCAGGTCTCAGGGTGAGCAGTCAGATCACAGCCTAAGCTTTCATACAGCTGATGAATAATGTTCATCTCTTCCAACGTCGATTACCTCACTTTCTTCAGATACTGGCTCAGCTGCCTGATCCTTTATAGATTTTTCAAACTCGCGCTTTGAGAACTTCGGTTCTTTTTCTTCCTTCGGGTGAAACTTCTTAACATCGACCCAAAAACGAACGACAGCAGCTAAAGAACCAAACAGCAGCGAGAGCATATACAAGCTTAATATGAAAAAGAATAGTTCTTTCATTTTTTTCTCCTTCTGTCAATGATAAAGATTACTAAGACAATGCCGCCGATCAGAGCGGCAGTCTTCGGATCATCAACATGAAAATGTATTCGGAATGGCAAATAAATCACGAATCAAACAGCTCCTTTATTGAATAGACTATTACAGCGATTACAGAAATACCAAGCATGGCAGACATGATAGTAAACGAGAACGGTCCAAACGTCAGGCGCGTATTCAGCACAAAAAACGTTACTTCTAATACTTTCCCTATTATTTCCATATACAACACCTCACGGAATCAAATCCCACAGCAGACGGAATATAAAGACTACGATAACAGCACCAAAGAAAAAGTATATTACATTCTCAGAAAAGCCGTTTGCCATGATATCATCAAAAAAACCAACAACGTGTCTACCAAGAGAAGTAGATTCACTGAATAACCCCAGAAACAAATCAAGAATCAGAGAAAAGAAAGCAGAAATCCATGAGAACAAAGTTTCAAAAACACCGCCGTCGCTCTCAGTGAAAGATTCTATAAATTCATCAAAAAATCCAGCTCTAATCATTTGAACACCCACTTAAAGAAAGCAACAATAACAATTGCAGTAACACCAAATGAGAATACAGAAACTACGGAACCGGGGAAATATCCGAGAACCGAGCTCACAAAATTAAAATATCCGGACAAAGTACCAGAAAGATTATCAAAAGAGCTCGACCCACTTGAAGAATAAGAACCGGGAACAACTATTCCATTAGGATTATACTGGGTATTATACCAGGAGTTCTTGTCCTTAAAAAGGTTCTTAGAGTTATAGTCTACATTGCCGTTTCCTTCATCAACGGCATTATAGCCCCATTCATAACTCAGACTATCGCCATATGAGCCATAAGGATTGACGCCGTTAGAAGTGTCATTAGGGTCATACTTAATATCAGAGTAATGAAGCATCGAAAAATCAGACTGATAAACAGTTGCTTTATCATCTCCCCATATCTGCTTATATTCAGGATAGGCAGCTTCTGAGGTAGAATGATATACAAACATACGTGAAGAACAATCATAATCGTTGCGAACAGCTTCGACGATACAAGTATATTCTTCGTTTTCAACAAGCTTTATTTGACTATAATTGAACAGAACTGCAACAGAACCTCCGGCAGAAACATAATGCCATTCAGTTGATTTATTTTGCTTTTGTATGTGCCCATTGTACCAGTCAGAGGAATTATCTAGCGAATTTGAATAGACCCATTCATTAGAGTAGTAAATAAAAACAGGGTCATCATCATACTTTTCATTAACATGTTGAGCTCCGAGGTTACCGCCTCGCGATGTGCTGCGATGCTTCTTCATAATGTACATCTTGTACTGTATGGGGAAACGCGAGTTATTAACTACGGTCATTCTCATTTGAGAGACCATAGATTTTGTACCGTCGCCATTGTCAAGCATTCTATCTACCTGACCACTAAGACAAGGGCGAAATCTAACATCAACATTAAGAGAAGAACCGTGAGAGATACCTTCAGGAATTGGAAAATCAGGAATATTACAATCTTCATAGAAAATATAACCTACATCAGATAGTGAAAATGAATGCTCTTCACGAGAATAGATAGAAAACTGACCAGCGTGTTTATCATACACAAAGTACAAAGTTCTTTTCTGACCATAATATTTGGAAGAAGAAGCATCAAAAATAGAAGACTGAGAATCAGTAGTAAAATAAAGAGAATCTGCATAAGAACATCTATATGTAACAAAATCATCATCAGAATAAACCGGAGTAAGCTGATCAGAATTAAAGAAAACAACTCGGCATTCAAATTTCTGAGGAGTGTTCTGATAGTTATTATACGCTGAACGAGTACACCAAACAGAATAAAAATAATAATCAAAATCCTGAGAAGAATAACCGTCAGCAGTCATAAAACCATTAGTATTAGCATCTACTTCATCAGCCTTTTGAAAAAGATAATCTTTATCATAATTATCAAAGAACTGTGGCAGATCTTCCGGAGAAAGAAAGTATTCAGAGTAATCAGCTGCATGAGCTCCGAGCAGTGGAACGCAGCTCAGGAGCAGAGTGAACACTAAAGGAAATATCACAAGATAACGTTTGAATTTTTGTTTCATATACAAAAAACCCCCTGTCTGAGAATACAGACAGAGGGACAAAAAGGACATAGTGCAATGTGGCAGACTGCCCTCTGCCCTTTATTGTTAAGTTTTCAAGAACGTCTGCGCCGTGTTATCTTACGGAACAGAAGTACACCGCTGCCGACAAGACTGAAACCGATGAAAACCATTGCAATAGGATTGCCGGTTATCATGTTTGTAGCAGATGTAAAAATAGTTGATACGTGTTCGAGAGCAGAAGATACAAGACTGACTGGAGCTTCACCTTCTGCAAGAAGCATAGGATTCATATGTACCTCCTTAACGATGAGTGATCTTGCGGAACAGTCCAACGCCTGCACCTACAAGACCGAAACCGACGAAGACCATTGCTATAGCATTTCCAGTAATCATGGTAGTTGCCTGACCAAATATTGTAGTAACTTCAGCAAGAGCCGATGTGATAGCTTCAGACATGCTTACATCTCCTTTCATAGATTTTAACAGCTTACTTCGCAGCTGTATCAGACTTTTCAACAACGCGAATCTCTGAGGGAGACCCGAATTTGTCGTAGTAGCAGCGAATATCTTCGCCTATGATTGAATCAAGATCTTCAAGACCCATTGGCTTGCCGAAGATCTCTTTGACCTTAGCCACCTTTACTTTGAGTACTTCGGAAATCTGTCCAAGTGCATTGTCGTCGTCCTTAAGGCAGTGTATAAGGTAATTATGATATGCATTACCGTTGTACTCACCTTTCTTCTCCTGAATGCCGACCACTGTCATGAGAAAAACCTCCTTATTAAATTTTTTGAAGTTCTGACGTGCTCTTCCGGCTCGGTGTATATACGGATTGGTTACCGAGACTACACGAATCATTTATATCAACCGCCGGAGCGGAAGACATCATCGTAATGATTTTTATTAACATAGAAAATACAAGAATAATCATACTTTAAGTCGCGATTGAAAAGATGTGAAGAATGACAATCACAACGAAAATAAATATTGCGATACTTACAAGTTTCGCAGGTTCGTTTATCAGCAGTATTATCCTGCTCTGATGCTGAGGTGTTTTCAACATCTACAGGCTCGCCCTGCTCGGCGGTATTAACATCTAAAGAATCATCATCACCGTAATTATCAAGAATATATCCAAAAGAATTATGCTGCAATTCAGTAACAGGCATACGGTAAAGACAATAACCTCTTTCATCACAGATATTGATATATGGAACTTCATCAAGTCCAGTTCTCGCAAACCTAACACCTGTGAAATCATTTGTCTTTACACGATGAATAACACATTCAAGTGATTCATCTTCTACAAATTCAAGATAAGGTTCAATACAACCTAAAATATAATAACAAACACCGTATTTCATAATATCTACTCCTGCCACTAAATAGATTTAAGAACGTTTTGTTCTTAAATAAATAATACCACAAATCGTTCTTAAAAGCAAGCATAAAAAGAACGAAATGTGGATACCTTATTTGTATAAATCATACAAATATATTATAATTTCATCAAAGGAAGGAAAGAAAAATGAATCATCTACAAAACCTTAAGGAATTAAGAAAAGAAAAAGGGCTAACGCAACAAGCGATAGCCAATGAACTCAGTATAACACAAAAGACATACTGCAACTATGAAAACGGAGAAAGAGAACCAAGCATAGAAATGCTAAAACGAATAGCAGATTTTTTTAATGTGTCAATAGATTATCTGCTCGGACATGAAACCAAGCGTTTTTACACGCTTTCGGAAGATGAAAAAGGGGCATTAAACAGGTATACAAAGCTTACAGAAAAGAACAAAGGTAAAACAGAACAATTCATGGAACAACTTATAGAGAGCCAGAAAGAAGGTTAAAAAAGAATATGAACGACTATTATGAAGAAACCTACAGCGAAATAGACGAGCTGGAAGCTGAAAGACGAATGCTTGTAAACGAGGAACTGTCAGAAAGAATAAAGGTTGAGAAAAGACTGAACACAATAGCCGGTTTTGTAGCGTTTAGTATGTTCGCAAGAATAGGAATAATCATTTTAGCTTTAATAATAATTATATTCGGATTTCTTAAAATACACATTTAGAACATTTTGGGGTGGTAGAGGCCGTGGGTTCAAGTCCCGTCACTCAGACCAGTTGCGATCAGCAACCCCTATAAGCTCCGTGGCAATAGCTGCGGAGTTTTTTTATTTTGAGATTTGAGGATATAAAAAAGGACTGTCAGCACAGAGTATGCAGTGTTGACAGTCCTTATTTTATTTGAGTTTGTTGTAGTCTTCGTCGGAGACAGGTTCGCACCACTCGGTACTGCTTTCTTCGCCGGCTATTTCTATTGCTAGGTGAGAGAACCAGCTGTCTGGAGCCGCACCATGCCAATGCTTGATATTTGCGGGAATATTAATGACGGAGCCTGGTATGAGTTCGACTGCTTCTTTGCCGTATTCCTGATAATATCCTCTGCCGCCTACACAAATAAGCATCTGACCGCCGCCGCTTTTAGCGTGGTGGATATGCCAGTTGTTACGGCAGGCAGGCTCAAATGTGACGTTATAAATAGGTACCTGTTCAGTTGATACAGGCGCGAGGTAGCTTTGTCCGACGAAGAATTCGCCGTATGGATTTGCGTCGCCGACAGGGAAGAAAATGGTATTCTGATATCTGTCCTTGTCCGTGAGTTCGGGAGCAGGTTCGTTCCATACATCTTTTGCGAGTCGGAAAACTGCCCAGCCTTTAGGCCAGCCGACGTACATAGTTGCGTGAGTGATAATAGCTGCTATCTCTTCTTTGCTGACACCGTGAGCCTTGGCATTCTGCAAGTGATAGGTGAGAGAACTGTCAGTGATACCCGATGCCATAAGCGACACTACAGTAATAATGCACTTTGTTTTTACGTCGATTGCCTGTTCATTCCATACTTCTCCGAACAAAACATCGTCGTTGAGGTGGGCAAACATAGGTGCAAATTCTCCAAGCTGGTCTCTGCCTGCTGTCTGAACGATTTTTTTACTCATGATTAATCTCTCCTGTCTTTATGATAATGATAATTCAACAGAAACATTTCCGTCTCCGAGAATAGACTTAAGTTTTTCCTGTGTGATGTTGTTGATATGTCCGAGTTTGGTAAAGTTCCATGAATTCTTGTCATAGTAAATTGAAAACTGGTTCCCCTGATATAGTATCAGGTCGCCGTAATCGACGCTGATTTGTTTGTCATTTCGCGGAAGTGACTGCGGCAGGTCACCGACTTTTTCAAAGCTGCCGTAATCGTGCATATCTATCGTGATACTTTCCTTCTTCAGCAGCTCGGAAAGTGCTGTTACTGAGGAATTATCTTCAAGTGATGCAGTAAGGGTACTTGTTCCGATTCTGATTTGAAGCTGTGATTCTTCCTTTTTTAGCGGAAGAGATTCGTACCATGCCTTAACGTCGGTTTTAGATGAACTTGCTGAAAAACGCTTTCCGGTAAGCTGTTCACCAATAGGGACGAGTGCAGAAATATTTTTTTCGCTTGTTGATATTCCGCTGCTTGCTGAGGTGCAGAATGGGATAACTGTTTTATCGGAGAAGTCATAGCTTTCAAGGAAAGTGTCGATGATTCGCGGTTCTTGTCCCCACCATATCGGATAACCGAGAAATACCGTGTCATAGCTGTCGAGCGATTCAATAGGGCGGGCGATTTCCGGACGTACTGTTTTATCGTTCTGTTCCTTGTTTGCACGGCAGGTTGAGTTGTTGTACTCGATGTCTTCGTCCGTGTATGGCACAGCGGCTTCGATTACATAGCTGTCCGCATCGGTTATATCAATGAGGTATTCGGCGATTTTTTCAGTGTTTCCGGTACGTGAGAAGTAGACAACGATAGTATCGCTCTGCGGTTCGGAGTTAGTTTTTTCTGAAACTATGCCTCTCATGATACTGAGGTCGAAAACGTCCCATCTGTCGTCACCGTTTAGGTCGTATGGTTTACCTGTCAGGTCTTTTTCAGTTGGTTTGGCAAGAAGGAAATCCTGTAAATTCTGCAAGTCTTCGGCTGTGTAGGTGAATGAAGCTGTTGCGGCTGATACTTCGTCTGTATCTTTTATGAAAGTTCCTGATGCTGTTGACGTCAGCACGATTGCTGCCGACGCGATAACTGAAACAATTCTGTTCATAGTGACCTCCATTTAAATCTTCTGACTGCCTGTTGACCATACGTGCTTATCATTTTTGTTGGACGGCTTATTCTGTGCCATTACTCCTGCGAGAGGGTGGGGGACATATGGCTCTTCAAGATATGCTGTCTCATCGTCAGTGAGGACAATGTCTACAGCCTTTGCCGCACCTTCTATGTGGTGAAGCTTTGTTGCCCCTACTACTGGCGATGTTACCTTTGTAAGAAGCCACGCAAGGGATATTTCAGTCATTGATACTCCGTGCTTATCTGCAAGTTCAGCAACACGTCTTATTATGACTTCGTCCTGTTCTTTTGTAGCATCGTATTTGAACTTTGCATAGCTGTCTTCCAAGGCACGTTTTGAAGTTTCGCCGGGAAGTCGTGCAAGTCTGCCGCTTGCGAGTGCACTGTACGGAGTTATAGCTATATTATCCTCTGCACACAGCATTGCCATTTCTCGTTCTTCCTCACGGAAAATGAGGTTATAATGTCCCTGAACACTTATAAATTTCGCGAAACCCTCTTTTTCAGCAAGTGCATTTGCCTTTGCAAGCTGCCATGCATAGCAGTTTGAGATGCCTATATATCGAGCTTTTCCTGCCTTTACAACTTGGCTGAGTCCGTCGAGAATGTCGTATAATGGTGTGTTCCAGTCCCACATATGATAGATGTAGAGGTCAACATAGTCAGTGCCGAGATTCTCGAGGCTTTTGTTTATCATTCGTTCAATATGCTGCTGACCGCTGATACCAGCTTCTATATCGGCAGGAGTCCTCGGAAGGAATTTTGTCGCGATTACCACCTCGTCACGTCTTGCAAAGTCACGCAGTGCCCTGCCGACGTACTGTTCACTTGTGCCTGACTGATAGGCGATAGCTGTGTCATAGAAGTTTACACCGAGTTCAAGCCCTCGTTTTATAATTTCACGCGAGTGTTCCTCGTCTAAAGTCCACGAATGCTGACCGTTTCCGGCATCTCCGAAACCCATGCATCCCATGCATATGCGGGAAACATTAAGGTCGGAGTTTCCAAGTATTGTGTATTTCATGATTAACCTCCCAACAGCTGCATTACGCAGGAATAGATGATTTCATATATGTTGTGCATTCTGAAGTCGATACCGGCTTCGCGCATAGCTGAAAGCTGTTTTTCTGTTGCGACCGAATATGGGTAAACACCGAACAGGAATGGAAAAAAAACAAAGATGAAGCTTTCGGTGTCAGTATCAGGGAAGAACTTCCTCAGACACCTCCTTACTGAATCGAGTGAAGCACCATATGCGGTCTTGAACTCCGTCAGCCGTTCAGGTCGGGAATTTTCCTCCATATCGTAGTGGTTCATTGCAAGAAGTTTCAGAAGCTGTTCGTGATTTTCGAGTGAATGTGCAAGTGCGTCAGCGAACGCAGATGCTGACATTGTATCACTGTTTTCGGCAAGCGAATCCATTTCATGTGCCCATTTTTCGTACTCACGCTGCATGAGTGCGAGAAAAATCTCCTCTTTAGTCTGAAAATAGTTGTATATCGAGGTGCGTGTAAACGACGTTACAGCGCCGATTTCCTTTATTGTTATCTCCTTGAAGCTCATAGTCTGATAGAGTTTCTCACAGGCATTTATTATTTCTTCTTTGCGTGAAGCTGTAAGTTCGGGTGACCCTTTTGGCATGACGACTCCTCCTTAGCATTCTGACATCGTGTCATTATATATATTATAGCATTATTCTGACATCGTGTCAATATGTACTGTTTCCTTATTTTATTTTCAGCATTTTGCACTGTGATATTGCTTTGAAATTGTAATTATGTACCAATAATATAACGATTTTTCTATAGTTAATTATAATATCGAACGACTATGGTCACACAATACGGTACTGAAAAATTTTCAAAAAAATTTGTGAAAAGGGGTTGACAAACGGGTCTTAATGTGATATAATCCAAAACATAAGCTGTGAGGAAGACAAGCAGAGGATTGCCAATGTCTACAGAGAGCCGGCGGGTGGTGTGAGCCGGTGATAAGCAATGCTATGTATCCCTTCTGAGCCGGAACGCTGAAAATCCTGAGTAAGTGTTCCCGTGATTCTGCGTCAATGAATAGGACTTGCTGGAGTCTGAAGTGGTGTTACGCAATAGCGGCACAATTTGAGTGGTACCGCGGGTAATCAAGTTTTTGATACTCGTCTCAAAGTTGATTCTTTGAGACGAGTTTTTTTATTTTCTGAAAAAGGAGAGATAATTATGAGCGACATGATGAATTTACAGAATGAAGAAACCAAAATAAAAGAGGTCGCTGAGCGAATTGCTCTGCTCCGTGAAGACCTCGGCATATCTGTTGAGGAAATGGCCGAGATTACCGATTATTCCGTCGATGACTACAAGAAGTTTGAATCCGGTGAACGCGATTTCAGCTTCACTTTTATCTATAAATGCGCTAACGCTTTCCACGTTGAGATAACTGAACTCATGGAAGGAAGCAGTCCTGAACTCAGCGGATACACTGTTACTCGCAAAGGCGAGGGAGTTCCTATCGTCCGCAGAAAGGGATTTACATATAACAGACTTGCTGCAAGATTCAAAAACAAGTCCCTTGAACCGTTCCACGTTGTTATCCCATATTCGGAGGAGGCTCTTTCTCAGCCTCTCCACATGGCAAGCCATGCCGGTCAGGAAATGGACATCGTCCTCAAAGGTACACTCCGTATGACCGTTGGCTCGCATACTGAAATCCTACATGAGGGTGACAGTATCTATTACGACAGTTCCATGCCCCACGATGAAGTTGCTCTCGGCGGTGAGGACTGCGAGATATACGCTTTCGTAATGCCGCCTATGGGGGCTACCGGTATGGCTGAGTACCATGAACACGTTGCTGAGCATCATCTCACTAATGTTGACAAGGCTGGTCTGCTTCACCCTGTTGCAGAAAAGTTCGTGAAGTGTGAGACCAATGAAGAGGGGATACTCAGTGCGGTCAACTTTGAAAATCAGGACAAATTCAACTTTGCATATGATATCGTTGACGCAATGGCAGAGAAGTGTCCCGACAAGACTGCTATGATCTATGTTGATATAGACAAGAATGAGCGCCGTTTCTCATTCAAGGATATCAAGAAGTATTCCTGTCAGACGGCAAACTACTTCAAGTCGCTCGGTATCAAGAAGGGCGACCGCGTAATGCTCGTGCTGAAGCGCCATTATCAGTTCTGGTTCTCTATTCTTGCACTCCACCGCATCGGTGCACTCGTTATCCCTGCTTCAAATATGCTGAGGAAGCATGACTTTGAGTACCGTTTCAATTCAGCAAAGATATCGGCTATCGTCTGCACTGCTGACGGAGATGTTGCAAACGAAGTAGACCTTGCTTGTGCAGATTCTCCGACATTGAAAACAAAGGTGCTCGTAAACGGTCAGCGCGAGGGCTGGCACGACTTCAATTCCGAGCTTTCAGCGTACAGCACTCACTTTGAGCGTACCGCTGATACTCCCTGCGGTACTGACCCCATGCTTATCTTTTTCAGCTCCGGTACTTCGGGTAATCCTAAGCTTGTTCTCCACAGCTATCAGTACCCGCTCGGTCACTATGTAACTGCCCGCTACTGGCAGAATGCCGACCCGAATGGTCTTCATTTCACTATCTCGGATACCGGCTGGGGCAAGGCTCTCTGGGGTAAACTCTACGGACAGTGGATGTGTGAGGCGGCTGTATTCGTTTACGACTTCGACCGCTTCCACGCTGATGACATTCTTCCGATGTTCAAAAAGTACAATATCACTTCATTCTGTGCACCTCCTACCATGTACCGTTTCTTCATCAAGGAAGACCTCTCAAAGTACGACCTCTCTTCTCTGAAATACGCTTGTATCGCAGGTGAGGCACTCAATCCCGAGGTATTCCACCAGTTCTATAAAGCTACTGGTATCAAGCTCATGGAGGGATTCGGTCAGACTGAAACTACTCTTTCTATCGCAAACGTTGTTGGTATGGAGCCTAAGCCCGGAAGTATGGGTAAGCCGAATCCACAGTACGATGTCAAGGTTCTTCTGCCTGACGGTACACCTGCGAAGGTCGGCGAAACAGGTGAGATATGCATAAAGCTCATGGACGGAAGTGCAAAGGGATACGGAGTTCCCGGACTTGCACTCTGCTACTACGGTGACGAAGAGAATACCGCAGAGACTTGGCGCGACGGCTACTACCATACCGGCGATACCGCTTGGGTAGACGAGGACGGCTACTTCTGGTACGTAGGCAGAGTTGATGATGTTATCAAGTCGTCCGGTTACCGTATCGGACCGTTCGAGATAGAGAGTGTACTTATGGAACTTCCATATGTACTTGAATGTGCGGTCACAGGTGTTCCTGATGAGATACGCGGACAGGTAGTCAAGGCAACTATTGTTCTCACAAAGGATAAAACTCCTTCCGATGAACTTGTCAAGGAGATAAAAGAGTACGTCAAGAACGGTACTGCACCTTACAAGTACCCGCGTGTTGTAGAGTTCGTTGACGAACTTCCTAAGACGGTAGGAAGCGGTAAGATCCGCCGTGCGGCTATCCGTGAAATGGACAAGGCAAAATATCAGAAGTAATAATATCGGATACCGGTCAGCAAGATAACTGACCGGTATTTTTGTTGGATAAAGTCGTTGAATTGCAATGAGAAATATGTTATAATAAATGTATATTATACATATTAAGAGTAGGAAAGTGATGATGATAATGGATCGCAAAGTTTACAGACACCTTGACAAACTGCCGTCCGGCAGGGCAGGTGATAAGCTGACAAATGGCTGTATAGTTCTTGAAGGTGGAGGCTGGAAGGGACTGTACACTCTCGGAGTGCTGGACTGTCTGATGATGAATGACATCAATTTTACAGCGGTAGCAGGGTGTTCGGCAGGTGCACTTTCGGGAGTTGGCTATCTTTCGGGACAGATCGGCTGGGGAGCACGTATTGACCTGACTTATCGACATGATCAGAATTACTGCGGTATAGGTGCACTTCTCCGCGACGGCGGCATTACGGGTTTTTCGTACCTTTTCAAGAATGTCATCAAGGACCTTCCGCTCGATAAAAAGCGGCTGTCCGCTCCTACTCGCAGATTTGCTGTATCAGCAACAAATCTTCTGACGGGGCAGGTTGAGTACTTTGAAATGGGAAAATGCAACCTTTCAAGGGCTGTGCAGGCTTCGGCAACTGTTCCTTTCGTTTCAAAGCCGGTGCTGATAAACGGTGTACCTTATCTTGACGGCGGCTGTGCAGAGAAAATTCCTTTCCCGTGGTCTGAACAATCAGGCGAGAAAAAGGTGGTCGTAGTGCGTACAAGAGAACTTTCGTACCGCAGAAAACCGGGAATTTCTAAAATTGCAAACGTGATGTACCGTAAGTATCCGAATCTGCTTAAAAGTATGGAGAAAACCAATGAGAATTTCAACACGATGGTCGATATGCTTGAGAAAAAATCGGACAGTGGTGAGATTTTCCTCATAGCACCGTCAAAGCCTGTTACAGTAACCCGTTTTGACGGAGATATGGACAAGCTTGGCGCACTATATTGGCTCGGATACCATGATATGAAAAACAGACTCAATGAACTTCGTGATTACCTCAATAGTTAAAAAGTGCTGACTGCTTATATCCTGATTTGAAAAAATAGCTCCGTTTTAATCACATAGGGGACTCCCTTGCGGAAAAACGGAGCTAAAACATTAATCTTTCGTTTCGACCTTTTTGATGTCCTCAGACTGATCTATCGTGAGATCAAGATCAGGGAACATTTTTGTTTCAGGCAGAAGCATATTGAATCCCTGAGTGCAGTCTATTTTCAGGTCTGCACTGTCAATGTCTATATCAAGAAGATGTCCTCCGGCTGAATGGTCGGCGGAAACAAAGTGCATATGCCAGCCGACTGCGTTGAGGTCATTCATATACTGAGGACAGTACAGCGCAACGACAGTACCCTCAGTATCCTCCCAGCTGAACTCTCTCTGATCCGTTTTCAGTGCTTCTGCAAGCGGTTTGTAGGGTTCCTGCTGTTTTAACTCGCTTCTCGCGTGAACTTTTTTAAATGTTCCGTCTATCCTTACCATATAAAAACGGTTTTTACCCAGCTGTTCAATTTTTTCGTCAAGCAGTTCTTTCAGGTCGGCGATGCCTGAGATGCCGTTTATATTCTCTTTTTCATCGGTATCAAAAAAAGTAACGTTTGCAAAAGGGATAGTTTCATCATCAGGTGCAACTTCAACACTTCCGTCAGAGAGTGCCCTGTAGACAGTGCCGTCAAGCATTATAAGTTCACCGTTAACACCTTCAAATGTACCGATACCTGTATCGCCTTTCTGTTTCAGGTCGTTTACAGTTATACTGCCATAGTAGTCGCCTAAAGTCAGACCCTGTAGCAACGAAACCTGAAAGACGGTCTCTCTGTCAGCGGTACTGCTTTCTGTTTTTGTGGTGTCAGTTGTTGCTGTTTCACTTGTTGAAGCGGCACTTCCGCACGAAGTGAGTAACCCCAGTGCGAACAGGCATAATATCATTTTCTTTTTCATTTTTACACTTCCCTTTATCAGTTTGATAGTGATTTGTTAAGATATAATTATTATACCATACTTATCACTAATAACTATTAATATTCTGTAAAAATATTGTATAGATTTATTTGATTGCCGGTGAGCATTTAGGATTTGAACATTTTAAATGTTGCGGGAATGGTGCAGGTGCGATGGATTGTATAATTCAAATCACAAATCGAATTAATATCTTGTTAATAAAATGTACCGTTTGAACAAAAATCATCAAATCCGAGAAAAAATATGTAATTTATCCACCATTTCTGCGTATTGTGCATTTACAATTTGTTCATATAATGCTATAATGTGTTAAGGACAAATGTGGGGATAAGTAATTCGCCAAAAATTGGAGGTAATCACATTGAAGATCAAAAAAGAATTCACACGCCTGTTGTCCGGTATAGTAAGCAGCGTAGTACTGCTCTCCGGAGTAACAGTATTCGGCGGAAGTTCGCCTGCAATCGATGCTGACGCGGCTTCGGCGTGCACAGTTAACACAAACAAGACTTATCAGAGGATCCGTGGTTTCGGAGGTATTGACCTTCGGGAATGGCAGGGATATACTCTGTCAGACGCTGAAAAGGCAAGAGCTTTCGGAAACGGTGACGGTCAGCTCGGTCTCACAGTTCTCCGTGTTTATGTAAACCCAAACAGCAATCAGTGGAATCTTGTTCTTCCGACTGCACAGTATGCTGCAAAGCAGGGCGCAACAGTATTTGCTACTCCTTGGGAGCCGCCGTCGAATCTTGGTGAATCAGGCGGAAACAACGGTAAACTTCACCTTCCGAAGAGAAACTACGGTGCATATGCAAAACACCTCAATGACTTCGGTAACTTCATGAAGAATAACGGTGTAAACCTTTACTCTATCTCTGTACAGAATGAGCCTGACTTTGCGAAAGAGTGGACATACTGGTCTCCTGATGAGACAACCGATTTTATCGCAAACTACGGTAACCAGATAACAAGTACAAGACTTATGTCGCCTGAGACATTCCAGTACGGAGCATGGAACAACAGCAGAGACTACTATAATAAGATCCTCAACAATTCAAAGGCTATGGCTAATACCGACGTGTTCGCTACACATTTCTACGGTACTCCCAGAAACAAGATGGATTTCCCTGCTCTCGAAAGCTGCGGCAAGGAGATCTGGATGACAGAGGTTTATGTTCCGAACTCTGATGCAAATTCCGCTAACCGCTGGCCGGAAGCTGTACAGGTAGCTGAGAATATACACAATGGTCTCGTTGTAGGTAATATGAGCGTTTATACATGGTGGTACATCAAGAGACAGTACGGTCTCCTTGAGCAGAACGGTTCAAACGGTGCCATTACCAAGCGCGGCTACATGATGGCTCAGTTCTCAAAATATGTTCGTCCCGGTGACGTTCGTATAGACTGTACAGAACAGCCTGATTCAAACATTCTCATTTCCGCATACAAGCACAGCGATACACAGATCGAGATCGTTGCTATCAACAAGGGTAACACTGAGATCAATCAGGTGTTCAACATCAGCGGCAGAAATATTACAAACGTTGACCGCTACAGAACTACAGGCAGTGAGAACCTTGCTAAGACCGGCAATATGAATGCAAGCGGTTCAGGCTTCAACGCACAGCTCCCCGCAAACAGCGTTTCAACATTCGTTGTCAAGCTTACAAGCGACGGTAAGACTGTTCCGGGCAATACTGACCAGCCTGTATCACAGGATCCTATAACTCCTGATTCTAATGGTTACTATTACCACGATACATTCGAGAACAGCTCTGACAGCTGGGAAGCTCGCGGTGCTTCTGAACTCACTATCAGCGGCAGAACTCCTTATCAGGGCACAAATGCTCTCCTTGTTCAGAACAGAGAAAAGAGCTGGAACGGTGTTCAGAAGACACTTGACAGCAATACATTCAAGGCTGGACAGAGCTACAGCTTCAGTACCTGCGTAACCTATATGGACGGTGCTGATACTCAGAATTTCCTGCTTTCACTCCAGTACAAGGATTCTTCCGGCGAGACAAAATACGTACACATCGCTGAAGGTACAGACGTAAAGGGACAGTATCTCCAGCTCTCAAATCCGAGCTACAAGCTCCCCGAAGGCGGTTCAGAGTTCGTATTATACGTTGAAACCGAGGACGGCACTGATAATTTCTATATCGACGAGTCAATAGTTGCAAAGAATGGTGTCAATATTGCTGGTCCTGGTAAACCTGTTGTGACTACTACATCAACTACAACTACTACCACAACAACAACAACTACTACTACAACTACAACAACATCTTCAACTACTACTACAACTACTTCGACAACTACTACTGTACCGACAACAACTACTACTTCCACAACTACAACAACTACTGCTGTACCGTCAAATGTGAAGTACGGTGATGTTAACCTCGACGGTAACGTAACTGTTGCTGACGCAGTTGCAATCCTTCAGTACCTCGGAAACAAGGACAAGAACAACCTCAGCAACGAAGCAAAGGCAAATGCTGACGTATACAATACCGGCGACGGTATTACAGCAAATGACGCTCTTACAATTCAGAAATATGATGCTGGTCTCATCAGCTCACTTCCTGTTGTAGGAGAACAGTAAGCTGGCTATACAGACGTTAATTACAAATAATGCAATATACCTGGATTAAAAAACAGCCGGTTCGTCCGGCTGTTTTTATTTGTATTCATTCACATGGATTATGTTTGATTTATGATGTCGTGTTTAATACATCGCGAGAATGTATGTCTTTGCACAACTCTCAGCTTTTTCGGGGTATCTGTAACTTCTTTTGTCGGCAACCGTCCTGGCAAGTCTTACAAAAAGCTTATGCGTTGCCGATAATGCACTTTGGCATTCCTCGTTATTTTAGTGTGCAAAGCAGTCTTTAAGTTCACCAAGTACAGAACTTTCTGCCCAGCGGTCGAGAAATCTTCCGTCATGCCACACGTCGGTGTCACTGATACAAAGTTGATACTGCATAATCATTTTCAGAAGCAGATTTTTGAGATATGTATCAATGCACATCTTCGCCGCCCACAGCTCGCCGCGTTTGAGCTTTTTGCAAGCCCATATATTGTGGAAGAAAAAGTCATTGACCGTATTTTCATATTCTTCACTTGTCATTACAGCATGATGAACTTCAAGTTTTACAAACTGCGGTATCATTTCTTCATAATCACCGCCGTCATAAAGCAGTTTCCACCCTCTGTTCATCACCCATTGGGCAACACCTTCTTTGAGTGAATTTTCAAACTGCAAGGGTGTGAAAATTATCATATCCACGTCCCTGTCAGCGTCATAAATACATCTGCGCTCTTTTCCGCCTCCGAGGGTAGGTTCGATAAACGAAATACTCACATTTCCGAATATCTCAGGATATTCACCCGAATACCACCTGTCGGGGCAGTTTGTCACAATGATAAGGTCAAGGTCTGAGTATTCGTCGGCAGGCACATCAAAACGTGTCGATGAGCCTATGGCTATCACCGCTTTTATCGCTTCGTCCTGACCGGCATACTCAATCAGTTTTTGTTTTATGTCATTATAGCGGTCATTGTCGTTCATATCTATCTCCTTTCTGTCAGCCATTTTCTCAGGAAATTCATCTGCTCATCAGTATGAAACCAATGCTCACCGCCGTTCATTACCGTTAACCCTGCACCGATTCTTCCGGCAAAATTTGTGACTGTATCAAGGCTTGTCAGCTTATCATTTTCGCCGAAAAGAATTTCGGTGGGAACGTGCCAGTTTATTGGATTTTTTCTGACATAGCAGAGATACTCCCAAGACAGTGTTTCTCCGAAATGTGTCTCTATTTTCCCATACTCCGCAAGTTCTCTTTCACTGACTCCTGCCCATTTCATCATGTCAAGGATAAGCCTTTCCATATCAACTATCGGCGATATGAAAAATGCCCTGTTTATCAGCTTTTCCGACAGGGAGTGCATGGCGAAGTAAGCGCCTATGCTGTTGGCAATGAGTATGACTTCACCGCTGTCTGCACACAGAGTGTCATAAGCCTTCGGAAACTCCGTCCTTGCCTGCCACGGCATTTCGGCTTTGTAGTCAAGACCTGCGACATTATATCCGGTGAACATTGACTTGTATGTTTCGGCTTCATCGGCATTGCCGTTTCTGCCGTGAATATATAAAACTGTACTCTTCATAATTATAAGCCGAATGAAATACCGCAGATTTTCCAAGTGCCGTTCACGTTTATGATTCGGATATCCGCAGTTTCCTTTGCACCAAAATTATCATAATCCGCCAAAATCGAGTAGCCATCTTCAGAAGTCTTTTCGATGTTCGGTTCTGCATCGGAAAAAATATAGAATCCCTTTGCGCTGTTCTTCATATAAAGCTTGTCATCTGAATCAATAAATATCGGTGAATTGCCGTCAATAAGAGCACTGTAACGCTCTGAGATAATATCCTGTGTCAGGTATTTATCCTCATAATAGCGTATTTCTGCTATATTTGAAAAATCAGAGTCAGTAACCTTGTAATAATCGGTACCGTTTACTGTATTGACGGTGTCGGCATCATATTGCAGACCAGCTCCGACAAGACGCTCCATCATATTTAATGCACGGATAAGTTCCTGTGCCTGTTCAGTGGTCGGAGCAGACTGATCTGCATTGCTTTGTGTTTCAGATTCGGGAACATCAGCAGCTGTTGTCTCTTCCATTGTTTCTGTGGAGTTTTGAGCAGTTGCTTCAGTGGTAGTCTCTGTATTCGGCTCTGTTTCTGTATTGGTTTCAGACACTGCTTCTGTTGTTGCTTTTGTGGTAGATGCAGAAGATGTTTCAGCTTCATTATTTGTGTTACTTCCACAGCCTGTAGATAACAGACAGAACACAAGACAAGCTGCAAATACTGTTTTTTTCATGGTTTATCCCTCCTGATTTGGTGTTGCATAAGTTTTGATAAAATGTCGGCTGAACGACTCGATCTGCGATACTATATTATCTTCTTTCTCGGGTTCGCGGTCACAAAGATGTATCAGTGCTGAAATTGGCGCAATGTAAGCAAATGCAAGCATTTTGGGGTCATCACTTTGTAACAGTTTCCTGTCGATCATACCCTCAAAAATGTGCGTGAACATTTCGGTCAGTCCGGTCAGGAAATGCTTTGTTGCAAGCTTCCTTGCGCGTTCATCACGGAACTGTTCAATAGTGAGAAGTTTTCTTGTCATTACGACGCGCTCATCATGTATAGTAAAATTGACCATTTGCATCGTCATTGAAACAAGTCCGTCAAGTGAATCAGGGACTGGCGGCAGATTCTCTGCCGAGCCGAAATGCTCATTATAGTAGGCGATCATTTCGTCAAGAAGGGCGTTCCAGATATCTTCCTTACTGCCAAAATGTTTATACATCGACGACTTAACGAGTCCAAGTGAGGCTGTCAGTTCACGGATATTTGTACCGTCATAGCCTTTTTGCGAAAATTGCCTGAGTGCTTCATCGAGTATTTTTTCTTTTGTGCCCTTTGCCATATTGACCTCCGGATAATATAGTGACCTATCGTTCACTTTATATTATAGCGAACGATAGGTCACTTGTCAATAGCTATTTCGTATTTATATGTGACAAGACAAGTGAGGTCAACGATTCTGTCCTCCTGAAATTTTTCTTTCATATCATCTCTTCTTATTTAATAATGCTGTCAAGGTTATGCCTGTAACGTATAATATCGTATGTTAAATAGGCATTTGCTATTGGTTTGAGGATATGCTATAATAAATACATAAAGTATCCCACCATTATCCTAATCGGAGGAAAAAACGATGACAACAGAAGAATTTCTTGAATATATGAACAGCGGCAAACAGGTTACGGCAGAGTGCGGCGTTCATAAGACGATGCACAGTTTAAGTCAGGAAGCTATTCGCCTCACAATGGAGATCAACAGCCGGTATCATACGCCCGATGAGATCAATAATCTGATGTCTGAGCTTATCGGTGAACCTGTTGAAGTCGGACTGTTTCCTCCGTTTTATACCGACTGCGGAAAGAATATACACCTCGGCAAGGACGTATTCATCAATGCAGGCTGCAAGTTTCAGGATCAGGGCGGTATTTACATCGGTGACGGTGCGCTGATCGGGCATAATACGGTGCTTGCAACGCTGAATCACGGGCTTCTTCCCGAAGAACGCCACGATCTGATACCAAAGCCTATTCATATCGGCAAAAATGTGTGGATAGGTTCAAATTCCACTATCCTGTCAGGTGTGACGATCGGTGATAATGCGGTCATCGGCGCCGGCTCGGTTGTGACTAAGGATATTCCGGAAAATATGATAGCCGTCGGCAGTCCTGCGAGAGTGGTGAAGAGCATTTATGATTAAATCAAGATTTATGGCTGTAGCTACCTCTCTGTCTGACTGATGAGGAGAAGCAGAGAATGACAGAACTGTATACAGTACAGCAATATGAAAATTGGTAAGTGAGGAATTATTATGAGTAAAAAAGTTCTTGTTATTTCGTCAAGCCTGCGTAAAAATGCCAACTCTGAGCAGCTTGCTTTGTCATTTGCAGACGGAGCAAGGAAGTCAGGGCATGAGGTTGAGGTCATCTCCCTGCGTGACAAGGAGATCAGATTCTGCATCGGCTGTTTTGCCTGTCAGAAGACTCAGCGGTGTTTTATGCACGATGATGCAGATGCTATCCGTGAGAAAATGCTTCATGCCGATGTATTGGTATTTGCTACACCGATCTACTACTACGAAATGAGCGGTGCGCTGAAAACGATGCTTGACAGAGCAAATCCGCTGTTTCCTTCGGATTATCAGTTCCGTGAAGTCTATGCACTTGCAACGGCAGCAGAAGATGAGGAATATGTTCCGCAAAAGGCATTTTCCGGTATTGAGGGCTGGGTAGACTGCTTTGAAAAAGCTGAATTAGCAGGTACTCTGTTCTGCGGCGGAGTGACAGATACAGGCGATATCAAGGATAATCCCATATTGCAGGAAGCGTTTGATATGGGCAGCAAAATATAATTAATACGGAGGTATGTATCATGTTAGGAAATTTCAGCTATCACAATCCGACCAAGCTTTATTATGGTGAGGAGTCTCTCGGCTTTCTCAAAGATGAAATGAAGAATTACGGTGAAAATATCCTGCTTGTTTACGGCGGAGGTTCTATCAAGAAAAGCGGACTGTATGACGAGATCACAGCTATCCTGAAAGAATGCGGCAAGAACGTTGCAGAGGTATCCGGTGTTATGCCGAATCCGACAGTTGACAAGCTCAGAGAGGGTGTGAAGATCGCCCGTGAGAATAAGACTGATTTTATCCTTGCTGTGGGAGGCGGCTCTGTCTGCGATTATTCAAAGGCAGTGTCTGTGTCTGTTCACTGTGATGATGACCCGTGGGAGAAATACTATATCCGTTTTGAAGAACCTGACTGTGAGATAGTTCCTGTTGGCTGTGTCCTGACAATGGCAGGGACAGGCTCGGAAATGAACGGCGGTGCAGTTATCACAAATCATGAGCAGCACTTGAAAATCGGTCATGTGTTTGGCGATGATGTGATGCCGAAGTTCTCTATTTTAAACCCGAGATACACTATGACTCTTCCGAATTATCAGATGGTTGCAGGAATCTATGACATCATGAACCATATCTGCGAGCAGTATTTTTCGGGCGATGACGACAACACCTCCGATTATATCAGCGAGGGTCTGATGAGAGGTCTTATCCATGCAAGCCGTATTGCTGTTAAAGATCCGCAGGATTACGAAGCACGCTCAAACATCATGTGGACAGCAACATGGGCGCTTAATACGCTTGTTTCACGTGGCAAGTCCACCGACTGGATGGTGCATATGCTTGGTCAGTCGGTAGGTGCTTATACCGATGCAACTCATGGAATGACCCTTGCGGCTGTATCACTGCCGTACTACCGTTTTATAATGCCATACGGTATGAAAAAGTTTGCGAGATTTGCAAAAGAGGTATGGGGAATTTCTCCCGCAGGCAAAACCGACGAGCAGCTTGCTGAGGCAGGTCTTGCCGCTATGGAAAGCTGGATGAAAGAACTGGGACTTGTTATGAAGATATCCGAGCTGGGAGTTACAGAGGATATGATCGAAGGCATCGCAGATGGCACTATCATTCTGACTGGCGGCTACAAGGTGCTTGACCGTGACGAGGTCGTGCAGGTACTGAAAGCAAGTATGTAATATCAAACGCCATACCGTATTGCTGCGGTATGGCGTTATTTTATGCTTGCATATTTTCAATAAATTCCAGCAGGTATTTCTGAGCCACTCTTGAAAAAACTGCATTTCGCTTCCAGACAAACGAGCAGCTTGCTTCGATCGGGGGATAAAATGGCTTGAAACACATATTGCTGTCACCAGTCACATTGATAAGCCGGTCAATACAAATGCAGTATCCCATTCCTTCACTTGCCATAACAGAACCGTTATACAATAGATTATACTGCACTGTGATCTGAACGCTCTCCTCATCAATGCCGAGCATATCGAGAAACATTGAGTTATGATTCGGCTGTCTCGGAATGATGAGCGGCTGACCTTTGAGGTCGGAAAGTGTTATGCGTTCCTTTTGTGCAAGCGGTGAATCCTTGCGCATCAGTACACCAAAGGTATCTTTCAGCGGCAGCGGGATAGTGTTGTATTTTGATGTATCCACATTCTGGAACACGATGCCGAAATCAAGAAGCCCTCTGTCCAGCTTTTCAAGCACATCGCTTGCGTCGGCACTGTAAATGCTGTACTGTATATCGGGATAGTCGGCATTCAGCTTTTTTGCCGTATCAGCGATCAACTTGACGGCATAGGTCTCTCATGCACCTATGTACACCATTCCAGAGATTTGTTCTCCGTTTTTGCGGACTTCCTGCTCAGTCTTATCCAGAAGCTCCGTGATCTCTTCGGCTCTTGCACGGAGTATCATACCCTCCTCGGTGAGTGTGACACCCTTGCTGCTGCGGATAAGAAGCTGTGTTCCAAGCTCATCCTCAAGTTCCTTGATCTGGCGCGACAGTGTGGGTTGTGACAGGTAAAGTCTTTCGGCTGCAACAGAAAAGCTCTGTTCTCTTGCCACTGCAAGAAAATATTTCAGTACACGAATATCCATTATCTGACCTCCATTCTGTACTGATTATACCACGGAACAATATAACGGTCAAGTATATTGCTGTATTCAATATAAGTATTTGTAATTCGAGGCGCTTTGTGATAAATATAAAAAAAGGACAAGGAGGCGGTCAGATTAAATTGTCAAAATCTGTATTGATAGCTATAATAGCTGTTGCTGCGATAGGCTGCCTGAATAGAACTGTTCAGTTTGTTGAGCTTTGCCTGATTCTCAGACAGCACTCCGTCCATGACAGTATCAGCGGAGTTGTCAGCGACCTCACTCTTAGCTTTCTTACTCATTCGCATCACCTCTTTTCGGTTTGGAGTATCGCAGGATTTGATTTAACCCCACGATAATATTATAGCGCGAAATATACTCCCGTGTCTATTGATATTGCGCTCAAACTTTCCGTTCCAGTGAAATTATCCAGTTCGACATATTGTTATGGGGAAAATGAAAAAAGCCGCGGAGCGGAGAACGCTCACACAGCTTTAAGTATTATCAATGATGATTTTTTAGCTCACCATGTAGCTTCAAATGTTTTTTTATTCATTTCTTCGCTATCTATGGTGATAATGACAGAATTATCATTTCATTCTACATTTACAAATACTTCGCTAATTCCTGAACAATCTGCATAGAATGTGAAATCCTTTTTCAGTATGGTTTTTCTGAAGATACTTTTCTTCTGCTTCACAATAAGTGTATAGTCTTGTGATCGTGATGGAATAGGCGCAAACGTTTTTGGCTCAACAATAGTTACAACTATATTACCATCGCTTGATTTATACTCTAATACAGTTGATGGAATATTAAGGAATACAATAAAAGCAGCAATAACTACTCCACCTATGAACGTAAATATAATCGCTTTCTTTTTTTTACTCATACTTAACGCCACCTACTATCACTGCATTTTATCTTAGGAATGATTATTGAACTTTTCTAAATTATAGCATATGCTCCATGAAAAAGCAATACCATTTTCATCAAACTGCCGCCCAGACTGCGCAATAACTGCGCCGAGCCAGTTTACAATTTCAAGAGTGATGATGAATGAGAGCATCACGCAGGAGCGTGAGTGAGATAAATATAAGTCGCATAGCTCCAATTTCGCTGACGGAGCATCGAAAGCCTGCGTGACACAGGGCAAGTACACGGGACGGAAACCTATCCCCATAGGCTAAACCCTAAATGGACAAAAAATGCAGAGCTGATGTGGCTCTGCATTGGATAGGTACATATTCAATTTGTAATTGATAAGAATCATCTGATTTTATCAAATGTTATCATTGTAAAATCCTAAAAACCTCGCAAACAATTCTGTATCAAGCATATTGCACCACTTGCTTCTGTCGAGATGTTGGTGGATATACTACAATAAGACATAACAGAATGATTATGACTATTTTTTTCTTTGATTTTGTTATTTTCACGCTTTTATCCTCTCTTTCGATTCTTAAGGCAACACCGCACAAAGACCGCTTGACGTCTTTGAACTGAATCTGCTTGGATATTTTCCGTCATCTTGCACAGAAATCCCTTGACATACGTCAGTATGCCTGCGGAATTTCTATACAATCTGACGAAAAATCTCACGGCGCATCTTCAGCACAATCTTTGTGCGGTATTGCCTTAAAACTTTTCGGAAAATCATGAGCAAATCTTCAATTTTTACGGTAGCTGAGTGAAGGGCGTTTTTCATCAAGCCAGTCTTTTATCGTCCTTATCAGTCCGGTATCGAGCGGCTCCTTTATGAGTCTGCGATATGTTTTCTTCACATTCAGAATACTGTTTTCCCCGTCATTTACTCGCAGAATATGTGTAAGTCCTTCGGGAGCAAAGCACCTTATATTGCTTTCCGACCGGAACGCTTCAAGTCTGTGATAGTCTGCCTGAAAATCAGCCTTGCCTGTGATTGCAAGTACGGGTTTTCCGTAACTTTTCAGGATCTCAGCAAAATCCTCCGAGGTATATGCGCCGTGTTCCCTCAGCCATTTTGCAGGCATACCTGCGCCCTTGACATACACCTTTTCTTTGGTTGTTTCCTTGCTTTTTCTGAACATATCATCAATCGTTGCAAGCTGTTTTTTGAGATCGAAGCTCTTTCGCAAGATCGCTCCTGTCAATCCTTTTATAGAGGGAAGCTCCTCAGCCATTCGTTTGTTCTGATAATAAAGTGCGTCCTTTATGCACATTCCTGCACCGCCCAGCAGGATCAGTCCTGATGTTTCTTCTTTTTCCGTTACAAGAGTTGCAATCATCGTTCCCTCGCTGTGTCCGCAGACGAGTATTCTGTTTTCATCAACATACGGCAGGCTTTTCAGATAACGGATCACAGAGATCGCATCATTCGTCAGGTCTGATAGTCCTGCACTGTTGAAACTGCCGCCCGATCCGTGAGTGCCGCGCTTGTCGTAACGGGCAGATACATAGCCGCACTCTGCAAATGTATGTGCCAATTCCTTATACATATTGGAATGAAGTCCGAAACCGTTTCCGTCACGGTCGAGCTTTCCTGTTCCCATGATGATGACAACGGCAGGAGATTTCCTGCTTTCGTCCTCATAAGTGATCGTTGCCCCGATCGGATATTCGCCCTGAATCGTAATTTCCTTTTCTCTGAATTGCATATTGTTCACCTCAAAAAAAGATAAGCCAGATCGTTCTGCTGATGATATGCGTCAGTATATGTGCAAGCATCGCATATTGAATGCCGTATTTCCGGTAGAGCCTGCCGAATACGATCCCAAGTGCGCCGTTCATGAGAAAGCACCTGAATATCAGCATGGGGGTCAGATGTCCGAATGTCTGAATAGTTGCAGGCAGGTGTTCTGCGGCAAACAATGCAGCAGCGATGATATTAGAGAAAACAAGCACCTTTTCGGGAACAGCATTCTCTTTTCTGAAAAACAGCTTCCAGCCGATCAGTGCGAGCAGGCTCATAAAGAACAGCCGCAGCATAACTTCCTCAATGACACCGCCGTACAGAACAGAGGCAATCCATGTGGGAACATCAAATCTTCCGGACTCCTCATAACTGTTTGTCAGTTCGGGTATCCATTTCGCAAAGGTAAAAGCATCAGCGCTCAGTACAATTCCGCATAACGCTCCTGCAAGCAGTGTGATGAGAGTATTCTTTTTGTCAAGCCGGAATGAACGGATAAGACCGATCTTCTCTGCAACAAGATATCCGAAGAAGCCGCAAATCACAGCATATACGACTGTCTGTATCATCGTGATGAGCATGACCATTTCCTTACTTCCGGCCTGCTGAATGGCAGCTTCAAGAGCTGCTTTGTCTGCACTTGCTGTGGACATCTGAGCTGTGAACCAACTGCCGACAGCGGCAACAGGCAGCAGGCATAATGTGAATAATAACGGCTTTCTGAACTTCGTCACTTCTTTTCCTCCTCTGTAACAGGTGCGGAGATCACAGAGAAACTCCTAATTTTGCCGCCGTCCTGCGGTTTGCTGTATTTTTCAATGACTTCCCGAAGCTCCTTAAAAAAGTCAGCATAGCTCTCATCGGTCAGAGTGAGCATATAAGTCCGCAGTGACAGCATATCGGCATACGGATCAGCATTTTCTTTATCACTGTATCTTTGAAAACTGCCGTACAGTGCCATGAGAAACTGATAGGCACTGTCAGCTATATCGGTATTTTCAGTGAACTTAGTCTCGTTGAGTGTCAAAAGCCTTTCCAGACTTCCGCGCACTTTGCGTTCCGACTTTACGATTAGAACTTCTTCTTTCAGAAGATAATTGATATGACGATAGAGCGTAGGCTGAGGAACATCGTGTAATTCCTCGCAAATCTGCTTGGTCGTTGCTTCGCCCCTGATCTGGAGAAACTGCATGATCTTCATTCTTATCGGGTTTGTAATAATATCGGATAGTTTCATTGCATTCCCACCTTTCTCAATATATATTATATTCTCATAAGTGATAATAGTCAAGAGCATTCACAGAAAGTTTACAATTTACCCTCTGATAATTATTTGCAGAAACCTATTGATTTGAAAAAGTCTTATCCCCATTCACAGAGATAAGACCTTTCCTCAATAGTTATATGTGATTACTCCTGAACCTCTTTCATCAGAGCCACGCCGTCCTTGAAACCAACCTTGTACGCAGCTCTCATCTCAGCGGCGTGAATATCACCCTTGCGGTAGTTGTAAAGTGCATCGATCATCATAATCCGTCCTTTCGGTTTTCTCAAACATTATTGCTGTTTTACCGATTTCAAGCTGTTTTGGATATGGTGTCCTAATTTTATCACTTACAAAGGAGAATAACTATGTATCCAATATATGATATTACAGACGCTTCAGGAAGTGTGCTAAGACCAGAAGTGTTGATTATGTGTGAAGCGGGATTCTGTATTTTAGTTCACGATCTGTAAACCCAAAGGTTCAAACCATATAACCGATTGGAACTTCTCAAAGCCTTCTTTTCATGGTATAATACACTCAAGAAACACGAATTGGAGATGTTGTCATGGAAGAAAAGGCAAAAAAAGAAACTGACAGTCAAGGGACTTCTGAAAGCACTTCTTGTAGTCCTCCTGATACTTGTTATCATAGGTTCTTTCTTTGAGGAATACGATGTCAGCGGAAAGACCATCGTTCCGTTTTGCACCAATCAGGGCAGCGGCGTGGATTCGGGCTATGAGCTTCTGAAGGACGAATGTGACGGGGCAACGGTCGCAGAGGGCTTCAACGGAATTAATACCGATTTGAATGAAGTAACAAACTGGCTGAAAGGTCAGGGATATATCAATGACTAATGGGAGGTCTACTATGGAATATGTACAGCTCAACAACGGGATCAAAATGCCTATGCTCGGCTACGGCGTGTATCAGGTGACAAAGGACGAATGCGAGAGATGCGTGACCGATGCACTTTCGGTAGGCTATCGTCTGATTGACACAGCACAGAGCTATTTCAACGAAGAGGAAGTCGGGGCAGCGATCGCAAAATCTGGTATTCCCCGTGAGGAGATTTTTCTCACAACTAAGGTATGGGTGGAGCATTACGGCTATGAGGAGTGCAAGAAATCGGTCTACACTTCCCTCGAAAAGCTGAAAACCGACTATCTCGACCTGATGCTCCTGCACCAGCCGTTCAGCGATTATTACGGCGCATACCGTGCATTGGAGGAGCTTTACAATGAGGGCGTTCTCCGTGCGATCGGCGTGTCCAACTTTTATCCCGACAGACTGGTGGACATCGCCAGCTTTGCGAACATCGTGCCGATGGTCAATCAGGTGGAAACTCACGTCCTCAATCAGCAGAAGACAGCCAAGGAGTACATGGACAAGTACGGCGTACAGTGTGAGGCGTGGGCACCCTTCGGCGAGGGCAGAGGCGGTCTGTTTGAGAATGAAACGCTCATAAATATCGGCAAAAAATATGGCAAGACCGCTGCGCAGGTCATGCTCCGCTGGAATATCCAGCGAGGTGTCGTGGTACTGCCGAAGTCCACGCACAGAGAGCGTATGATACAGAACATCGACGTTTTCGACTTCACGCTCTCTGATGAAGATATGACAGCGATCGCCGCCCTCGACACTGCGACAAGCTCGTTCTTCTCCCACTACGATCCTGCAATGGTGGAGTGGTTCGTGAAGATGGTCGAGGAACGCAAGAAGAACAATCGCAGTGAGAAGGAAACAAAGAACTGGTGATCGAAAAAAGCAAGTGTGAACCTTTGGGTTTATGCTTGCTTTTTCTGTTTTTGTGTGATATAATAGAAATAGAGCCAGAAGGTACTGGTATAAATCGGAATTTGTAAAGGAGAAGTATAATGAAAAAGTGGTATAATGAAGAATATGAATTCACCGTTGAGGTGACAGGATTTCTTCGTGGAGATCATACCGAAAGATACTGCCGTAACGGCGAGGAAATAGGAGACAGATATACCTGTACATACGGATGTCCGGTAAATACAGATGGGTATGGCATATGCTCTAAGACTATGATGATGCTGTTTCCGTTAATGGAGGCTGTCAGGAGCGGCGGCGATCTTACCAGAGTCGGCGGCGACGGAAAGTACACAAAAACTGTTGTTTGTCCGGATGGTTGCGTGATTTTCAGACTGACGGCAAATCCGCTAGGAAATGAAAATTTCCATACCGGCGGATTCTGGGATTATCCCGATGAAACACAGAATTAAGAAACGGAGCGGAAAACAATGATAGTAAAGATTAATGACTCAGATGAAAAAAGAGCAATTGCAAGAACAGTGCTTGAAGACCTGACAGAATGGTTTGAAGTCAAAGAAAGTCGGGAAGGTTATATACACGACTGTGTTGACTGGATCTTTCTTGCAGCTATGGAAAATGACAGGATCATGGGATTTTTATGTCTGAAGGAAACAGGGAATGCTACGGTCGAGCTTGCCGTTATGGGGGTTATGAAGGAATACCACAGAAACGGTATCGGTCGGGAGCTTACAGAAAAGGCTAAGGAAGCAGCAAAGGCTGACGGATACGAATTTATGCAGGTCAAGACTGTTAAAATGGGTATGTATGAGGATTATGACAAAACAAATCTTTTTTATAGGAGCTGTGGCTTCAAGGAACTGGAGGTATTACCGTTCCATTGGGATGAGGCAAATCCATGTCAGATATATGTGATGTCTTTGAAATGAGATAGTAAGTTATCTCAGAAGTAAATCGCACAAATTCTGATTTATCTTAGAAAGGAAAACCTCATGTACAACCACCAGCTCGACACGTTCATTGTTGTCGCAGACAGCGGCAGCTTCAATAAAGCGGCGGAAGCACTGTTCATCTCGCCGCCTGCGGTCATCAAGCAGATCAATCTGCTTGAAGACAGTCTCGGTGTCCGACTTTTTACACGCACGCACAGGGGCTTGCAGCTCACAAAGGCAGGACAGTCGGTCTATGAGGATGCGCGGTACATCATCGCCTATTGCCGTGAATCGGTGGAGAGAGCGAAGAAAGCCGATGACACACAACCCTCTGTTCTTCGTATCGGTACATCGACCATGACACCCGGACAGACCATTGTGGATATGTGGACGCAGATCAGAGAAGAAATTCCCGACATAAAATTTCAGCTCGTCCCATTTGAGAACACTCCCGAAAATGCAAGGGAAATACTCAAAAATATGGGAAAGAACATTGACATCGTGTGCGGAGTTTATGATGAACGGGCACTGAAAAACTGGCAGTGTGCGGCGCAGTTTGTGGAGAATGTGCCGGTACGCTGTGCGGTATCGGTCTATGATCCTCTTGCGAAAAAAGACAGGCTGACCGTGGAAGACCTGCACGGCAGGTCGATCATGCTGATCCGTGAGGGCTGGAACGAGGAAACGGACAGGCTTCGGAAATGGCTCACGGAAGAACACCCTGAGATCAACATCGTGACTTTTGATTTCATCAATCTCTCGGTGTTCAACGATTGCGAGAACAGCGATCATGTCCTGATGTGTATTGATATGTGGTCGAATGTCCACCCGCTGCTGAAAACGCTGCCTGTGGACTGGGACTATTCCATGCCCTTCGGTCTGCTTCATGCACCGAAACCGAGCAAGACCGTAAAGCGGTTTCTGAATGCGGTGAAAAAGAATTCAGGTGAGAAAAATGAATAAGGAATGGTCTGAACTAAACAAGAAAATGCAGGCAAGTATCAGGAAAAAGGATACATATGACCATGGAATAAGCACTTTGTTTGAACTGCGTGATAAGCTGATGCAGACGATCGTTTCGTTCAAAAATGAACTTTCATCAGACGATTTTTATGCCATTCCATTTGTCAATGCAGCCGGCTATCACAGCAAGACTATTGCTTACTCCTTATGGCATATTTTCAGAATAGAGGATATTGTGGCGCATACTCTGATAAACTGCGATGAGCAGATTTTTTTCTTAAAAAATTATCAGAAACGTATACATTCTCCGATCATAACAACAGGAAATGAACTTATTAAAAATGAGATAGAAGATTTCTCAAAGCAACTGGATATAGAAGAGCTATATTCGTATATTTCTGAGGTCAAGACAAGTACAGAAGCGTTGCTCAGAAAATTGCCATACGATGCGCTCAAACAAAAAGTGGCAGCAGAGCGCAGAGAGGATTTGCAGAAGCTGAACGTTGTAAGTAGTGACGAAAATGCTGTTTGGCTTATAGATTACTGGTGCAGCAAGAATATTCGCGGTTTGATACAAATGCCTTTTTCAAGGCACTGGATAATGCACGTTGAGGCGTGTCTGCGTATTATGAAACAATTAAAAAGAACGCAGTAATAACCCAAAGGTTAATAGGTCATAACAAACGGAGACTTCTCATGAGGTCTCCGTTTTGCTATAATATAGGTAAGAAAACCGAAACGGAGGTATTACTTATGAAACATACAATGAAAATCAT
>Ga0310695_10003316_pt1 | contig 31927 bp, 33 predicted proteins | sample RumenRJG_04DNA_FD_203882 | JGI IMG/M metagenome (GOLD analysis project Ga0310695, IMG submission 203882) | Bovine rumen microbial communities from Lethbridge, Alberta, Canada - RJG_04 (v2) (version 2) | ecosystem: Host-associated > Mammals > Digestive system > Stomach > Rumen | place: Canada...
AAAGAGAATGCTTTATTTCTGAAACAAAGACAAAGAAATCTGTCTACCTGACAATGGTGACTGTCAATGGGCTTGTGCAGAATGCTCATTCCGGAATTATACAAAATACGATTACGGCAGAGGATCTGTTTCAGCCGTGATAAAGGGATGGTTTGGACAAAAATGCATACGTCGAGACTGTATGTTGCTTGTACCACCAAAAGAAAGAGTTCATCTCAGTGCCCTATGAACCCGAGAATGCTGACTATTTGAAGATGTTCCCAGGCAATGCGACATACGAAGAAATCAAGGAATGGATTATGAAGAAGTATGATGTTAAGGTTTCTTCACTGTATGTTGCCCAAGTGAAAGCAAAACATGGTCTTGATATGAGAGACTGCTATAATCGTCCAAGGTCAGAGAATAGTCGTCAACCGCAAGTGCCTGCTGATAAAGAGAAAATGATTGAGGAAGCACTCAGACACTTCCGAATGATAGAGTAAGTGAATTGCTCCGATGGGTTTTTTTCCTGTCGGAGCATTTTTGTGATTAAGTCAGAATCCGAAGGATGAACGACTTGGTCACCCGAAGCGATGCTGAGGTTGCTCAGATTGCATTTGATAGTACAGAGATGCGATATGAAGGTCTTAAATGCAACAGCGTAAGCGAGAGACACATGAAATGGGTATCTTAAAGGTATGGGGTGTGGGGATGGTGGTGGGTGTCTGGTAAGCCAGTGGATTAGGTGTCGAACGAAGTGAAGACACGAAAAATTAACATGTCCAATTATGTCCAAAGATGTTGACTTACTGTGTCCATTTGTGTACAATAATGTACGATAGGGACAAGTCTGATTCCGAAGAGGAGTGAGGTATAACATGGCGAGACAAAAGAAAGAATCAATCTCTCTGCATATGAAGGTGGATGCCGAGTTGATGCAGAGATTTAATGACTATTGTGATGAGGTCGGTCAGACTAAGACGATGGCTTTTGAGCGTATCGTGGCGTCCTTTTTAGATGAAAGGGAAAAGTCTGAGGAGAAACCCCGTCATGATGAGCATTCAGAATGACGAGGTGTATGATATATGTCTGACTTCATTGATTTGCAGGATGACCTGATTCAGGTCTGTATGACAATCCTGCTTAAAGATAAAACGACGAAGAAGAATATTGTGTTTGCAACGGACAGTTATGCAGAGATGGGCGACGCCTATGGTGTAGACCGTGAAATCACGAAGTCGCTGCTTGCTTCACTGGACTTAAAACCGCGCATTCTGAAGTCACAGGAAGAGCAGGCTCTGAGGACGCGAAAGAAAGCGGAAGTATTCACACCAGCATGGTTGTGTTGCAAGATGAATAATCACTGTGATGACGAGTGGTTCGGTGTCACGGATGTGTTTAATCATCTGGAAGGCGAGAAATGGACGGTAACGGACACTCCCATTCTCTTTCCTGAGGGAAAGGATTGGAAGAAATATGTGGATTCCAGGAGATTGGAAATCACATGTGGTGAAGCGCCGTACATTGTGTCCCGTTATGATGCAGCAACGGGTGACATGATTGATGTCAAAGACCGTATCGGAATTTTGGACCGCAAACTTCGTGTTGTAAATGAGAACACGGAAAACCGAGAAGAATGGTTCAAATGGACACTCCGTGCATTTCAGTCAGTTTATGGATATGAGTGGCAAGGCGATAGCCTGTTGATTGCACGAATTAACCTGCTGATGACATTTATGGATTATTACAATGCTCGGTGGGGATATGACCCGACGGATGTGAAGTTCTTGCCAATGCTTTCGCAGATTGCGAATGTGATAGCATGGAACTTCTGGCAGATGGATGGTCTGACAGGAACAGTGCCTTATGGGGAGCCTGTCGAGAAGCCTGAAGAACCAAAGCAACTGTCGTTTTTCGATATGGGTTGGATGGGTGACGGCCAGCCGACAGAGAATACAGAGGAAAACGTAGTTGTTAAGCGTCAAGAATGTAAGATATTTGATTGGCGCTCTAATGAATCTGTATTTTATAGTAGCCTGAAGAAAGGATGATGGCTTATGAAATTTGATTTTTGTATCGGGAATCCTCCCTATCAGGAAGAACAAGTTTCTATGGATGCTGATGGTTCTCTTAAGAATTATGCTCCTCCCGTATACGATAAGTTTATGGAAGAAGCGTTTAAAGTTTCCGATAGAGTTGAATTGATTCATCCTGCAAGATTCTTGTTTAATGCTGGGTCCACACCCAAAGCTTGGAATGAAAAGATGTTGAATGATGACCATTTTAAGGTTCTTCTTTATGAGGAGGATGGTCATAAAGTTTTTCCGACCTTGTCAACACCGCTTAGAGGTGGTGTTGCGGTAACTTATAGGGATGCTGCTAAGGCGTTTGGAGCAATTCAGGCATTTACAAAATATCCTGAAGTAAATGATATTCTTCATAAAGTCATTTACAGTAGTTCTTTTAAGACTTTGATGGATATTGTATATTCAAGAACCTCATATAGGTTGACTGAGGTAATGCATGCAGACCATCCTGAAGCAAGGTATAAAGAAGGCCCAGATGGTAAAAACATTGGACTTCTGAGCAAAGGGCATGATTATGATATGTCTTCAAATATCATGGCTTTGATTCCTGCGATTTTTCATGATGAAAAACCAAATGATGGTAAGGATTATATTCAAATTCTTGGTAGAGTAAACAATAGGCGTATTTATAAATATATACGCCGTGATTATGTCAAAGATGTTGATAACCTTGATTATTATAAAGTGTATGTGGCACAGGCTAATGGTAGCGGTGAGTTTGGTGAAACAATGAGTGAGCCTGTTGTTGAGGGGCCTGGCGTTGGTTCGACAGAAACGTTTTTGAGTATTGGAAAATTTAAAACAAAAGACGAAGCTCATGCCGTCAAAAAATATATAAAAACAAAATTCGCACGAGCATTGTTGAGTGTATTGAAGGTTACTCAGAATGGTAATAAACCTGTGTGGAAGATGATACCACTTCAAGATTTTACCTCTTCTTCAGATATAGATTGGTCTGTATCAATAAAAGCAATAGACCAGCAACTTTATAAAAAGTATAACCTTTCTGATGAAGAGATTGCCTTTATCGAGACTCATGTAAAGGAGATGGCATAAGATGGCTCAGAATATCAAAGATATGATTAAAACCTCATCTAAGGTTGTGCCGATGATTTATGCCTATACAACTCCTGGCATTACATATCATGACGGTTACATCAAGATAGGTTATACAGAACAGGATGTGGATGCTCGTATTTATCAGCAGACACATACAGCGGGTGTAAAAGCGAAGAAAGAATGGCAAGGACTTGCCACGTTTGATGATGGATCAGGCGATACCTTTAGGGATACAGATTTTCATGCGTATCTTCGTAAGATGGATGTAAAACAGCCACAAGACGAAGGAAACGAGTTTTTTGATAAATCTGATAGGAACGAATGGTTCCATATTTCGCCGTTTGATTCACAGCAGAAGTTTTTCCAGTTCCGCGCAAATCGTGGTGTCATGGATTTCGTTCATGAGGTTGTTCCGTATACACTTCGTGAGGAACAGGATGATGCCGTTCGGCAGACAGTTTCTTATCGGAATGACCATTTGGGCGGTGAGTTCCTTTGGAACGCAAAACCCCGTTTTGGTAAGACGCTCTCCGTGTATGATTTCATACAACGGATAAAGGCTGAGCGAGTTCTTATTGTGACGAATCGTCCTGCTATTGCAAATAGTTGGTATTCAGATTACGACAGGTTTGTCGGTCGTCAAGGCGGATACTTCTTTGTCAGTAATGTAGATGGCATTAAGGACAAGGCTCTTGTCATGGGCTACAAAGAGTATGAGAACGATGCGAAGTCCAGGGCTAAGAATCCAGATGCGATGAAGATGGGTCTGATTGAGTTTGTGTCTCTTCAAGACCTGAAAGGTTCTATTTATTTCGGCGGTCAGTATGACAAGTTGAAAGAATTGAAGAGTCTTGATTGGGATGTGCTCGTTATTGATGAGGCCCATGAAGGAGTAGACACGTATAAGACGGATATCGCTTTTGACCATATCAGACGAAAGTTCACCTTGCATTTGTCTGGTACGCCATTTAAGGCGTTGGCGAACGATAAGTTCCCAGATAATGCAATCTATAACTGGACGTATGCTGACGAGCAGCGTAGGAAGCGTGATTGGGACGGTACTGGCGAGAATCCTTATGGAACTCTGCCGAAGTTGAATCTTTTCACGTACCAGATGAGCGAGATTATTAAGGATGAGCTCTCTCAGGGTGTTGAGATTAACGGGGAGACAGAAGAATATGCGTTTGATTTGAACGAGTTCTTTGAGACCAGTAATGGTCGGTTTGTTCATGATTCTTCTGTTGATAAGTTCTTGGATGCTTTGACAACGCAAGAGAAGTTCCCGTTCTCCACACCAGAACTGCGTGATGAGTTGAAGCATACCTTCTGGTTGCTGAATCGTGTGGAGTCTGCGACGCTTCTTGCAAAGAAGTTGGAACAGCATCCTGTGTTTGGCAATGGGAATTATAAGATTATCCTTGCCGCAGGTGACGGCAAACTGGATGATGCAGATGAGACGATGAAGTCTTATGACCGAGTTGTCGATGCTATTGCCAAATACGATAAAACCATCACGCTGTCAGTTGGTCAGTTGACGACAGGTATTACGATTCCTGAGTGGACGGCTGTCTTGATGCTTTCAAACATCAAGTCTCCTGCACTTTATATGCAGGCAGCGTTCCGTGCTCAGAATCCGTGCCTGTTCCATAATGGTAATGCTTCGTATCGAAAAGAGAACGCTTATGTGTTCGATTTCGACCCTGCCCGTACACTGGTCATTTTTGAGCAGTTTGCGAATGACTTGACGCAGGATACTGCTGCAGGTCATGGTGATATGGATACTCGAAAAAGGCATATTAAGGAACTGTTGAACTTCTTCCCTGTTATCGGTGAAGATGACCGGGGTGAGATGATTGAACTGGATGCAGAAAAGGTTCTGTCTATTCCGCGTAAGATTAAGTCTCAGGAAGTGGTTCGTCGTGGCTTTATGTCCGACTTCCTCTTCCAGAATATCAGTAATGTGTTCCATGCTCCGCCTGAAGTTATTGATATTATCTCGCAGTTTACGCCAGTAGCGGAACCTTCAAAGAAGGGCGAGATTGATACGGAAGGCGCACAAGAGATTCCGCTTGATGAGAATGGTGAAGTCAAGTTGGATGATGATTATGTTATCGGCGTGACTCCCGATGTGTTCGGGGATAAGATTTACGGCGATATCGAAGATACCTTTGAGGATGTCATTCAGACTGTATCGGGAAATACAGAGGAGAAACAGCCTGATGCCGTAGAAGCGTTTAAGAAGAAATTTCACGAGCAGGCCGTGGCACCTGTTATTCAGAAGGCTAAGGAACATTATGGTTCCGATATGAAGCGTTCTGATGAGAAGCAACTGGAACGGATGCTTACAGGTGATGCTGATAGACGCGTTGAGAAGGCATTTGGAGATTATAATATCCAGCAGCGTACTATTGAACAGGAGCGTCAGGATGCGCTTGTCAATATGGTGCGTGAAGGCAAGACTGAGTATCAGGTCAACCAGGAGTTTGACCAGAGGCAGAAAGAGGCTGCGCAGCAGCTTCAGGATGCTCTCACGGATACCATTCATGAGTTTGTGCAGGAAGCAACGAAGGATGCCGTAAAGACCGTAGAAACCAAGAAGAAAGAACGGGAAAAGGATACGATTGAAGATTCAATTCGTGACCACCTGCGAGGTTTCAGCAGAACAATTCCGTCGTTCTTGATGGCGTATGGTGATGATAAGGTAACTCTTATCACGTTTGACCAGGTGATTCCTGATTTGGTGTTCCGTGAAGTGACCAGTATCTCTTTGGAGCAGTTTAGGTTCCTGAGAGACGGCGGAGATTACGTCGATAAGGATACTGGCGAAACGAAACACTTTGATGGTCATCTGTTTGAGCCTGTTGTTTTTGATGACTCCGTGAGGGAGTTTATGCGTCTGCGCTATGCGCTGGCTGATTATTTCGACGAGCAGAGCACGGAAGACATTTTCGACTATATTCCTCCGCAGAAGACGAACCAGATCTTCACTCCGAAAGCGATGGTCAAGAAGATGGTCGAAATGTTGGAACATGAGAATCCAGGTTGTTTCGACATGCCTGATAAGACCTTTATTGACCTGTATATGAAGTCTGGACTTTATATTACTGAGATTGTGAAGCGTCTGTATCAGTCCGAAGAACTGAAGAGGCTTTATCCTGATAGGACTGAGCGTCTGAAGCACATCTTTGAGAAGCAGGTTTATGGTCTGGCTCCGACAGAGATTATCTATAAGATTGCCACGAATTTTATTCTTGGCTTCGATAAAGATGTGGAGATTAAGAAACACAATTTCCGTCAGGTGGATGCTCTTCCTTATGCAAAGGAAGGAACGCTTGACCAGTTGATGGATGAGTTGTTTGGGAAGGACGAGTAAGTATGCAAGCCCATAACAATAACATCGAGGAGTTCCTTGGTGCTCCGAAGACAGTGTTTGTGGTTCCTGTCTACCAGCGCAATTATGACTGGCAGAATGAGAACTGTAAACAGTTGTTCCACGATATTATTGGTATCGTGGAATCTGGACAGGAACACTTTTTAGGAACGATTTGCTTCAAGGTCTACAGTAGTCATGAACGGTCTATCATTGATGGGCAACAGCGTCTTACGAGTATTACCTTGATGCTGAAGGCAATCTATGATTTTGATAAGGATGAGGAAAATCGTACAGAAATCAATGACCAGTACTTGTACAACAAGGGTCGTGGAATTGATACGGATTTTCTGAAATTCAAGTTGCATCTGAACAAACGCGATGATGCTGTGTATCATATATTGCTGGATAGCAATAAAGAAAAGATTGAGGGCAGGCTCACGTCTGCCCAAAAGAGTTCGCGTATTTATCAGAACTACCTCCTTTTCTATGACATGGTTTCTGATTATGTTTCTAAAGGGGGTTCTGTAGGCGATATTCTGGAAGCATTGCGAAGTCTGACAATTATTGAACTTGAGATTCAGCAAGAAAACCCTCAGGAGATTTTTGAGAGTTTGAACTCGACAGGTTTAGACCTGACGAATGTGGACTTGCTGCGGAATTATTTCCTGATGCAGTTTGGTCATGATGAGCAGACGAAACTCTATGAAGACTATTGGAGTCAGATTGAGGACGCCATTGGTGTAGACCGAATGGAACAGTTCTTTGTGGACTTCCTTGTCTTTAGAAAGCGAAGCGATGCTATTACCATAAATGGTAGACGTTATCATATTACAGAACGGATTTTATACCAGGCTTTTAAAGATTATTACGCTTCTCTCCCTTATGAGAGCAATTATGATAAGACATTCAATTGTTTTGCAGACCTGAAAGCGTGTGCAGAACTGTATAAGGAGTTCATCTTTACAGATGATATCAATCTGGATAAAGAAACTCCGATGCGGAAGAAGTTATATTTCTTACTTTCAATCAATGATTCAAGCAAGGCACGAAGTTTGCTACTTTATATCTTTGATTTGTATCATCGTGGCTTGATAGATGATGAGATGTTAAATGTAGCAGTGGATGGGATTGCTTCTTTGACATTCCGTGCAAGGATTTGTAAGGCACAAGGCATCAATCGTCAGTTTGCTGGCGGTGTAATGCTTCGTTTGGACGAGGTTTCAGATTATAGTCAGTTTGTGGAGGCGTTCTGGCGGGCTATTACAGCAGGTAAAGGTTCTTATGCCTTCCCTTCGGATGCAGAGTTTATGGATGCTCTTGTTCATAGAGACCTGTATCAGGTGCTTCGTAGCCGTGGTACAAAGTACCTGTTGTATACGATGGAAGCATATTCTCCTTTTCCGAAAGGTTTACCGCCGTTCGATGATGAGTCGATTTCGATTGAGCATATTATGCCTCAGACATTAAATGCTCAGTGGAAGATTTATTTGACGAAAGAAACCATGGAGAGTTATGAATCGTCGCTTCATCGTCTGGGTAATCTTGCCCTGACGAATTATAACGGCGAGATGTCGAATAAGTCGTTTGCAGATAAGAAGCCGATTTATAAGGATTCTAAGTATTATTACACGACTCGTATTCTTGAATATGACAAGTGGCAGATTGCAGAGATAAATGACAGGTCTCAAAAGTTGGCTGCAGAAGCATTGAAGATATGGCAGTTGCCTGCCGAATATCAGAATGTGAAGGCACCATCGCAATCGCTTCATGCATTAGGCGAGGATACTGCGCAGTTTGCGTTTACTAAGCCGTCATTGTTAATGATTGGCGACCATGAGTATTCCATCAATTATTGGGCAGATATGCTTCCAATCGTTTGTGAACTCTACGATAAGGAAAATCATGATGCGTTTGTAGAGATTGCAAATCCTGAAAAGATTTCTGCTTTTGGAATCGAAGATGACGAACATAAGTATTCTGAGAATAGTTCATTTGCACGTGTAACTGGCAACTTGTATGTTCGTCAGTTCATGTCAGCAGCAAGTATCTTGGATACTATTACTCGGATTTCAACTGCGTTCGATAAAGTTGCAGGAACGGATTACGCTGGTAATATTTTGTTCGCATTGAAGTGATTGTTCAAAGGGGATTTGTGTAGTATGAAACTGACTGTTATCTTCGAAGATGGTAAGAAGGTTTCTGCGTTCGTAGTGGATAGTGCACTGAAAAGGCTTGTCGACCAAATCATGGATGAATTGGGTTATGACGATGAGTCTGAGATAGATGATTGGGATTATATCAGCACAGCAATTTCAGAGCATGAGTATCTGCGTATCTTTGATAAGCCATATGATTTGGATAAGATTAAGTCTTATGAGGTAAATCATAAGGCAAAAGAGACGAAGGCTCAGAAACAAAAGCGTATCATGTCATATCTGAGTATTTATAATGATGCTCTTGCTTATGCGGAAGAGTTTTTCCGATACGATATGAGACGGGTGTTTTTGCAACAGAAAGATGGATTTGCTGTAAGTGATTCCATTCTTCCTATCACATTCATTACGGATGGATGGACAGGGGGAAACGTCAATGGGCTGTTCTCTGTTCATGGAAGCCAAGCAGCCATTTATGTGCTGCTTCAGGAATCCGAACTGACAGAAGGCTTGAAAGCAGAGATTCGGCATGAAATCATCCATTACTCGTTATGGTTGGCAGGATTGCCCTTTGATGATGATTGTGCCGAGTTCTGGGCAGTTGCAACGGCTTTCGATGCAACGCCCTATGCTATTCCATCAGGAAAACAACATGATTATTTTCAAGCGTTCGTGAAGTTTTTCAGAGAAACGTGGGAACCATGGGATGACCAGTATTATGCATTCAAGCCTATCAAATTGTATGATGCGGTATCTCATATGAGTGAGTGTAAAACGGCGAAGTCATACGAGAGTTATTTGAAGAAGCTGGCGAAGCAAATTGAAGACTTTAAGAGAGGAAAATAAAAACTAAATACCTGGAAGGTTCACGAGGATAAGTTCGATGAACATACGATAATGGTAAGTCGTATGGGAGAACACAGCACCTACACGTCGGCACTCAGAAATGAGTGTGTAGCGACATCGAGATTGGTTTCTACGAGCGGTGAACGGTAGTCATACAGGGAAAGAATGCCCCTGATGCTCCGTTTGCCGCTTCTTTTTATGCGGCAAGCCTTCCTTCATTTCGATGAAGGAGGTAAGCCGATATGGCGAGAAAGATTGTGGCTGGTGTTAATGATTTGGCTTCACTTCGACCAGACCTTTCAAGTGAATGGCATCCGACAAAAAACGGAGAATTGATGCCAAGTGATGTTGGCATTGGTACTCACAGGAAGGTATGGTGGTTAGGAAAATGTGGGCATGAATGGTTACAAATGGTTTATTCCAGGACTAACGGTAGTGGATGTCCTATTTGTAGTAAGCAAAAACAAATTGATGCATATATTAAGACTAAAGTGAAAGAAAAGGGCTCTCTTGTTGATGTGAACCCTGAATTGGTGAAGGAATGGCATCCAACGAAAAATGCAGAATTGACTCCTGACATGATAACTGCAGGAAGTAATCGTAAGGTATGGTGGCTTGGCAAATGTGGACATGAATGGCAAGCATCTATTGCGAGTAGAAACCAAGGGCATGGATGTCCCGTTTGTTTTAAAGAATTGCAGACATCATTTGGAGAACAAGCGGTGTACTATTACGTACATCAAGTTTTCCCTGATGCAGTAAATCGCGATGGTCGGTTTGGTAAAGAACTTGACGTATATATTCCATCAATGCGTGTTGGAATTGAATATGATGGAAGTCGTTATCATGCATCTGTAGAAAAGGATAAAGAAAAAAATGATTATTTTTCCGATAAAAATGTACGCCTGATTAGGATTCGTGAAGTTGGCTGTCCTGATGTTGATGTTGCAGATGTCATAACGTGCGATTCTCGAAATGATGATTCTTTGAGTTATGTATTGGGTGTTTTGTTCGATATGTTGAATGTTTCAGATGTAGATATAGATGTTGCACGAGATCATGTGGCGATTTTGAATAATTATATTTCTAATCGAAAAGAGAATTCTTTAGCTTCGAAATATCCAGAGTTGGTAACAGAATGGCATTCAATAAAGAATGGTGATTTGATGCCTGATATGGTGATGCCATCCAGTATGAAACGTGTATGGTGGCGATGTGAAAAAGGACACGAATGGCAAGAATCTGTTAATAAGAGGACTTCAATGAATATTGGATGTCCTTATTGCTCAAATCATAGGATTTGGCCTGGTTATAATGATTTAGCGACGACACATCCTGAGCTTGCGAAGGAGTGGCACCCAACAAAAAATGGAGAATTAAAACCGACGGATGTGACATATGGTAGTGAACGAAAAATATGGTGGTTAGGGGCTTGTGGACATGAATGGCAAGCAACACCAAATGTGAGGACGTATTGGAAAAGAGGCTGTCCGTATTGTGCGAAGGATAGAAAAAAAGTAAGTGAGGTGATTTTTGATGGCAAAGAGAAAATCGAGAAGTCCTGAAGGACTTAAGGTTGAGATTAACAATCTTCTTAAACAGCGTGATGGTCTTATAAATCAGTTTGCGAAGAATTTCGCTACTGCCCTTTATGATGAAGGGATAGCAATCAAGTTATCTGGATATAATAAGCGTGAACTGCGAAGGATTATCCACTATATGTCTGAAGACATTGACCGCCATATTGAACGCCTTGAAGCAGAGCGAAAGGTCCTTTCAGAGAAAGGACGCGAGGCTGCTAAAAGGCGTAAACCGAAGAAGCCTGTCAATATTTTTGACGTGCCGTTGTCGGATGAAGAATTTGAGAAAATGGTTGCGATGCTGGAAGCGAACAAGGCTAATGCGGAATCACAAGGGTGATTGACTTTTACGTTTTTTATGGTATGATCCAGATCGAAGATGAGTTGTTATACACATCTTCGGAAAAATAAATATCTTGGGTAACAAGTAGAGAAACCACGAGGTCATCTCCACCCGTCGACGGGGTGGATGAATGACGAGGTGGGATGAAATTAGCCGAACATTAGAGAGGCCCAACAGTCGATACGTTAGATGCTTTATTGCATCGTGAAGACGTATCTGCTGTTGGGCTTCTTTGTGTTTAGAACATGATTATTTTCAGGAGGATTTTTAAATTATGAGCAAAGCGAAGAAAATGAATTTGGCTTCAATTAAAAAACAGATGGAAGCCCTGAAGGAAGCGCAGGTCCAGGAGGAACAGCGCATTAAGGAGAACATCGCAAAGGGATTAACCAGCGATGTTGTCGAGAAATTGGGTGAGTTTAACGAGGCCGATGTGAAACGGATTGGAACAATTCTTTCGGGTTATGTCGATAAGGCGATTAAGTCTTTAGAGGCTGAAAAGTCTCAAAAGAAAGCGAAGGCTGATGCTGTGAAAGAAGTTGTTCAAGATGCCGTTGAAGACGAAATTCCAGAAGTCGCTGATGACACTCAAGTGGCAACTGAAACCCAACAGGTGAAGTCGAATTACGGGTATCAGCAGAATGGATACCAGCGTAATAACGGTGGCTTCTAAGGCGCTTCGAAATTGTTTTAACACCTGAAAAGGCGACGGTAAAGGACGAAGATGATGGATGCGTTATGCAGACGTTATCGGTCCCATAAGTCGCCTTAGGTGTAGGCAAGGTGTAAGGGATAGTCACAAAAAGACGACCGGGAAAACGAATGCAGTGAGTTGGATTGTTGGCTGTTTTGTGACGAAAGGGAAAGTGACAGCATGTCCTACTCCCTTTTCGGAAGCGTACTGAAAGACAGTTCCGATAGCGTGGATTGAAGGTGTGAATGACCGTAACGAGTTGCGGTCAGAGAGGAACAAAGGAGACGCAGTTTCCTTCCTTTTAGCGGTCAAGGAATATGCTGAGAAACGATAGCATGTGACTATGAACGCCCAGGGGTTGCAGGGGGCAGGAAGCCCCCCACAAGCCGAGTTGAAGCGGTTAGCGGGCACCACGGATGGAAGCGATAGCGCACCAGCCGTAGAAACAGGAATGGCGTAGACAGGGCTGTTTCGTAGCCGCACGACCACCTTTTGGTGGGAGGGGAGGCGGTGCTCAACTCGCTGCTTGCATTCATACACCACGGAGCAGGTTGCAAAGCGACAGCACGGCATAGTCAACAGTCCAGTGAACTGTTGGATATGGCGTGTAGCGTTACGGCTGTGAGCAGTCGAAACGTGGAATGCTACGCGGGGGATGAATGGAGTTGTTTTAAGTTCGAGCAGAATGCGAGAACGAGAGGAAGACAATCATCCTGTGAATGATTGGCATCCGATTTGTAAGGCTCGAAGAGCCGTTGTTATAGAGAAAGGAGGAATCGTGTGATGGCAGATAAGACGGATAAGTTGGTTCCACTTACGGTCCGCTTTACGGGTCCCGCCATTGAGACGATAAAGTCGATTGCGGCGGAACATGGTTTCTCCGCAGCGGAGATTATTCGCTTCACGATGGATAACAAGTTGAAGGAATATCTCGGTAGTATCCAGTTCATGGATTACGAACAAGGGAAAGACATTGAAAAGGACATCTTGCAGTTGGTTCGGCTGACCCAAAAGGTCGGACAGGAGTTGAACCGTATCGGTGTCAACTACAACCAAGAGATGAAGATTCGGAACCTGCAAGCACAATACGATAGGCATAAAATGACTATCGATGAGCGTGTGCAATGGAAGAAGAATATGGCTGAAGCGCAGTCGGGTCAATCCACTCTTTCGAAGGAAGAGTTGGATGAACTAATGACGAGGTATGAGACCGTGTCAAAGAAAGTAGGTGAATTGATATGCCTTATACAAGGATAACTTCTACCAAAAATGTATCAGCATGTATCGAGTACATGCGTGGTCATGGGCATGGTCATAATGCCGAGGAAGTTCGTAATCAATACGTTTCTGGCATCGGTCTTTTGGACGATGGTGCCGTTCCCTTTGATGTTCAAATGGGATGGACATTGCGTCATCGCAATTCCAGAAATAAGGTCGATGCGTTCCGTGTGATTCAAGGATTCGGACCCGAAGAGTTGGATGCGGATAATCCAGAAGATGTGTTTCTTGCACATCAGATTGGGCTCGATCTCGCGGAGAAGATGTGGCCTGGTCATCAGGTCGCGGTATTTACCCAGACCGATGGTAAAGGTCATAAGGTTCATAACCATTTGGTGGTTTGTAACGTGAATACGGAAACCCATAAAGGTTGTGATAGAAACAGTACCTTGCACGCCCATATCAAAGAGAAGTCCGATGAAATTTGCGGACACTTCTTTGAGATAAAAGAAAGTGAACCTGTAAAGGATAAGGTATCCCAGACGGTCCGTGCTAAGCGAGAAAAGAATGAGGCTGCTAAAGCCGCAGGATTAGAGCCGACAGAATATATCTGGCAGGATGATTTGAAGGCTCGTATTAAAAGCGCGGTACGGGTATCCAGGGATATGGATGAACTCTACACGGAGTTGGTGAAACGTGGTGTAGAGATGGATGTTAAGAAGCCCACTAAGAAACATCCTGAAGGTTCGATCACATACGAACTGACGGATGTTACAGGGTTCGATGGGAAGATTCCGAAGAATCTGAAATCGAGGGCTTCAAGGCTCGGAACCGACTATGACCTACCGACGATAACGAGGATGCTTGAAATCAACAGAGTGCGTGATAAAGCCTACGGCTTATCGGGTATTCAGAGTGTTATCGAGGTTGGGAATGAACTCTCGAATGGTGGTATTCAGGAGACGGCAGATAAGCCGACAACTGAGGGTTTCCATACAGAGAAAGAGGCGGTTAATGAGCCAGAATATACTGTTGCGGAAGACGGTGTGAGACTGGATAAGTACGGTCAAGTGATTCCGATTGCGGAGTACGAATCCGTATGGAATGAGAAGCAACAGAGGTATCGCTCGAAGGACGAAATCGAAGCGGATGCTGAGGCAGAAGCCGAGGCTTATTATGAGAAGCCTGCAGAGCAGGTTGAACCTGTTGTGACACCTGTTCAGGTATCCGAAGAAGGTTCCGATGAGGGACAGGAAGTCGTTAAAGACGAGATGCTGACGGTATCCGATGAGGAACTGGATATCATCAATAAGCAGATTGAAGATGACGCTATTGAGGTTCATGTCGGTGAGGATTTGTATACAGCACCGATGACGCGTGAAGAAGCCAGTCAGTATATGTCGAATCTTCTTGTCGATAAGTTTGGTTTCGACAAGAACGATAAAAGAGGGCGTTGGGCCTTATATAAGGGCTTTAATAACTGGATGTCTGACCGCCGTGAGCAAGGTATTAGAGAACCGATTGCGAAGCGTGTTGAAGGCGGTAAGTATCAGATGAATATGAGGTCATTGAGTGACCAGATTGCGCTGTATTATGCGGCAATGCTTGAAGAAGCCAAGCAGCGTGAGTTGAAGAAACAAGGAGTCTCTGAGGACTCTCGAAGTGCTGAAGCGAAGCGTAAGAAACGTGAAGCAGAAGCAAGGCGACGACTCATGATGCAGACACTTACGAACGATGCGAGAAGTGTGAAAGACGGCGGAATGCAGAAGGAATGATAGGTTATGATTCAGTCGAATAAGCATGGAATGATTACGAAGTCAGGCAACACGTATTTCAGCGAAGACGGAATGACTAATAAAAGCGGTAATACATTGTTCCATCCAGATGGAAGTATGTCTAATCGGTCTGGTGAAAATATGATTTTAGGACCGAAGGGCATGATTACCGTTAGTGGTAATCTGCTATTCACACCGAATGGAACATTTACTCTTACAGGAACCATGTTAATGGGTCCTGATGGTGAATCCTGGTATGGCGTGAATTCTATGGAGGAAGCCAAGGATATAGTGGCGATGGTTTGCGCAAGGAAGCCTGAAGAAACGGTAGAGAAATCTTCTGGTAGTGGAATCACTGCAGAAGATTTGAAAAATATCACGCCAGAGAGTTGGAAGGCGATAGCACTCACAGGGGTAATAATCGTAGCGATTATCGCTGTGGTGTGGTTGATTGCACATCGGTAAGAAAGGACGGTTGGACTATGGCATTAACAGACGAACAGAGAGAGAGATTGAATGCTCGTGTTTCTCAAAATGGAACGGATATGAGTGCTGATTACAATGAGTATCAGGAGTTCCTTCGCTTTAAGGAGATGAAACGGAAGTCTTCGGGAATTGAAGAGAACAGGGGTACAAAGTACTGCAAATATTGCGGCGCTATCATTCCAGCGGATGCTGTAATGTGCCCTTCCTGTAGAAATAATATGAACGGAGTTCAGACACGTTTCGTGAATCCATCAAATGAGAATAAGGAGAATGTGCCGATTAAGTTTGATGGTACTCCAATAAGAGATATGTTTGTCAATATTATGGTTGTGGCGCCAATTGTTTTATGTGCAATCGGTATTGCAACCTACAAAAATTCATATGATGGCATAGGCATACAGGGGTATTTGAACGGTTTAAATCTTGAAATAAGACATGTGATGGCATATTGGATGTTTGGAATAATAATAGGCGTATTTGCATGGTGTTTAGATATTGTTGTAGAGATAAAGCAATCTCGCTTTTATGGTGAATGGGTTTGGTGGGGATTGATTCCACCAGTATATTTGTTTGTGAGAGCTTCTAAGATAAACCATGATTATAGGCTTGGCATTCTATATATAATATCTCTTTTATTGATGTGCGGATTTGTTTTTTGAAAGTTTGGATTTAGATACATCGTTTGACTTAAATGAACCAATGGAGGATAGAAGAAATGGCACTTTCAGAGGAACAGAGAAGGAAAATTAATAGCAATTCCGCTCGTCGGAATGCTAATAGTGATACATCCGATATGTCTGACTATCAGGAGTTTCTGCAATACAAGGAGATGAAACGTCAACAGGAATTGCAGAAACAGGAAGCTGCGAGACAAGCCGAACTTCAGCGTGAGGCAGAGTATCAGCTTCAGCAGGAAGAACTGCGTAGACAACAGGAAGATATTCAGCGTCAACAGATTGAGTTACAACAGGCTCAGGCTCAACAGCAATGGCAACAGCAACAGTGGCAACAACAGCAGTTTGCTCAACAGCAGAATGCTTATGTGAATGGTTCTGTGCCCAATGGTAATGTCCAGCAATCATCGAAAAAGAAGAATTTCGATGATTTGACGTTGACTCAGAAACTTGCTGGCTGGGCTATTTTCCTCGCACTTGTTCTTGTCGTTTATATTGTTCAGGGACGGATAAGTTTTACGGGCAATCGAACGAATAGTTCATTGGAAACGTCACGAACAACGTCTGTGACGGAGCAGGTTCAGAACAATGGTTCTGAGGTTAATAATGAGTCTGTGCAGGAACAACAACCTGTCGTGAAAAACAATAATAGTTATTTGTCTGTTGGGGATACAGCAAACGTGAACGGGTTCCAGGTTACTCTTTTGGATGCGTTTTTCGTTGATCCAAATGGCTCAATTTGGGCGCAAGCCAGCGATGGAAAACAATATTTTATGTTGGAATTTGAAGGCGTGAATACTTCTTCAGATGATAAATACGCCAGTCTTGCTGATTTCGCAGCATATTGTGATGATTATTCTGTTGATGTAAGTATAGTCAGTGGTGCACTGGTTGATGGAAAAACCCTCTGGGGTGGTGATGTTGCTTCAGGAAAGAAGATTCGAGGCGTAGTTTGTTACGAACTTCCAACAGATTTTCAGAAGTTTGAAATCAGAGTATCTGATAGTATGTGGTCTTCCAAATATGTGGAATTTGTTGTGATGAATCCAAACAGGTGATTCGGGAGGAAATAGTTATGGCTGAATACGATGATTATGATGAGTATCAAGAATATCTCAGGTTCAAAGAGATGAAACGGAAGTCTCAGACGGTTTCAAAACAGCAGGATGTAGTTCAAAAGCCTGCAACAAAGTATTGTAAATACTGTGGTGCTGTGATTGATATGACTGCTCAGTCTTGTCCTGTTTGTAATCGTGCTCTGAATGGAACGAATGGTATTTCTATGAAGGAAGAAAAGAATGTTATGAAAGAGGCTTATGCAAAGAATGATATTCCGTTCCTTCTGTTGGCACTGATTATTCCGTTTTCGTTTTTTGAAGCGTTAATGAATGCAGAAAGTGTACTGATGTTTGTTATGTTAGTAGAGTTGGTGTGTTATATATTTGACTTGAATCAGATGACACGCAGAGGTATGGGTCGTTGGATATACTGGGGTTTTTTATTCATTCCAGCATATATATTTCTTCGAATTTCACATACAACGAAACGGTATTGGCCTGCCGTGCTGATGTGTATCGGCATTGTTATTTCGTTGATGATTTGGTATGGATGGTCGATCATTGGAAGTTATGCTTATAGATAGTCGGAGGTGGTATTATGGCTCTAACTGAAGAACAGAGAGCAAAGCTGAATGCAAAGGCGGCTCAGAAAGCAAACTCAGTTCCTCATGTTGAGGCTGAGGTTGTAGATGATTATGATAAACCGTATCAAGGGGAAGTCGTAAGTATGGTGCCTGTTATAAATAATATGCCAAAAAAGTATTGTCCGAATTGTGGAAATATAATTGATGCAGACAGTCTTGTCTGCTCATACTGCGGTTATCATTTTGGAAATGTTCCGAATGGGTTAGTTCAATATTCGAATGGATTTCAGCAAGTACCGCAGAGTACGCCTGTATCATATATTAACATCGTGAACCAACAGGCTCCTGTTCAACCGAAGACAAGCGGACTGGCGGTAGCATCGTTGGTATGTTCGTTGGTAGGGCTTTTCTTTATACCATGGATTTTATCTGTTTTGGGTATTATTTTCGGCGGAGTCGGTCTTGCTCAATGCAATAATAATCCAGAGATGACGAAGGGTAAAGGTTGTGCTATTGCAGGACTGGTAATCGGAATTATAGAAATTGTGTGGGAAATTTATGCATTGTTGTTTGTTGCATCTGCTGTGAGGAGTATTTTTGGATTGTAAGAGAGAAAATTAAGGAGCACCCGTAATGGATGCTCCTTTTTCAATACTGCAGTATTCGGGTGTAGAGTTATTCCATGCAGAGACTCTGCCGTTGTTCATCGGCGTCTGGTGGCTCGTATCGAAAGACGAAACGTTCTGGATACGGGTCATTATAGACTAATTCGTCGATGATCGCGTCGACTTTATGTTTCGCCCAGCGTGCACCGAGGTTCTTGCCGATAGCCATGCGGGCAATCATGGCAAGAGAGTTGGTATCAATGTCGATAGGCGTGTGCATCTTCTTTTGAAGCCCTTCTATGTGAAGGGTTAAGATGCGCAGATAGTCCTGCACAGTGAGCGGTCTCATAGTGACGATACGGTCGATTCTGCCGACGATTTCTTCTCTGACACAAGTGTATTTCAACAGGTCGTCAGCAGTAATCTCTGTGTTCCCGTAGGTGCATTTCTGATTGATGTTGGCTCCGAAGCCCAGGGATTTTGTATCCCGTGATTTGGCTTCAAGGAGCCGTTCGAAAGCACCAAGGAGAACAATAGATACAGAACTGGTATCGACGCTGAAACTGTCTCGTTCTCGCTCTTCAGAGCCGTAGAACAGGACTTGATGGTCGAATAGGGCAAGCATCTGATTCTGAAGGATATCAGAGTAGTTCGTGCCGTTGGCACCGTATTGAGGCTCAAGGCACTTATCCCATTCGTCGAATGTCAAAATTACATGATTTCGCGTATCTTTTGGGAGACTCCGAAAGATGGTGGATATCTTGTTTCCACCCTTCCACCCTTCTGCGGTGAGTGAACTGGCATCTACGATGACGATATTCTTAGCGGAGTATTCTTTTTGAAGGCTACGCCACATAGCGGTTTTTCCACATCCAGTGGGACCACAGAAAAGCGTCACAGACGGGCAGTTCTGCTCGTAATGGCGATGGATAAGGATAGCCGCAGTCTTGCAGGCTTCCTCTTGTCCGATGATGCCACCTTCGTTGTGGAGCCAGTTTTCAATGTCTCTGGGAGCAAAGTAGTCCATGACACCTCTCCCCTTCAGAAACAGATAGTCTTCGGGACTGAATTTTTCTCGCATTTCTGGGTTCAAGCAACCACCTCCTGTTGTTGTGGCATGATAGCGGACAGGATTTTATCTGCGGTATCGCGGATGTCTTGCATCACAGCTTTGAGTTCAGGCAGTTCTTTCGTGCTGGACCAGCCTGCTATGTAGCCGAAAGAGTAGTCACCGATATTTTCAAAACCCAGTCCAGAAAGAACACAGTATGAGATTGATTCGGCCCTCACTTCCATAGTTTCACGGCTGTCACGATGGTCTTTTCCGTCACGATGGTCTTTGTCGTTATCGCAGAGATAATGCGACAGTTCATGGACCAGGGTCTTCAATTTTTGCTGTCGGCTTACGTTTTCACGAACACGGATACATTGTTCTGATGGCGAAAATGACCCGTAAACGCCGTTTGGTAAGTCATCAGTGAAGTGGACAGGTACAGATGAAAAGTCTACCAGACGGTCAATAATAGCGTCGTAAGATGCATCGTCGTCGGTGAGCTCCTGGACCAGCGATGGAAGTTCATCTCCATCGGTCTGACTGATGTCGAAGACGGTTGCTGCTTTGAACAGCGTCATGATGTCATCGTCTTTATCTGGGTCGTCAGACTCTTTCTTGAATTGCATCGGGCTGATTATCCAAATTCCTTTCTCGCCCTTACGGACTTGCCGTCCAAGCGTTTGCCACTTGCGGTATCCTGCCACGTGAGTGGCGGTTCCGCCCGTCTGCATGAGGATGAGAATCTGGTTGTTCAGGCTGTAATGATGGAATTTGGAGGCTGTTTGGAGCCATTTCTTATAGTTCTCGGATGAGAAGACGTTTTCAACGCCTTCTTTAAGTATGGCTGTGATGCGGTCCATTTTCTCTTTTCTATCCATTTGGTCCTCCTTCCGCAGCGATGGCTGATGTGTCGTCATTTAGTGTGAACAGTGATGGTAGACTGGTAACAAAACTGTAGTAATTCTTTTCAGGCGTAACGATGATATGGTCGATGAGCGGGATGCCGAGAAGCATGCTGGACATATACATGTACCGTGTGAATTTCACATCTGATTTCGATGGTGATGGGTCGTTTGATAAATGGTTATGACACAGGATAATGCTGCAAGCATTGGACAGGATGGCTGTCTTAAAGATTTCTCGCCCTGTCGTGAACACTGAATTTGCTGTACCGATACCGACTCGTGAGAAGTTGATTACGTTGTTGCGGTTATCGAGATTAAAGACAAGGATGCATTCAGTGGTGAGGTCAGCCAGGTATTCTTGTATGAATGCCAAGACTTCTTCTGGTGAAGAAAGACTGGTGTGATACGGATGATTGGCTGTTTCTTTGAGATAAATACGGGGTTCTACTTCAGATACGGTATATGGTGTCATAAGGGTGCCTCCTTATTTGTTGGTAAAACGCAGGGAGAAGGTTTTGATGCCTCCTCCCTGCTCGTGTTTTATTCGATTACAGTGCTATCCATAGCAACGATGAGGTTGCCAGCAGAGTCCATGGTGAATACTTCGTCTGCCAGCTGGTCGGCAGGAAGTACCTCGGCGGCGTTGATGGTCATTACCATCTCTTTGAGCATGTCAGGGTCACCGACACTTTTGTGGACGATAATCCAGTCGTGGGTTGAAGACGGAAGCAGCCAGAAACCTTTCGGGAAGCGTGTGTGCAGCATCTCGATTGTTTCGGGATACAGGATAACGGAAGCACCATGAGTTTTGTTCTTGCTCGTCAGGACAAACATGGTAGCATCAGGTTCTGCTTCAGGAAACGGGAGCGGGTCCAGGTCATTCAGCATGGAGAACATGTCGCTGAAATAGACGGGGCGAATTTTGGATCCATTTTGAATCGCCAGCTCGTGCAGTTCGTCTGTGGTGAGCTGCCACATGTCCAGCAGTGTGTTCGTGACGCCCACGGTCATTTCTGCTTGTGTACTGGGAATGTCCAGATCATAGATGATGCCAATCTGAGTTCCAGCAATAGGATTGCAGACTCGGTCTTTGAGGTAGCCATCATTCTTACCAGGGCGGATGTCAATGAGTCTTGGGATGATGTAACTTTTTGCCTTGTCGAAATCAGTGATGAGGCTGATGTCGATGTCGGAAGCCGGTGCGGCGCTGCTCTTCATAGCAGTTGCGACGCGGGAAGCAATGTCGGCGATAGGAGCACCGTTCAGATGCTTCGTATATTCCTCGTCGATATAGTAGCAAGGGGCAATAGGGAGATTTTTCACCCGTATGATGATGCCCGTGAGCGTGAGGTTTCCAGGCTTTTTGACTTGCTGGACCTGAAATTCTGCGTCATCCATATCAGGTATGATGGTCTTGATTGCTTCGATGAGTTCGTTGGCAAAGTCAGTGATAGTCTTAGTTGCTGTCATGATTGTTGTAGTCCTCCTTTTCTTTGTTATAAAAAGCGTGTAAAAAGGTGCAATGGAGTAACGTATGGCGAAATATCCTGTATAAAGGGATTCCATACGCTACAAAATTGCACCCGTGATGCGCAGCATCAGTCTTTTGTTTTATATCAGTCCATATCGAAGACGAGTTCATCGCGTCGGCGGTCGATGTATACTGGGTCAAGCCAAAGGCGACGTGCCCAATACTCGTCGTACTCGCCGATTTCGTCGAGACTTACGTGGTCGCCCACACGAAGGTGACCCACGGTGTCTGGAAGGCTGACAGGATAGAAATTGTCGTCAGAGACCTGTTCAGAGTCGATGAAATGCATACTGTAGCCCTTGAGAGGGTTATAGATGAGTAGGATGTCCTGCGATAGACGGCGGTCTATTGCTTGCCGAATTTCGGTAAGCAGTGATTCGGGGATGTTTTCGATGCCTGCACTTTTAAGTTCAGGGCTGAGAAAGATGTTTACTCCACGATGGATCACATCAGGAACTTGTTTGATATACTCCTGGAATTCCTTAACTGTGAGACTTGTTTTCACAGGGACGGATGTTCCAAGAAGTTGCGTGGAGATATAGGCGATATCGTCGATGGGGTCAGTGGTGTGACCATCGATGTACCCACCATCGGCAAGGGTATATTCGCCGACAGAGCAGCGATGGTACAGAGCGTAGTTCCAGCCTTCATCTGCTTCTCGGCTGACGTGTAGGATGGACTTATCAGAGAGTTCGTAGAGGCGTTCCCATATCATAGGCAGTTCGTCCTTTCCTGGATGTAGAAAGCGGGTTTACAGGTTATCTGGGGTCATACAGAGGAAGGACACGGATGTGATACTTCCTTTTCTTCGTAGATGTTGATGTGCTCTTGGTCTACAAGTTCGATGAAGAGCGGATTGACGTACTGGTCGGCTTCGTAAGCGTGGATGTGCTCAGGGAATGTAGCGCAGCCAATCCAGGGATTGTTGTGGCAGCGGATGAAATCTTGGATGAAGTAGCGACGGTTGTTCCACCAGAACGATGGTAAGAAGTCGCGTGATTCTTCATGTTCGTCAGGGACAGATTCGATGGGAACTGGTTCTTTGTTTTGTTTTATAAAAGCGTATGCAGGCGAAACAGTATTCATAGTGAGCCTCCGTTAGGGTGTGATGTAAGTTGTATGTATCTGTAATCACACCCGTTTATTCATTAGTTGTTTTACTTGTGTTTTTCTGACAAGAGCATAAGGGAAAGTGACGCAGGATGAGACGTAGATACGACACAGGTAGGTGACGCAAGAAAAAAGTGCTGATAAATGAGGGTAACGACATATCATTTCGGAAAATCCGAATTTTTCGCAATTATAGATAAAAAAGAGGAGCACCCTCGTGTAGAGGATGCTCGGAAAGGTCGATGTTACGCTTCGACAGGCTCAGCGACAACGGCCTTGGTCTTGTAGCCGTCGTAGATGCGGTGAGCGGTGATGAGGGCAGACTTCAGCTCAGCAGGAGCGTCCTGGATGTTGCCCTTGAAGTACTTACGGAGTTCGCTGGCGTCCTTGCCAGTGACCTTGGAAGCGCGACCGATAGCTTTGAAGAAATTGTTGTTCATGTTTGTTCTCCTTTTCATGATGAATGTTTTATGAGAAAGATGTGTTTTCATCTTTTGATTCACAAAAACACCCGACGGTCGTTAGACCGTTTCATGTCGCGTTAGCGGCAAAAGGAGCACTAAGCGGAGAACGAAATTACATAGAGTTCATATGAAAGTTATATGACCAGCATTTTGAGAAAATATTGCGGATATATTGACTTTTGAACTGAGGTGATGTATAATAACACTGTGAGTACGATATTTAACTGTACTACCAAAAGTAAATACTGATTTCAGTTCATGAAAAATCATCTTATGATCCGAACGGCCAATATGCTACCACCAGTTCGGGGAGGGTGCTGACGGTAGCGGAGGGTTTTGTCACAAGTCCCCTCTGGCACAAAGCGACAGAAAAGATTAAGTTCGAGATTGCGAAGCGGTGAACAGAAATGCTTGTAGAGTCTTTATGGCTCGTAGTGTTTCTGTTTGCCGCTTCTTTTTGATTTAGGAGGAATTGAAAAAATGAAAACTGTACTTGTGTTGAACCAAAAAGGCGGAGTTGGAAAGACAACGATTTGTGAGGAAGTTGCAGCATCGTTGCAAAGAACAGAGACACCGTTCTGTTTTTACAATCTTGACCCTCAAGGTGGATGTTGTATTGAACAGCGTGAAGATGATGATGCGATGGTCGCTGTGGTAGATACACCAGGCGCTCTGTCCGACCAGACCGCACAGTGGGTTCAGAATGCGGATGTGCTTGTAGTGCCTGTGAGAGCATCAGGAAAGGATATTCCTGCGTTCAATCGAATGTTGGATGTGATAGATGCGAATAAGAAGAAGGATGCGAAAGTTATTGTTGTGGTCAATCAATGGACCAGACATACAGCATCAAGAGACTTCTATGAGTATCTTATCGGTCAAGGTAAGGATTTCGTTGTGACCAGGCTTCCTCAATCAGAATTGTTTCAAAAGGCGTCTGCTGCTGGAAAACCATTGACAGATTTTGCGCCGAAAAGTGTGCCTGCTGAAGGAGCACTGTTGGTCGTGAATATGGTTAGACGTGCGGCTGACCTGGATGAAGAAATCAACGAATAATATGGCGTAGATATAGCGACTATGTTTTAGTCATATGAACACTATATGAAAAAGGAGAATATTGAAATGTCTAATACGAATATGTTTGCGAATCAAGCGAAGCAGAAAGAGAAAGAAATGGCAAAGGTTGAAGAAAAGGCTGTTCAGGGTACTGTGCCTGGAAGGCAAAAGCGTGTGACTTTTGCTCTTTCGATTAGTGAAGTTGATTTGGCGAAACTCAGGAATGCTGCGGCGAGAGAGGATGTGCCTATTGCCACATACGTGCATAACCTGATTAAGACGATTCCTGAAGAATAAAGCGAGGTAGTGTCGATGCATGGTATTTATAAGTTGGTGAAGGATGGAAATATTGTTTATATTGGGAAGTCGGATTCATCTATTTTGAGTCGTATTATGGCTCATACAGAGGAAGAAAAGTTTGCTGATTATTTTGGGTCTAAGATTTTTTATTTTGAAGTAAAGAATTCAACAGAAACCGCAATATACGAGAAGTTACTGATAAACAAATATAAGCCAGTTCTTAACGTGACGGATGTTCATGATGAAAGTATAGATATCCCGTTTGTAGAACCAGAATGGAAACCTTTTAATATAGAAGAAGAGACTGAACGGGAAAAGCGGGAGAAGGCTGAAAAAAAAGAGCGTAGCCAATATGAGCGGAAAGTATTGGAAGAATCATTTCCAAGAATGAAGCGTGTAACTTTTGCACTTTCGATATCGGAGAAAGATTTACAAAAGTTACGTGTCGCAGCTGCGATAGAAGGTCGTACTGTTGCAGGTGTTGTGCATTCGTGGATAGAAACGCTTCCTGACGAATATGCTGAAATGAAGATTCAGTAAGTGTACTTTGAGTTGGCTCAAAAACCCTGTTTTTAAGAAATGAAGCGGAGTTGATGGTATGGATGATAAATCTTTAAAAGATAAAGAAGAAAAGACACCTTTAGACGCGGAAGAAATTCTTGATAAGATAACATCTATTATTGGTGTTCCTTCTACGATGGATTTGTGGGATTCGCTTAGCATGAAGATAAGCGATAAGCCACATATTATTCCTAAAGTTGTGAAGGAAAAACTTGTAGCAAAGGGAATGCCTGATTTTTCGATATTTACTATTGGTCCAGATGGTGAAGTCTTGATTGATGGTCTGCCGGAAGCAGAATATTTCAAGATGCATGACATGGACTTCCTTGACATGTGGCCTCTTAGAAGTTTCTACAGCACGTTGCTGGAAAAGTTCAGAGATAGAATCCGCATGGGAACAGATATTACGCCACAGGCCGTATCGGAATTTACTGCGATTGTATCCGTGACAGATATGATGAAATCGACGCAGGCAAATAAGTTTTCTTCAGCGACGAGAAAAAGATTGATACAGAGTATTGCTGCTTATAATGGTGTGGAAGGTGTTTTGCCATCCCCTTTTAAGCAAGGAGAACTTGGTACATTTCCTGTTCTGATTTATGAAGGTGCGCCTGATGATGAGACTATTTTGGTAAAGTCACCATATTTGAATTTCTTGATGCTTTATTCTTTAAGCGAGAGTTTTAAGAAGTCCAGAGGACGAGATATTCTTCGTGATTCTAAAGGACGAGCGTTGATGGCTCCAAATACGTCATATTTGTTTAAGCCAACGATAAGCAACGGCAGTTATGGTGTTGCCAGAGAGTTTGCTTATGAGGTGTGCCATGTAATTGAATCTGCTGGAAGTCGCCCAGGGACGGTTCCTCATATAAGTGTTAGAGAGTTAATTGCCAGAGTGCCAGAATTTGAGCATAAGTTCTATAAAACGAAAAGAACTTCAAACCGAAACACTATGCTTGAGAGAGCGTTTAGTAGACTATGGAAGATTCTTAAGGAAGATACGATTTTGGAGCAACGATATAAAAATATACGTTTCCCAAATCTGATTCCTACGGTCAGTCTTTTAGATACAGTTCTTGAATTTCCACATAACGGGAAAGTAAAGGATGAAAAGGAAGATATTTCATAGTGGGTGGCAAAAAAGCGTGGTAAATGGAAGAAATCGCGTGGTAAGAGATAATTTGATGAGAAGAAATCACGTGGTAATTTAGAAGAAATCACGTGGTAGTTTGGAAGAAATCACGTGGTAAGTTGGAAGAAATCGCGTGGTAAGGGGTCCCGGGATTCCACTGTCAGTCTTATGAAAAACGGACATGCCCTTTCTAATATTATTAGTGTTCTTAATACACTAATAATGGGGCAAACAGGGGGACTTGTCACCAGTCCCCCGTTTGCATATGCTGTATGTGGTTTGCAAGACTAATTGAGGTTTGAAAGCATAAAACTGAAGGGCTTGCTTGATATCTGATATTGGACAAAGAGAAGCAAGTTATCGAGGCTTTTCTTCTGTATGACAAACCAAATATCGTGCTGGCCAGCCGATTCTTGAAAACCACGTGGTAAGTAGAAGAAATCACGTGCTACCCTAACATGAATTTTGAAAGGAGAATCCTTTACATGTCTGACGTATTGAATGATAAAGAAACGGCGGCGGCTCCGTCTGCGCCGAATCCTGATTACGCTATTACAGGTGATGACTTATATAATGCTGTGCATGGTCGTCAGCTTGAGATGGTGCTGAATGCTGCTGCGCAGTCGAAGAACCAGCCAGTTATGAACGATAACTTTAGACCTGTTCCAGGTATCGCGTGTGATTATTTTCAGAACGATTGGATGCAGAATTTGACGGCATTCCGTTCTGGTGCAAATCTTCACACGGGTTTTAACAACTTGGACCAGCAACAGCCGTTATATCCTGGCTTGTACACCTTGGGTGCAATTAGTTCGCTGGGCAAGACATCTTTCGTATATCAGATTGCTGATAATATTGCGGAGGCAGGCACCCCTGTCCTGTATTTCAGTACAGAGCAGTCGAGAATGGAATTGTTCTCCAAGTCGATTTCGCGTCGTATCAATCAGAATGCTATGAATGATGCAACGTATAATCGTTACACTTCCATTCAGATTCGTCGTGGCGAAGCAGATGGTACGAGAGAATTGACAGAGCAGATTGCCGCTTATACGGCAGCGGTCGGAAATAGAATGGTTGTCATTGAGTGTGGATTCGATATGACAGTCGAAGACCTTATGGTCATGATTGATGCGTATGTCGAGAAGACAGGTCTGACGCCAGTTGTGGTCGTTGACTATTTACAGAACCTTACTCCCTCGTATGTGAATGGTCGTTTGATTACGGATACCAGGGTGAGTATGGACCATATTGTCCATGCCCTTAAGACGTATCAGAAAGACCATAACATGGTGATGATAACCATTTGTTCGCTGAACAGGCAGAATTATCTTTTGCCTGTGGACTTTGAATCATTCAAAGAGAGCGGTGGCATTGAATATACTGCCGATGTTGTTTGGGGGCTGGAACTTGCCATTATGACAGAGGACAAGTTTGAGCGTTTCACTGAGACGTATAAGGATGCCAAAGGCAATCCGAAGGAGAAGTCGAGGGAGACAACAACATCTGAGAGACGAACCATGGTGAAAAATGAAAAGAATAAAGATGTGCGTTCCGTAAAGTTGGTTGTATTGAAAAACCGCTTCGGGAAGTCATCTTATTCCTTGGATTTCAAATACAAGCCTGCGTTTGATACGTTTGAACCTCAGCCTGCCTATTGGCCTGGCTACATGACTTCTGCTGGTATCAGCAAAGAAGATTATGAGGCGTCTCAGCAAGAGAAAGCAGAATGTGGTAAGCATTAGAAATCGCGTGGTAAGTGATGATGTGAAAGGTGGGCCAAATCGGTCCACCTTTTTTCTGTGCAATCCGCCGTATTTCCGCTGCCAGTCTTGATTTTTTACCATATTGGTAGTACAATAAAAGCACGTCCGCTTAGTCACTTTACCACCAAGAGAGGGTGATGGAATCTATATGGCAGAAAAGAAGAAAGCAAGCAGGTGTTACACGTACATTCGTGTATCGACAGAAAGGCAGGTTGAGGGCTATTCGCTTGACAGCCAGCGGGAGGCTCTGAAGAAAACTGCAAAGTATAAAGGCTGGAAAATCGTTAAGGAATTTGCTGATGAGGGCAAGTCTGGTAAGTCGATTGCAGGTCGTGAAGCATTTCAGGAGATGCTAAATCGTATCAAATCGGGTAATCCTGATAAGGTTGATTACGTACTGGTGTTCAAACTATCTCGTTTCGGGCGGAATGTCGAGCAGGCATTGAAGAGCTTGAAACAGATGCGTAAACATGGTGTTGAACTGTATTGCTCCGAAGAGAGCATAGATACAGCCATTGGTTCTATGGGATATCTGATGGTTACTGTCATGGGTGCTGTAGCCGAGATTGAACGTGATAATATCGCAACCTTTACGATGGAGGGCAGGCGACAAAAAGCCCGTGAAGGAAAGTGGAATGGTGGTCAGGCTCCCTATGGCTATAAGATAAACAAGGAAGAAGGGATACTGGAAATAGACGAAGAGGAAGCCAAAATAGTACGTCTTATCTTCGACCAGTATGTTTATCATCAGGCAGGTATTCATGGGGTTGCCAAGTGGCTGGATGATAACGGATACCGCAAGACAACTCGTGGTAACGGGAAATATACGCTATTCTCTGCTCATACAGTGAAGACTATCATTGATAATCCTGTTTATACAGGAAAAATAGCGTATGGTAGACGGCATATCGAACGAGTTGAGATTGATGATGAAACAGAAATCACAAGACGTATCAAGAACGATGAGTATGGTCTTTACGATGGAAAGCATGAAGCAATTATAGAGCAATCACTTTGGGATGATGCCCATAGGAAGCGCGTAGCAACAGGAATAGGCCATGAGAAGACGCATTCGTTAGAGCATGAGCATATTTTATCTGGCATTCTGAAATGCCCTATCTGCGGAGCACCTATGTATGGTACCGTTAATCGCAAAAAAAAGAAGGATGGGACATATTACAAGGATGCCTGGTATTACGTCTGCAAGCATCGCAAACTCATAGATGGAGAAAAATGCACGTATAAACGTCAGCCTCCGCAAGACCCCATCAATAACGAAGTATTAGCGATTCTCGCCAGTTTCGTAGACTATGAAGGTAACGAGGCTGTCATGCAGGGTGTGATGGGTGAAAAGACAGACACGGATGCGATTTACCAGCGGATTGATGGTTTGGAGAAACAGAAAGCACGTAAGGTAGCAGCAAAAGACCGTCTTACGGCTCAAATCGACAACTTAGACCCTGATGATCCGAATTACGATACGATATACGATGATTTGGATGAACGCCTGCGGAAGATTTACATCGAGATAGCAGAAATCAACAAGCAAATTGAAGATGCACGCAGTGACTTGCAGTCCGAGGCGGATGCACGGTTCACGCAGATGACGGCAATGGAGATGTTGAAAGCCATTGGTGATAAGTTGCCGACAATGACAGATGCTCATAAGAAAGAAATCTGTCAGGCGATGCTGGAGCGAGTCGAACTATTTCCTGAGAGACAGGAAGACGGACGCTACGTAAGGAATGTGAAATTCCGCTTCCCTGTTATGGAACGAGGGGATGTAAAAGAGGCGGATAAGTGGTGGTACAATGAAAATCCCGTTGAGACGGTAGTATTGATGTCACGGGCTGATCGGTGAGGCGCGAAAAAGTGCCGTATTTACGGGCTTTTCGGGCATCTGAGCGTCAGCGACGGAGAGCAGATTTGACCGTAAAAATCGCTCTGTCAGAACATGTCAATCGCTCTGGTCGGAGGGTTGAGTAGGCCATTTGGATGTCATAGGGTTGAGTGGCCGGTTTGGATGTTTTTGCGGCAGGGTTGAGTTAGTGGTTTGGATAACAGCAGGTTGTGGCTGTGATTTGGATGTCGGGGCGACAACTCGGCGTTCGTTAGGGTGAAATTATGACAATTCAATCTGCCCTATATTGGATACCCAAGAAGCCTTAACGCTCTTGCCTGTGTGAATAAAGCTGCAGAATCGGAGAGAAAGTAAAATGCAGATTCAGGATTGGGCAAAGGCACAGGTTTGATTGAATAATGAACGAAGAAACGAAACTGCGTCAGCTGTACGAGGATATGTATGTGGCCATGGCTGCCAAAGACGAAGCAGAAGACGTAGCAAAAACGTTTGAATAATGAACGGAGGAAAATGACAATGAAAAAAGACGTTATGCTTGTGACCGGTGCCGGTCAGATCAGTATGGCTATTGCACGCAGAGTCGGCTTTGGTAAGAAGATCATCCTTGGGGATAAGAGCATGAAGAACTGTGAGACTATTGCCAAGGTTATGACGGACGCAGGATTTGATGTGGAGCCGTTTGAGATGGATCTTTCATCAAGAGAATCCATTAAGGCCATGATCGCCAGGGGCCAGGAGTTTGGTGAAATCAAGTATCTTGTTAATGGAGCAGGCGTATCTCCGTCGTAGGCACCCATCGAGGCAATTTTGAAGGTTGATCTCTACGGAACAGCGGTGCTTCTGGAGGAAGTCGGCAAGGTAATTACTGAAGGCGGAGCCGGTGTGACTATCTCAAGTCAGTCCGGCTGGCGTATGCCGCAGTTGACGCCGGAGCAGGATCGTCAGCTTGCCACGACACCTACGGAGGAACTGCTCTCCCTTGAAATCCTTCAGCCGGAAAACATCAAAGATACGCTTCATGCCTATCAGATGGCAAAGCGCTGCAATGAAAAGCGCGTGATGTATGAATGCGTGAAGTGGGGCGAGCGCGGTGCAAGGCTGAACGACATCGCACCCGGCATCATCGTAACGCCCCTGGCCATCGACGAGTTCAATGGCCCGCGCGGCGATTTCTATAAGAACATGTTTGCCAAATGCCCTGCAGGAAGACCCGGCACCGCTGATGAGATGGCAAATATCGCGGAACTTTTGATGAGTGACGCAGGAGCCTTCATTACCGGATCTACTTTCCTGGCAGACGGCGGCGCGACGGCAAGCTATTACTTCGGTCCGCTCCAGCCGAAAGAATAAAGCAACGCTAAGGCTCCCATACTGCCATTTTCGGTAGTAAGGGAGCCTCGTTTTATCAAAGACGACCATAAGATAGAAAACTGCACTACGTCTTTGATACGGGAAGCGGCGGCATAATGGCGAGGGCTCGTTTTTTGGTAAAAAAGGCTCGTTCGAGCCTTCAAGTGAAGTCGGGTACGGACCCGGCTGTATTTGTTTTTGGAGGTCATCATGAAGCAGATATCGAATAAGGAATATGAGAAGTACCAGCAGTACCAGACCGACAAGCTGCATGGCCGCATCTTGACACCGGACGGCCTTCGCGTCATCTGTGCTGGTCTGGATAATGA
>Ga0310695_10003317_pt1 | contig 31924 bp, 29 predicted proteins | sample RumenRJG_04DNA_FD_203882 | JGI IMG/M metagenome (GOLD analysis project Ga0310695, IMG submission 203882) | Bovine rumen microbial communities from Lethbridge, Alberta, Canada - RJG_04 (v2) (version 2) | ecosystem: Host-associated > Mammals > Digestive system > Stomach > Rumen | place: Canada...
TATACTAAACTGTTCTTTGGACTCATCTCCGAAAATAAATTTATCTAAAGAAAACTAAGGTATTACATTGGACCGTTCTCCATTCGTTAAATTACCGAAATAAAATTTAACTGTACATAGGACTAACCTCCTGACATAAGATTTATATTAAAAAGAAAACTTAAATTCTCATTGGTCTATACCCGTTAAATATCAGTTTAATAAGCTCCAAAATATTAAATTGTAAGAAGTCGTACCCAGCCCAATTACAAATGGCTTCAACTTAATCCCTTTAACCAAGGCGACGAGCTTTTAATCTATATAAACATTATGAAAGCATTTAATTTACTTCTTATAAGTAAGCTCATCACGAACAAAACACGCCTGACTCAAAATCCAAAATATGTTTCATAAACATTAAAATAATCATCTGTTTCGACTTAGCTAAAAAACTTAAATCTCCCCCAAAGCATTGGGGCTTAACAGTTGGGCGGTAAGCTCCGGATAAAATCTTTAATGTGAATGATAAAAGGAATCTTAACTTTCATATCTAAGACCTCCTGTCTTTTATCTTGTCTATATTTTACCAAATAAGATTAACATTGTCAATACTTTTTATAAAAATATTTTAAATTTTATTTTTCAAATTACTATTGAAGAATTAAAAAATATGTGTTATAATAAAAATTGTGAGGGCGATAAACACCCACACAACATCCCCGATATTAGGGGATTTTTTTATTTTAAGCGATTATAAGCTATAAACAATTTAAAAGAAAAAGAGAGCTGATAAATCAGCTCCCGGAATCAGCCAAAGGAATATATTACTTTTCTCTGCCGAGCAAATAGTCCACCGATACCTCAAGGATATCTGCAAGAGCTACAAGCTCAACATCTGTTACAAATCTAATCTGACCTTCAAGCTTTGAAAGACCGGATGCGTTCATATCAACACCGTTAACCTGAAGCTGTGCGAGAAGTTCCTTCTGCTTCATACCCTTTTGCTTTCTCACAAGCTCTACACGATTACCTACAAGGTTTCTGTCTCCCAATTCCTGCTTACGTAATCTCATTTTTTACTCTCTCCAAATCTAAGTTGTTTTAATTCTTTGTGAAAATTCTTATAAAATATTCTAATAAAATATTCTTAAAAAAAATTCTCCAAAAACATTATGGGACTATTATAATACTTTCAAAGAAAAAAAACAAGCCCTTTTTGTAAATAAATTTAAAAAAATGAAATTTTTTATCGTTTTTAGTTACAATCTGAGAACCGATTGTACATATTGCCGTCTACTATCCGTTTTATATTTATCTTTTTATTTATCTTAACTACAATTATCACCTCTGTGGAATGTTGTCAATTCTGTTAAATCTCTACTTTTTCTTTGTGGAAGATTGTTAGATATGTTAAAAAGCGGTATTTTTGACTAATTATTACAACAAATTACAGTTTGTAACCTTTGTTTTCGCTTTATCGGGTATATATTTTTTTCAATTATTTTCATATTTACCGCAACACTTCTCCCCTATTTTCGCACTATATATATGAACGATATCGTCGGAGGTCAGTTATGGATAACGATTTAGTAAAAAGAGCGCGAAACGGCGACAAAACCGCCTTCGCAAAGCTCTACATATCATATAAGGACAAGCTGTACCGCTACGCTTATTTTAAGTTGGGCAATACGCATGACGCTATGGACGCAGTATCAAACTGCATAACTCAGGCTTATTTGAGTATTTATTCCTTAAAAAGCGAAAAAGCCTTTTCGGCGTGGATATTTAAGATACTTTACCGCGAGTGCTGTACAATTCTCAGCAAAAAGGCGGTTGACAGTCAAATTCAGGATATTGACGGACTTAATATCGAATCACCGCAAGGCGTAGAGCTTGCTCCTGAGCTCAAAGAAGCGCTGTCCATATTATATGACGATGAAAAAGACATTGTACTCTTGTCGGTAATCGCGGGCTACAACAGCAAAGAGGTCGGAAGCATGCTGGGAATAAAAGCCGCTACGGTCAGGTCAAAGCTGAGCCGCGCGCTTGCCAAGATGAGAAAGTATTTGGAGTGATGGTTATGACAAATAACGATTTTGATTTTATAAAGCAAAGGTTTGACGAGAGCCCGGTTAACGCTCCCGAACAGCTTAATGAAGAATTTGTTACTGAACAGATTAAAAATATCGAGCCTATAAAAGAAAAGCATAGCAACAAAAAGCTTATTATCAGCGTTTCAATCGCCGCAGGTATTGCAATTCTTCTTGTAAACGCAATACTGATTACGAGCATATTCGGTGTTTTTAATAACGGTTCGTTCTCCTTCGGCAACTTATTTAACCGCGGCAGCAACGGAATTGCCTTAACCGCCAACATCAAGAGCTTTGCAAACTACGAAGAGATAAAAAATATGCTGCACAATGTATTCGTTTATGACAACTATTTTGAATATGACGAAAGCGATGGACCGGTATTCGGCAACGACCTTGGCTCAATAAACGAAGCTTCCCCACCAAGCTTAGGCTCATCCGGCGAAGCCGGTGGATTAAACAGTACCTATACTCAGGTTCTCGGAGTTGACGAAGCGGATACAATCAAAACCGACGGCGAATACATATATTATATGGACACCGACCGCACAATCAGCATTATTAAAACCGACAACGGAAAAACAGAGTTTATAACTAAAGTTGAAAAGCCCCTAACAAAAGAAATTGCCGAATCGTGTTTTTCTGATTTTTATATTTACAACGACAAGCTTATTGTGCTGATTAGTTCAAGGAATCCTTCAACAAGTAATTCCGGATACAACACCGGAGTTTATCTTTACGATATATCTGACAAAAGAAATATAACTCTTTCAGACAGATTTATTCAGTGCGGTGCGTATTGTTCATCGAGGATGATTGACAATAAGCTGTATGTTGTTTCGTCTGCGTATGCGAATGACGAGGATTTTATTCCTTATGTTTTCGATAATAAGTCTACAGATGATGAAGCAAACAAAAAGCAGCTCGAAGCTGAAAATATTTATTCCGTCGAAAATCCGTCAAGAAAATGCTTTGCGGTAGCAAGCTACATTGATGTCGATGAATCAGCTCACGCTGTAACGACAAAGGCGTTTTTAGGCTCGGCAAATGAAATATACTGCAATACCGAAAACCTTTATATAACCGCGCGAAATAACGTTTGGCTCGATCAGCTCAACAGCAGTTCAAATTCCAATAATAACACTGCTCAAGAATTTACTCCCAAGGAATACACGCAAATCGTCAAGGTAAAGTTAAATGAAAAGCTTGATTTTGCCGCGTCCTGTAAAGTAAACGGCTATATTGTTAACCAATATTCGCTCGATGAGTACAACGGTAATGTGAGGGTAGCCACAACCTCGTCATACGGCGTATCGAAAACAAACAACCTCTATGTGCTTGATTCAAAGCTCAAAGGCTTGGGTAAGGTCACGGGCTTTGCGAAAAACGAGGATATTCAGGCTGTCAGGTACATTGAGGACACAGCGTTTGTCATTACCTATCTCGAAATTGATCCGCTGTTTATTATTGACCTCTCCAATCCGCGAAAGCCCGAGATTACCGGCTCGGTAAACATCAGCGGATATTCCACGCTGATTGTTCCGGTTGACAAAAACACAATCCTCGGAATCGGCTACGGCTCAGAAAACACCGAATTGAATATTAACGACGGCGTAAGAATCGTTACCTTTGATATAAGCGACAAAAGCAATCCAAAGGTGCTCGATACCAAGACTTACGATTACTGCTATTCGGCGGTTCAGTACAATCCCAAGGCGCTGCTTGTTAACTTTGACCGCGGAGATTTTACAATACCGCTGAATTACGAAAAATATGGTTACATCGACTATGACGATTATCCCGACAGCTCTTATAAAGAGGCTTCAACTACAGACCGTCACAGCGGCGTGCTGAATTTCAGAGTAGATGACGGAAAGATAAATGTTATTGACAACTACGTTTCCGGCGAATTCGGATATTATACAGCGAATACTGTGGTTGACCGTTGCGTATATATCGGTGATTACATCTATATGCTCGGCGTAAACATAGCGTATGACGAGGATTACTATGAAAAAGGTTATATTAATCCTCCCGAAGATTATGAAGCCGAGCTTGTTATTGACAGTGTAAAATATAAATAGACAAAGCAAAAGGGCGGTCAATGACCGCCCTGATTTTTTGCTGTTATAGTATTATGCTTCAAATGTACCGTTTTCAATCTCGGTAAGCATTGACACACGTTTGTCGTGTCTGCCGCCCTCCTCGGGGGTATTGAGGAAAATATCGGTGTATTTTACCGCGTCCTCATCAGACATAACTCTGCCGCCCATACAAAGGATGTTGGCGTGGTTGTGACGTCTGGTCATCTCCGCGCCGAAGGCGTTGTTCACAACCGCCGCGCGAACGCCCTTGACCTTGTTAGCCGCCATTGAAATTCCGATTCCCGTACCGCAGCAGAGAATTCCGAGCTCACATTCGCCCGAAGCTACAGCCTTTGCAACCTTGTAGGCGTAAATCGGATAATCTACGCTGTCCTCGCTGAACGTGCCGAACTCCTTGTACTCAATTCCCTTTTCGTCAAGATACTTTTTAATGGCGGTAATAAGGTTAAATCCGCCGTGATCGCATCCAAGTGCTATCATTTTTGTCCACTCCCTAATCTTTTGTTTAGTTCCCTTTGCGCCTGCGGAAGCCGCAGATAAGTCGGCATAAGCTCCGCAGGTGACATGGTTTTATCTTCTGAAATGCTCTTAAACGCCGCCATAGCCGTTGAAGCGGCAGTTTGCACCCGATTATTAATCGGCGCTAAAAATACGTTAGAAAGCGAATTTTCAAGGAATTTAGCGCAAAGCTCAGCGCCGTCTCCGACAAGTATAATTTTATCGGTGATTTTTTCGAGCTCAAGCTTTAGGTCACTCAGCGCAAGCGCTCTGTCCTCGCAAAGCCTTTCAATATTAGCTCCGCTGATTTTGAAAAGAGCGTTATAGACCTGACTGCACCTTGCGTCCATAACAGCGCACACAACGCAGTCGTTACTGAGCATATTGTACGCCATACTCTCAAGTGTCGAGACCGACACGCACGGCGTGTTGTTCTTAAACGCCATACCCTTAACCGCCGCAACGCCGATTCTGACGCCCGTAAACGAGCCCGGGCCTGCGTTAACGGCAAAATAATCAATCTCGTCCATATCCGTGCGCGTTGTCTTTAGCACCTGCTCCGCCATGGGAACAAGCGTCTGGCTGTGCGTCAGCGCGGTGTTTGTATAGAACTCTCCGAGTATCTTATCCTCGGTCGCAAGGCAGACAGACGCCGCCGTTGCCGAGGTATCTACAGCGAGAATTTTCATTAATCAAACGCTCCCTCAATCTCAAATATCCTCTGATTATCGCTTTCTCCGCGTGATATTGTAATCTTTACCGCGTTTTCGGGCAAAGCGCCCTCGATATTTTCGCTCCACTCAATCACAAGCACGCCGTTGTCAATGTAATCAAAGAAACCGGTGGAATACAAATCATCCCAAGTGGTAACCCTATACATATCAAAGTGGTAAATATTATATTTACCGCCGTACTCGTTGACCAGTGCGAAGGTCGGGCTTGATACGCCTTCGTCAACGCCCAAGCCGCGGCACAAACCCCTTGTAAACGCGGTCTTACCCATTCCGAGACCGCCAAACAGAGCGATTACCTCAGTGCCCTTTAGCTTTTCGGCAATCCTCTCTCCTATCTTTTCAGTCTCCTCGGGGCTGTTGGAAATAAGCCTGTCCATATCAGAACAATCCGACAATCTTACCGTCGGAGTTAACGTCAATGCTGTGAGCCGCAGGAACCTTGGGAAGTCCGGGCATTGTCATAATATCGCCTGTGTAGACTACCACAAAGCCTGCACCGTTTGAGAGCGAAACATTTCTTACAGTAATTTCGAAGTCCTTCGGAGCGCCAAGGAGTGAAGGATCATCTGACAGCGAATACTGGGTTTTAGCGATGCAGACAGGCAGGCTGTCGGCGCCGAGCTTTTGAACCTCAGCGATTGCCTTTTCTGCCTGAGTTGTATAGTTAACACGCGCAGCACCGTAGATATTCTTTGCGATGCAGTCGATTTTCTCCTTAACGGTCAGGTTATCGGGATAAAGCGTGCTGAAGTCTGAGGGCTTTTCGCAAGCCTCAACTACCTTCTGAGCCAGCTCAATTCCGCCGTCGCCGCCCTTGCCGAATACCTCGGAAAGCGCAAAGTCAGCGCCCTTTTCAACGCAGTACTGCTCGATATATTTAAGCTCGGCGTCGGAATCCGTACCAAAGCGGTTGATAGCAACAACAACCGGCACATTGTACTTGCGCATATTCTCGATGTGAACGCCGAGGTTAACGATGCCCTTTTTAAGCGCGTCGAGGTTCTCGTTCGACACCTCGGTTTTGGGAACGCCGCCGTTATATTTAAGTGCGCGGCAGGTTGCAACCAGCACGATTGCCGAGGGCTTTAGGCCTGCGTAGCGGCACTTGATGTCGAGGAACTTCTCCGCTCCGAGGTCTGAGCCGAAGCCTGCCTCGGTAATGGTGTAGTCGGCAAGCTTAAGCGCGAGCTTTGTAGCCCTTACGCTGTTACAGCCGTGAGCAATATTTGCGAAAGGTCCGCCGTGCATAACCGCAGGAGTGCCCTCTAAGGTCTGAACAAGGTTAGGCTTGATAGCGTCCTTCAAGAGCGCTGTCATTGCGCCGTCAGCCTTGAGGTCGCTTGCGTAAACAGGCTCGCCCGAATATGTGTAAGCTACAAGAATTTTGCCGAGACGCTTTTTCAAGTCGTCAATATCCGCCGCAAGGCAGAGAATTGCCATAACCTCAGAGGCAACGGTGATGATGAAGTGGTCCTCTCTGGGAATTCCGTTGACCTTGCCGCCGAGACCTACAATTATATTTCTGAGTGCGCGGTCGTTCATATCAAGACAACGCTTTATTAAAATCCTTCTGGGGTCGATTCCGAGTGTATTACCCTGCTGGAGATGGTTGTCGAGCATAGCACAGCAGAGGTTATTAGCGGAAGTAATCGCGTGCATATCGCCTGTAAAGTGCAGGTTGATGTCCTCCATGGGAAGCACCTGGGCGTATCCGCCGCCTGCGGCTCCTCCCTTAATTCCGAACACAGGGCCGAGTGAAGGTTCTCTGAGCGCGATAATAGCCTTTTTGCCGATTTTAGCCATTGCCTGACCGAGACCTGCGGTGGTAGTGGTCTTGCCCTCACCTGCCGGAGTCGGGTTAATTGCAGTTACCAAAATGAGCTTGCCGTCGGGGTTATCCGCAACACGTGCACTGAGCTCGTCGGAAAGCTTAGCTTTGTATTTTCCGTAGAATTCAAGCTCGTCCTCATTAATGCCCAAGCCTGCGGCTACCTCTTTGATTGGCAGAAGCTTCGCCTGCTGAGCAATTTCGATATCAGAAAGCATAGTATTACCTCCATAAAATAAAAATATGCTGAATAAATAAAGTCATTCTTCAACGCTTACCATTATAACAAAAAAATAATTTATATTATTCCATTTTGAAAATATACTTGATATTGCGGCGATATTTTATTATAATACTAATTGGTAATTATTGGTATTTTATAAAAAGGCGGAGATTTTTTGAAAAACACAGCGCAAAAATTGCGTTTTTACTTAAAAACAACAGATACAAGGCTTTGGGCGCAGGTTTTGGCGGCGATATGCTACAGCATTTTGCTGATAGCGAGTATGCAGCGCTCGGGCGACTACAACTATGTAAAAACCCAGCTTGCCGCGGTTTTAATCGGCTTTACGGCGGCTGTAATAATTTCAAACGCCGACTATAACTATATAATTGATAAGTGGTATGTCGCGGCAATAATCGCCGCTTTACTCGCTGTGCTTGTGTTTATATTTGGAATTCGGGTTAGCGGCACAGACGACACGGCGTGGATAAACGTTTTCGGCTACACAATTCAGCCGTCGGAGTTCATTAAAATCTGCTTCATCATCACGCTGACAAAGCACTTTTCGGTATTGAAAGAAAAAGAGTTGTTAAACAAGCTCTGGGCGGTACTCAGCCTGTGCGCTCACGCAATAATCCCAATGGCGGTTATCCACATTCAGGGCGACGACGGAACTGTTCTTATATTCGCTCTTGTATTTATAGTTATGTGCCTGTGGGCAGGAATTAAGCTTAGATACTTTGCGGTTTTCGGCGCGATTACTGCGGCGCTTGTACCGCTGATTTGGGGCTTTGTAATGAACGACGAGCAACGCAACCGTCTGCTTGCCCTATTCTTCCCCGATGAAAGCACGGTTACCGGCTATGGATGGCAGCAGTATCAGGGCAAGCTTTCAATTGCGGGCGGCGGACTTTTCGGAAGCGGTATTTTTAACGGAAACAGAGTTCAGCGTGGAATTGTCCCAGAGCAGGAAAATGACTTTATACTGACCGTAGCAGGCGAAGAGCTCGGGTTTATCGGCTGTATAATCGTACTCGTCTTGCTTTTGTTTATAATGCTGAGAATTCTGAAAATCGCCAATAATTCCGCAGATTACCGCGGAAAGCTGATTTGCGGGGGAGTTTTCGCGCTTATAGCCTCGCAGGTAATTATAAACCTCGGAATGGTGCTCGGCTTCTTCCCTGTTATCGGCGTAACGCTTCCGCTGTTCAGCTCGGGCGGAAGCTCGGTTATCAGCGTATTAATATGTATAGGCTTGGTTCAAAGCGTTTACACTTTAAAAAAGGAGTACCCGTAGGTACTCCTTAATTTTATGATTCTGTGATTGTCAGGTTCGCCTGATATTTTCCGTAAGCCCAACAGCTTGTGGCAGAGCTGAACTTAAACGAAACGGGCATTTGAACCGAACCGGTCTTTCCGTTTGCGTCTGTGGTATCAATTACCGCGGTAATCTTGTCTGCGGTCAGAGCGTCAATCTCAGACTTAGGACCGACAACCGTAACAGTAACACTCTTTGATGTTACCTCAGATTTATACTTCGACGGCAAGCCCTCAACCGAGAAGGTTTCAACGTCAAACTGCTTAACCGACATAGAGCTCAAATCAAGCGTTACCGAAACGGTATTGTTATCGCTGATATTCTTACAGCTGTCGAGCACGTCAAAGCTGAGCGCGTCAAACTTTGCAACGTCGTTTTTGAGCGTTGAGAAGTCAATCGCCTCGATATTTACAGCCTTAACGTTATCTATAACATCCTTGGGACCCGCAAGCAGAATGCTCGAGGGATTAATCGTAATCATATCCTCGGTAATGTCAAGTCCGCTCGGCTTGTTGATGAATACCGGCTTAAGCGGAACGGTCTTTTCGGGCATAACCTCAACCTTAACCGCCATTGTGGTGAAGCTGAGAGTCAAAAGCTTTTGCGGAAGCTCATTGTTGTTTTCATCGTAAAGAACAATCTCGGCTACTACCTCTTTATCCTCGGTAAGTTCGCCTTCGATTGTGCCTTTTGCAACAACCTTTTTTATCTTCATAACCTCGCTTTGAGGTCCTGAAATTTTCAGCTCCTTATACGGCATTGAGGTTGAGCCGTAATAGCCGTTTTTAACGCTGTATTCCAAGCCGTCCTGAATGCTGAACGTGCCTTCCTTAAAATAATCGACAACAACGTTAATCGACGATGGCGTGTTGCTGACAATCTGGAAATTGCTCGAAGGATTTGCCTTGGTGGCGGATACCGGCAGAGTATAGTTGCCGGTGGTGGAAACAGAGCTTGCGGAAGCGGTAACAATCAAATCGGATTCGGTGATTTGACCGAGCATTGTGCGGTTACCCGAAAGCGTTACCGAGGCAGTAGTTGTATCGCCTGAAAAGACCTGAAGTCCGAGGTCCTTCGCGCTGTCGGAAAGCTCCGTTTGTATCGGAAGATTACTGATAGTCACGTTAGTATCGTTCACAGAGTTCATACTCATATAAACCCAAATTCCGAACGAAACTATAAGAGCGAGTACCAGCAAAAAATAGTTGTTTTGAAAAAGCTTTTGGGTGAAGGAGGATTTTTTCATTTGGACTTCCTCCCTCTTTTAAATCTCAAATTGTTAACGTCCTCAAATTCGTCAAGCAAAAGCTCGTTGAGTTTTTTAATCAGCGTATCCCTTGTGTAATCCCTTGTGAGCTCGCCGTCAAAGGCAAGTGAGATTACGCCGGTTTCCTCGCTGACAACAAGCACAACCGCGTCGCTCTGCTCGCTCATACCGAGAGCGGCTCTGTGACGTGTTCCGAGGTTGATGTCAACGTCGTTATTGCTTGTCAGAGGAAGAATACATCCCGCGGCAAACAGCTTGCCGTCGCGGATAATAGCCGCGCCGTCGTGGAGCGGAGCTTTGTTAAAGAAGATATTGCCGAAAAGCGCAACCGAGGTTTCGGCGTCAACAATAGTACCGGTCGCCGCGATATCGGACAGCATTGTCTCACGCTCAAATATAATCAAAGCGCCTGTGCGCGAATGTGAGAACAGCGTTGCGGTGTCGGCGGCATCGACGATGGATTTTCTGACTTTCTTTTCCCATTCGTCGCCCTTACCCTGCTTAAAAGCGCTTATCAGCCTGCCCCAGGTGTTCTTTCTGCCCATCTGTTCAAGGGCTTTTCGAATTTCGGGCTGGAAAATTATAGCGATTAAAACAACCGACGCCTCAAAGAATGCTCTCAATAGCGATGACAGCATTACAAGACCGAAAAGCGAGGAGAAGAAGTAAACGATAAACAGCACGAGTACTCCCTTTAAAAGCTGAACCGCTCTGGTCTCGCGGACGAGCCGGAAAAGCCCGAAGATAATAAAGGCGATTGCCAGAATATCTATTATATCGCGAAACTGGATTGTTTTGAATAACGAAAGAAAGTTATCAAAAAATTCCATTTCAGCCTTCATCTCCTTTCTCTAAGCAATCCTAAAAAAGAATTGCTTAACGTCTTGCACGGCGCAATTAATAACAATCGCGTTTACTTTATTATTCTAACATATTATACGCTCTAATTGCAACCGTTTTTTCATACTTTTGAAATTTTATTCACCACATTCAAAAAATAATTTACTTGAGCGCGGTTATTGAACACCGAGGCCACTGCTCGGACGGTTCCTTTTTCAAGAGTTCCCATACTTTTATGGGCGAGCGGAGCGCAGTGAAGTCCTGCCCTGACGGCTATATTATTTTTATTAAGCCTTTGTGCGACCTCCTCGCAGTCCATATTCTTGATATTAAAAGATATTACCGGAGCATAATTTCCGTTCAATGGAGTATCCGTATAAAGCTCCACCCTGCCGATGTTAGCAAGTCCGTCATAAAGCCTTCCGGTAAGCTGATTTTCGTAAGAGGATATATAATCCGTACCGCGTTTTAGCACAAACTTTACTCCCTCGTTAAGCCCGGCAATTCCCGAGACATTCGGAGTACCGCTCTCGTATTTATCGGGAAGAACATCAGGCTGGTTAAAGTCCGCCGAAAAACTGCCTGTTCCGCCCTGAACAAGGCTGTCCGGGGTATGCTCTGAGTTTATTACCAAAACGCCCGTGCCCATAGGGCCGTAAAGCCCCTTATGACCTGCGGTGCATAAATAATCTATATCGCAGTTTTTAAGCGAGATATTCTCAATTCCTGCGGTTTGAGCCGCGTCAACGCAGAACAAAATTCCGTAAATTTTGCACATTGCGCTTATTCGCTTTATCGGAAGCTTTATTCCGAAAACGTTTGAGGCGTGGGTGCAGATAATCATTTTTGTTTTCGCGTTAATAAGCTCGCGAAAGTTTGCTATCGTTTGCTCATCGTCGTCCTGAACAACCTTGGCGACGGAGTAGCTTACACCCTGCTTTTTAAGAGAAGCGACAGGTCGTAAAACCGCGTTGTGCTCCAAGGATGAAATAATAACGTGGTCGCCCTTTTTCAGCGTACCCTTTATTACCGTATTGAGCGCGGTTGTGCAGTTGTTAGTAAAAATTATATTCTCGGCGTTGTCCACATCAAAAAGCCGTCCGAGGTTTTCGCGGCACTTAAAAATTATCTCCGAGGATTTTATCGAAAGACCGTGACCGCTCCTGCCGGGATTGGCGCAGTTATTCATCGCGTAATTTACGGCGTTGACAACGATTTTCGGCTTTGGAAAGGAGGTTGCGCCGTTATCAAAATATATCAATTGTAATCAACGGCAGACGCGCCGACAATCCTGATACCACTGTTCTTAATCAGCTCAAAAGCCTTTTCGTAGTTGTTTCTCACCTTTAGGCTGTAGCCGCACGAGCCCTTGCTTACGCCTGCCGGGGTTCTAACGGTTTGGGAGTAAATTCCGTTTTTTCGTAAAATCTCCTTTGCCCTTAAAAGTCTTGTCATATTATCAAAAATAATTAAGTTCTTTTCCATTGTTTCACCTTTTTCCAAGCGCCGATTATTGGCGCATATTTGATATTTCTTTATAATATAATATGCGAGGAAAAATAATGGTGAAAATCCGACAGATATATTATAGACAAAAGCTTGATTTTCTGCTATTATACAAATATCAGATTAAATGTTTATTTAACGGAATGAGAATATGAAAAAGAAAAAACTAAAACCGAGATTCATATTTTTAATAGCCTCGCTGCTTATTCTTTCTGTGGGATTTCTTTCCTACGCGTTAATTACAGGCGGCAATTATCAAATCGGCGTAGTATACGGAATTGATTATATCGACAAAGACATAGAGTTTACCGAGCAGCCGAGGGCGGTAAGCTCCGATGAAAATATAGTTAAGGTAAAATCCCTATACACCGTAACGGATTATTCGGGTTTACAGATTATTTGCGTAGAAACCCAAAGTGTAAATCAGGGAAAATGCAGCGTCGATATAAGCTATCGGTTACAGACAAATACACAAACCGTTAATCTGACGTACGATTTGGAGGTACTGCCGACCGGGTTTATTTACGATTTAACAACCGACAGCTTTTCTGCTATGAAAATCGGAATTCATGTTGAAATGCTGTTTTTTATACTAATTACCGTAGTGCTTGTAATGTCATTTATCGAAAAATTCAAAAACGCCGATTTTTCGTACTCAATGGCGGTTTTGGGCGGCGTGATTCTGTTCAACGCCCTCTCGATATTAACAACATTGTCCGAGCCTTGGTTCTGGCAGGTTCACGGAAGTATAATCTCTGTACCGCTGCTGCTATCCCATGTTCTCAACAGCGGTTTCAGGTTTATCTCGATAACAACTATCCCGGTAATATTGCTGGCGGTGGCGCTTTGCGTAAGCAACATAATACTCTTTAAAAAGGAAGGCTTTAAGCCGCACAACGCCCTCGGGTTTTTAATCGGTATCGCCATACTCGCCGGATTTATAGTAGTTGAGCTAAGCGGAAATTACGAAAATATCCACTCGGAGTTCGCCTTTGCCGCACAGACTATTTTTAACTACAGCTCGGTATTTTTACTTTGCTACTTTGAGTGTATGCTCATATCAACGGCGGTCTGCGCTCTCGCGGCGACAAAGTACAAGGTGACCTCAAACATCGACTACATCATAATCCTCGGCTGCTCATTAATGGGCGACGGTACTCCTACTCCGCACCTGATGGGCAGGATTCAGAGGGCGTATGATTTTGAAACCGGACAGTACGGCTCCACCGGCAAGCACGCAAAGTATGTACCCTCGGGCGGTCAGGGCAGCGATGAGGTTATCAGCGAGGCGGAGAGTATGAGACGCAAGCTTGTTGAGCTCGGAATTGACGAGGGCATGATAATCAAGGAGGACAAATCCGTCAACACCTTTCAGAATATGCTGTTTTCAAAAAAGGTTATTGAGGGTGACGCCGAAAACATCGACGATGTAAACATAGCCTTTTCAACGACAAACTACCACGTTTTCAGGGGCTATACGCTCGCGAAAAAGGTGGGAATGAAGGTCAAGGGCTTGTCAGCGAAAACAAAGCTGTACTTCTTCCCCAACGCCTTTATCAGGGAATTTATCGGACTTATTTGGGAGCAAAAGCTAAGGCATCTGCTCTTTGCTCTGTTTATAGTCGCGTCGCTTACAACACTTTATTTATTCATATTTTATTAAAAGTATTAAAACCAAAGGCAGGCTTAAAGCGTTTACGGCTAAAGCCTGCCTTTTTGCAAAGAAAAAATTTTTATTTTATCACTAACGAAAAATAAAAGATGATTTTTATTATATAATGTACTTTGTGAATTTGGGTATATTGAAAAATATTCTCTTTGGAGGAAAGTATGAAAATAGGATTTGACAACAACAAATATCTTGAAATGCAGTCACAGCATATCCGCGACAGAATTAAGCAGTTTGGTGACAAGCTCTACCTTGAATTCGGCGGAAAGCTCTTTGACGATTACCACGCCTCACGTGTACTGCCCGGCTTTAAGCCCGACTCAAAGCTTCAAATGCTTATGCAGTTAAAGGATGAGGCGGAAATTGTAATCGTAATCAATGCCGACGATATCGAGAAAAACAAGGTCAGAGGCGACCTCGGAATAACCTACGATTTGGACGTTCTCAGGCTTATTGATTTGTTCAAGAGCCGCGGACTTTGCGTTGAGTCGGTCGTGCTGACAAGGTACGCCGAACAGCCCACAGCCGTTAAGTTTGAGAAAAAGCTGATCGAAAACGGAATCAGGGTTTACCACCACTACTCAATTCCGAACTACCCCACCGACGTAGATTTGATTGTAAGCGACAACGGCTACGGCAAGAACGATTATGTAGAGACCTCGCGCAGACTCGTTGTAATCACAGCTCCCGGACCGGGTTCAGGCAAAATGGCGGTTTGCCTTTCTCAGCTTTATCACGAGCACAAGCACGGCGTCGAGGCAGGCTATGCAAAGTTTGAGACCTTCCCCATCTGGAATCTTCCGCTTAAGCATCCCGTTAATGTTGCTTATGAAGCGGCTACCGCCGATTTGAACGACGTCAATATGATAGACCCGTTCCACCTTGAAGCTTACGGAAAAACAACCGTCAACTATAACCGCGATATCGAGATTTTCCCTGTTCTCAACACAATGTTCGAGCAAATTCTCGGCAAATCTCCGTACAAATCCCCGACCGATATGGGCGTAAATATGGCAGGCAACTGCATTATTGACGACGAAGCCGTTTGTGCCGCCGCCAATCAGGAGATTATCAGGCGTTACTATCAGGCGCTTTCAAACAACACCAAGGGCGTGGGCAGCTCTGACGAGGCGTATAAAATCGGTCTTTTGATGAAGCAAAACAAGCTGACAACCTCAGACAGACCGGTTGTCGCCGCAGCGTTAAAAAGAGCCGAGGAGACAGGCGCTCCTGCCGCGGCAATTGAGCTTGACGACGGCAAGCTGATTACAGGTAAGACAAGCAACCTGCTCGGCGCATGCTCGGCAATGCTGCTTAACGCGCTTAAGTCCTTGGCGGAAATTCCCGACAAGGTTGACATTATCGATCCGGCAGTTATCGAGCCCATCCAAAAGCTTAAGGTTGACCACTTCGGCTCGGTTAACCCGAGACTTCATACAGACGAGATTTTAATCGCGCTTTCTATGTCGGCTGTAACAAACCCCACCGCAAAGCTTGCGATGGATCAGATCAAAAAGCTTCGCGACACCGACGCTCACGCAACGGTTATTTTGTCGGAAACCGACACGCGCACACTCAAAAAGCTCGGCATAAGACTTACTACCGAGCCTGCGTACGAAACCGACAGACTTTACAGAAAATAAGTGCAGATGGGAACATCTATCCGCATTTGGACACGTAATTATACATATAAAAAAAGTTCGGCTGAAAAACAGTCGAACTTTTTTGTTAGTCTGCAATAAACGGAAGCTCATATTCTTCCGTCGGCATTTCAAAATCATAGCTGCTTCCCGAGGAAGTGTCCACATCAAACTTTGAGCTGTTGCCGTTGCCGCCTGCGGTTGATTGCGAAGTCTTGCTTGAATTCGCGTTTGAGCTTTTTGCGGAATTGCCGTTTGAGCTTTGCTGAGTGTTATTGTTTGAAGCCGAGCCGTTGTTATTCTCGACTTTCGCTTCATTACTTCCCGAATTCTGAACCGAGCTGCTCTGAGAAGATTTTGACTCTGCCGAGCCGCCCTGCTGCGAAGCCGCCGTTGTGCTCTGAACGCCTGCCGCCGCTGTAGTGGGCTGAACCGTCGTAGCCGCCGAAGTTGTCGGCTGGGTTACAGGCGCAGTCGTTCCGGACTCCTTGTCCCCTTCTCCGCAAGCGGAAAAAGAAAACGCGAGTATAATTGCCAAAGCGAGTAATAGTACGATTTTTCTATTCATATATTCCTCCGTAAAAGGTTGTATTTGACGCAAGTTAAGGCTTAAGGTGCTTAATCAGTAAGCCGCCTTTATTCTTTATTCGAATAATAGACCGTCTAAGCGGCAATAACTTTACATAAGACTTAAACTCGGGAGAATTGACCGGAATTGTCCTGCCTTCCCTGACTATATCTGTAAGTACGCCGATAATATGCCTGTCGGTAATACCGCGCTCGATAAACGCGCGGTTGTCGCCGCAAATATAGTATTCGCTGTTTTTTATCTTGACAATACGGTGCAGAACATACTGACCGCTGTCGCGCTTATAAAGCGGAATATCGTTCTTTTTCAGCGGCGCTGTAACCTTTTTAATCACCAGCAAATCGCGCGGTTTAATCAGCGGATACATACTGTCGCCTACATTTGTATAGACAAGCTGTCCCTGCTCGTTAATAATATCCTCAAACTTCTTAATCATCAATCGCGCCGATTCCTTTTAATTTTGAGATTACATCGCGGACGTCAGCCCTCATAACCTCTTTATCGCCGTCAAAACGGTTATAAAGCACTTCGACAATCTCATCTTCCGTAGTGTCGTTTTCAAGACAGTCCATAATAACCTCAACGCTTTTATTGCCCTGAACCAGCCCGTGAAACTGAGCGTCCGCGGTGGGAACAACCACTGTCTGTCCGTCTATTGTGTGCTTGATAAAATTTTGATTTAACTTCATATAATCTGTCCTTTTTCTATTAAAGAACAACGCAATTTATATTTTTGACGATAACAGCTTGCCCATATCATACATACCGGGCTCTTGATTTGCGAGGAATACAGCGGCGTTGACCGCGCCTGCCGCGAACACTTCCTTTGACTGCGCCTGATGGGTAAGCGTTACAACCTCGTCGTGGCCTGCGAAAATCACCTCGTGCTCGCCCACGATAGTGCCGCCGCGTATCGAGTGAATACCAATCTCGTTCTTAGCACGTTTTTTGCGGTAGGAATGTCTGTCGTACACGTACATCGGCTCCTGCTCCAAGGTTTCCGAAATTCCGTCGGCAATCATCAGCGCCGTTCCGCTGGGAGCGTCGAGCTTAAGGTTGTGGTGCTTTTCGACAATTTCAATGTCAAAGGTCGAGCCGAGCACCTTTGCCGCCTGCTTTGAAAGCTCAATCAACAGGTTGATTCCGAGCGACATATTTCCCGAATAGAACACGGGAATTGACTTTGAGGCTTCCTTGATTTTTTCAACCTGCTCGGTCGAATAACCCGTTGTGCAGATTACGCAGGGCACTTTATTTTCAAGCGCAAAAGAAAGCATTCCGTCGAGCGCGGCAGGATTTGAAAAGTCGATAATAACATCGGGCGTTTTGTCCGCCTCGTCAAAGCTCTTGAAAACATCAAAGTCATATTTATTCTCACCGAAGGCGTCAACGCCGAACATCACCTCGGTCTCAGGATTTTCATTAACCGACTGCGCCACAAAATAACCCATCTTGCCGTTACAGCCGACAATAGCAATTTTTGTCATTTTAACTTCCCCTATCTTTAATTAATCAAGGGCGGATACAACGCTCCGCCCTAAGTTTTTTTATCAAATTTTATTGAGCAAATCGTACTTTGCAAGGCAATCCTTGAGGTCGTGATAACCCGCGACGCTCATCGGCACAAGCGGAAGCTTGCACTCGCCCGCGTCAAAGCCGAAGAGGTTCATAGCGGTCTTAATGGGAATGGGGTTAACATCACTGAACATAATGTTCATAAGCTCCAGATAATGGAAGTGTATCTTCTGAGCCTCGGCAAAGTTGTTTTCAAGGCAGAGCTGACAGATTTTGTGCATCTCCGCAGGGCAGATATTTGCAAATACCGAGATTACGCCGAGTGCGCCGAGCGACATAAACGGAACCGTCTGGTCGTCGTTGCCCGAGTAGATGTCGAGATTATCTCCGCAGAGCGAGCGGATAAGCGCAACCTGAGAGATGTTTCCGCTTGCTTCCTTAGCAGCCTTGATGTTAGGATGCTTGCAAAGCTCAGCGTAGGTCTTGGGCTGAATGTTACAGCCTGTTCTTGACGGAACATTGTAAAGAATAACGGGAAGGTCAACCGAGTCAGCAATCACGTTAAAATGCTTTACAAGACCTGACTGAGAGGTTTTGTTGTAGTACGGCGTAACGCTGAGGATAGCGTCGCAGCCCGACTCCTGAGCGGATTTCGAGAGCATAACGGCGGTTTTTGTGTCGTTGCTGCCTGTGCCGGCAATAACGGGAATTCTGCCGTTTATTTTCTCAGAAGCGTAAGCGATAACCTCGCAGTGCTCCTTCTCGGTGAGCGTAGCCGCCTCGCCTGTTGTACCGCAGATAATAATCGCGTCGGTGCCGTTTTCAACCTGGAACTCAAGCAGCTGTCCCAAAACGTCATAGTTTACACTTCCGTCTGACAATGTGGGCGTAATCAGCGCAACGCCCGAACCGGTAAAAATATGGTCTGCCATAATCTTCCTCCAAATTAATCCATATAACCCTCTGCACAGAGAAGCTCAGCCAAAAGCACAGCGCCGCCGGCTGCTCCTCTGAGAGTATTGTGCGACATACAAACAAACTTGTAGTCGTACTGTGTATCTTCTCTAAGCCTTCCTACGGAAACCGCCATACCGTTCTCGAGGTTTCTCTCAGACTTAATCTGAGGACGGTCGGGCTCTGTAAAGTAATGCAGGAAATTCTTGGGAGCACTGGGAAGCTCAAGCTCCTGCGCTCTGCCCTTGTAGTTCTCCCAGATGTTGATAATCTCATCAACAGTGGGCTTCTTAACGCCGTCCTTAAACGACATAAACACTGCCGCGGTGTGACCGTCGGACACGGGAACGCGGATACACTGTGATGTGATTGAGATATCCTCGGCGTTCTTAATCACGCCGTCCTCAATCTTGCCCCAGATTTTAAGCGGCTCCTGCTCGGACTTCTCCTCCTCGCCGCCGATGTACGGAATTACGTTGTCTACCATTTCAGGCCAAGTCTTAAAGGTCTTGCCTGCGCCAGAAATAGCCTGATATGTGCAAGCGAGAACCTTGTCAACGCCGAGCTCCTTAAGCGGATTGATAGCCGGAACATAGCTCTGCAAGGAGCAGTTCGACTTAACGGCTACAAAGCCTCTCTTTGTGCCGAGGCGCTTTCTCTGAGCCTCGATGATTTTGATGTGGTCGGCGTTAATCTCAGGGATAACCATAGGAACGTCGGGAGTAAAGCGGTGAGCCGAGTTGTTAGAAACAATCGGGCACTCAGCCTTTGCATAACGCTCCTCCAAAGCCTTGATCTCGTCCTTTTTCATATTAACGGCGCAGAAGCAAAAATCAACCTGAGAAGCGACAGCCTCAACGTCCTCTGCATCAACAATTACCATATCCTTATATTTTTCGGGAAGTTCCTTTGCCATATGCCATCTTCCGTCAACAACCTCGCCGTACTTTTTGCCTGCGCTTCTTGCACTTGCAGCGAGAACCTTTACGTCAAACCAAGGGTGATTTTCAAGCAGGAGCGCAAAGCGCTGGCCTACCATTCCTGTTGCTCCGATAATTCCTACCTTGTACTTTTTCACTTTGATTCCTCCGAATTTTACAATTTTTCAAAAAAGCAGTTGCCTTATTCGATAAATTATTATATTATAGAAACAGCGCGTTCGGCGTTGTTAATCATCTAAAACACTGCATATACGCAGTAAAGTGCAACATACCTCAACTTGTAGTATATCATTTTAGAGAAACAATGTCAATTAAATCACCGCAATTTATACTATTTTATTAGAAAATATATGTGAGGAATTTTGAATGAAAACCAGCGATTTTTACTACTATTTGCCCAAAGAGCTGATTGCCCAGACTCCTGCCGAGCCCCGCGACAGCTCACGCCTTTTGGTGTTGAACAGACAAAGCGGAGAAACAGTTCATAAACATTTTTTTGATATTATTGATTATCTCGACGAGGGCGACCTGCTTGTCTGCAACGATTCGCGAGTTTTGCCCGCGAGAATTTACGGAATTAAAGAGCCTACCGGCGCAAGGGTTGAGTTTTTGCTGTTAAAGCAAATCTCGGGCAACCGCTGGGAAACCCTCTGCAAGCCCGGCAAAAAGGCAAAGGAAGGCGCGCGTTTCAGCTTCGGAGACGGTCTTTTGTATGCGACCGTCACAGAGGTAAAGGACGACGGCAACAGGGTTGTGGACTTTGAGTGCGACGAAAACTTCTTTTCAACCTTAGATAAAATCGGACAAATGCCCCTTCCCCCCTACATCACCGAGGAGCTAAAGGACAAGGAGCGTTACCAGACCGTCTACAGCCACGAGCTTGGCTCAGCCGCCGCTCCCACGGCAGGACTGCATTTTACCACGGAGCTGATGGACAAAATCAAGGCAAAGGGCGTAAACATCGCCTACGTCACCCTGCACGTCGGCTTGGGAACATTTCGTCCGGTAAAGGTTGACGACGTTACAAAGCACAAAATGCACAGCGAGCATTACGAGGTTCCCGAAGAAACCGCCGAGCTGATTAAGAAAACAAAGCAAAGCGGAAAGCGCGTTATCGCGGTCGGCACAACCTCGTGCAGAACTCTCGAGAGCGTTGCCGCGGAACACGGCGAGGTAGTTCCCTGCGAGGGATTTACGGAAATTTTCATCTACCCCGGCTTTGAGTTCAAGGTTCTCGACGGACTCATCACGAACTTCCACCTGCCCGAAAGCACGCTGATTATGCTTGTATCGGCATTCGCAGGCTACGACAACATTATGAACGCCTACAAAACAGCGGTTGAGGAACGTTACAGATTTTTCTCCTTCGGTGACGCTATGTGTATTTTATAAACACATTATGCGCATAATATATTGACATCTAAATATAATAGATATATAATATTAGTATATTAAAATAGGAGTTGATATTATGGCAAAGGTTAGTACAAATATAAGTATAGACGCGGATATCAAAAAGCAGGCACAGGAGCTGTTCGCTGAGCTTGGAATGGATTTATCAACAGCAATCAACATTTTTATTCGTCAGGCACTGAGACAGCACTCCATTCCGTTTGAGATTACCGCGGACAATCCCAACAAAGAAACACGCGAGGCAATAGCCGAAGTTCAGAGAATGAAAAACAATCCGTCAATAGGAAAAACCTATGATGATGTTGACGAAATGTTTGAGGAGCTGCTCGCATGAAGTATCGTATCAAGCCTACCTCACGGTTTCAAAAGGATTTGAGGCGGATTCAAAAACGCGGCTATCAAATTGAACTGATTAAGGAAGTAGTACGCAAGCTTTCCGACGGAGAAACACTTGAACCAAAATACAAAGACCATTCGCTGTCAGGTGATTATGCCGGCTGTCGCGAATGTCATATTACTCCGGACTGGCTGCTAATTTACGAAAAATATGAAAATGAGCTGATTTTGTATCTCACCCGTACCGGCACACACAGCGATTTATTTTAATCGGCGTACACTCTGCGCCGATTATATCCTGCATCCATAAATTCGGGTGACGCTATGGCTATATTATAATTCTTTGGAGGAAATATGTTTAAGCTTATTAAGACAGAAGGGCACGCTCGCAGGGGTAAGTTTGTCACGCCTCACGGCACTTTTCAAACTCCTGCGTTTATGAACGTCGCGACCTGCGGTGCGATTAAAGGCGCGGTGTCTGCCCTTGACCTCAAAAATATAAAGTGCCAGGTTCAGCTTTGCAATACCTATCACCTGCACCTCAGACCGGGCGACGGCAACGTTAAAGCCCTCGGCGGACTTCACAAGTTCACGCGCTGGGACGGTCCAATCCTCACCGACAGCGGCGGATTTCAGGTGTTCTCCCTCGCAAAGCTTAGGAACATCAAGGAGGAAGGCGTTTACTTTAACTCCCACATCGACGGCAGAAAAATCTTTATGGGGCCCGAGGAGAGTATGAACATTCAGTCGAACCTCGGCTCGACAATCGCTATGGCGTTTGACGAATGTGTTGAGAACCCCTCCCCCTACGGATACACAAAGGACAGCGTAAACCGCACCACGCGCTGGCTAAAAAGATGCAAGGAGCGTTTGAATTACCTAAACTCGCTCGACGACACTATCAACAAGGAACAAATGCTTTTCGGCATTAATCAGGGCGGTACATACAAGGATTTGCGCGTTAATCATATGAAGGAGATTGCAGAGCTTGACCTTGACGGCTACGCAATCGGCGGACTTGCCGTGGGCGAGCCGACCGAGGTTATGTACGAGATTATCGAACAGGTCGAGCCCTACGCGCCGAAGGACAAAATCCGCTACCTAATGGGCGTGGGAACCCCTGCGAATATTCTTGAAGCGGTCGCGAGAGGAATTGACTTGTTCGACTGCGTAATGCCCAGCCGCAACGCGCGGCACGGTCAGGCGTTCACCTTTGAGGGAATCCGCAACCTGAACAACGCAAAATACGAGCTCGACGAGCTTCCGCTCGACGTTCACTGCGAATGTCCGACCTGCAAAAACTTCTCGCGCGCGTATATCCACCACCTGCTGAAAAGCGGAGAAATGCTCGGTATGCGCTTAATGGTAATGCACAACCTCTACTTCTACAACAACCTAACGCAAATTATACGAAAACACCTTGACAACGGCACATTTACGGAGTTTTACAGGCAAAATATTGACATACTCAGCACAAGAATTTAAGAAATATTAAAAAAACACTTGCATACAAGGCATAAACCTGATATAATCAATTTAATTGTGAGAAAGGAAGGACTATAATGAACTTTAATTTACCTATACTTGCAGATGATACACAGGCTGCAGGCGGTCTGGGCGGACTTTTCGGCGGCGGAAACAGTATGTGGATGATGATCCTCATCTACGGCGCAATTATCGCGGCTATTTACTTTTTCCTCATCAGACCTAACTCAAAGAAGAAAAAAGAAGAAGCTCAGATGAGAAACTCGCTCGAAATCGGTGATGAAATTACAACAATCGGCGGAATTATGGGCAGAATCGTGGCTATCAAGGACGACGAGGACGCTATTATCATCGAGACAGGCTCTGACAGAGTTAAGATGAAATTCAAAAAGTGGTGCATTTCCACGGTTGACACCGTTAAGGAAAAGCCTGCTGAGCAGACCGAGAAAAAGAGCTTTTCTTTATTCAAGAAGAAGAATAAGGACGACAAAGCAGAATAATTAAAAATCCCCTGAATATAATTTAGCAGATTATATTCAGGGGTGTTTTTATGTCCGATAAAAAATTGTTGATAAAGTCAGTGCTGATTGGCACGCTCTGCGCGGTTATGGTGCAGATTGTACTTTTGTGCCTTGTATCTCTCGTTATGATTACAACCAAAAAGCTGTTCGGTGACGTGCTAAGCTACATAATGCTCGGCGCAACGGCTCTCGGAACGCTCGCAGGCGGATTTATCTCGGCAAAGCTAAACCGAGGCGCAGGGCTGATCGTCGGCTTAATCACCGGCTTTGCGGTGTTTTTGATAATCACAATCGGCGGTTTGATAAACAGCGGCTCTCCCCTGTCGGTTCTTAGCTTAATCAGATTTGCCGCGGCACTGCTCGGCGGTGCGCTCGGCGGAATTTTAGGAGTGAGAGAAAGCCGCAGGATTAGAGTATAAAGTAATAAGTAATAAGGAATAAGGAATAAGGATATTTAAGGGAAACGTTTGATTTAAATTTTAAAGGCTCCCCCGACACTTTGTTTCGGGGGAGCTGGCGCGTCAGCGACTGAGGGGGCGGCTTAGCCTTAATCGCCCCGTTATAAACCGAAACGCATACATTTAATTTACACCGTAGGGGCGTTCTTAGCACAACGGCAACCCTTTTGTCACTTCGTGACATTTCCCCTGACAGGGGAATCACCCGTGTGTCCGCCCACAGGACAGGAACAAAACATATAATATCATACGTGTTTTGTGTGCTGAATTATACGTCCGTTTATCGCGAATAAAACGGATTGTGTGATTAACACGGTTCACGTTTCCCGGGCGGACACACAGGTCCGCCCCTACAGTTATGAATTAAGGTTATTTCGCAATTCATAACGTGGCGTTATCGGAAACGTCTGCCCCCTCCGTCATTTTCGCAAGCGAAAATGCCACCTCCCCCGTTATGAACGGTGGAGGCTTTAAATTAACTGATTTTTAATCTACTTATTTAACCGACTTTTTAATCAGCCGTTGCCGCGTATTTCTGAATGAGATTGGCGTCGAGAATATCTACCTTGTTATCGTTATTAACGTCGAGGGTTTGCCTTTGCTGCCAGTCTATATACGCTTTCTCGGAAGCTGCCTTTTGAATAAGCGCTGCGTCGAGCACGTCAACTGAATTGTCGTTGTTTCCGTCGCCTGTTGCATAGCCGATGTTAAGCTGTTTCATAGCTTCGGTTAAGCCCTTGTAATGTGAGGAATCAAACGGCAGTTTTTTAGCAGATGTATAGATAGAACAGTTGTTATCCGCGAACTGCGCCAAATCGTAGTATTCGTTTTTCTCTACGTCAAAAACGCCGTAGCCTGTGATAAACGGGCTTCCGATTGACGTGCCGATGACTGTCCTGCCGCCTATTCCGCCGATTTTGGCAACGGTCATCATTTCGGGTTCAGGCGCGTTGTACCTTGCTTCGCAAAGTACCCAGTCGGGGTCAGAATCCCTGCCGTCCTTATTATGCATATAAAGGTCGGTATATGTGTATAAATCGTCGGATTCATAGTGCGCAAGATAATCTTCAAAAATATCTCTGTGGTTCTTATACGTCCAAGCCTCAAAGTCAGCCTTAAACGGATTAACGCTGTCAATGCCGTCGTAAATATCCATAGACTCAACGTCTGTATATTCCTTTGCAATCTTTTGAACGTTAGCCTTTTTTGCCTCAACTACGACAACCGGGTCTTTGTGAGAATATAAGATGACCTTCTCAACAGGCGTCTGCTCATTCTCCAATTCGCAAATAAACTGGTAATTATACTGCGCAATCCTCTTTGCTGTTTCAATATCATAGAGCTTTTGGAACTCATCAAGGGTAGTATAATCTACACCTTCCTTGTATGAATCAAGCGACTCATTTATTTCCCAATCCCAATACGCAGAATAGTCATACAGATAAAGCGCTATCTCAACCGTGTCTGTTGAACCGTCCGCAAGCTCCTCCTGAAGCCGCGCGGATATATCAGCCATATGAGTATCGGGATTGACCGCAGCACCGGCGGAAAAAACGCAGGTGCAGGTAATTATTGCCACTGTAAGCAGAACGCATAAAAGTTTTTTCATAATAAAGCTCCTCTCTTTTTTATAATCATTTATCAGAAAAAACGCCGCTGAAAAATGACTATCTATTAATAAAACGCGCGAGAAGGCGTTTTGGTTACATTTTTTTGAAAAAATTTTATTTTATTTTTAAATCGGAGGCTTTAGAGTGTGATTTAAAGAATTATTCAGCACACAAAACACGTATGATTTTTAATGTTGTGTTCCTGTCCTGCGGGCGACCGCAAGGGTCGCCCTACAGTTATGATTTAAAGTTTTATTGCAATTCATAACGTAGCACTGTCGGAAACGTCTGCCACCTCCCCCGTAACAAGTGACGGGGGAGGCTTTAAAGCGTGATTTAAAGTTTATCTATAATTTCCGCCGCGAACTGCTGGATAAGCGTTGCGTCGGCTACGGACACAATTCCGTCGCCGTTTGTGTCGGCGGCGCTGAGGGCTTCGCCTTCGAGGGTAATCATCTCGGCGGCGTGCTGCTGAACCAGAGTTGCGTCGGCTACAGACACGATTCCGTCGCCGTTAATATCGCCCTTCTTACGCATTTCGCCCGGGCTGGGAACGGTGCCGCTTGTGGGGTCGGTATCGTCGTCGTAAAACGTGCCGACGATGTAATAACCCTTTTCATCGGTTTCATCGGTAATCCAGTAGCCTGTTTTCCACGTGTCGTGAACATCCTCAGACTGAACGCCTTTGCCGTTATTGAAAACCATTCCGGCGGCTTTGTCGGATACTTCAAATATGTAGACTTCTTCCCCAAAGCCGTTGGTTGTTTTATTTACCGGCTCATCGCCCGGCCATATATTGCCGAGAGCGTAGCCGTCCTTGTCCCAGGAATAAAGATATACCTTATCCCACTTTTGGGCATTTGTTAAGTAAACGTAATGAGTACCGTCCTCATTGTGCCCGGTAGTCGGCTCGTCTGTGGCTATGACGCCGTGAGCCGTATCTGCGAGGTAATGGCCTAAATCATTCTTTTCATCGGTGAGATAGTAGAAAAATTCCGGATTTAAATCGTTAATGTCCTCCGACTGCTCGCCCTTGCCGTTGTTTACAATAAAGCCACCGGTGCCTTTCGGAAGATAGAATATGTAATCTTTATGGCCGTAATCGCTTAAATAGTTCTCTTTGGGGAGCTTTGTACCAGGCCAATCGCCTAAAACAGCGTCGCCGTTCTCATTCCAAGCGTAAACGTAGAAATCCTCCCAGTCAAGAGAATTCAAAAAATCTATTCTGTAAGTATAATCCTGCTCGGTAGTTTCGGGCTGTGTGGAAGGAGCTGTCGGCTCTGAAGGTTGAGGATAATACGGAGAAACTACAAAATGTCCCTTTTCGTCCTTTGTGCCGTCAAGCCAAAATCTGTAAAGTGTAAAATCCTCGATATCCTCGGTCTGATTACCTTTGTTGTCGTGGATAACGTAGCCCTTGGCGCCGTCGGGGATATTGAGAACATATCTCTCATAGCCGTTTACAACCGGATCGCAGGTCAGAGCTTTGCCCGGCCATTCGCCCATAAGCGGAACGCCTGAGTTGTCGTAGGCGTACATATACACGTCCTCAAAACCGAGGGAATTATAGAAGCTGTAAACATCCTCTTTCCACTCGGGGGCGGTATTATCTACGGGGTTATCGGTGATTCTTATTTCGTATTGCAGTGCGCCTTCGGGCACGTCAGCCGTAACGGCAAAAGCAGAGGCAGGAAAAGCGCAAAGCAACAGCGCCGCGGCAAGTATTACCGCCAAAACCTTTTTCATAAATAACATCCTTTCCAAGATATAAAAATTCAATATAATTATAACGCAAATCCATATTTTAGTACATATTATATCTAACAAAAATACCAATTCGGATTTGAGCAGGTTGCACAGTAATGAGAGTTGAGAGATTAGAGTTAAGAGTTTAATTTAATTATAGGAAACGTTTGTTGATAATTGTAGGGGCGTGCATTGCACGCCCGCGGGACAGGAACAAAACATATAATTTCATACGTGTGATTGTGTGCTGAATTAAACGTTAGTTTATCGCGATAAAACAAGTGACAGGGGGAGGCTTTAAATTGTTAACCATCAGTCTAAAGATTACAAACATTTTACCCTTATTAGACAGATAATAACAAAATGAAACATTTTTCTTATTTCGAAAAATATTTGATTAAAATAGCAAAAAATAGTGGAAAATCAAATAATAATGTGTTATAATATGAGAGTATATATAAATATGAAAAGAAAACACAGAAAATAAATCTTATAAGGAGTTTTAAAATGGCTAAATTCAAACTACCCGAGCCGCTTAAAGCCTGGAAGGTGCTTACAAGGCTCGAAGATGTAAACGGCAACGCCGTCTACAAGGTTACCAAAAGAGAAATTGACGGCAGCGTTACCGCCGCTATTCTTACAGGAGTTTCTGTTGAAGGCGACGATTATAACGACGACAGCGTTGATTATCTTCTCAACGAAGCCGATTTTATCCAGTCGATTATCGACATCGGCAGAGTCAGCAACTACATAGCCGTTGCTACCGATGAAAACGAGAGAAAGAAAAAGTTTGACCTCTACATCGTAACCGAGGACATCCCTTCCCTTTCCGACGTGTTGCAGACCAAACAGCTCGAGGAAGAGGACATTGTTGACTTCGGTATCCAGATGAGCGAGATTCTCGAAAGCCTTGAAGCTAACAAGATTTTCCACGGCAACATCAAGCCGTCGAACATCTACGTCACTCCCGACAACCGCTACAAGCTCGGCGGATTTATTGACGCCGAGAGCAAGGTTAACGATTTGACCTACGTTGCTCCTGAGATTTCGCGCAACGAAAAGGCTGACTTTACCACCGACATCTACTCCACAGGTCTTGTGATGTACTCGATGGCTAACCACGGCAAGCTTCCCTTTGAGGACGTTGACGTTACCCCCAGAGACGCTATGGTTAAGCGCTTTAACGGCGAGACAATCACAGCTCCGCAGAACGGCAGCGAAAAGCTCAAAAGCGTTATCGTTATCGCCTGCCAGCCCGAAAATCAAAACCGCTGGAAGAACGCAGGCAACCTCAAAAACGCCCTGCTCTCTATCAAATCCGAAATTGAAGAGGACAAAGAGGCAAAGGCTAATGTTATCGCTCCCGAAACTACCGAATTTGAAGGCAACGTATTTGAAGAAAACACCGAAAGTACCGATGATAACGGCGATACCGCCGCAGTAATCGGCGCGGCAGGAGTTGCCGCAGGCGTTGCGGCTGCAGGCGCAGCCATGGCAAACGCGGCTGAAGAAACACCTGAGCCGAGCGATATCGAACAGCTCGAGGCAGAGCTTGAGAGCAAGGCGGAGCCCTCTGCTCCTGTCAACGATAACTTTGACGTTCCTGCCGACAGCACAACCCCTGCTCCCGATGATGAAATAGACAACAGAGTTTTTGACGACTACAAGCTTGAAACAAAGGTTTTCAGCATTAACGATCCCGTAAAGAGCGGCGAAAAAGACTACGGCGACTACTTTGACGAGCCCGAGCCTAAGGAAGAAAAGCCTGAGGATGACAAAAAGCAGCTCGAGGATTACAAGGTATTTGACGACAACAAGGAGCTTAAAGAGGACAAGCCCAAAAAGAAAAAGAGCAAAAAAGGTCTTGTAGCCGCAGTTATTATCGGCATTATCGTTTTGCTTGCACTGCTCGGAACATTCCTTTACTTTGCGATTAGCAAGGGTATGTTCGGCGGAGTTAATCCGTTCGGCAACAATCAGGAGACAACCTCGGCAGTTGAAGAAACAACTGCGGCTTCTACAAGCGCTACTCAGCCTACAACCGTTCCGAGCACAACCGCTCCTGCTACTCAAAAGCCCACCGAGCCTGCCGCCAAATCCCTTATCAGGGTTGTAGGCGAGCCTTATGAAACCGCCAAGCAAATGCTCGAGGCGGAAGGCTTTAACGTTCAGGAAGGCTCTTACTACTACGACGACTTCTACTATGCAGGCAACGTAATTTCGCAGTCTCCCGAGGCTTACACCGAGGTTGAGCCCGGCAGCACGATTACTCTTAACATCTCGCTCGGACCTGAGAAGAAGGAAAGCTCAGAGTCAAGCTCAAGCGAAAGCAGCTCAGACGACGATTCGCCGTCATACAGCAGCGGAGCTCTCAACACAAGCTATCTCAGCCGTGACGAGGTTTCGAATATGAGCAACAGCGAACTCAATATGGCTCTTAATGAGATTTATGCAAGACGCGGAAGAATTTTTACCGACCCCGACCTCAACGCATATTTCAGGTCTCAGGACTGGTACACTCCCAAATATACCGCGGAGGAATTTGCAAGCAACGTTGTATTTAACGATTACGAGGAGAACAACATCAACCTTCTTCTCAACGAACAGTCAGACAGAGGAATGCGCTAATCCCGGAGTCAGATTATGAAAGAAAAAGTTTTAAAGCTGATTAAGAGCAAGTCCCTGTTCGCCATACTGCTAAACATTGTCTTTATGGCGATTTGCGTGGGGCTGACCTCGTTCTCGTATGTTGACGTCAGCGACTATAACAACTCGATATTAATCTGCAATCAGCACTTTTATTACAACAGCTCGATAAACTACATTTTGGCTGTTTTAATCGGCACTTTACAATACGCTGTTTCGGATTTTAACTGCTTTGTGCTTGTGGAAATTCTGCTTTCATTTATGGCTTTTTCGAGCTTTACATTTGTTTTTCTCGACAAGTACAACATCCGCAAGGCGGTTATATTCTCGATTGTTATTAACATCATTTTCACACTTAACCACTACTCATATATCAACAGCACAAAGACGGCGGCGCTGCTGCTGACGGCAGGATTTTTGCTCGTGCTTAACGCTATTCGCAACAAGCGTTACAGCTTTTCGTGCTGGCTCGGAGTAGTCGAAATATTAATCGGCTCGTTCTTCAACATAGTTTATTTCTTTGTTGCTCTGGGCTTTGCGATAGCCTTCTTCTTCGGAGATATGATTGCAAAGCGCAAGTACAGGCTCGATTTTCAAAAGCTGTTTTGGTATTTCAGACCGTATCTGCTGATGTTTTTGCTTATCGCGGCTCTCGGCGTAGGGCTCAGCCAGTTTTCATACACCGTTAACCACGCGACCGAGCAGGGCGAAAGCTATTACGATTACTCTCAGCTCACAAAGTCGATTGACTCTCTGCCCTACCCCGGCTATGATGAAAACGCCGAGGAGTTCAAGCAGGTAGGCATTGACAACGACAGCGAGTACGAGCTTCTCAAAAACGGCTACTACGACGACAGCAAAATGCTTAACAACGACGCGCTCAGGCTCGTAAGCAAGCTTCAAAAGCAGGAGAACACCAAGACCGTGCTCTACGCTATGACAGAGGTGTTTACCGACCTCGGCAACAACATAGTGAACCTAAGCACAAGGCTGATTGTGATGATTGTCTACCTTGCAATCTCGATTGTATTCATACTTTATCACAAAAACCGCTTTTCGTTCTTCCCATTGTTTTATCTGCTATCGGGCTACGCGGCAAGCGTTGTACTGAGGTATCTTTACAACGGCGCGGAGTATTTGACCTACGGAATATGGTTGTTGATGATTGTTCTGCTGATAAACTCGTTCAACTTTGAGGTGCTTAGAAGCAAAAAGCCGAGCTCAAAGCTAAGGCTCAGCAACGGCTACTTTATAATGTCGATTATCGTCACCGTTGCGCTGACTGCAAGCTACGCCACGCTGTTTGTTATGCACAAGCCTGATGGCAAAAGCGATGAGGCGCCGAATCACCTGATTTCGGAAATCAGTCGAAACCCCGATTACTACTACGTAATGGACACTCAGACCCGAAAGGATTTTGTAAAGTATACCGAGAATTACCTGCACCCGTTGTGGGGCTTCAGAGACGGTTATCTTGAAAATCTCGACAGCTTTGGTTACTTCCACAACAACGAGCTGCTCAGAAAGCGCAACCTGCCCGAGAACATCTACGAGGCTGTGCTTAAGAATAGAAAAATTCAGGTAATCGACAAAAATATTACCTTCAAAAAGGAAAAGTATTTTAATACAAACTATGTTCAGGCGCCGCAGACAGCCGTTTACAATCAGGTTGATGAGATTGACAATTACAAGCTGTATGAGGTTGAAATTCGTTAAAAAGTTATAGCACACAAAAACCCCGTTCCTTAATCGGAACGGGGAATTTTTTATAATTGAGAATGGAAAATGGAGAATTGATAATTTCGGTCGGGAACGTAGGTTTGTATTATCGAAACGTTTTTCTCCCGAATGAATAAATATGGTGCGAAAGCTAAGGAATTTACAAGAAACGTTTGATGATAATTGTAGGGGCGTGCAATGCACGCCCCTACAACTGTAACGGATAGGTTGGCGGTATCGGAAACGTAGCCCCCTCCGTCATTTTCGCAAGCGAAAATGCCACCTCCCCCGTTA
>Ga0310695_10003320_pt1 | contig 31913 bp, 19 predicted proteins | sample RumenRJG_04DNA_FD_203882 | JGI IMG/M metagenome (GOLD analysis project Ga0310695, IMG submission 203882) | Bovine rumen microbial communities from Lethbridge, Alberta, Canada - RJG_04 (v2) (version 2) | ecosystem: Host-associated > Mammals > Digestive system > Stomach > Rumen | place: Canada...
TCCCGGCGTCGCCGGTGAAGAGCGCCGAGCCGTTGTGAATCGACGCGATGCGCGTGCCCTGCGGCTGGGATTCGAGCGGCGTCATCTTCGAGAGCATTTCGAGGATGAACAGGAGCTGTCCGTCGGATGTGCGCGGGGTGGCGTCCACATCCTCTTCCTCGCCCGCGAAGTTGACGAGCTTCACGCGGAAGCGGTCGTCGAGCAGTTCCGAGTCGTGGTAGATGAGCTTCTTGTCCTCCTTCCAGCTCTTGCCGTAGGGAGGATTCGTGATCATGTAGCCGAAGCGCTTCTCGGCGAAGCGGTCGTTCGCGAACACGCCCTGGAGCTGGGTGATCGTGTTGCCGTTGCGGATGCCGGCGGAGTCCGTGCCCTTGATGATGAGGTCGGCCTTGCAGATGGCGTAGGTTTCGGGGTTCACCTCCGTGCCGGAGAGGAAGATGGCGGCGGGGTTCACGCCCAGCGACTCGATGAGATAGCGCTGCGATTCTGTCAGCATGCCGCCCGAACCGCAGGCGGGGTCGTAGAGGGAGAACGTCTTCGGGAGATCGTCCTTGATCGGCTCGAAGATGAGACGCGTGAGCAGCATGATGGCGTCGCGCGGTGTGAAGTGTTCGCCGGCCTCCTCGTTGTTCTCCTCGTTGAAGCGGCGGAGCAGTTCCTCGAACACCTTGCCCATGCCGATGTTGTCCAAGGGTGGGATGACGAGGCCGTCCGGCCCCTTCACGGGCTTGTCGGTGAGGTTGATGCGCGGGTCGGTGACATGCTCGATGACGGCAAGGAGACGGTGGTTGTCGGAGAGCTTCTGCGTCTTCTCGGCCGGGGAGCGTCCGTCCTTGGAGAGAAAGCCGAATTTCTGGAGGACATCCCGCACGTTGTCCGAGAAGCCCAGAAGGTACTCGTTGAAGTTGGCGAGCAGGATGCGCTCGTCGTTGGCGGCCTGCGCCTTGAGATTGTTCAGCGTCCACTTGCTCGTGTTGTAGTACGGGAGGCGCGTGATGTCCACGAGCACGTCGGGGTCGATGCCGTTCTCCTTCACCTCGGAAGCGACCTCCGCCTTCGTCGGCTCCAACAAGGCGTCGAGACGCCGGAGGACGATCATCGGCAGAATCACATCGCGGTACTGTCCGCGCAGGAACACGTCCCGCAGAACGTCGTCGGCAATGTTCCAAATCAACGAAACCATCTGGTTGTGCGCTGCGTCTTCCATGGTCTATCCTCGCCTCCTTTTCCCGTGCATGATCCTGCACCTACGCCCCAAACGACAAAAGCAACTGACGACATCCGGCAACGCCGAATGCCTCACATCATCATTATGGGATTTCAATTTCATGGCCGTGATGCGGCTGCATCACGGCGGCATGAAAAGAGCGCGCTCTCAATCCATGCCCCAGTCGGAAGCCCTACCACAGGCCTGCCAGTTCACACGGGAGAACGCGCCCTGGTTTGGGCGCATTCTGCTAGTGATTAAACTGGCAGAAGCCTATGCGGCTTCGTGGTTGCATACGACGTTGGAAACGTGTGGTAGTATTTCCGACTGGGCGTCGTTCAGCAGTTCGCTAAATTGTCTTGTTTATGGTTTTAAATCGATTCCTTGTCTCTCCTTTGGTTCGAGGAACGGGGATAGTATAGCATTTTTAGGGGGGAGTGGGTAGTGGTTAGTGGCTAGAGTGGTTAGTGTGCGGGTGGAGGGTGTGTGGTTGCGTGCGGGTGGACGTGTCCCCGTTCGGAGAAGCGGCGCCCTCGCCGCTTCGGCGTTGATGGCGGGCGGCTCGGCGGGACGCCTCGCCCCACCGTGGGAAGCGGCAGGCGTATCGCCGCCAAGATGGCGGCTCTCCATACGGCCGCGCAGGAGCGCGGCCCTCCCGTGCTGAGCCGCAACGGGCGAGATGCCCAGTTCCGGACGCGGATGAACGGGCGGACAGGCCGTTCTACGGGGTGGGGTGAAACGCCGATTTCTTGATGCGTCGGATGTCGGCGGGATAGAACTTCGTGAAGGCGAAGCATTTGGATCCGAGGTCTTTCAGCGACGCGCCGATGAGGTAGAGCTCCTTGTCGTCGATGATGAGAAAACGGTCGTGGAAGGTTTCGTTGTAGCGTATGGCGAGTTTCGGATACTGGGCGTTGAAGGTCGCAACGTCGGCGGGGGAAATCTTATGATGGGGCACGTGCTTCTTGTCGTAGTGCTCCGAGGTGAAGATCGTGAGCCTCACGCACTTGCGCTTCTTCGCGAAGAGATCTAACACCTCCGTGTTAGCCCAGTTGTCGATCAGGATCAGCGATCGCTTCGCGTGCGAGACGAGCGACAGCACCAGCGCCCGCGCATCCCAGAACTGTCCGTTGTAGAACACGCCCTGCAGCGGCGGTGTCTGCGTCTGGACAAAGAAATCGACCTTGTCCTTCAGTTCGGCTATGTCGCTGTCATACTTGGAGAACCTACGATCCATCTTGTCTTCAAGCTGATTCAACCGCGCGTTGACTGAATATCCCCGCAACAGATATTCCTTAAGGACTGTATTTGCCCAACGACGGAACAGAATGCCCTGCGCTGACTTCACGCGGTAACCAACAGACAATATCACATCCAGACTGTAATACTCAACCTGATACACCTTTCCATCTGCAGCAGTTGTCGCAAATTTTGCGACAACTGAACCTTGCGAAGTTCCAACTGTCGCAAAATTTGCGACAGTTGGATTCTGGTGGCTTTGAGTTGTCGCATAATCTGAGACAACTGAATTACAGGCAAGCTCTTCAGACAAGGCATTCGCAATGTGCTTGCCGATGGTCTTAATGTCACGACCAAAGAGTTGCGCCATCTGATGACGATTCAGCCACACCGTCTCGTTTTCAAGACGCACGTCCAGCCGGACGGTCTCGTTCGGCTGATAGACGACAATCTGGTTTTCATTCGTGTTCATTCGGCTTCACCTTTCATGCGTATACAGTACTTGACTTTTCGTTCTTCATTTCCTGTTCCGCCATCCACGCCTTATTTTTTCGTACTGCCGAATTGTGTACTTGTTCAATTGTTCCAGACGTGTCCGTGCGCCACGTTCGTCGTCTACGAAAGGCATGACAGCATCAAGCGACATAATGCGCGCCCGTTCGCGTTCTGGATGTTTGCAGCCTCTGTTGATCGGAATGTTCTTGCCTGGTTCTGCCGAAACATCGATCATAATCGCGAGCGCCCTTGGATTACCAATGGTAATCCCCTCAATCTTCTGCTCGTAGGCAAACTGATCCTCGGATATCTCCATGCCCAGATCGAAGAAATCACAGTACACAGTCTGACTATGATTGATCCAGTCGACACCTTGGTCGGCAGGAATATGGCAGCGCCTTTTTGACTTCTTATCATAGTTGGACAGCGTTGGATCGTCGTAGTTCCAGAAGACTTCAATCTTTCCATTCGTGGCAATTATCCTGCCGCCGTCTTTCGGATCTTCGCCCTGAAAGATGACCGTACCGTTCAACTTGATTTTCTTTGGCAAAAGGAAATGACTGTTGATGTACCTGATCCAGCCGATGTAGCCGTAGAACTTCTCATCGCCTTTCCACCGTATGGATCTCCAGTCATTCCCAACCACCCATTGGCACCAGATACTTGGCATGTCCTCTTCGTCATGCCGCGAGAACGCCAAATCCTCAAGCTTGTAGTATGTGTCCTCGTCCAGCGATTTGCTCAAGGTAAACTCGCCGTCGAATTCCGTATTGTATCCCATAACCGAATCCTCCTATTGTGACTTCAACCCTGCGCTTTTTGACCGGCGCGTTTGATTCGCCTGACCGTATGCTTGAGCTTCCCGATGAGGAAGTTCAACTCCAGCGAGGACTCGGTCTCCACGGTCTCAAGGTCCGGCATGACAATGTCTGACAATGTTTCGCCGAAATGACGCATCTTCTCGGCCTGCACCTGCCCCTTCGGTGCATTGTGCAGCTCCACGAGCTCGCGCTTCAGCGTGCGCACCTTGGCGAACGTCTCGATGATGGCGAACGTGGCTTCCGTCGCACGCTGGCTCTTCAAAACGGTCGCAAGCATGTAAAGTCCCTTTTCCGTAAAGGCCTTATAATTGTATTTCGAGTATCGACCCTTCCCGCAACGGTCATGTTCTAAGGACGAAATTTTCGACCTTAGAGCACTTGACTCGTCACGGTCAAGTTCGAACATGTAGTCCGAGGGGAATTTCTCGGGATTGTTGCGAACGGCCTCGTTCACGCGCTTCGTCGCGACTCCGTACAGCTTCGCGACATCCGCGTCAACGATGACCGGCTGGCCACGGACGCTGACGATTAGTTTCTCGACTTCGCTATATGCGACAGGCGTTGCCGTGGGCGAAACCTTGCCGCCCGCGATCACTTCTTTTTCACTCTTCTTCATAACCGATTCCTTTCCCCCGCTGTGCGGGAGGTGTTGTTTACACGACTGTTAATCGACGGCACACGCCGCCGATGGCAGTCTGGAATCGGCTCTGCCAGCCATCCACCGAAGTGGCATCCGCGTTTTTCAGCGGTGTATCTCGCTACCCGGCCCAAGAGGATCCCATGCACTCCAGGCATGGGTCCCGTCCGGACGGCTTTCGCTGTATAGCCCCACCGAGGGCATCAATTCCCGAAAGCGCCGATAGTTTAGCACACCTCTCGCTGCGGCACAAGGGGCAATGTCTGAAAAAAGCGAAGCGGGAAGCCCCCTGTTCGGGGAAGCGGCGCTCTCGCCGCTTCGTTCGATATCGGACGGCTCGGCGGGACGCCTCGCCCTACCCTCGGGAAGCGACAGGAGTGTCGCTTCCCCGAAAGGCCGCGGCAAGCGCGGCTGTTTCATCGAAAGCTACCCGTTGTCCGGGACGATGGCCTTCACGCCGACGGGATTGTCGACGAGTTCGAGGAGGTACGACTTCTGCGACGGATTGGCGTCGTCCACGAGAAGACGCGTGGCGACCTTCCGGCGCTCTGCGTCAAAGACGTGTCCTGCGTCCGTGCAGCCGATGCGCCGCCCCCACGCGATCATCTTCCGCCCGTTTCGGTCATCGCCAAAAAGTTCGACAATGCATTTCATGCGATGTCGTTCCCGCTCGATCGCTATTGTTCCAACATGCAAGGAATCAACTCCCCGTCCACGCTCAATTCCGGTGCGTCGGGCGTGCCGCCGACGATGAGATCGGCGATGTACGTGCGGCGTATGCCGACAGTCGTGGGCGAGGCATGTGCGTGGAACACGATCCGCCATTTTCCGTCCTTGTCCTTGAACAGCGAATGGTGTCCCGTTCCGCGCAGACCGCGAAAACGACGCAGGATCGGATTCGACGCGGACTTGCGCCACGGTCCTTCGGGCTTGTCGGCGAGCGCGTAGCCAACGGCGTAGTCGGGATCCCAGAAGGCCCGGCCCGAATACGAGAGAACGTACTTCTTCCCAATCTTCACGACGAATGGGCCCTCGGTGATCGCGTTCCCCTCCCACGGTGCCTCGGCGCGGAAGAGCATGCGCGCGGTTCCCGGCTTGACATGCAGCCAGTCCTTTTCAAGTTCGGCAAGCCAGATCGTGTTGCCTCTGTCGAAATGCACGTATACCATCCACGAGCGTCCGGCGTCGTCCACGAACAGCGAGTTGTCGATGCCCGCGCGTTCGAGAAGCGGTTTCTTCTCGGCCTGGCGGAACGGCCCGAGCGGCGAATCCGCCACCGCCGAGCAGACATGTCCCTCGGCCGAATAGAACATGACGAACTTCCCGTCGCGCTTGTAAACCTCCGGCGCCCAGAAGGAATGGTTGCCGTATGAGTCGCTCTTGTGCAACGCCAAACCGCCTGTTGCGCGTCCCTTTGAGAGTTTCCACTTCTTGAGGTCTTTCGACACGGCGACGGCGATGCCGTCACCGGCGTATGTTCCGTAGGCGTAGTACGTGCCGTTCTCCAGCAGCACGAACGGATCGGCGAACCCAAGCGTCGCGGTGGGCACCGCCTCCGCCACCGCGCCAAGCGCGACCGCCGCGAATACGCAAAATCTGAAAAAGTACATTTTTGTGCCACCGTGCTGTTACTTGAGCGCCGCGCGCGCGGCTTCCTCTACTTCCGACAGCGGCGCTGTCGGCTCGAAACGGCGGATGATGCGTCCGTCGCGTCCGATGAGGAACTTGGTGAAGTTCCACTTGATGTCAGACTTCTTCGCGTAGTCCGGGTCCTTCTTGGCGAGCATCTTCTCGAGAATGGGAGCGATTTTGCCGTCTGGCGGGAACCCCTCGAACTTGGTGTTCGCCGTGAGGAACTTGAAAAGCGGCACAGCGTTCTCTCCGTTCACCTCGACCTTGGCGAACTGTGGGAACGCGGTCTTGTAGTTGAGGACGCAGAACGCGTGGATTTCGTCTTCCGTACCCGGCGCCTGCGCGCCGAACTGGTTGCACGGGAAGTCGAGAAGCTCGAAACCCTTGTCCTTGAGCCGTTCGTACATCGCCTCAAGACCGTTGTACTGCGGCGTGAAGCCGCAGCGCGTCGCCGTGTTGACGACCAGCAGCACCTTGCCCCTGTAGTTCGCAAGCGGAACGTCCTCGCCCTTAAGCCCCTTGACGGTGAACGAATAGACCGTGCGCCGGTGATATTCGGACACCTTCTCGATCCAGTAGTCGGCCATGCGAATGTGTGCGGCGTAGGTCGGATGCGCGGCGTCCCAGAACCAATAGCCCGGACGCGCGTTCTCCTTGATAAGCGTCTCGTCGTAGAGTTTCTGGAAATCGACGAAACAGAGATTGTGGCGTTCGGCGACCTCCCGCGCGGCCTTGCGCCAGGGAGCCAACTGCCCTTTCTCCGGCTCACGGAGACAGAACGGCTCGCAGAGGACCATCTCCACGCCGGGGAACTTCTTCAGGGTCGATGAGACGAGCATTTCGAGGTTCGCCGCGTACTTTTCAAGCGTCATCTTGCCGGATTTCGCCTGGTAGAAGTCGTTGATCCCCACAAGAAGCGAGACGACGTCCGGCTTCAGCGTTCCCGTCCGCTCCGGGAACGGCGACTGCCAGCCCTTCTCCATGAACTTCAGGTTGAACACATCGTTCTCCCACCTTTTGAGGAGTTTCTCCGTCGTATCGCCGCTGAGTGCGCGGTTCAGGAAACACAGTCCCTTGTCGGGACGGTAACCGAGATACCGTGCGGCGATCTCCGCCTGGTAGCCATGGCCGATGTAGTGGTTCATGTCCCCGCGCCGCCCTCCATGCGTGATGGAGTCGCCGATGAAGAGGATGACGCTTCCATCCTTGAACACGCCCTCCGGCGCGACATCGCGCGGCGTATCAGCCCACGTGAACGATGCGCATACAGCCGCCAACGCGGCGAATATTGATGATGTTTTCATTTGCTGTTTTCCTTTCTTGTGTTGTCCGGCGACGCACGGAACGCGGCGACGGCGGACGGGTGATCGGTATTGATGTAGTCGAGACCGAGTTCCCGCGAAAGCTGCCACGCCTCCGGGTTGTCGGGGAATCCCCACAGACGGTAAGGTACCCCTTTGGCGTGGGCACGGACGGCGGCGGCGCGGATCTTTTTCTTGTCGCATTCCGCCATTGCGCCAGAGCGCCACTTGGTATGGATGCGCGCATAGTCGCTGATCCACGACACACGCTTGTATTGGCCGTCGTCCAGCTTCCTGGAGGAGGGAACGCTGAAGAAAACGAAATCGGGATAGTCAAGGAAATCCTTTATCTTGGAAATGTCGCCTCCGACGCTCAGCCTCACCGCCGAAGGGTTCTTCCTGATGTCGAAGCATTCGCGGAACCCCTCCTGCTCGATCAGCGTCAACAGGGCGTCAAGCGCCGGCTTCCCGCTCTTGAGGTCGATGACCAGTTGAAGTGGCTTGCCGTTGGCACGGACGCGTCCGCCGTTTTTGCGCATGACCTCGCGTAGCGGCTCCAGGTAGAGGCGGCGGAGCGTATTCGCCTTCTTCAGCCCCTTGCGCGAATGTGCCACGAGCAATTCTCCGTCCACCAGAAAAACATCGGCTTCGATGGAATCCGCGCCCGCTTCGTATGCGCCCCAGAAAGGACGCTTCTGCGCATAGTCGTTATGCGAGTGAATCCGTATTTCCCGCACTGTCGTACCCGTACTTCCGCCACCATCCACTTCGGATGAAGCAACGGCAGAGGACACAACGGCTGCGCATAGTGCCGCCAGTGCGGCGCAGCGTGTTGAGCATTTCATTTCACTTCCCCCGCACTCACCTCAAACGACAATTTCTTTGTTTGCGGTTTCCGCCTCCAGTGCGCGCGCCAGCTGGTCGGGACAGGATGTGCCGTTGCGACATTGGATGCCCTTGAGCAGGCCAATCACGTCCTCGACCTTGCGTCCGACGGCGAGCTTCGCGACGCCCTGCGTGTTGCCGGGGCAGCCACCGACGAACCGGCACGCAGTCAGCACGCCGTCCGCCACCTCGTACTCAATCGCCCGCGAGCACGTTCCTTGGGTTGTGTAAGTTTTCATGTTTGGCTCTCCACTTCTCTTGGCGTTGGGATCAATGTTATCACAATTCTATCAGGATGGTCAAGGGTCAGCGTGTTCTGCGCGACCGATGCGTGTACGCCTGGCTTGATCCCTTCGGCGGCGAATCTTCCCACCATGATACGCCCCCGACCATGCGCATGGCAAGTGTAGTCCAAACGACGTGGAAGCCGCCGTGGGCGTTGCGGGCCTTTGGATCGGCGCTGACGCGCTAGGCCGGCTGGCGTTCGCCTCGCGGAGCCAGCTCCCGCCCCGCCTCACGCGGTGCGCGCTCGACACACCCACGCCAGACAGATAGTTTGCGGGGGTGGACGGGTCGGGCCACCCCAGGCGCGAATCGGCGGAATGCCGATACATGGGCGCAATCAGCGCGTCACGGTGATCGTCCCGACGGGATAGCGAAGGTTCCTACCTCCTTTGAGCGGCAGTGCGATGCGCGGCGTTCCATTCGGTTCGCCGAGCGACACGCAGAGAGTGTAGGTTCCCGGCGTAAGCGTGGGCACGCTTGTATCGGTCGCATAGTTGCCGACCTTGTTGTGTACCGTATAGACCCACACGCCGTCGTTGATCTGGGGGATTTCCCCTTTCCAGCCGAACGTGCAGCGGGTGGAAAGAGTTACGGGATGTTCAACGTCGGCTGCGGGCTGGGCGTCGGCAAAGTCGAAAGCGTCGTCAGTGGACACCCACGCCACCAGCCCCTTGTCATCCAAAAGCGACCATGCGAGCGTCGCCCCCTTGTAGCGGCGGGCGGCACCCACGTTAACCCATGTGGACTTGACTGTAACGGGCTGTCCGATGGTGACTGTTCCGGGATAGTCCACCTCGCGCAATTCAAACCGATACCCCACTCGGCGCGCGGCGCGGGCAAAGGCGTCTTTGGAATGCTCGAAGATTTCGCGCGGCCACCCGTGGATTGAAAGCCACGTGGCGTGATAGGCGTCCACGGACTCGACAAGCTTCTCGTCACTCCATGCGCCGCGATCCCTAGAAAGGTTGTAGTGCTCGTGTTCCACGAAAACCGGAGCCGTAGTCGCGAAGTAGTCGGCCCAGTTCGCATGAAACCACCAGGGATGAGATCTGAACTTTTTGGGCAACATGCCCGGCGTGTACACGAGAATGGAGTCGTCGCGAAGGCCGAATCCGAGGTCGTGGGCGTGCTTCATGAGCGGGACTTTCGCTGCGGGACGCTGGTTTGTCGCGCCGGCCTGGTCGTCGATGCACAGAAGGGTCGTATGCGGGAACACGCGCCTGTGCATTTCATAGTGGACGTGAAACACTGCCCGGTGGTCGCGCTTCATTGCCGTCATCTCGCGCCAGTAGGCGCGTGTATGGCCTTCGCCCCACATCCCGATGGTGCCGACGTCCATGAACGCAACATACGGCTTGCCGTCGTAGCGCCTCGCCATCTCCTTGAGGAAGTTCTCGAGTTTGCGCAGAAACACGGGGTCGCCGTAATCCGGTTCCCAGAGGTCTGTCTCCGATCCGGGCGGAACCTTGCCGTATATCTTGGCCATCTCCTTCATCTTGAAGAACCACCCCCTGGCGCCGGCGGCCTTGACCCATTCCGGCGTGGCGTAGGTGTAACGGGTCTCGCAGCAGGTTATGCGAAACGCAATCTGCTTTCCGGCTGCAATCCACGGCGCGGCGTAACTGTCGATTATATCCCAGCGGTAACACCCCTCCTGTGGCTCGAGAAGGCACCATGGAAGACGGAAGTAGATGGTCGAAACCCCTGGAAACCAATCTAGTACGTCGCCTCGCTCCTGGAGCTGCCCGTATGCCCACTGCCTGTTCGAATAGTGGTGCAAGACGAGGCCCATGTCCGGATTGACGAGGATTTCGTCGGTGTTCTCCGGACGCACAACCACGGCATGGGCCGCACAACATGCGGCAACCGCCGACAACGCCAATGTCATAGCTCTCATTGCAATCCTCACATTGCGCATGCTACTTAAGCCCTGCGGAGCAGACGACGCGGAAACCGTTGTAGCTGCCTCGGCGTTGCCGCCGATGCTACTTCCCCCTTGTCAAACCGTACGTGCGGATTTCCCGCATACGGCTTTCCATCGAGTGCTTTTCCTGTTGTCATGGGCTTCTTCCTTTCTGGGGATGTTGAACGTATATTATACGATTTTTTTCCTGTCAATTCCGTTTCGGCTTACCTTGCTCACCAAAAAGCTTTTGGCACCGAAATTGTTGAAGGTTACTTCTCGCAGAACTGGAACGAGACGACATCGAAGAGATTTGCGTCGTTGCGGCCGCAGAACGATCCGCCCCTGCCGTGGAACCCCAGCGTCACCGCGCAGCGCCCTGTGGGGAATGGACGCTCCAGCGCCATGCTGAGCGTTCGTTCCGTCTTTCCGTCGCCGGACGGTACGGCCACGCGTCCATACGAGGCGCCCTTTCCGTCGCGCAGTTCGATGATTCCGCCCGTGCGCGGCACCACGCGCAGCGTCAATTTCGCCGCAGGATGCGACATGTCGAAGTAACGCCATGTGGCGGAGTCTCCGGAATGCACCTTGGCGAGCCGTTCGCGTCCATCCGCGCGCGTCTCGATGCGCACGCTGCCCGACATCACGCAGGCGAGGCGCGCAGGCGTCTCGGCGAATGCGTCCAGCAGCGGGCCCGCGCCGTTGGACGTCATCTCGGCCTCCATGATCGAGCCGTCCGCGGCGAACGCGATCGGCTCGACGCACGCCTTACGCAGCGAACGCGACGCGTTGGTGGCGCGGTGGTACACCACATACCACTTGCCGTCCTGCTCGACGATGCCGCCATGGTTGTTCCAGGTCTCGGGATCACAGCCGAAGTTGTCGACGATCACGCCACGATACGTATAGGGACCGAACGGTTTATCCGAGGTGGCGTATCCGATGCACGTCGGGCGGCCGTGCCGGGCGACGTCCGCGAACACGAGGTAGTACGTGCCGCCGCGCTTCGTGAGCTGGATGCCTTCGTGGAAGTTATGGCGTGCCTCGTCGATCACCCCTTCGTGCAGTGTGCCGGGCTGAATGCCCGAGAGGTCGGGCTTGAGCACCGCGCCCTTCGCGGAGAACTGTCCCCAGAAGTAGTACAGGGTGCCGTCGTCGTCACGGAATATGGACGGGTCGATCTGCTTGGCCCACGCGTAGGCGAACGTCGTCTTGAACGGTCCCGCGATGGCGTCGGCGGAAGCCACGCCCTCGCTGTGCGACCTATCCGGCATGCAGTAGAAGATGTGCCACTTCCCGTCGTGGAAGATCGCGTCGGGCGCGTAGAGGGGCGCGTTGGAAGCGGGGATGCCGTCGTTCGCGCCGACGGACGCGAGAACGCCGCGCCGTATCTTCCACGCGCGGAGATCGCGCGTCTCGAAGACGTCGTTGAAATGCGAACAGTACGCGCCCGAGGCGGAAAGTTCGTCGCGCGAGCCGAACAGGTACAATGCGCCGTCAGGGCCCTTCCTCGGAGCGGGGTCTGAGAGGAACTCGCCCTCTGGCGTAATTGGATTCACGCCGAACAGCGGCAAAGCCGCCGCCGCGCAGATGACGGCCACGACACGCGTGGCCCTCCCGATTTCTGTCGTAATGAACATCTCCATCGCTCACCTCTCCGTCGCATCAATGAATGACGATGTCCGCCTTGCCGTTCACGCGACGGCCGCTCGCGCGGCGGCCGTCGGAGAGCACGATGTTCTCGAACGAGACGTCCTTCCACGCCTCGGGACATCCCCTGAAGAACTCCGTCTTGCTGTTCACGTCGTGTGCCATCATCTCCATCACCGCCGCGCAGGCGGAGAGAAGTCCGTCCATGTCGAGAATCTCGTGCCCAAGGTGCCGTCCGTCCTTGCCCAGCTTGGGGGTGGACGGCACGAACTGGCAGAATCCAGGTTTCCACGCAAAGCACCTCGGCGCATGTCCGGGGTTGGTGAAGTACTCGTCGAAATCATGCAGCAGCTTCACCGCCTGCGCGGGACGCCCGGCGTGGACGTTCAGCACCGCCGCCCACGGTACGCACCAACCCGTCCACGCGTGCGTGCCACGCATGTCCCACGTTTCGTAGGTCTTCTTCACCGTCGCGGCGGTCGCCGGGTCGGCGAGGTCAAAGATGTCGAACGGGAAGAGTCCGGCGAGATGCGAGTGGTGTCGGTGTGATGCGCTGAACGGACGGTTCTCGAAGAGCATGATCCCGCCCTTCTCGTTGTCGATTGCGGCAAGGGGCAGACGCTTCTCCACGTCGAGCCACATCGGATCGGGCGTTTCGCCGAGCATCGCGGCGGCGGCGATCAGGTTACGGGCGAGACGGTGTGCGGCGGCGAGCTGGAAGCTCGGGTTGCGCCCCACGGCCGTCTCGAAAGTCGCGCCACCCCATTCCGGCGAGGGGCCCGTCGGGAACGCAAGCGCGCCCTTGCCGTCCTCCACCATCATCGCGCGATAGACGCGCATTGCGCCCTTCATGAAGTCGTAGGCGTCGCGGCGGAGGAATTCCACATCGCGAGAATACTTGACGTAGCGGAACATCATGTCCGCCACCCACGCGGTCGAGCCGTGGTCGATCGTGCCGGTCCAGAACCCGCCGATGTTCACGCCTCGGTCGTCCACCGAGTGCGGCAGCACGTAGCCATCGACGTCCGCGAACTTGCGCGCGTTGTCGCGGAGGCGCTCCCGCCAGCCGAGGACCATGCGGAAGAGCGGCATCATGTTCGCGAAGTGTCCGCCGCGATAGGCAGGCGAGTAGCACTCCTGCACGTTGATATTGAAATGGTAGTCCGAGCTCCACGGCGCGATGTAGTTGTCCTCGAGCCATGCGCCCTGGAGCCCGCACGGCACGCCGTCCGGATCGGTCATGCAGCCGAAACAGTACATGCCGTAGTCGAAGAGCCCCTGAACGACGGGATCCGGCACCTTCACGCGCGCCCCCTCCGCCCAGAACTTTTTCCAGTGCGCGGCGGACTCGGCGCGCACGCGCGCAAACGGTAGGGCGGTCACCCCGTGACCGCCGTCACGATTGCCCCTCCACGTCCGCACCGACAGCTCCCCATCCTTCAGCTCATACGCGAGCGTGACGGATTCATCGGCGGGCAATTCCCACGTAAAACCATTTGCACCGTACTTCGCCGGCTTGAACGACAATCTGCCAAGCTCTTTCTTGACGGCGGGCTGTTCCATGCAGTGGATCGCCTTCGCCTCGCACTTCACTCCTTCGGGCAACTTGATGGCGAAGACGTGGCTCGCCTTGCTCATCGCGAGTTCCGCGCGACAGGTGCGTCCGTCCAGGTCGAAGTCGATCGTGCCGATGCCGGTCTTCACGTCGAGCACGCCACGGCGCAGTGTCGCGCCGGGGATCTTCAGCACCACGCGCCCGAGCGGAAGCGTAAACGGGTTGCGCGGTTCGCCGCGCGGCGTCACTTTCTTGAAGAGGCCGAGGAGACGCGCCTTGTCGCCCTTCACGATCGCGTCGGTGATGTTGGTATAGCTCTGTTCCTTCGTCCAGCCGTATCCGCCGCGATGGTCCCAGAGGTCGACGCGTCCGACAGTGAACTTCATCGTGTCGCCGCCGCCCCATGCGAGCACGCCCGTCACGCCGTCCGCGAAGCGCATGCCCTCCTGCGGCGTCTCGTCGCCGGTCGGAAAGAGCCATTCCAGCGGCTTCGCCTTCTTTTCCACGAGATTGCTCCACGTGCAGGGGCGCAGAACCCGCGGATCGAACGAGTCGTCGCAACGCTTGCCGTCGAGCCACACGCTGGTCTTGCCGTCCTTGAGCGTCGCCACGACGCACTGGGGACGCCCGCAGGTGAACGGCTGGCTGTGTCCGCCCACGCGCTCGCCGCGACAGTAGAAGCGGGGACGGTCCGGCCAGGTGTCGATGAGCCAGCCGTCGCATCCGCCCGTCGTGTTGTCGATGAGGCGTCCGCCGGTCTTGTTGAGGACGATCCAGCAGGCGAAGGTGAAGCCCTTCGAGTAGTCCGCCTTCTTCACGACGTTGCATATGTCGCCGGGTGTCGGCACGCCGCCCCACACGAGGCCGTCCTTCGCGATAGCCACTGCGGCGGTAGAGGCGTCCTTCGCATACGCAGCCGCCTCCGCGTCGGAAACCACGCGCGCGAACACCCGCGCGTCGAGGAAGCGCCCGTCGAGCTTGTGCGTACCCTTCGAGGTGATGCCGAACGACACCGGCAGACCCTTTTCAATGGGCACCTGTCCCTGTGCGCCCCAAACGACACACGCGGAGGCCGCCGCTATCGCAATCATCCGCAAGCCCCCACGTCCCCTGCTGCGGATTTCACCGAAACAACTTGAATTCATTATCTTTTCCATGGCACGTATTGTACCATGCCCCATCGCCCTACGCAAGGGGGAGGGTTTCATCTTTTTTCGAGGTTTGTGCTGGGAGTTGCATACGCGTTGGCGCGGACGCACCAGAGACAGAGAAACACGACCGCGCCGACAGCGGCAGTCGCGACCATGACGAGCAGCGGAAGCCTCCAGCCGCCAAACGACTGCGCAAGGTTGCCGCAGACCTTGCCCGCGACGGACGCCCCGACGTAGGAGAAGAGGGAAATGAAGCCAATGGACGTGCCGGCGAAGTGCTTGGTCGAGATGTTGGTCGCCGTGACGCCCGTCAGCGCCTGGGGCCCGTACAGACAGAATCCGCCCAGACAAAGCGCCGCCGCCCCGGCAACCCCTGCGGGCAGGAACCAGAACGCCGCCAGCAGCGCCGCCGTGAGCGCCATCAAAAACACGCACAGACGCGGCGCACGCCCGCCACAGAAGCGATCCGTCGCCCAGCCCGCGAACAGCATCCCGGCGATTCCCGCGAACTCGAAGAGCATGATCACCGTGCCCGTCGAGCCCGGATCGAAGCCCTTGGCCTCCTGCAGCATCGTCGGGCCCCAGTCCGCGATGAGCGCGCGGACGGCATTGATGGTAAAATTGGCCACCCCGAGCATCCAGATGACAGGGTTGAGAAAGACCATGTGGAGGGCAGAGTTGTGAGTTGAGAGTTGTGAGTTGTGAGTTTCTTCACCGTGGACCTCATCTCTTCCTTCACCAACTTCCGTCCCGGTCAAATCCGGCAGTCCCTCATCCTTCGGCGTACCCGGCAGCCAGAAGATCATCAGCACGAGGCCCAGGAATCCGAGCGCCGCCATCGACCAGAAGCACCACCTCCACATCCCGACGCCCTGGTTCGCCGCGCCAATCGCGCCGAGGCCCATGATGACGCCGCATATCTTCGCCACGAGCCCGCCGCCGATGGAGTGCGACGTGTTCCATACGCTCATCTTCGTCGCCAGCTCCTTCGGCGGAATCCAGAACGCGATCAGCTTGGCACAGGGCGGGAAGCCCGTTCCCTGGAAGAACTGGTTGACGACGAGCAGGATGCCGAAGGTCCAGGCGAGCGACGAAGGACTCGTCGCGACGAGCGGCGCAAACCCGAATGCGACGTTGACGAGCGTGCAGGCAAGCAGCCCGAAGCAGAGCATCCGCCGGGGGTTCACCTTGTCGCCGATGATGCCGTTCAGGAACTTGGAGAGCCCGTACACGATGCCGCCCCAGAAGAGGAAGTTGCCGAGCATCGACTTCGAGATGCCGCAGTCCTGCTGGAGGCCGGGCATTGCGAAGGAGAAGTTCTTCCGCATGAAGTAGAAGAGCGTGTAGCCGATCATCGTGGCGAAAAGCATCCGCCACTGCATGCGGTTGAACCGACGGGCTGTCTCGTTTGCAGTTTCTTTCATTTTCGACAAGGCCGGTTATTATAGCGCATTTGCCGCGAAGGAATCAAGCTGCCCCGTGAGGTCGAGGAAGTCCAGGGCCATGTAGCGGTCGCGCATGTAGATCGTCTTCCGTGCGTCCGCAAGCGTGTCGGCGACGCTTGAGCCGATCTCCTCCGGCGTCGTCGGCGCGCCGACAACCTTGAGCCGGCGCTCGATCTCGGCAGCGGGGATGAGCTGCGCCTCGAGCCGCGCCCGTATCTGCGGCCAGCGCGCCTTGAAATCCTCCAGCCGCGCCCGCGTCGTCTCGCGGTCGATGAACTTTGCGCGCACGGCCTTGACGCCGAGGTCCGGGAAGCGCGTCCCCGCAAAGACACCCGCGCCGATCTTCTCCTGCTCGGCGAGAGGCTTCCAGTTGCCAAGGCACCTTTCGACGTCGAGCGCGGAGTAGTCGAACGCGAGGATCTGCTCGTACACGCGGCACATGAAGAGAGTGAACACCCCGACCTGGATGCCGTGCGGCACGATCTCGCCCTTGAACACGTGGTCGCGCATCTCCAACAGGTGGCTGAACATGTGCTCCGCGCCGGAGGCCGGACGCGAGCTCTGCATGTCCTGCATCGCAAAGCCGCCGAGCATGAGGCCCTCGACAAAGCGCGTGAGCGGCAGGGTTTCCATGCGGGCGACGCCTTCCGGGTCGCCGATCGCCTCCTTGAGGCCGTCCTGCACCGTGTGCCAGGCGGAGTCGTGCCACGCCGTCGCGCCCAGCTCGCTCGCCAGGATCCAGTCCGCGCCCGCCGGCACTTTCGCCATCAAATCGGCAAACCCGCTCGCCGCCATCCACGCGGGAGCCGTCCGCATGACGTCGAGATCGGCGACGATGACGCGCGGCGCGGGACAGAGATACGTCTGCTTCGCCCCCTCTGGACTCCGCAGGGCGGCGCCGAAGCTGGAATAGCCGTCCACGCTCGCCGCCGTGCCGACGGTCAAGTACGGAATGCCCAATTCGCCCGACGCGCGCTTCGTCACGTCGTTGACAACGCCGCTGCCGACGGCAACCGGCACGAGCGACTCCCCCACCACCGCCCCGCCGACGGACCGGATCGCCTCGCGCACCTCCTCGGCGTAGCGGTAGTCGCCGTGGAAGGACTTCCCGCCCGGCTCCAGGACATGCTCCGACACGGCGACGCCCGCCGCAGCGAGCAGCGCCTCGACGCGTTCGCCCGCCGCCGCGCGCGTGCGCGGGTCGCAGACGACAACGGCCCGCGTCGCCGACGGGAACCACGTCCGGAAGAGCGACGGAACCTTCTCCAGCACGCCATCGCCAATCTCGCACGCCCGCGTGTCCGTTGCGCGCGCCAACGCCTTCTCGATCATCTCACTTGCCATGTTTCATCCATCCTTTCCCCACGCCGTTTCACGCCAACGAGAAGCCAATCTCGCGGTCGGCCCAGTCGCGAACGAAGATGTCCCATGACGCTGATCGTTCCGCCGCCGCGAGCAACCCCTTCGTAAAATCTCTCCGTGTCATCTAATTTCCCTCCTTGGATTGAATCCGCGTCCCGGTGCCATGCGACACACGAACGAGTTCGTGCGGCGCTAACGAAAGCCGCATGGTTTCGTCCGTGCTGAACACATGGCATTCAATGTCCTGCCGACTATCCGCCAGGTTGGCCGCGAGAAGGACGACTTCGCCGTCTGCCGTCCGCCACCAGTTCCCGATCACGTCCGTCATCGCCGCGAATTTGCTTGGCGGCAATTTGAACGTCTTGTCGAAAAGGCGGAAATGCGGCCTCCGCCCCAGCCACTCGTATGTCGAAGTGCCGACGGGACCGGCGAAACGCAACTCGTCAAGCAGATTCCCGTAGGCCAGGGCGTCCAGGTTGTTCTGCCTGAACGCGCACAGTTCGCGCAGGATTCCGCACTTGTCGGGGCGGTCGAGGATATCCTGCAGGAACCAGCCGAGCGAATTGCCCCAGAGGAGTTCGCGCGTCTGGAGCGCGCGGAATGCGGCAGGCGCGTCGTCGTTGTTTTCCGGGCTGCAGAAATATGTTGTGTAGCCGGAGTACACGGCATTGTAGAACGGCACGTCTTCCGGCGTCCTGGGCACGACCTGGAGAAACCCGTCCACCATGCCGATGTACGCTTCGCCCGCGCCTTCGGTCGTGACGAACGCGCCCTTTTCGTTGTATGCGCGGCGGATCGGCTCCAGCGCCTTTTCGTAGCCGTCGTACCACCACGCGCCGCCGCCGACCGGGTGGCCGTGGGACGTGTCGTAGCATGCGCAACCCGCCGCCGCGCCAATCTGGTCGATGAAAATCGACTTCGCGCCAAGGTCGTCCAGTATGCGTCCGGTGAAATTCCGCACGACGCGGCACCACTCGGGACATGACGGGCACATCACGGCCATTGGCGGCGTCCACGGCGCATACTTTTCGATGTTGCGCATACTGTCGGCGCGCTTGACAGAATACGGTTCAGCCATGAGGAATCCGCTCGTCGTCGCCGTCCAAAGCCGCCCGTTCGTGTACGGCATCGGCTCCTGCCCGATGGATTCACAAAACGCGATGCATTTTTTCACGCCGGGCTGTTCCGGAAAATATTCGGGGTAGTTCACGTCGTGGCCGGAATGCTGCCACAGATGCCAGTGCAGCCCAGTCGTCCATTCCGGGAAAACGGCCTTCGCCTTCGACAGCACGTTCGACGCGACGGCCGGGCCGCCGTGGATGTTGATCCAAAGCGGAATTTCGCAAATGCGGCGCGGATAGGACGGGGTGTCCTTTATGAGCCCCTTTGCCGCCCATTTCTGCCTGAGCGCGAAATCGCGATAGCGGCGCGCCGCCGCCCACCAATCGCCCTTCAGCGGCGCGAGCACGACAGGATGGCGCGGACCTTCGGCGCCAAGTTCAGTCGGCGTCTCGAAGCGGATGTTCTGCTCGCCTTCAATGACAAAACTTTTGACTCTCGCCTCCGGGTCTTCCGCAGCGATGTAGAGCCCGTCCTCGCCGATGAAAAACGCGCTGACCATAGGCGCGTATCCGAGATAGTCGCGGCGGACGGGCTTCGGCCTGGCGGTGCGCTTTCTGAAAAGGCGTGCACCGTGATCGGAGTCCGGCAGCAGCGCGTCACCCTCGCCATTGCGCGTCACACGGTCGAGGCGCGGGAAGTCGGTCGAAAAAAGCTTCCAGCCCCGCGAACGGTTGTCGAAGGAAAGACGCCACGCCTGCGAGCCGTCGGCGCGTTTTTCAATCGCGACCTTCGCGTCCAGAACGCCGCGTTCCACGCCGAGCGGCACGTCGCGCCAGACGAGAATCTCCTCGCCCGCGCCGGAACCCGAGCGGCCAAAAAATACAGCTTCATGCGCGGACACCTTTACGCGGTTCGTCAGGTTTCCGTCCTGGGCGAACTCTGCCGTCCACAAATCGCCGCCGCCAGTGGCGAATTCCGCCGCGCCGACGCGAATCGCACGCAGCGTGTTCTTGTCGTCGAACGACACGTTCATCGCGCCACTCGCGACAACCGCCGACAGTCCGGCTGCCGCGAACAGCCACTTGGTAGACTCCCTGCGCGTCGTATGCATTTCAGCCATCATCGGAGTATTATCATCATGCCGAGCGGCAACATCGTCACTTCAGCCGTGGCCTCGGTTCCCAACACCTCCACGCCATCCTTGAGAAAGACAGGCGTGACGCCATAGGCGGGAGTTCCGCCCACCGTTTTCGGGCTTTCCCATACGACGGTGATCTCGGGTCCGGACGCCCCGGCGAGGACTTCGCCGTTGCGCGTCCAGACATAGCGAATCGCACCCGGCGCAAACGCCGTCAGCGTCGCCGTCCCACCAGACTTGACATGCGTGCCGACAGGGCTCGTGGTCAGAACGGTCTTGACGCCCGCGAATTTGCCGTAGCCCATTCCGCCGCCGTATGCGAACGCATTCGCACCGTTCACGCTGTTCAACTTCACATCGCCTGTAACCGTGTCGTAGAGTCCCACGGTATCGCCGTTTTTGTAGGGCAGATACTCATGAACGAGCACCCCCGACTCGTAGATGCGGAAGGCATAGAGCTTCATCTTCGAACGGTTGCCATACCCACCTGTCGCGTTAGTTCCATTGGCGAAGAGCCATATTGGAATATCGACCACCTTCGAGCAGACAGTTGCGCTGGTGAACGCAAACATCTTGTAGCCGGAATATCCGCACTCGTGATTAGCGATGTCGAGGACGGCGACATGACGGTTCAAATCGGCCGCGACACCGGTTATCTGCGCCGTCCATGAATCACCCGCGCCGAACGCTACGTTACCATTCCCCTGAACATAGATTTCGGAACTGGGAGCACCGGACGCCGCCGCGCCAAACGGACGGTTTTGATAGCCAATATTCGTAAACTGGTAGTCAATCTCGTAACGCGTGTTCGGCGTCGTGTGATAGCCAAGGTTGATGGCCTGTGTGCCGTCCGACTCGATGTAGGCGTCTTCGTCGCGCATCGGCGCGTTGAAGAAAGCATCGTCGAGAGCGTTGTTCACGGGGTACCCGGTGAATTCCTGTGAATTCGACGCCTTGTCGAGAACCGTGCCGTTGACCTTGTCGAAAAGCGCGTAGGTGCCGCCCTGGCAGATCGGCACGTAATCGCGGACGAGCGTCCCTTCTTCGTAAATCTGGACGCCGTAGAGACGCGCCTTGCAGCTGTTGGCGTTCATGGTGGAATTGGAAAGGATCTTCAGCGTGTTGCTTGACCGCTGCGGCACCCTGCCGCTGTCCGCTATCGCCGTCTCGCGGATCGTCTGCCCCGCCGTCTCGATTTTCGTTGTGAGGTTGTAGGCGTCGACCGTCACCTGGCGACGGACGTGCGGCGCGTAGGGGACATTGAGGCTTTGCCAGAGGGATTGCCCGCAGGCGTAGGCGATATCCCCCTGGCCCGCACTGCCGTTCCCGTAGATACGCATGAACATGGCGGTGGTGGCGCTTGAGCTTCCCGCCTCGTACGGGAACTGCTGGGTGGCCTGCTGCACAAGGGGCATGTAGTCGATCTTGATGCAGGTGTTGCTCGTCACGTAGTAGCCCGTGTCGAAGAAGCGCCCGCCGGTCGGGTTCTCGACGTAGGGGTCCTCGTCGAGCGTTTCGGCGGCGCCGCCGGCGATGAGTCCGTCGCCGGAGTAGAAATTGCCGTTGCCGTCCTTGAAGCCTGCCACGCCGCCTTTGACCGCCGGGGTGAGCGTCAGCACGGGCGAGCCGTTCTCGTAGAACTTTACGCCGTAGATGCGCGCCTTCGCGCGCTGCTGGTTGTGTCCGTATGCGTCAGTCGCGAATCCGAAGAGCAACACCGGCCAGTTGGCCTGGGCCGTGTTGAGCGTCCAATCCTCATAGAAATCGGCATCACCTTCAACGGTTCCATCGTGCGCGGAGAGCGTGAGGTGCCGCCCTGGTCCGTCGATTACAGCCGTGTGGCGCGCGAGGTCGAGCGGGACGGCAGGCGATAACAGGTTGTCGGCCGTCCCGACGTGGCTCCCGTCATGCATCTCGAGCACGAAGTTCGACGTGTTCTTGCACCAGAGGATCGTCGAGATGCCGGCGTTCCCGCCGTAGCCGCCGAGGACGCCTGCCCCGCTCACAATACTTGCGAGCGCATAGTCGATTTCGATTTTCGTGCTTGGCTTGACGAAGTAGTATGTGTTGACGACGGAATAGAACGAGCCGTCGGATTCGATGAACGCGTCGCCTTCTTTCGAGGGACCTGTAAGTTCGGTCGGGGCGTTCGCGCTGGCCGTGAGGCCGTCGCATGTGTAGAAGCGGCCAGTCGCACGATCCTCGAAACCGGCAGTGCCGTCGATGCAACGCGGCGCGAGGTCGCGCAGAAGCGTGTCGCCAGCCCAAATCTTGAGGCCATAGACCTTCATCTTCGTGCACTGCTTGAACGCGGAGCCGTCATCCGCTTCCGTATTGCCGAAGAGAGCGAGCGGACGCGTCGCGCATTTCGTGCAATCGGCTTTCGTACTGCCATAGCCATTCCAGTTTGTCGTCACGCCGGTTATGTAAGCGTTGCGGAGGGCGACATTGTCGATGACAACCGTATGACGCGCCGTGTTTGTCGCGAAACCGGTGGATACGTTGTTGAAAGCCGTATCCGTGCCGCCGGCGAGGGCGATGTTTCCACTGCTGTTGATATAAGCCGAAAAACGAGGCAAGCCGTCCTTCGTATCCTGCCCGAAGAGCCGGTCCTGCAGTTCATTCCCCTCCAGAAGCGCGTAGTCAAGCGCAATCTTGAGTTTGGGCGAGGCGCTGATGCCGAGGTTGATCGCGCTTGTGCCGTCCGATTCAACGTAAGGGTCGTCGTCGATCGTCGCAATGTCGCCGCCAGTGGCGAATGTCCAGGTGCCGTTGGCGCGTGTGTCATAGAGGAATGTACCGGTTGCGGCATCGAGAAGACCGGCGATGCCATTTTTGATGGCGGGCGAATAGTCGTGGAGAAGCGTGTATGTCTCGCCGTTGTCGTCGAGCTCCCAGATCCTTGCGCCGTAGATTTTCACCTTTGCGCCCTGCTGCGCCGAAGTGCCGGAGGCGTTTTTGCATGAAGCGAAAAAGGCAATAGGCCAGGCTGCGGTTTTCGTGTATGTCCATGAACTATTGAAGTCCGACTGACCCTGAACGGTTCCATCCGGTGCGAACATCGTCCCCTTCTTCTTGGGAACGTCGATGACCATCGTATGGCGCGCTGTATCGATGAGAACATTCAAGTTTTGTCCTTGCCATCCGCCATCCTTGCCGCAGAACTGGAATTTCTTGGACTGTGTTTCCGGCTGAGCGTAAAGAAGAACGGAGAAATTCGGATCCCCGTAATTGCCGAAAACGCAGTCCTTGCCCTTGATGGCTTCCGTCAACTGGAAATCGACTTCAATCTTCGTCTTCGGTCCCGGATAGTAGCCCGTGTTCATGAACTGAGTACCATCCGATTCGATGTACGCTTCCGTGCCGAGCACGCAGAGGTTGGCGTTATTGGCATTAATGCGATTGACGAGAAACGCTGTCTTGCCGTCCTTCGTCACCTCGAAGTTGCGGAACTTGGCGGTCGTCGTGCCACCGGCAAGCGCGTGAAGCGCGGCGGCGTCGAAGGTCTTGACTGTTTCAGAGACGGAAAGTCCGTCGGAGGCGAGCCTGCACACCGCGAGCTTGCCGCTGTCGCAGAGAACGTACATGACGGGATTGGCATCGCCCTCGTTCGAGAGCTTCACGTTCGTGATGTCACCCGTGAGGCCGGCGATGCCGGAGGATACGACCGTTTCCGTCCACGTGTCGCCGGAAACGTCGATGGCGACGACCTTCGCGGCGGCGGACGTCCCGGTGCCTTCGCCGCAGTAAACGAGTTCCTTGCCGTTCACCGTGTACATGGAGATGTTGCGGATGCGCGTCAGGGACGTCTGGAAGTCTTTGACAAAGACCAGCCGTCCGTTCGCCTTGTCGTATGTCCACTGGGCGATCTTTCCACGGTCGCCCCCGTCATACTCCGTCGAGTAGACGAAGGACGAATCCGCCGAGAAGTCGAGTCCGTCGGTCTTCATTCCGTTCGAGGTCGAAAGCGGAAGGAGCCCGATGCCCTTCACCCACTTCCCGTCGCCCGCGGCCAAGGCGCACGTCTCGGAGGATAGTCCGCCGCCCATCAGCGCGATGCCGAGCTTCGCGGAAACTGCGCCGCCCTTCCATTCGGCGCCATAGCCCTCCGAAGGCTTCGCGACGGGCCGGCGGATCGTGACGTCATTCACGGCAGTACTTTTGTCGGCGAGCGCCTTCATGTCGATCAGCACCGTCGGCGCGTTGTCGCCGCTCGCCTGGAGATTGACGAGCAGGAGCGAATCGTCCTCGGACTTGTTCATGAAGTGTGGGTCGACCGTTCCGGAGGCGTTCACCGCCAGCGGCACCTTCTTGATGATCGACGGATCGTCGTACCACACCGCAGAGGCAGGCAGACAGGCCGTCACCAGAATCTGCGCCGCGAGGAACATGACTGTTGTTCTTTGCTTCATACAGTTGTCTCCTTCGTTATTTACACTCGAACAGCAAAGTGCCTTCGGAAACCGGCCGAAAGGCACACCGTGCCCGACTGCGCCCAATTATATATCATCCCCCGAAATGGGGCAATGTGTTTTGTGTTGTAATTTTAATGAGAAAAAGTTGTAGGATTCAACATACCCCCGAACGCAAAATGTGATATAATGGCGCGCATGAAACCGCCTTCCGTTCTCGTGATGATGGAGCCCGTCAGCCTGCCGAGGCTGGAGGGCATCGCGCGCTATGCCCGCGAACACCATTGGAACCTCATGCTCGACGACAGGCTCGCGGGCGGCATTTCCGACTGGCGCGGCGACGGCGTGATCGCGACGCTCCGCGGGCGCTCTTCCCGGCTCGCCGCCGTGCGCAAGCTCAAACGCGCGGGGATTCCGGTGGTCGATCTCACCATCGAATGCCTGCGCCTCAGGTTGCCGCGCGTCATTTCGGACCACACGGCCATCGGACGCCTCGGCGGCGAGCATTTCAAGGCGCGCGGCTTCGAGAACGTCGTCTGGTTCTCGTCCGGATGGTCGGAAGTCCACCGCCGCCGCTACCAGGGCTTCTCCGACATCTTCGCGAAGAAGGTGCCGCGCATCGGATTGCGCAACCTCCGCCGCCGGCTGAAGGAATGCGAGAAGCCCGTCGGCGTCTTCGCCTACAACGACACCGACGCCGCGCAGGTCGTCTACGCCGCGCGCGAACTGGGGATGGACGTCCCGGACGATGTCTCCGTGCTCGGCATCGGCGACGACCCGTTCCTGTGCGAGAACCAGTCCACGCCGATCTCCAGCATCCGGCAGGACCTCGTTCGCGGCGCATACGAAGGCGCCGATCTCCTGCAGCGGCTCATGGACGGCGAGGCGGCCCCGGCGGAGCCGGTACTGATTCCGCCGACGGGGCTCACCGCCCGCGCATCGACGGACACCCTGGCGCATCCCGACCCGCTGGTCCGCACCGCGCTCGTCTACATCGACCGGCACCTCGGCGAATCCTTCGGCGCGCCGGAAATCGCGCAGGCCCTCGGCATCGCCCGCCACAAGCTCGACCGGCTCTTTGCGGAGAAGCTGGAGCATTCGGTCGGCACGGAGATCTATTCCCGCCGCATCGCGCGCGTCAAGCACCTGCTGGGAGACCCGTCAAAGCCCGTGCACGCAATCGCTGAAGAATGCGGCTTCTGCAACGTCGCCTATCTCTCCAACGTCTTCCGCAAGGAAACCGGACTCTCCCCCCGCGCCTGGCGCAACAGAATCTGCGCTGGCCCAATCACTCCTTCAGCTTGCGAATGACGGAGAACATCACGCTCGGGTAGTCGGTGGAAAAGCCGTCGCATCCCAGCTCGAACAGCTTGAAGTAGACCTCCTCCGTCTCGCCGCCCTCGAACGGAATGGAGCAGACGGGGATGTTGTGCGCGTGGAACTCGGCGATGATCTTCTTGAGATACGCCGTACTCGGCACGAAGGGGTCCGCGGCCTTCGGGTCGTAGTAGGTGTGCAGGGAGGCGGCCGACACGCCCTTGAAGTCGTTGGCACGCATCTCGTCCATCTTCTTCTCGTAATGCGCCTCGAAGCGCGCGGTGTCCTCTGCCGTGTGCTTCGGCTTCGGCCAGGTGCCGATCCAGATGAGCGTCTTCCCGCCCTTTGTCGCCCTGTTCCATTCGAGCGCCTTGCCGTAGTCCTGCCCCGTGTAGTACACCTGGTCGAGTACACCCGCCTCGCGGGCCTTCGCGGCGATGTATTCGGGACCCGCGCCCTTCTCGTCGACGAAGCAGAGATAGGTCGGATGCCCCTTCATCGCGGCGAAAGTCGCCTCGATCGTCGGGATGCGGTGGTGGCTGAAGTCGGCGGCGGCTGGGTTCAGCTCCTTGAGATACGACCCGACATCGATATCCTTGATTTCTGCCCATGTCACCTCCTTGGAGACGTCCTTCTTCGCCAGCTCGGCGGGGATCCCGCGCGCCGTGCGCTTGAGCGTCTTGTCGTGGAGCATGATGCCCACGCCGTCCTTGGTCTTGCGGCAGTCGCACTCAAGCGCCGAGCCGTTCTCCCAGCACCACTTGAAGGTCTCGAGCGTGTTGTCGGGGCGCTCCAGCTTGCCGCCGCCGCGATGGACGTGGCTGAGGTGGAGCAAGTCAACACGTCCCGCAGCAGGAAGACGCAGGACGCTCAGCGACACCATTGCCGCGACGACCGAAACAATGAATCTGGACTTTGAGTTCATCTTTATTCTCCTATTATGCAATTTCGTTCTTGAACACTTCGACTACTCCTGACGGAGGCGGAGCGCCTCCCGGCATCGTGCAGGCCGCAGACCCCGCAGCGACCGCCCACTTTCCCCATTCCGCATTCCGCATTCCGCATTCCCCAAAACACCTCCAGCACCACTCCGCAAGCAACGTATCGCCAGCGGCGGTCGTATCGACGACATCGACCTTCGGTGCGGCAACGAACGCGCCGTCGAACCACGCGCCCGCGCCGTCATCGGAGATGATGACGTGCGCGGACTTCTCGCGGAGCAGCGCCGTCGCCCGGACGAACTCCTCGGACGTCTTCGGAATGAAGCCAACGAGCGCCTCGCATTCCTCGGCATTCGGCTTGATGAGATCGGGAGCGGATTCAAGCGCAAGGCGCATCGGCTCGCCGCTGGCATCGAGAACGACGGTCCAGCGCAGTGTCTTGAGCCGCGCGACAGCCCGTGCGTAGAAATCCTTTGGCGCGGCGGACGGCAAACTGCCTGAAAGAATGGCGACGCCCGGCACTTCGGCATCTTGTTTCTCTAGCACATCTAGCTTTTCGAACCCCGCCTGGTCGAGCCCCGGAAACGCGGCACGGTTAAGCTTCATGGAGCCGCCCGGCCACACGATCATCTCGTTCCGACGCGTCGCGCCGGGAACGCGCACGAACCGATCTTCGATGGCGTACTTCGCAAGCTCCTTCACGAAAGGCCGGTCGTTGTCCTCGCCGAGAAGTCCGCCGCACGCGACCCGTGCACCCCGGATCGCCAGCCAGCGGGCGACATTGACCGCCTTCCCGCCGACGTTCTCCTCCTCGGCGACGTTCTTGAAGATTTCACCTTCGCCCTTCGGCGCGTGCGGCAGTGTAACCGTCGCGTCGATCGCCGGGCTCATGCAGAGGCAGAAGTATCGGGTATGCGTATCGTTCATCGGAGTCCCCATCAGAGCACGATTCGCCGTTCCACGATCTTCGCCTTCGGTTCGCCTATCGCGACCTTTGGCGCGTGGGCAAGGAGATAGTCCTCCGCCTCCTTGCACCACAATCCGCTGTGCGCGGAGCAGATGCGGTCCAGCTCGGCGTAGAACGGATCGGACGCGCCCTTCTTGGCGAAATCGGCGATTGCCGTCATCGGCATCTTGACGTGCGTGTATACGAGGCGCTTCCCGCCGGGAACCTTGGGGAGGTCGAGCGTCGCCTGGAAGGCGGAGTCGAGTCCGCCGACATGCGTGATCATCACCTCTGGATGGAGGATGCCCCTGCCGATCCAATCCACGGAGTCGGACATGTCCTTCACGTCGCCACCGGAGTTTGCGACGACGTGGTGGTTCATGTAGTGGATGTTGTAGAAGTTGAACGACGCGGAGAGTTGCTGGTCCGTCGGCCCCGCGAAGAAGTTGAGACATCCACCAAACGCGAGAAGATCCGAACACTGCGTGATCAGAGCGGGTACGGCGGCGAAAAGGAAAATGTCGTCGTAGCCTCCGCCAGTCGATGTCGGATTCAACGCGTCCACCGGCTCGTCGCTGTTGAGCGCCTTAAGATAGGTAACGGGATCTTCCACGTTCTTAGTATTAACAAAACTCACCTCAACGCCATTGACATTGCCGCAGGCAACAATGCCCCCGTTCCCCATTCCCCGCTCCCCGTTCCCCTTCATCCCAAACATCCGCGCCGCGCGCGCAAGCCGCGCGTCGTCGATGTCGGTGACAACGAGGCGACGCGGACACTTCTCGGGCGAATGGCAGGCGATGTCGATGCAGCCGAGCCCCATCGCGCCGCATCCGGCCATGAGCAGCATCGTTCCGCCCTTCTCGATTCCCATCTCGTGGACGTGCGATCCAAAGGCGTGGTGGTAGTTCGTGCGGAACGCGGAGACGATGCAGCTGATCGGCTCGGCAAGCGAACACTTGAAGAACGCGTCGCCGTCGTACGGCAGCAGACACCCCATCTCCATGATGATCGACGGCAGATAGACGTGCGTCGTCTCGCCGCCGATCGAATGCCAGGCGTATCCCATCGTCTCAAGTTCGTGTCCGGGAATGTTGAACGCGGGCTGGATGCACACGCGCTGCCCGACGGCAAACTGCGACGCCCACTTCGCGCCGACCTCGCGGACGATCCCCGAGATCTCGTGCCCGAACATGGTCGGATTCGACGCGATGTCCTTCGGGACACGCTTGTGTCCGGTGCCGAGCGACACCGCCTTGTAGTCGCTGAGGCAGATCGTGTTCGTCACGATCTCCACGACGACGCCGTCTTCGCCCGCTCCTTCCAGCTCGACGTCCTCAAGCCGGGCGTCGCCGGCCGCATACAGTCTCCAAGCCTTTGCGTTCATTTTGAATTCATCTTCCTTTCTGTCACCACTCACGTCTCGATTCGACCTTCACACGGTAGAGGCCACCGCTGATCTGCTCGGAGCCATACGTGGAGCCGCTCACCGAAGAATGATCGCCATGCCAAGCGGTGCATTTGCAACGGAAACCTGGACTGGCTCGCCCTCGAACTCTTCTCCGAAGACGTCATAGACCGGTGTGACCGAGTAAATGTCGGTTGCACCGCCCTTCACCCATACGACTTCAACAGAGCCGTTTGCGCCGCCCGAAACCGGTTCGCCGTTCTTAGTCCACTTGTAGCTCTGCGCACCGATTGCAACAGCCTTGAGCGTCGTCGAGCCTTTCCTCTTCGTCAGGTTCACGTTCTGCGGCATTACAGCCCACTCCTCCGCACCGTCATGTCCGCGACCGGAAACCGTGAGCCCGGCCGCCGTCAGAGGCGCTGCATCTTTGTGTTCAAGGTCGTAAAGCCCCGCCACGCCGTCCACGACGGCCGGCACGTATTCGCGCACCTTCTTGCCGTCGTCGTAGATAGTGAGGCGGTAGAGGCGCATCCTTGCGAAGTTATCCGTCCCCGAGACATTTGAACCTATTTTCGTAGTCGCCGTGCAGACCCCATCGTGCTGATTGGAGAACAGGCTGTCCTGGTTGATAGTAGAGTCATCGGTTGCGCCCGGCGTCATTCGCATTTGGCCGTTCAGCGCATCAATTGTGATAAGGCGGCGCTGGTGGTCAACAAGAACACCCGAATTAGGCCATTTTGCTGCGTTGAAGAAGTTCCAGGCGTAATTCGCATTATTTCCTCCACCGCCACTTGTGTAGATACGCCCGATGATCTGCCCAGACGTCTCCCCAGTATTGAACACGAACTGCTGCGGAATGTTGTAGCCGTTGGCGAATGAGAAATCGACGACGAACTTCGTTTTGCCGTTCGCTTTGTAGCCGGTGTCGAGCGACTGCGCGCCCGTGAAGAGAACGAATGCATCGCGGTCGGATTCGGACGACACGGCAATATCTCCGCCAGCCACTGGAATACCGGCGGATCCATTGTCGTTTTTGGCTCTCCAGGAAACCTTTAGCGTGGACGAACCAGAGACGAGAACCGGCGCACCGTTCACAATTTTCGGCTTGTAGTCGTACGCGAGAGTGTCGTTCTCGTAGATTTTCAGCCCGTAGATGCGCATCGACGCATATGCGCCTGTGCCTGACTGCGCGGAACCTATTTTCAGTGTCGAAGATGCCTCCCCCGTAAACGCGGCGAAACCGCTGTTGTTCGTGCTTGCGTAATTGACATATCCGGCCGTGACGAGCGTCGCCGCCATGTTCGGCGCGTCGAGGATTATCGTGCGACGGGCAAACGCCGTATTGGTCGGCGCCGGCATGCCGGTTCCAACCCAAGAACTGGCCTTTCCAAGGCAATTGCCGAGAGCGGTTTTACTGGCGTAGTGCGCCATTGCGTTGCCATTTTGTATGACACCCGCGCCCAGCATGTACCAGTCGGTGTGGCCGACCAAGTTGGAGGATATTGCGTAGTCGAGTTCGAGGCGGGTCTCCGGGCCGGGCTTGTAGCCGGTGTCGATGTAGTGTCCGCCGACGGTGTCGTTGTTGCCGACAAGCTCGATGTAGCCGTCGTCGGGAATGCGCACGACATTGTCGCTCGCCGAAAGGCCCTGCACATTGAACTCGCCAGTGTGGAACGTGCCGCCCACGGTATCGCGAAAACCAGGCACGTCGCCTTTAATGCACGGCACGAGATCCCTGACAAGCGTTGTCCCCTTGTAGAACTTAGCACCGTAGATGCGGGCCTTGGAGCGGCCGCCCGCCCAGTCCGTCGATCCGTTTGCGCTGTAGATACGCCCGAAAAGCGCGATCGGCACGGTCCCTTTCGCGTCAATGGGCAACGTAGTGTTGAGGTTCCACGTCCCTGCCGTCGTTGCGCCCGCAATCATCTGCGCCTTGCCATTCGGAATATCGACGACGAAAGTGCGGCGGCGCGCATCCAAGGTGCCCATGCTTGTTCCGCCAGGCCAACCCTTGCCGACGCAGAAATTCATTTTCGTTCCATCCTGGCTGACATACAGCTCGATGGTCTGAACGCCCGTCGCATTGTTGCCCGAAACGCGGACGTCTTTTTGCTCCGTTGTCGTAAGCGCATAGTCGAGCTCCATTCGCAAATCGGTGTCGGGCAGGATGCCGGTGTTGATAACGCTCGTGCCGTCGCTTTCGATGTATGGGTCGTCATCAATCGTCTCGTAGTCGCCGCCGATCTGAAGCGGCGTCGCGCCAAAGCGATGTTCGCAGATGAATGAGTTGTCCACCTTATCGACGAAGCCGACTTCGCCGCCTTTCATGGCAGGCTGCCAGTTGTGAACGAGGTCCGTCCCCTCCCAAACCTTGAAGGAATAGATTCGGCATGTGCCGAAATTCTCCATCGCAGAACCGTTGGCGTCTTTGCAGTTGGCGAAGAGCGCGAGCGGGTAGTTCGCCTCGCCGTTGTCGTGAATCTTGTCTGAGCCTTTCGTGCCGATCGCCGTGGTGCTGCCGTGCGCATATACCTTGACAGTTTTCCCAGGCATGTCGAAGACGACCGTGCGACGCTCCGCCTTGGCCGGGCCTTCGATGCCCCCGCACCACCCGCCGAAATTCGGCTCAAGATTGCCGTTGCCGTTGATCCAAAGACAGCACGTCGTGCCAGAGGAACCGGATGCACCGAAGATTTCTGTCGACTTGTTGAGTGCATCGATCTTGAAATCTATCTCCATCTTCGTCCTGGAGTTCACGCGGTAGCCGGTGTTGATCGCCTGCGCGCCCGTTGACGCGACATACGCATCTTCGGCGTTTGCCGCGTGAGGGGCGAACGCGGCAAATGCGGCGACGACGCATGCCGAACCGTACATAAACGCGAACTTGATGCAGTCTCTGAGCTTCATAATGATACTCCTTTGGGTGGATTGCGTTTTCAGTGTATCAAATTCGCCCGAATGTGGAAATTGCATATTCATCTCAAAAACTTTCATCTGCCGTTTGCGGAAGTAAACGCAAGAACGGCTTGCGTTTAGTCCTTTGGCTACAGGGGAGGAACGAGAGAAGGCGGAGAAATCCTCCTTCCCTCCCCGGGGAGGGGCTTGCGTTTAGTTCCGCGAA